>Ga0114918_10000322_pt1 | contig 40824 bp, 41 predicted proteins | sample LantaG_FD_87015 | JGI IMG/M metagenome (GOLD analysis project Ga0114918, IMG submission 87015) | Deep subsurface microbial communities from Baltic Sea to uncover new lineages of life (NeLLi) - Landsort_02402 metaG | ecosystem: Environmental > Aquatic > Marine > Oceanic > Sediment | place...
CGATTGCCTCCACTTTAGGCCAAGATGTAGAGCAAGTAGCCACAGCATTAGGCATCCTGGCTGATGGAGGTATCAAGGGATCAATCGCGGGTGCGGGCCTTGCTCAGGGTATGGCTCAATTAGCTAAGAAGGGCGAGGACGCTAATAAAGTTCTCACCAAATACGGTATTACCTTCGAGGACGTGAATCCCGAAGTTGTTAGTTTACGCGATATCATTGCTCGATTTGAAGAGGTAAACCTCTCAGCGGGTGACGCCATGACCTTGTTCGGTGCCCGTGCCGGACGAACAATGCTATTGTTAAAGAACCAGGGCGTGCAGGCGTTTGACGCACTTCATAAGATCACGGAAGAAGCTGCGGGTAGTGCTCAAAGAATGGCCGAGATCCGTATGGATACGGTTATTGGTTCATTCAAGACCTTGAAGGCGGCAATTGAAGCCCTTAATATTGGAATCTTTGACTCGTTTAAGGAGACTCTTCGAGACACCATTAAAACGATGACTGAATGGGTTCAGGTAGGGGTAGATTGGGTTAGTAAGAATCAGGCGATTGCAGGTACAATAGCGGTATTAATGGGAGCCGCTGCGGCAGCGTTAGCGGTATTTGGAACCTTTGCAGTAGTAGTTGCATCGGTGGCTGCGGCCATTGCCGGATTAGTACTTATTGGGGCGAGTGCCATTACTTGGGCACTCGCACTTGTTGCGGGAATGAGTGTCCTGGGGGCGACCCTCACAGCGGTGATAGTTCCGTTACTGATATCTATAAAATCCCACGTTAAGGCTTTGGGGAGGGTATTCCAAACTGTATGGAAGAATGCCATCAAGCCTATGTGGGAGGGTTTTCGAGACACTCTTCGCGATGTCTGGATTAGTACGGTGTTGCCCGTTTTCCGCGAACTAGAAGCGGCAATGGGCAGAGTAGTTGCAACGCTGCAAGAGGGGGCCGACGGTCTTGCTAAGTATAGCTCAACGTTGCAATACGTGGGCGAGACAATCGCTTGGTTAATAGGAAACGGGATCGCACTGTTTCTTATGCATCTAGTATTCCTGGTTGAAATGCTAGGAGGAGTTATCTCCGCGGTCGGATGGCTAGCGGACGTACTTATTCGACTGACTGGAGCACTGGTCGGGTATACGTTTGCCGCTAAAGACGACACGTCATTGGCCGATAAGTTTAAAAAGGACGCGGAGGCTGCTCGGGAGCTTACCGAAGCAATAACACGATTAACTGAGGTATCACGGGAACGCGTTAATAAGGCAAAGCTAGCGAACGCCCAAGATCGTAAAGCAATAGCGTTGTTAGAGGATTTCGATAAATTGTCGGTAGTTCAGGCTAAGAAACTCGCGGAATTAATGGCAGCGAAAGCAGCCGATTTACCCATAATGCGGGCACGACTTGATTTATTGAAAGAAGACGCACAACTATTAGAAACTGCGGTGAATATAGCAGCTAAGACCGATAAGCGGGAGGCGGCTCGATTAACTAATCAATTGGATCGAGTTAAACAGCAAATTACCGAGGACGAAAAAGCCATTGAACGCTTAAATATTATTAATGAGATCCGGTTTAGAGGGGCGGAGGCGATCGATGAACAAAGGGCGGCGTTAGAGCAATCGATGGCGGCAAGGAAGGATGACATCGCTCTTAAGGAGGATGAATTGGAGGTTTTACGGGATGCGAATCAATCTACTAGAGTCCAGCTAGCGGAGCTGGATAAGCTATTAGAGCTACAGGCCTCAGAAGGACAACAACTTCGGGACCTAATCTCCATGAACCGACGTTACGCCGATATTATGAAAGAAGTGGGCGGAGATACTGCTCGGTTCGCGGAGCGGATAGAGGAATTACGTGAAATATTTATAGCAGCAGCGGACGCTGAGGAGGAGTTAGAGGCAAGCACTAAGAAGTTTGACGATTTGGTAAAGGAGGTCAATACCCGAAAACTTTCGGGACTTGCGGGCGAGTTTCAGAAAACACGAGAATTGCGAGCGGAACAGGAGGAACTCTTAAACACTCAAGAGAGGCTTATTAAGACTTCTTTGGAAGGGTTAAAGGAACGTTTTAAAGACATTGCATCTTATGAGGAGGGTGAAGCCAAGGTCAAACAATACAACGAGGCGATAGAGAAGCAGGCTAAGTTAGAGGAGGATTTAGACAAGATTAAGGCAACCAGGGCGGCGGCGGACCGGGCAGCCGCAGCATCGGAAGCAGCTACGGTTAAGAAGGCTGCGAACTCACGCCGCACTGCTTTACGGGACGCTGAGATTGCAGATTTAAGACGCCGAGGGAAAGACGTCAGTGCTCAACGATTGGATAACGCTAAGATCCTAGAAGAGGAGAAGATTAAAAATGACAAACTCTTCGAGATGGACGGCGTGAATAATGCTCGCATCCGAGCTGACCGTAAAAAATTGGAGGCTATTCAGGCGGACGCTGCCTCTGCTCGCTTACGTAAAGTTATGGAAGACAGGGCGGGCAAGGGTGGTGTACTCAAGTCTGAAAAGGATCTGGAAACCAGTATCACAAATCAGCTAGTCAAGCGGGTAACCACGCTCCAAGATATTTTTATGCTGTACGACGCCATTGGAAAGCTCCGTCTTATGCAGGAAAGACGAGCATTTAAGGCTGCCGAGAAAACAGCGAAATTGGAGGAACGTTTAGATACGTTACGGAAACGTAGGGAGAATTTGGTTATCGGTGGAGGTGACCCCACCTCTGTAGATAAGACTATTGCTCGACTGCAGAAACAAATTGAGCTTCAACGTGCAGTTGAACGAAAACGGGCCGACGAAGCAGCGTTAGCACCGGCACCCGACCCAGGTATGGATGCAGACATTATGGCAGACCGGATAGCCACCCAAATGACGGCTATAGCGGAACTGGGAGCTAAAGTCAAAGAGTCTTTGATGTTAGGCGTTGCTACAATGAGTGAGATTCCCACGTTGTGGGTAGACGCTATTATCGGAGGATGGGTAAATGAGGCTCAACGAATTGTAAACGCGGTTAAGGCTACGATGGCTGAGGTGAATCGCGCCATGACTCCGCCTGGAGGCGGGGGCGGTTTCGGTGGCGGGGGTCTATTTAACATTGCGCCTGACGCAATAAATAGATTCAGGGGAGGGCCTCAAAATTCTCCGCCCATGGACTTGTCTAGTGCGTCTGCAAGTCAACCTTCGGGTATGGCTACCGGAGGCTTCGCTGGTGGAAGTCAAGCCAAAGAGTTTAACGATAATCGACGAGTACACATGGACATCCATAACAATGTAGACATGGATAACGTGCAGCGTCAGATAGGCTTAACCCTGTCTGAGGTGAACATGGGATCGGGGGATGAGATCTAATGCCTATGTTAAAGATAGCTACTCTGAATGCGATAAGCCTTCCTGAACACTTCAGTTACCGACCGTATATGCCGCGTAAGCGAACCTCAGTGGTAGCTACCGCCGGGGCCGTAGTTACTCAAGCATCTAGCCCGGTCATCGTTCACGGAGACGGCACACTCGCGTGGACAATAAAATCAGCATTTGCTTCAGAATTCCAAGCGGTGTATAATCAGTTTAACACCGCAAGTAACGATCTACTCACTTTTGAAGGCTACTGGGGTGAGACCTTAGAGGTGTACTTTAATGTTATGGATGACCCCCAAGTTCGCGGTAGATTGTTTGACCTGTCTGGACAATTTCAAGTAGTAGCGGTTACGGTTCAGTACAACGCCGCTTGCGGAATAGTCCAATCGATTGGATAATGGTAAATGCCTGACCCACGAATATATCAAGATCTAAGCGTATACTCGGGCCAACCGGCAACGCCCTGGAAGACGGACGTTTTATTAGAAACGCCGATTCTAATAGCTCCAGTAAATGACGATACGTTATGCCCTCATGGTCAGGCAGGTTCGGCCTCGGGTATCATATTAGAATGGCAGGCAGTCCCCGGAGCGACTAAGTACATCCTGCAATGGTGTTTGGGTGGGTCGTTTCAGGGACCCACCGTACGCTCTAAGATTCTTGCTACGACCACCTATCAATTAGTACTCCTAACCGATATTAGACTCGGCGATCAGATTCATTGGCGAGTGTCCGCTCTGGACGAGGCGGGCGGCTTATCTAACTTGTCCGAAATCCGAACAGTCACATATGACTGTTCGATTCCGGACTCTAAGGGCGATGGATCAGGTAAATCCGGGGGACCAGCGGGGGCCGCTGGGGAAAATGCGGGCAAGGCGAACGAGTACAACGTAACGCACCGTATCATTGGCCCTGAGCAGGTTATGTGCTGCGATAATGTTGAATTCAAGATTCAATTATCTTGGGACTGTAAAGACGCTTTCGGACGGGAACTCATAACACTTACAGGCGTCACTTGGTCACTCGTGCAACATCCTACGGATTCGGGGAGTACGATAACCGCACAAGATAACGGGAAAGCCACTGTGGCCGTTTCCTGTGAGGAATCTCAAGTTGTCACCTTAAAGGCCGAAATTGAATTCGTAGACCTGGCACGAGGTGGATCATTCACTACTGTAGCCACGCATAAGTTCTTCGTGGACTGCGATAGAGGTAAGCCCGAACATAAACCGTGGTTGCTCCGTAAGTTAATGTACTACGGCGACGGCCTTCAGCACTACATCCACCCCGACTACCACGGAGTATCCGTAGCACCCGCGATACCACTCACGACCCCTGAGAGTATTCTGTTGACGTTAAACGTCTTATACCCCCCACAGGCTGCGGGAGGATCTGGGCAAGTCTATGGTGGGGAGCCTATAGGTTACTTCTACTTGGATCACGTGGTAGCTATGGGTCCCACGGTCCGTACGGATTACGAGCTATTCCCAGAAAAGATCCAGGATGGGTTGGAGGATACGTTTCCTTGTCGTACGGCGGACTACACAGGTAAGCCTACGGGCGAGATCCTAGAGTCACAAATCCACTTATCACTTGGCTGCGGTATCTCGTTTTACGATGACTCCGTAACTCTGTACACAGATCATTTAATAGGTAATGAGGGATATCGTCGCGGACTCAAGAAATGGACCACGGACGATGAGAACGCGTATGAAGCAACCTGTACGATTGAGGTAGACTACGCCTGCGGGCTTGATATCTACGAGCAGCAGTTACGGATTTATCGACCCGATCTTATACATCCAGATTTAGGGCTCCGAGTACCTAAACCGTCAGACACAGACTGTTGTCAGATAGGCGTGTACATTGGATGTGGCCTTAAGTTTGGAGATCAAGGTAAGTTCCGAGATGATTGTAATGAAGGGGTAGACGTATTTTCTAGACCCATTCAAGTAGATATTGCAGCTATTGCCGGTGACGGGCTGCGAGCTAACCAGACCCAAGATGCTACGAATTGTAAGTTAGAGTTGGATTTGGGCTGTGGTTTGGATATTGACCCCCAAGGGGCTCTTAGAATAGATACGGCTGAGTGGGCCGGGCCGGGCCTAATCCCTTACGGTGAGTGTGGGTTACAGGTTAACCCCGGTTGCGGTATTTATATTCACAATGATGCAGTAACGGTTGATACCTACGCACTGGCCGGAGATGGACTAACCACTAACGATAGTGACCTCAGCGGATGTGAATTACAAGCCCTTCTTGCGTGCGGACTTAAGTTCGATGATCAATACGCTATAGCAGTAGACCCAAACCAGTTAGCAGGATGTGGCCTCACAGTGGGGGACAGTTGCCAGAATGAGTACTACTCGGCCCTCTCTTGTTATTTGAATATAGATTACGGTTGCGGTCTAGCAATTAATCAGCAGGGTCAGCTTGAGGTTGACCAAGTAATGACTGGTAACGTTGGTTACTGGTGGGGCATGGACCCCGGTTCTCTAACTATTGCGAGTGACGGGAACAGTATAACCATCTGCCTACAACGCACCGCACACACGTTAGAGAAAAATGATTGTGATGTAGTATTCGGCGACCTGCTTTCAGGACAAACTGTCCGAGAATGTGTTAGCTTTGATCTACCTTACTGGAATTATCATGTATGGGAAGGATACGATTGTAACTTGAACTGCATAGAGATGAGGTACCTGTACCCGTCCCCCGGCACTGATCCTAATAATCCGTATACGTACGCTCCAACCCCTTACTTAGACGCACCCCCTGTGGGGCCGGGGCCCCTTGACCCTTAGTGGACCCTTAATTTAGAAGGACAAAGATTGTGGAAAGTATTGACTTAGTGGAGGCGATTCGTTCTAGCCATATTACTGAGCGAGTGTTTGAGTACACCCCCGCCAGGGGATCGCAAGGGGACCTGACGTTTAATGCGGACGGCACGGTAGTAGGGGGAGGGCTCGCGACTTGGAGAGTAGGGTACGGTACATATCAGGTACCCACACTCTACTTGAATGACTCAGAGGGGAACCTACAGACGGCACTCCTCCTTACTCCCCAGGGCTACTGGAAAGGTCGGGCCCGAGACTCTAAAGGGATGTGTACCTGTCGATCTAAGATGCCGGACCAGCGATCGTGGGTCCTCTATTCTAATCCGATAACGTATTACCGTAGCCAAACTGTGAAGGCCCCCGTAAGCGTGGTAGATGCCGATGACTTCAAGTACTTGGAGGATCTAGGCCCGCAAATTAACTGGAGTGAGTACGATTACGATTTATCGGCACTGATCAACAAAGGTACTTTAGTACAGTCAAGCACCGCTATCGCACTAATCGCGTGGAACAGGGTGGCGTATTTTACTCGAATGGTAGAGTCCCTCGCCCAGAATCCTGAAGCTCATCAGATGCCGATCTTCTTGTTCATTGATAAGTCGGATGTTCAAGAGGATATCGAAGCTCAAGTAGCTATATGCCGAGAACACTTACCGCATACGGTGGTAATACGTCGTCCTAGAAATTACGGTTGCGGGCGAAACATTATTGACGCCCGAGTGCAGCTGTTTGCAAACATGGAGTACGATAAGGTATTCGTGTTTGAGGATGATATGACGATTACCCCACAGTATCTAAGGCTCTGCCTAAATATGTGGGATTGGGCCCAGGAAAACTACTCAAACGTGGGAGTGGTTCAAGGTTGGAACAAATGCATAATGAGTTATGACGGTAAGGTGAGGGCTCAAGCTGAAGTGCAACCTACGTATACAAATTGGTGGGGTTACCTGCAGGGACGGGAATCCTGGAGTGCGATGGAGCCCGCCATCCTTCAATATCAACAGATGTTCCTAGGAGGTGATTACCGAGCACGCCCACACCGCACCATTAATCAGTGGTGGAAGCGGATGATGAGGGAACCAGTGAAGATTGTCGGGGAGAGTCGGTACACTTTGGATGATACCGGGTGGGACGAGAACCGACGATATTTTGAAGGCGTACCTCCGAGCGGACAGGATGCAGTATCAATGCACACACTGGAACATCAGGGGTACGTTAGGCTCTGTACGACAGTCAATCGTGGATTTTACATCGGTCAGAACGGCATCCACATGAACCCAAGAATGTATGTGAAGGACGGCTTTGAGCACGTCAAGCTTGACGAAATGACCGGCGACTCCACTCGATTGGAGTTCATAACTCGTGGTAACGAACCCTTAGTATTACCAACCAAGCCGGGGATACCCGGCAATCAACACATAGAAAGTCTCTAATGATTGAGCTAATCGCTAAGACCTTCTCAATAGGGCGGGCACTTTTGACGGGCAAGGACGTTAGTTCTGAACGTCTTGAGGCCCGCCTTAAGATTTGTAGTACGTGTAAATACGTCGAGGGTGACCGTCTTTTAAGATGCTCAATCTGTGGATGCAAAGTTAAAGAAAAAGGGTTAGTAAATCTGGCTCGATACGTACCGACTTCCAGTTACGGGTGCAAGCACCCTCAGGGTAGTCGGTGGGCGAAAGCTGGGGTAGATCCCCCAAAAGGTGAACCCGATGATGGAAGTTTATATAGCATTTCGGTGAACGATAGTACGGAATAGGCGGGCTGGTCCCGTGACGAAAGTAGGAGTAATATGAAGATCGTAATAGTAGGGGAATCCCCTGCAATGCCCTCGGGATTCGGACAGCAAATACTGATGCTGTGTGAAGGGTTCATAGCAAACGGTCACGAGGTTTTTTTATTGTCGGGTACCACCGCGTCTCCCGTAGCCCCCATACCGGGAGTACGAGAGTGGCGTCTTGTCAACATAAATGACACTAAGCAGTTAGACATTCAGATACACGCACTCTCCCCTGATGTGGTACTGATATTCGGATGCACCGCGTTTATCTCCAATCAATTGGACCAACTAGCGGCACCCGCGAACTGCCCCACGTTTTTGTGGCTCCCATACGAAGGCACCATACTACCCCCGTCTGCAAGAACACAGTTTCGGGGAACCCAACCAAACACCGTTATCCATTTAACCGAGTTTGCTCAGAAACTTTGGTCTCAAATATTCCAGTCGAACCTGGTTATTCCTCATGGAGTTAACCTCGATATCTGGAAGTACGATCCAGATTTTACTAAAGAGGATAAACGATTACTCCGTAGAAAGTGGGCGGAGAAGCTACGGTTTCCTATTTGGGATGAGGATCTAGTGATCCTGAATACAGACCGAAATATATACCATAAGAGATGGGATGCCACGCTTGACTACATCCGGGACCTAAAGAGAAAGGCGGGTCGGCGAGTAGTACTCATTGCCCACACTAAGAAGATTGAGCAAGGTTCTCCGGGGCATGCTGCCGGGTATAATATTCCGTACATGGCGGGACGATACGGGGTGGAGGATAATATCGTATACTCAGGATTTGAGTGGAGTAAGCACTTTACCCGAGAAGAGATGGTAGAGATGTTTCGGATCGTGGACTTCCGATTAACTACTTCGTCAGGTGAGGGTTTTGGGATACCTACGATTGAGGCGGCTGCAATTGGAGTACCTCAGATAGTTAATGAGCATACGTCGTTGCCCGAGCTATTGGGAGCGGAAAACCCAATGCTATGTAGTCCAGGCATGTTTGAGGAAAAGATGGGAACACTGTGGGCGGTGCCCAACGTTCCAGCTATGGTACGGAAGACTCTCGAATTTCAATCGAATCCCGAGTTATTAGCCTACGCGGTGGAATCTGCACGGTTACATGTCCATAGCCACTTCTCCGCTACCTCAGTAGTTAACACGTTTTTGAATCTCTTTGCGAGGGCGGTCGAGAATAACCCGCAACCGAAGCTAGAAGTAACATTCAGGTGGGGGTATCGTAAGGCGGCATTGCACGCTAAGGTAATGGGGGATTGTTGCCGAGCCTTAAAGTACTGTACGGACGGAGCGGGCGGAGTAGTAGAAATAGGAGCATTCACCGGAACGTTCCCAACTATATGTGCAGAGATCGGGATAGAGTGCTACGGTTTAGAATGCAACCCGATTGCGATTCACAATTTTGATGAAAGAGCTGCCATATCTCTTAGGCCGGAGCAGAGTTGGGATGCGGAGTGGCCGTCACGGACTGCAATAGTACTGACGGATATGCAAGATCTGTTCCTGGAGAATGGCGGACTTGACATGGTAGACAGTCTGTTCCGAAGGATTGGATTTTATGATTGGGCGTTTGTTCGATTAAAGCCCAAGTACAAGTGGGGTCAAGACACGGTACCTATTGCGAGATGTCATGCGTTACTAGAAGCAAATGACATGTACCGTCGACACGATATTGAGACATTGCTTCAAGGTCTGGGTAACTTAGAGCATGAGATTTGGCAGCGAGCGGGTGAAGGGCAACCCATACCCGACGGTGTTAGGAAGTTCAAGGAAATGACAGATGCCTCTAAATGATGACATTGTCCAGTGGAGTGCTTCTTCGTCTATGAAGTCCAACTACAGCGCCAGTGTGGCCGTAGTTGATAAGGATGGCGTATATCGTCGGGACTTAGTATTGACGGTGGTAACTGTTACTTTGAACTGTTCGGGGCTAGCCTCGGATGTCACGGGGGACCCGGCCTGCTTTTTCGGAAACATTCAGTGGGTGAATGGCCTTATCGCTAGTGTGGAAGAGACCGAAGTACTTAGTCAACGTATGTCACAATTCCGTGTTAAGTCCTTCTTCGCTAGACTGGGACGTAAGCCCATAAATACTGAAGCGGACATTGGAACAGCGAACACGGCATTAACTCGTATAGCCGTCGTGTATGCTGCGGTACCTGCAGCCCTTTACTCGTTTAACGTGGCTGAGAAGGGGGTTTGCGGCCCAATCAGTGGGGGGAATTTGATTGATGAGATGCGGCAGGTGGCTCAAGCGGGGGAAGGTACCCTGTTCGTTAACGAGTTAGGCGTACTGCGGGCGGATTCTTGGAAAGATAACACAGATTCCACAGATACGGTGATTCCGGACGAGGCGGTAAGATCTGCGAAGATTGCTAGAAACGATGCATTCCTGCCGTCACGTATTCGCACGCGGGGCTGTTTCTTCTCTCAGTACGATTTAGTTGTAAGTCTTAATGACGATCAGAGTCAGCAGGGTCCGGGGACGTCGGGAAATAGCGGGACAGGTGCGACCACGAAGTGCATTAAGACTGGCGTTCCTATTGAAAATGTTGAGGTGAAGTTCAGTAAGGTTAAAGCTACCGCGAAGGATCTAAAGAGTGCGGTATTCAGTGTTATAGGTTTCGTAGTTGAGAAATTCAAGGAATTGCTTGACGGTGCAGCGAAGTTAGACATTGTCCCGGGTGCCGGATACTTACTTAAGAGTGCGGACGCTCCCACAGCTTATGAGGAAACCATAGTAGACATCCGGGGACATAAACGGAAACCTCGCGAAGAGGATGCAGATGAACTTAAGCACCGTCCGGGCAAGGATGACGCTACCCGAGATAAGGCTATCGGTAAAATGTCCGAGGCGTTAATCGGCAAAGGTGGCGTAATGCTACCCACATTTCAGCTGAGTAAGGGGCCCGTGGGGGGTGGGGGTACGGTCAATCAATCGCAACACCGAAGTACGGTACGCTTGGAATCAGAGTACTCAGAAACACAAATTGAGATGGTCGTAACCGACCCTGATCTACAGACAGAGTTCGGTATCATCACGGAGCAGATCGAGAATCGTTACGTACCCTCCAAGGAGACTCTTTTCGATATAAGCGTTCGACGTTTCCAAGAAATTAAGATGGAGCGAAACAGTTGGGAAGTCGAGACCGCGTACTTACCCTGTATCAAGCTTAATGACATTGTACAGTTTAAGACTCCACTACTTCAGGACGGGACGCAGCAAACGGTCATCGGCCTTATTACAGCACTAAAGGTTAGCTACAGCCCTCAGCCTTTAGCTACGATGAGCATGGTTGTAGAATCTTTTGAGGATATTGGAGCTACGGTATACACTAGTGGTAATTTAATACTTGACCCGAACATGGTGGGTCAGGACGGTGGCAGTGAGTGGTCATCGGCCTACAGTGGGCCTAATGCAGCTGCAGCGGTTGGGGGAGGCTTCGGTTTCATCGCTGCAGGTACTACGATATCTACGAATAACATAGCGTCCATTACGTTGACTCAGGCAGACATGGAGGTGGGGGCCAGTTACACGGTGTATTTCACACTGGCGGAACTCTCAGGCAGCAAGGATGTCACGTTTACCATCCTTACGGGTGGGGGACCACTCACTAGCACATACTCCCAGGCGGCATACGAGTCCGCCACGTTTACCTGCGGAGCGGCTTCCTCAACGTTCACTTGGGACGTTGATATTGGTCCAGCAGACCCAGCCACGTACTGGGCCATATACAATGTTGCTCTGACAAAAACTGTCACACGTTAAAAAATAACGTTTGGATTCGTTCAGGTGGTCAGGTATAATACCCGCATGAACGCTTCAATGAGCACATTATTCTTGACGGACCGTCTATCGGACGCAACAATGGAGGCGGTAACCCTCTACACGTTTTTGCGCTTTGATGCGGAATCTGGTAGAGATTCGCGAACCCAGGAGTACTGGAAAGCCTCCGGTACTCTAGCGTCGTTTGCGGATCTCCAATCGATTGGAGCATTATTCGCCACCACTCAAACCAAGATTTGGGGGTTGTTAGGCGAACTTCAAAGACTAGGTTGGATAACCAGCGGTAATTGGTCGGGCATCTCATATAATTGTTTGACTGCAAAGAAGGGCGAAACATCGTATTATCTAGTCGATATCGCAGAAAGATCCCAGGGCGAAAACAGACTCGCAGCCGCAATACGTAAGCAAGCGAACACGTTTCGACCAGCCGTAGTTTCACCGACAAAACCGGCCCCGCCCAAAGCTCCTAAACCAGCGAGTAATCGGATGGGAGTACACGAGGATCTCTCTGATGACCTGTTATCGGCAATGCAGCCTTCAGCGGTAAATGCCTACATAAACCGACACTACACCGCGAAGTACGAACAGACATTTAACGAGAAACCTGGATTTATGACAGTAGCCAAGGAACGATCGCACGGCACTACGATATTTAAGGTGTGCGGTGAGTCGGTCGAGAAGGCCCGGAGCTACATTGATTTTATATTGGAGAATTGGGCGATATTCAAGAAGACGTTCAATATCCGAGGCCTACCTACGCCAAGTTTTATGTGTCAGGCGTGGGTATACGGTCTAGTACACGAAGCAAGGACCGAGGGATTTAAGAAAAGATCGGGTGGACGAAATGGGGATGGCATTGGGAACAGGGCCGATGATGTCAAGGACAACCAAACTCATGGGTGGTAAGGGCCTCCTTACACACGAAATGCTTCAAAGGATGCGAATTCCGAAGAAGCACTGGGGCTGTTCGTTGTCCCAGATCCCTGAAAAGTGCTCGCACAAAGAACCCATCCTAAAGTGGGTCCAGGATGTTCACCAGAATGTACGTAGTGCTCGGGGCCTGTTGTTGCTTGGTGACTACTCTACGGGCAAATCAGGCACGGCGGCCATCTGCCTGAAGGCGGCTGCGGACCGAGGCCTTATTGGATTCTGGACCACGGCCCGCGATCTACCCGGACAGGTTATCAAAGATGTCCTATTCGATGAGGACATGACGATAATCGAGCGGGCTGAGTCCGTCCCCTTATTGGTTATTGATGAGGTACAGGTTCGAGACACCGTAGCTTTTTCGGAGCAAGTAGTTGAAATGTTAGTGCGTCATCGGATAGACAATCAACTAGGCACTATCCTAACTACCAATCATAGTCGAGAGCAACTTCAAACTAAATATCCAGCGTTGATTGCGGCACTTACCGAGGCGGTTTTTCCCGTATACGTCTCGGGGCATAACTTCCGAGAACAGATTGCGAAAGAATGGCAGTAACTTGGACGCACTTGGAAAAAGATTAGTAAGATCGTTACTAAACGAAAAGGAGCCCGCCAAGTTAACGTACGCGGGAATATCTGATGCCGACATATCTGACGACGCTACGAAAGCTTACGACTGGTCCTTAGATTTCCTACATACACATAAAGTATGGCCCACAGCCAAGCAGGTGGAGGAGAATACTAAGATCACGCTCCCGGAGCCCCCGGATGATCTGGAGTATATCTGTGACTTGGTTCGGAAACGAACCTTGGGCAAAGGTATTGAATCTGATCTGAAAGGGGCTTTGAAGCAACTAGAGATGAGGGATCCCGATGAAGCACTCAAGCTTATCGGAGAAATCGCACTTAAACGCAAAACCGGTGCGGGCCGACAGGTACGCCATTTTAGAGAGGGAGGACCTACTCGGTACGAAGAATATCAAAAACTCCAATCGACTGGACTTTCCGGGTTAACTACCCCATGGCCTCGTTTGAATCGCGAGATACAGGGGTGGGTCAACGGAACTCTAAACGTCATAGTTGCTATGCAGAATACGGGTAAACCGATTAGGCGGGACGAGCCCGTACTCACGCCTACCGGGTACATGCCCATCGGCGAGTTACGGAGGGGCGATAAAGTTATCGCGGTAGACGGGACACCTACTCAAGTTACAGGCACATGGGATAAAGGCAATCAGCCTATGGTCCGCCTACACTTCACTGATCGCACACACGTGGATTGTGCTGAGGATCATCTGTGGGAAGTTTACCACGATCAGAGATCGGGAATTAAGACGGGGAAGGAGCTACTATCTTATTATTCAAAGAAGCGAAGCCGAAGATGGATGCTCCCCACCCCTGAGCCCGCACAACTTGAAAGTCAACCGATAACGATACACCCCTATTTATTAGGTCAATTGCTGGGCGACGGTCATATAGGACTTAGCCATGTAGAATTCACGTCGGGGGACCCCGAGACTTTTAGTTATCTGGAGATGAATTGCTTTCAATTTGTAAAGTGGGGCAAGGATCACCATAAATCAGAAAATTGCCAGTCACGATGTATTATACGAAAGCCTCTATTCTCTGATAACATCTTGATGAGACAATTACGTAAATTAGGCCTTACCGGAAAGACTTCGCATACTAAATTTATACCTGAGAACTATTTACTAAATAGTGTTGAGATCCGCTTAGAAGTTCTTAGAGGATTACTAGATTCGGACGGTTCGACTGATAAGAGAGGGGTAATTGAGTATAGTTCTGAAAGTCCCGAGTTACGAAAGGGTGTAACATTCTTGGTACACTCTTTAGGAGGATCCGTGACGAAAGGTAAACGGAACGGTCGAATGCTTCTTAAGCTTCCGCGAGGAACGAACCCTTTCAGGTTAACACGTAAGGCTCAAAAGTGGAAAAATGCTTCTAAGATACGAGAACCCCGAAAGGTGATTAAGGCAGTTACTCGTATTGATGACGCTGATTGTTGCTGTATTTCAGTAGATCACCCACGTAGGTTATTTGTATTAAAGAATGGAGTCGTAACACACAACACTTGGGCCTGCTGCCTTTTTGCTGACCACGCGTTGGCACAAGGGAAGCGGGTTCTTTTTGTGTCTATGGAGATGTCAACCGTACGTATTGAACGACGTGTAGACGCCATGCACTACAAGATCCCCTTCGGTGATTTACGAGATACCGAAATCGATTTGTTCCGGGAGCTGCGATGGAAGCAGGAGCTGGCTGATAACATTGCGGGCCGAGGAGACATAATTTATGCGGACAAACAGCTTGTACGTTATGTCTCGGACGTGAATGCTTTAGTACTCGAACATGAGCCGGACCTAGTAGTAGTTGATGGTGGATACCGTTTCACGTCTCGCCAGGGAAAGGGCGACTGGGAGTCATCTAAGCAGGTAGTTAACGATCTACAGACCACCGCTGAAAGTACAGATCGACCCTGGATCGTCACAACTCAGCAAGGGGAGGTGCAACAAAAAACACGAATGGATTCGCAAGAGAGGGCATTTAAAGTAAAATACGCTAAAGAATGGGTAATTAATCCGGACATCGTTATCGAGATGCAGTGCAACGATGACCTTAGATTACTCAAAGCCATGGAATGGCGATTACTCAAGGATCGGGACGCGAAAGACGATCAGAAACGAGAACCCTTTCAAACATGGTGGGACCTAACAGACATGCGGTTCGAGCAGCTCACGTTAGCTGACGATATCCAAGACGGGTTCGCATCAGTATCGGTGGTGTACTAATGGTAGAAGCACTGAAGTTGTGGGACGACAAAGACCCGATAGTACCAGATGACTTTAAAGTATGGGATGATTGGAATGGGTGCCAGCGAATACTTCCAGAAGGTTGGCTTGAGTACGGAATCAGTAGAATCGCAAAAGCCTTCAGAGCTTTTGGAGTCTCTACAGCCACCGCCACCGAAAATCTTAAAAAGTTCTCTAGGCTCCTTAACGTCCCTACTTCCCGCATTGGAATCCCCGAAGAAGCCGTCATTAGCGGAGACTCTGGAAAAACATCAGAAGAGACTCTTAAAGCTTTCGCAAAAACCTGCAACGAGGCCGAAGTTAGAGCCCTTAGAGCCCTTAAAGCCCAAGCCAAAAATAATTCAAATTCCGTGGGATACTCCTATCGGCCTCCTAGTATCCCCGTGGATGCAAAAGCATTTGAGGTTAAACACCTATGCACCAAGGAATATGCCCAAAGTCGTCACAAAGGACGACGACGGTTTCGAGACTCGACTTCTTTATCGGGAAATTGAACGTCAGCAGTTCTATGTTGAACGTCCCTTGGTGGATTCGTTCAAGTTTCACAACTTGCACTTCTGCATTTGCCACTATAAGGACGCTCCGGAAGACCATCCGGGAACGCAAGGTTGGACGTCATATGTGAAGGGATCCCCCGAACCACCCGTACCCTATCCTGAGAACTCTTGGGACTGGTGGATGTGGGCGACCTCTTACTATTGGCATAAGTTCCGGGCATTAGATGGAGTACCCGTAGATGCAACTCCAGGATCTTAAGTTGATTCTCTCTAAGTTAGGAGTACCAGACACGAGTTTGGTTCCCACAAGGCCTCATCAGCTGTTAGTGCCCTGCCCTTTATCAAAATGGCTGCACGAGAAAGGCACTGATAGTAACCCCTCCTGCAGTATTCGGTTCGGAGACCCTGAGTCTCCAACGATATTTAACTGTTTTACGTGCTCTCAATCCGGAAAATTATGGTACCTTGCCCACACTGTGGGATCTCTGGCGGGCGACCAAAACTTAATAGATATTGGGGTTAGACTTACAACCTCAGATGAACCCACATTATCCACTCGATTGGAGTCTATCGCTCAAAATTTTGATGATTGGGTATTCCCGGCGGACGAGACAACAAAGGTACGAGTACTCAAGGATCACGCACTAGACACATTCCCTAAAGCATGGGATAATTCAAAGGCCCGTACCTATTTGATAGGACGCCAAGTTACTTCCGTGATGGCCGATTTTTGGGATCTCCGCTGGCACGAAGGTAGCAAACGAGTGGTGTTCCCTGTGCGAACACAAGTGGGTGAGTTAGTGGGTGCGGTCGGTCGAGGAATCTTTGCAGACGTTAAGCCAAAATACTACAATTTCTTCGGTTTCGAGACAGGATCCCTTTTAGGAGGATTACACCGAAGTACCGGACAACCCCGGTGGGGCATTGTGGAAGGATTTCACGACGTAATGAATGTTTGGTATTGGGGGCAACAAAGAGGTTATGACGTAGTGTGTTCGTTTACGTCACATTTAAGTGACGATCAAGCCGCCCTACTAGCACAAAGTGATCGGACAACTCATATCATGTACGACCAAGATAAGGCGGGCGACAAAGGATGGACTGATGCTCAAAAGACGTTAAGGGAGAATTATGGCCTACGTCGGATAACTTGGCCTAACACACATCTGGACATGGGGGCAATGACCGAGAAGGAATTCACGGACGCGTTGGACGATATACAAAATTTTCACTTGGACTGGTAAACTAAATAAAGTATAATTCGGACTGTTGATCTTCCTATCTTGGGTCGAAACGACCACAAATGCTCTAAAGGAGCCCTGTAAATGTCAGAAGAACGTACGTATTGGGTATCGATTGATGAGAACGTAGTGAGTAAGACGAAAGATGAGGTACAAGCCCTGGTTAACGAGGGGAAGGTAGACTACCCTGTTATGGCCTCTGATGAAAAGGAATGGAAGAAGGCATTGGACTACGGTATTTTAAGTGATATAGCTGCACAAGCTCCTGCCCCAGTGTCCCCGAAAGCCCCCTTAGCTCCCGTACCGACACCTGTCGCGGATTACGTACAAACGGCGGAGGAAGTCGCTAAGTCGGCTCCGGCACCGGTACCGGTACCGGCACCGCAAGCACAGCCCCCAGTAGCAGCGGCCCCACCTTGGGTAGCGGCGGGGGTGAGTCAACCCGCACCGGCACCCGCTCAGGCACCCGCAGGGCAACCGCCAATGCCCGCCCCAGTTCCTGCAACCTCGGCACCTGGAGGCGTACCCTCCTTTATTCAAGGTACGGGTGTCGAGCAGGATATGAACTCAGGTAAAGCTTCCAGTGGCGGAGGCAATAAACGCTTCTGGATGCCTAAAGGCTCATCCAAGGTTGTCATCTTTCTGTCGGATGGGACCGGGCCACTCCCCTACGGGCCACCAAAAATTGCGGAGCACAACCCACCCATCGGTCAAGGCAAGCAACGCTGGCAGCATTGGCACTCATGCTTGGAACCCGTCTTAGGTAAGGGTGCCTGTCCGCTATGTAACTGGGAGACGACTCATAATGGAGTAGGTCGGGCGTACTTCGGGCTGTTTTTTACTATCGTTGACACTACGGAGTTCGAGGACGCCAGTGGTCAAAAACGATCAAATGTAAAACGTCTGCTATGTGCCAAGAAGGACACGGCGGAACTCATTACCCGTAAGTACGTATCTCGCATCGAGTCAAGCGACACGTTACGAGGTGCAATGTTCCGAGTCTTTCGAGGTAATGGGGATAAAACGCCGTCCGTAGGTGACGATTACGAATTCATGCAGATGGTAGATCTCTCTACCCTCCCGGATTCAGAACCGTTCGACTACGCAGAAATGCTAGCTCCAAACCTAGGATTGGCGGAACAAGCGGTTCAACGTATGGCGGTGGAGGCTGGTGAAGCAGCACCGGGTGCGGTAGGAGCACCCCCGGTAGCTGGAGCAACTGGTCCGGCAGTGTCATACTCTTAGTACTCCTTGCAGCAGCAAGGTACTTCGCGGCGGCGGACTCCAATCGATTGGACTGGGGTTCGCCGTTTTTTCATGGGATCGCTATGTCAACCCAAGCTGACTACCTAATAAAACAGGCCCTAAGCACCGGAGTTTACTCGTTTGATGTTGAGCATCCACCAGAACTATCGCCGTATCAAACTAATTTCAGGTTAGCTGGGGTATCCTTTGCAGCAGAAGGAATAGCATATTACGAGAAAGATTTACACGTAGCCACCCGAATAATTACCACACTATTCGCGGACCCCGAGCTGGAGGCCATAGCATTCAATGGCAAGTATGATCTTAAGTGCTTAACTGCCGCGAAGATGACGAACACGTACCACTTCCCTGAAATGTTCGTAGACCCGATGATCGAGGCGAACCTATTAGATGAGAGTCGGCAGCATAAGGAGTTAGGCCTTAAGGCAGTAATCTACGATCAGTACGGTCATGAGATGTTGCCGTTTCTGGAGGCTTGGGCGTTCGGAGAGAAGAGTAAGGAATTCGCGGAGTACGCAACAGCAGATGCTGGGTGGGAACTGCGACTACATAACGATTTGAAACCTAACTTGATAAGCCAAGGGTTATGGCACCTGTTTACCACTATTCTTATGCCTATGAGTAAGGTGGCGGCAGATATGGAGTGGGCGGGTGTTGGCTGGGACATAGGCGGAGCTAGCAAACTCCTACGAGGTTTCCAGATATTCCGGGAGGAAGTACAACAAGAAATATTCTCAGAAATAGGGCAGCTGAATTTAGGGTCCGGTGATCAAGTAGCTCGAAGATTATTCGATGAGTTAGGTTACTCAACCAGGGGCTTGGATATGACGCCCTCGGGTAAGAGATTCGCTACGGACTCGAATGCTATGGACAAGCTCGCCAAGCGGTATCCAATATGTGAGAAGATCGTCAAGTTCCGCACGGCGAGTAAGATGATTTCAACGTATGTGGAACCACTGACGAGAATGGCCTTAGAGGACCCACGAGGAAGAATTCACCCAACGTTATGGCTTGTATCCACAACGGGTCGGACGAGGATGGAGAAGCCGAATTGCTTTCATCCTTCTACTGAGATACTTACAGATTCGGGGTGGGTTCCTTTCTCGGAATACGATGGACAACCTGTAGCTCAATATTGGCACGAATCCGAGACCATTGAGTTCGCACCTCCAACTGCAATTATCAAACACGATTGGAGTGGTGATTTATGCAGTATTCAGAATAACGGAGTAGATCTACTAGTTACTCCAGATCATGCGTGTAAGTACCGAAGTCGTCGAAGAGGTATTTGGAAAAGTCGAGTAGCCTCTAAATATCCGGTAGATGCTTGGCAAGTCACGGCTGGTAAATATGTCGGAGGGGCAATAACCTTATCTGAAGACCAAGTAATTCTGCTGTGTGCGACACAAGCGGACGGCTCGTTTACTAGTAGTGGTGCAATAGATTTCAGTTTTCATAAGAGTCGAAAAACCAATAGGCTGTTAAAGGCCTTAGGTCGACTCAGGTGCGTTTACTCAGCCACTTTCGGAACAGCTACATCGGAGGAACGAACTAGGATACGACTTAAGAAGTCTAGTGTTCCTCAATACTTAACTAAACATTGGACTAGTAACCTCTTACAGTATACGACTAAGACCTTAGAACTTATCGCTAAGGAGGTGTGGCATTGGGATGGATGCTTTACCACTAAGAATGATTATTGCTCTAAGCAGAATAGTAACGCGGACTGGATTCAGATTGTTCAATTATTGACAGGCACGCACGCTAAAGTATCTCGATATCCAAACAACTCGGGCCGAAAGTATAGTCACGTGTTTGTACGGGATCGCAACAGGGTGACTACTGCAAATACTATAAGAACGAACGTGCCCTACTCGGGACCAGTACATTGCGTTACAGTACCCTCGGGGTCGATAGTGGTCAGGCGTAACGGTATCCCAGCGATAACCGGGAATTGCCAAAATATTCCCGCATGGTTGGACAAGTCATTTGATCATTTAAATATCAGGGCGAATATGGTAGCCCCCACTGGATATAAGATGATCGTGGCGGATTTATCGCAGATCGAACTCAGACTATGTGCTCACGTCACCCAGGACCCGGAGTTCCTCAAGGCCTACTGCTCGTGGCAATGCACTAAGTGTAAAACCACGGGCAGTGAGTCGGTACAGATCCTACATGTATGCCCAAATTGCGGGGCCAAGGAAAACGAGAAAGTCCTGAAGGATTCAACAGTTGAGGCATTTTGGCACGGGCTCGATCTTCATCAGATGACTACAGATGACGTACCCGCTCTGGACGGCAACCGCCAGTACGGAAAGACGGCCAACTTTGCCCTTATCTACTACGCCACCGCACCTCGACTACATTACGAGTATCCTGAGTTCAGTATCAAGCAATGGGATGAGGTTATCTTCCAGTACTTTCGCAAGTACATCGGGGTGCGAAAATGGCACTTAGAGATGCAACAAGCCCTGAGTGAGGGTGGAGTATGCCGTGATATCTTCGGGCGGAAGAGACGAGTATCTCGACAAGAGATCCATAAATCGGCTAAACACGCTTTGAATATGTTTATTAACTTTCCAGTACAAGCTAGTGCGTGTAATTACATCCAGTTATGTATGTCGAATATGCGTAAGCAATGGATAGCTGACCGAGTGTGGATGAGTGAGATCTATATGTCAAACTTCATTCACGACGAAACGGTGTTTGAAGTACCCGAACATCTAGTAGATAAGTACGTGCCCCAGATCCAATATTGGATGGAGAATTCGGTACGATTTACTGTACCAATCCGGGCAGATATTAAAGTCAGTGATAATTGGTCAGAGGGACATAAGTAATGACCGTAATACTGGACAGATTACTTTGGTTTCCGAAAGACACGGTGAATCTAGCCCGACTCCGTCAGGAGTTGACGGTACATACGACACCGTTTCAAGGACCGCCCCAGACTCTGGTAATGCTTGAGGAGAAAGACGAGTATGTGGGAGTACCTCGGGCATGGGGACTCAAGCAGCAGTGGCTAATTCAGGGTAAACCTATCCAGGATGACACCACTAACCCCTACCTGAAATGGCCGCAATTTAACGGTAAGTATCGGACCGGACAGAAGGAATCGGTCGAAGCTATAATAAATGCTTTTGCCGCAGATAATAAATATGGAGCACTGCTCGAAGCTAAAACGGGCACGGGCAAGACGGTCATAGCGACCATCATAGCCAGCCTTCTTAATACTCCGACACTAGTATTAGTACACAAGGAAGATCTCGCCGAGCAATGGAGTATGCTCCTTAACGGAGGAATCAAGGAAGGCAAGCAAGTAGACCCTATGTTCCCTGGAGCTAGGTCGGGACACGTGCAGGGCGACAAGTGGAACTACCATGACTGTCATCTAGTGACGGCGATGGCCCAAACCCTGTACTCACGCCGAGATAAGACCCCGCCCGATTTTTACTCACAATTCGGGGCGGTAGTTTATGACGAGTGCTTTACCGGAGATACTCAGATAGATGGCCAAGCTATCGCAACGATTTGTCGCGGAGACGTTATTACGGGTGGGGACGGCTACCCTGATAACGTAGTACAGGTATACAAGTCAAAACCTTCGCAGCTCGTGAGACTAACCTTTAGTGATGGGCGGAGATTAGTGTGCACTCCAGATCACCCCATCTTTTGTTTAGAGTTAAATCAATACGTACCCGCTAAGGATATGGAGAATCGACATGGCTGTAGTAGAGACGACTTGTACAAATTGCGGCAAGATTTTCGAGACCTCTACAAGATATATCAAGAAGACGTGTTCTCCCCAATGCCTACAGGCTCGGAACGAAGCTCGGGCCAAGGAATCGGGAAAGTTTTTGGCGGAGTACAATCGAAAATACGCGTCAGAACGAATGACCAAGAACAATCCGATGTCGAATCTGGATACGAGGGCGAAGATGGCGTCTTCTTTAAAGGGACGCCCTATTACCAATCGAGGGGGCAACGGGCACGGTCCCACGGCTACGGAGATTCGATTAGAGAAGGCACTACCCACAGATTTTATGACGGGTACCTCAGTAACAACACCTCAGGGATATTTACCCAATCATTACAAGTTGGACATAGCATCGTTTCGTCACAAGATTTCGATAGAGGTGGACGGCTTTTCTCACGGTACTTTAAAGGTGCAGAAAGCCGACAAGCGAAAGACTGTTTTAATAGAAAGTTTAGGGTGGCGAGTGTTGAGGTTCTCAAATCAACAAGTAATGGATCATTTGGAGGAGTGTGTCAAGACGGTTATGTCTATAATTTAAAGACTGAGAGATCACACACATATTGGGCAAACGGCCTACTTGTTCATAATTGCCATCGATATCCAGCTAAGACATTCGAGGCTGTTATGCGTTTGTGCCCGGCTCGATACCGTTACGGCGTGTCCGCCACTTGGCGGCGAAAAGATGGACTAGATCACGTCTGGCATTGGCACATAGGGTCGATCGAACATCGAACGCGGGGACTCCACTTGATTGGACAATATGTACAAGTTCCATGGAACACTAACGTCTCTGATCGAATGTTCAGACGGGGCTCCTACCTAAATACCGCAGCATACATAACGTCGATCGCCGAGAACGCACCCTACAACGTATGGCTAACGGATGAACTAATTAAGGGAGCCGAGGCGGGCCGACAAGTCCTCTTATGCTCTCATCGAACAGCACAACTCTCAGATATTCGAGAAAGAATACTCCAAAGAGGCCGACCTGTTACCGTTGGATACTATGCGGGTAAGGTGGACGGTAAAAAAATCACCAAGGAGGAACTAGAAGTCACTAAGACGTGCAATATCATTCTAGCGACGTTCGCGAAAATGAGCGAAGGGACTGATATTGCAACCCTTGATACGCTTTTTCTAGCTACTCCAGCATCGGACGTGGAGCAAGTTGTCGGGCGAATTCAACGAGTGCAATCGGATAAACGAAGTTTATTAATCGTTGATCCAGTATGGCAAACCAATTACAATATGCGTATGAGTAATAAACGCGAATCGATTTATCGCAAACTAGGTTTTACACGACAAGGAGAGAAGGATGCGTAACGAGGACAATGCAACGACCAATCCCCAGACGAACGCAACACTACTATCACCGGATCCATCAGGAACACCTACATATGCGGAGCATCCTAATAGTCGGGACCCCGCAGTACATTCCACGTCACTAACGGTGAGACGAATGTACAAAGAGAGCGGGGGAATCGTAGTAGGTGAATCACACGAGGAGCATCCAATCGAGATACAGGTCCCGGTGGTCGGCCTAGCCATGGCCTCTGTGGGAGCCTCATCCCGTATGACTCTAAACATGGGCAATTATGAGTCAGTGCAGTTGGAGGTAAATGTGGTACTCCCATGTTATGTGGAGGAGGTGGACAGTTGTTACAAGACAGCCAAGCAGGTTGTGGATCTTCATCTCAATTCTGAGATAGCGGCAATTCGTACGTATCGATCAGAGAAGTCATCAGCACAACCACACGAGGCATAATACCGTATCGGGCGAATCTAAAGAAATACCACCGAGTACCGTTGATGAGTGGCGAAATAAATTAAACAAGCAATACGGAGGAAACGTCATACAGCAAGGCGGCGGGAAGTCCACCGGTCTTCAAGTATCTCGATTCTCATCTGGAGTATTAGCAAACGATTGTGCTTTAGGTGGGGGATGGGTCTTTGGTAAGATCCAAATAATTGCGGGCGAGTACAGTACAGGCAAGACGTTGCTAGCTTTAAAAGCTGCCACTTCTGTACTAGATTACGATTCAGCTACGCACCTACATCGAGATCGAGTAGACCCTGCTAAGTTCAGTCCCTGCAGAGTTTTATTTGTCGACGTAGAACATGCATTTGACGAGGTGTGGGCGATCACCCACGGGTGGAATCCCGACCTAGCCTATGTGGCTAAGCCTGAATACGCTGAGCAAGCGATCGATATCGTCACTGACGCTATCCGAGGTAACTTTTTTGATCTGATAATCGTAGATAATGTGGCGGCCCTGACGCCGTCCAAGGAGATCGATGAATCAAGCGAGGATTGGCAAATAGGTCTGGGTGCCCGCCTATGTAACAAGGCGTTCCGCCGATGGAACTCAAGCTTAACCTATATGTCACAGAAAGAGGAGAAAGGCGGACCCGCTCTTATGTGTCTGAATCAATTCAGATTAAACATCGGTTTGTCATTTGGCGACCCCCGCGTGATGCCGAACGGTAAAGGCCAAGCATTTGCCGCAGCCATTATTGTGTACACCAAGGGAGCGACAGTAAGAGACGATGGCCACGCCGAACATGGATTCGGTGAGTACGGTGGGACGACCTGGAAGAACAAGACGTACATACCCAAATGCAATTTCAAGTACCGAATGGCTTTACAAGATCACCCGAATTGGCCCAAGGGTCAGATTGACAATGATAAGCAGATCATGGCATTAGGTCGCAAATACAACATTATCAATAAGTCGGGGACTAAGTGGGCGGTAGGGGCTGAAGAGTTTAGGGTATTGGCAGATATCGAGACGAAATTGGTGACAGATTCAGCATTCCGTACGATGATGTGGCGTAGTGTCATATCGGCCTTTGGGGGAATCCCATGGTAGCTGGAGATAAGAGACCGGGACAAGTGAAACTTGGTAGTAACAAATCTCGCCAAGAAGGTAAGTCTGCAATTAATCAGCATGAGAAGGATTTAGCCAAAACAGTTGGAGGTATCAGGCAACCTCAGAGTGGGGCCATGCCCCACCACAAAGGTGACGTTTTAGTCGATGATGGTATTTTTAGTATTAATCGGTTCCTTTTCGACTCGAAAGAAACAAATAATTCGTCTATAATGGTGTCGGGGAATGACCTTACAAAAATATGCCGAGAGGCCATGGGTGAAGACAAAGAACCGGGACTATTACTAACTATTCACAAGACACCCCCACACACGCCCAGCGAATGGGCGGCAGTTCCGCTTGAGGTCTTTGTGTCAATGTTGGAGCGAATACGATACTATGAGAGCCAAAATCAATTTCGAGCTACCGATCAATCAGGAGATGGCACGGGCGATAGCTAAACAACTAGCAATGGACCCTAAGGATCTAACTCCGGACCAAGTGCAAATGTACGTTATCCAATCGATTGGAACTCACCTACGAGACATCACTACCCGCAAAAATGTGAGAACGATGTCCACCAATGAACGGATGCGGTTAGTATACCATTTCTGCAAGAACTCTCGATCGCAAGGGGGCACGCCGATAGTGGGGGCGTCTGACAGCGAATTGATGAAGGCGTTCCGTTCAGACACCAGTGTCCCAGCAATTCATTGGGCGAGGTATTCGCTAACTCAACACGGATTTCTGCGTGAGGGTGGGAAACGAGGTTCGGGTAAATTTTGGGTAATCACGGACAAGGATGTCCCAACGTGGTTACGAGAGGACGCGGGAATCCGTGAGGATTTTACGGCACTTAAGACGCAGCAGGCAATCGAATGCGAGGTATAGATGTCGATTCTGGATGCACTACAAATAGCGGACGCGTCGAAAGTTACACGTAGTCCCACCAAGTTCGGTAATCTTGGCGGGGCGATGAAGGCGTTCGTAGAATCATGGCCTAATCAGTCCACATTCACAGATTTCATACGAGCATCAGGAGCATACTTCGTTTGCCCACGGGAGTTCATCCTTAACTACTGGCAACCTCAAGCCAATAAGTTCTTTGATACCCGTAGCCAGCTTATGATGAGCACGGGTTCGCATCTTCACGAGGTAATTCAAGATCGAATTCTCGGACCAGCTGGAGTACTCAAAGGCCAGTGGGTAGCCCCTCACGGGACACATTTTGACGATACGCCCTCAGCCAATGCCGGTAAAGTGATCCGTAAGGATAACGGTGGGGCGGGTGTGGTTGTGTGGGAAGGGTACCACCCACAGCCTCGACAAACAATCGAAGATGTCGTAGCTCAAAGACCGGTAACTTGGCATTATCAGGAATACAAATTCTTTGAGGATCTTTGGAGAATCTCCGGGCATACCGACGGCGTAGTGAGCGTAGCACGCATTAACTGGTTAAGCGACAATATCAAACTAGTTCGGGACGACCCCGATGCGGCGTTTAAAATCCTACGAGATATACCTCCGGGCGAGGAAGCACTACTAGAAATTAAGACGACTAACTCGTACTCCTACAAGCAACTCACTACGGGCAGTGGGATTGCCGACTACTACAAGATGCAGGCCGCAATTTACCAGAAATTAACAGGACTTCATCAGACGGTGTTTTGGTACTTATGCCGAGACACCATGGACTCCAAGATCGTAGTTTACGACTATGAGCCAGGCTGGTGGAACCAAATCACTAGAAAATGCCGTGTTATCTGGGAGGCGATTCGAGATGAAACACTGCCGGACGTTTTTATGGCGTGCAAAACGCCGACAGATAAACGAGCTAAGGGATGCGTATTCCAAGAACCCTGCTGGAAACGTCAACTAGACTTCGCTCGATACGTGTCGGACGGTAAAGCCCAAGCCGCAGCGGCGGGCAGGGATTTACTAGACTTAACCGGAAAGACGTGGCCACTTACATGACAGACTATCGAGACAGAGTACGAAAAGAGAAGATCGAGTTGGATGACAAACTGAGGAAGCTGAACATGTTCATTAAGTCTGAAGCTTTCACAGAGGTGAGCGACGAGCAAAAGACCCTTCTTCATATGCAATCAAACGCGATGGTACATTACAGTGGCGTATTGAGACGACGTATCGTGGGATTTGTCATGCCCGTAGATTGACAGATACTCAGATTTCTCTAGAATGGAGGTATGAAAGAACACTTACTAGAGTTACTGAAGAACTATAACGAGTCCCTTGTGGTAATACGCTCGGGGACTCTTTTTGCGTTTGAACCCCCACAAGCTAAGCAGTCGGCCCGTTTTGGGGGAGGCCGGGCGTGGACGGACCCAAAAAAGGTAAAGTACGTCAAGGCGTTGGCCGACGCGTTTCGGGAAGGCTATCCAACAGATGCTTTACCTATCGTAGGTATGGTACGATTAACGATCTTATACTGCTTCCCATGGCCTCAGAAAGAAAGAGCGATGGAGGCGTTAGGGTGGACGCTGACGGACAAGCGTATTGATCTCGACAATTTGCTCAAGCCGGTCAAAGATTCTTTGAACGGCGTCTGCTTCCATGATGACTCTCAAGTTGTAGATGTTCGGGCAAGAAAGATCAGGTTTAAAGTTGGATGTATCGCAATACAGGTCGACGAGGTTCGACCGAGACGCTAAAGACTCCAATCGGTTGAACTTTTAACAAATCGGCAAAATTCGGAATAATACTATTGACACGGGGAAACCGATAAACTAACGTACGGACTCTAACCTTTTCGTTAAACGGTTTTCACTTTCCCACTTAGGAGTACGATGATGACGAACGAACAGAACACCGTCGAAACACCAGCAGCACCCGTAGCACCGGCACCTCCAACAGTCACACCACCCGCAGTCGTGGCACCTGCCGAGACCGATCCACCGACTCCGCCCGAACCGGTACTAGCTTCGGGCCGAGGCCTTGAGGTATGGAAAGGGGCGACCTCCGTATTCGTCCCAGTACTTGACGGAGCACTCTCACCCGAGGATCGTCGGGAAGCTGTTCGACAGGTTATGGCCGAATCTGTACGGATCGACGACAAACTTAACCTTGTACACGGGGAGCTGTTGTACGAATTGGCCGAGAACGGCTACTACAAGGAGTGGGTTAACACTGAGACGGGCACCAACTTCACAACCTTCGAGGAGTACACCGAGGGCGAACTTAACATGAAGAAGTCGAAGGCCCACTACCTCAAGAAGATCTACAAGGTCTTTGTGGTGGAACTCGACCTTCCCACGGACAAACTCCAATCGTTGGAGTGGAGTAAGGCCAAGGAACTTACCGACGTGGTTACCAAGGCGAACGCGACGGAGCTGTTAGACAAAGTCTCCAGTATGTCGGTCAAACAGGTCAAGGACCTCGTTCGGGCGATGAAGGGCCATCCGCCTGCAGTAGGAGCCTCAGGGGTATCCGCTCCCGCAACCCCCTCGGCACCCGCGACCGTGTCAGCGGACGAAGCCAAGATCGTCCTCAAATTTAATTGTGCCCCCGAACAGGCTGAAAACATCCAGGCCGCGATCGGCGTAGCCCAGACAATGACGGGATCCGAGGTCCCGGCCAACAATCTAGACCTTATCTGCTCGGACTTCCAGGCGGGTGCGGCGGGTGGCGGGCTATCAGGAGTAGGGGCGTCCCTCGACCGGATCATCAAAGACCTGGAACGTGCTTATGGTGTGACCCTAGAAATCACGTCGCATGATACGGAACGATACGACGCACTTAAGACTGAGGACACGGACGCTAGCTAACTAACAGTAGGGATATCCGAGGTTGTGAGCCTTGGGGAAGTGAGGCCGGGAGGGAGCACGCAGTGTGAACCCTCTCGGTTTTTTTATTAAGGAAATAGAATGCGACAAGTACTAATTAACAAGATGCATGAAGTAATGGATTTTCCCGTGTATGTGTTTCAGAAAGCAACTCTGGGATTCACTTGTGACCGGGTAACACCCTGCCCGGACCGACCACGTAACTTCAAACGAGTCAGATACGTACTCACGGGAGGACAGCAGTGTACGTGTCTGGGATTCACTAAAGGCTACACGTGTAAGCATATTCAGATGCTCAAGGGCGTAGACGATTGGATTAAGTCAGGCGTATCAACTGAACGGGCGACACACGAGGCGGACCGTCTTACTGAGTTTTGCAAGGACATGTTCCCTGATTCGTCGGAGAAATGGACGGGCAAAGGAATGGCCAGTAACACGGCCCCAGTGTCGTTACCGGACTTAATCAAAAGTATCACGTTAGACGTTACTGTAGACAAGGACTCACCGTTTCATATGCTAGTGTCACGTAAAGATTTCGGTGAGTTCGGTGACATGGGAATCACGCTTAGGGCCATGGTACCCAGTAGCCTTGAGTAAAATCTTAAAAATGCCCTTTCACTTACTCACTCAATCGGGTATATTACGGGTCGCACTTATTCACTTCCCGAAACTCACATAGGATACGTAGGATGGCCAAGGCGAATCAATCAAAAGTAGTTACACTCGTGTTTCGGACCGAGGATCGCAAATTCTCGTCGTTCCAATTGATTGGATGGAAAGTTAGATCTCACTCAGTCACGCAAAAGAATACGGACGGAACTTACACCTGTAACTGTGCAGAATATCGCTTCGAGAGCGACTGCGAACACGTTAGTTTAATCAATAATCCGCTAAAGAAGACGGCTCATGGGTGCAAGGATTGGCGGAATACCAAGCAGGAGATCAAGTGGCACACCGATGCCACGCCACGAGTCGTCGTGGGTGACCTTAGTCAAGGAAAGGGAGTACCCGCCCAGGCGGCATACGAGATGGGCGACTTATCTCTTTACAGTTTCGTCTTCGCACTAACGGAGGATGCGTTCACCGAAGAGATCCAGAAGGTAATGGATGATCCAAGCAGCATACTCAACCCTAACCGCCTCCACGCGGAATGCTTGGTGTCGTTAGAAAAAGGTGTAGCTATTATAAATCCGGAAGTCGCAGCAGCGGGCATGGAGGTCAAGCCACTTACCCGAGAAGACGTTCCGTTGGAGGAGGACTTCGACGAAAATTTAACGAATGACCGGTGGGAGGACCCCCAGGAAGCACCGATCACCTCGGGTAACTGGCGGACCACAAAACGACCTGACCCCAAGGAGTTCTATGTTGTGGCCGAGGCTTGGGAGCAAATTCTCTTTACCATGGAGAACGCGGGTAACGTTCTGATAGTTGGACCTTCGGGCAGCGGTAAATCGGAATTAGTCTATATTGCGGCCAAGGCAATGGGCATGCCCTTAGCTCCGTTTAACTTCGGGGCCATGCAGGAACCACGTACGACTCTAATTGGAGCCACCCACTTTGATAAAGAGAAGGGTACATGGTTCGCCGAGTCTCGCTTTATCAAGGCGATTCGATCACCCCGGCACTGCATTTTACTTGACGAACTCACTCGGGACCGGGGGGCCAGTGCCCATAACATTATCCTGCCGTTACTTGATCGACAGGGCTACCTCGCACTGGACGAGCACGATGATGCTCCAATCATTAAAAAGGGGAGTCAAGTAGCATTCGTAGCCACGGCCAATGTTGGGGCCGAGTACACGGGTACGGAGGCGTTGGATAAGGCATTGCGGGACCGAATGGATACCGTAATTGAAATGACATGGGCCCCTAAGCAGTACGAGGTAAAAATCCTCATGCAACGGAGTCCGGGACTACGGGCAGGAGATGCATCTAAACTAGTAGATATGGCCATTGCCCAACGAAACTTGGCGGTAGTCGAGATGGAGTTCGTTGAGCAAATTAGTACTCGAATGCTCCTTTCGGCGGGCAAACGGATAGGGCAAGGAATGTCGTTCGACAACGCGGCCCAGTTTTCTATCTGTAACCACTTCTCATCTGAGGGCGGAGACGCTTCCGAACGCACTAAGATCAAAATGTTACTGCAGAAAGGCCAAGTCTAGGCACCTCCCCTACCTCGTAACTCACACAAGGATTCGAGAATGTCAGCAAATAACTGGTTTGACGATTACGGTCCAATTGATTGGACCTCGGACGACGAAGACGATTATTTTGATGAGAGTATGAAGGGTTTGGACCACCGCGACAAGGAGATGCGGAACTCTCCCCTGTCTTCATCATGGTGCCAGGGACGGCGGACAACCGCCGATAATCCCGAGCGAGTAGTTTTAGATCTTATGCGGATCCGAGACGTGGTTGCGGGACTCGTCAAGATTCATGGGGTACCACGCAACACAGCCATCACCTTAGCGTGCTTGGGTCAGGTTGGGCACGGGGCGGCGACTTTCGATGATATCGGCACTTGGAAGAAACCTCGCTTGATGCTTGACGCCGGGGTGTACAAGAGCTGCGATAGTCACGAGGTAATGGATGTTTATTGTGGTATTGGGCTTCACGAAGCCAGCCATCTTAATCACACTCGGAAGTTCTTCATCCGCATGTCATCTAGTAAGTTGTCCGATCGCCGTAAGATGTGGGAGAACTTGTTCGAGGATGAACGGATCGAGGAGAAGGTACGCCAAGAATCTCCGGGTTTCGCGGGATATCTCCAAGCAACCAAGCGGGCGTTGTTCGAGAAAAAGGAATTCGGGTGCGGAGTTGCCGAGTGGGACCGTCAACCCGAGTATGCCACAGGCACACTGATCAAACCCGGAGCCTCGGACATAGACCGTATCAACATGATAATCTTCGGATTTATCAGATGCGGGCACCTCCTTACCCAAGAAATGAAGGAGTGGGAGACGCTTACCTCTAGATGCCCATTCACAGAATTACGGGCCCTGTTCCCGGCAATGCCCGAGGACGAGGAGACGGTCGAGAAATACGGAGAAATACTCGACATATGGTATCAGACTCATCTGGACGATTACTCCGACCTCATGTCCAAGACTCCGCAAGAGGTAGCGGGCGATCTTCAATCTGGTGAGGGTGCCCCAGGTGACGGGGAACCTGGTGACGGGGAACCCGGTGAAAGTCCGTCGGGTCAAAGCTCTCCGGGCCAATCTAACGAATCCCAGACGTCCCCGCCTCAATCCTCGCAGGACGAGTCTTCCGGTGATTCCAGGGACGCACAGGAGCCCGAATCGGGTGAGTCTGGGGACACTCAAGGCGACGGATCGGCGGAGGGCGATAAATCTGGCGAGTCTACCGATGACGGAACTCAAGCAGACGGGTCAAGTCAGTCAGATGGCCAAGACTCAGGATCACCCGGCGTTTCGCCTTCGGTAGACGACATCAAAAAACGAATGGACTCATACAAGTACTGTCAGGACCAGGATAATGAAATAAAGGGCGACCAAAAGAAAATGGAGGAGCTGATCGACAAGTACGGTGCCGCCCTTAGGGAATACAAGGACGCCAAAACGGTGGGCGAATCTCAGACTGATGCAGACGATGACACACGTGCCCAGATGTTCGAGGAAGATAAGGGGAAAATCGAGAAACAGATTATTAAAAACATGGAGGAACGGATGGAGGCGGGCCGCTTCTCAATCCAGGATCTCATGGATATGCTTCGGCGAATTGACTCGATTAGTAGTCCACTGAATCGCGAAGAATCTCAAGAGATAGCACGGGTGGACGCACTTAGGGTAGAACTCGGGCCGGATTGGCAACCAGACAAGACGACCACTCCGGTAAGTACCGTAATATCGCATCCGGTAGTAACTGATAGGTTACGTAAAAAGTACAAGGCATACTTTGAATCGGTGCGTAAAGACATAGCTCGGATGCGAGGGGCACTGCGATTCCGCGTAGGTACTCGTAAGGTCAAACGTACTGAGTTGCGAGAAGGTAAATTCAATCGGCGAATGCTTGGCCGGGCGATGCAAACAGATCGTATATTCTACAGTGAGAATGAGATAACCGATCAAGGACTGGCAATCGCTATCCTCCTTGATGAATCAGGTAGTATGAGTTCGATTCCACCGGTACCTCGAACAGGCAACTATATACCTAAGTCGCAACGGGCAATGCAGATTGGCGTCTTACTAGTAGAAAGTCTTACGGGCTTACCCAAAATCGAGCTGGAGGTGTACTCATTTACTACAGGGCACTCGTACGCTACGACTACCTTTAAGTATCTGTACGGTAGGAATAATCCTAAGAAAGAGGCCATTGCCGATTACGCCCCAGGGGCATCTAACTACGATTACTCAGCTATCTCCACGGCGGTGGACCAGCTTAAGAAGTACACGGTTGAGGAAACGAAACTACTCGTGGTAATCTCTGACGGAGCACCATGTGGATCCATGGGTAGGTATGACGCGGAGGAATGCACCAAGATAGCCGTGGATCGGGCACGCAAGGATGGAGTTCAAGTTCTTCAAATAGCTATCGAAGATCATATGAACTCGGACAACATGTACGGAAAGCAGAACGTCATCAAGTTCACGGATATGTCAGATCTGGTGAATAATATGAGACGTTTCGTGACAAGAATTATTCGATCAGTTACTAACGTGTAAACTCCAATCGATTGGAGCCGGATATGATCCAAGCTAGATTAACCCACTGATGCTCAGGAAGTTTGCTAGGCATATTTTATAGGCGGACGAAACTCGACAGACTAAGTTCGCCATGGCGGATACGATTACGGAGATTGCCCCTACGCACAATCTTAACTTTGACGAGGAACGGTTTTACCGAGAAAGCGGGCTTAAAGATGCCGAAAGAACATCCTAATAGGATAAGTTGCTGGATCCCTGATGAGGATAACTGGTTGCACGAATGTCTGGAGGATTTGGCTCGGGACCGGACCTATACGCAGGGAATCAAAACGTCCAAGTCAGATATGGTTCGGAGAGCCCTCTTACATTACTACGCAGGCGTAAAGGCTAGATATGCACCAATTGAAAGTGTACGTGAGTGCGGAGGATCAGTGGGTACTGGATGCACTGAAGTCGATAGTCCAGACGAAAAAGAACATGGGGTACCAGTCCAGTCTTAGCTTCGAGGTTATGCGATGCGTTAGAAACTCACTGACACAGTGTATGGTAGGTACGGAACTAGATACTCAAATACTATTGCGAGATACTGATGTTGATCCCTAAGGAACTGATGGATGAGTTCGTGTCTTTCCTGGAATATCAACTAGGAACCACACCCATAATCAGACCCCCGGACTTTAACGAGGTCGGACGGGTTATTTGGGGTGAGACATTCTTTCAATTCAAGAAATTGGGAGACAGTATAGAAGTCATTGGACCCACTAAGAGGCGGGAAGAGTTGGAGCTACGATGGAACTCCCACGTGGTAGCACTGTATCAATCAGAAATAAGTGAGGAATATGATGCCGGTAGTATGGACCAATCCGATAACGAATGATGAATTTGACACACACGAAAAGTACATCCAATCGTTGTTGGATAAGTTGGCGGAGGCCAAAGCAGAAATGTGGAGATGGGCCCAAGATGAGCGGGCACTAGTCCAAGCCTTAGACGAGGCGGCGGGTAAAGTCGAGATCAAGATAGGCATGGTAATAGCCGAGGGAACCCAACAACGAGCCAAGGTTACCCGTAAGCAGAACTCCAAGTATCCACGCCCCAGGGGAGACCAGCACCCACTTCGAGCCTTGTTAGGCAAGCATACGGCCCTAGTCGAGCTTATACGTGTGGACTACGAGGAATCGGGATCGAAAATCACGCAGTTACTGGAAAGACTCCATACAAATATGCTTCGGCCCGAGGATGATAGGGAATTGGCGGAGGACTTGGATAAGGTTCGGGAAACAACTTCAGGTAAACCCTCAATACTTATCGAGGATCGACCGGACGCTACCGATGGACCTAAACCCTTGTCGGACGACTCACCAAATGACTTGTATTAAAGGCCACACGTCGATTTTAAGGGCCTCAAAAAATGGGGCGGTCTCCACCGCCGTATTTAATCGAAACTCTGTAAGAGAGCGTACAAATGGCCGAACGGCACGAACAATTACCGGACTTACCGGAAAACACACCCACACCCACAGACCCAGATCGGACACAGATAACGGATGAAGGTCAGCCCGACCACCAACACCCAAAACCGGTAGACCCGGTTAATCAATGGAAGCTGTTAAAGATAATTGCCGGGCGAAACCATTACGCACTGGCGGACTTACGGTGGCTATTTCAGTTGGATAACCCTCAGGACCCCCTTATCCAAAAACCTTTGGGTCAGCTTTTACGGGCAGGACGCATTAAGCCCATGATGGGTGTTGGATCCCGCACGGGCCAGATAGGAGTAGTTTATGTCGCTCAAGGAGACTCAATTAAATCAGGAGATAGCGAACCTGAAGATCACCCTCGCTCAACGCGAAGATCAACTAAGCGATCTGACTGATCAGCTCCCTAAGGACCTAGAATAGGCCCGCCAATTAATACAGGACTATGTGGATGAGCGAGAAAGATCTGACCAATCACGAGAACGTTTTGATGGAATTGCACGAGTTACTGGATGAGATGGAGAAATCCAATCTAGAATCGTCAAGGAAACTCAATGCCATCAAGAGAATTTTATTCGGACCTACAGGCCAATCGATATCGTTATCTGCTTGGTATGCTGACCCCGAAGCTACGGCAAGAATCGCAATTGCAGCGATCAACGAAATCCGAGGAGTATTTGATGCCGAATCTACCGAGCATGCGGGGGCCGAGGTACCTGCGGTCCCTTGAGGTAGGGAGGGCCCTTACGTTGTTTGATCCGGAAAATGTTAACGCAGATGTATGGCCGGACGAGTCTACGCTATTAGTAGTAGCTAGGGCGGGTGTTATAACATATTGCTGTGACCTTATGGGGACGCCCCGAGAGTTTCTGGATTACACGCACGTCTGGTCGCTCCCCCTAGAAACGTTTGTTCAACTGGAAGACCACCGTGAACAGAAGAGGCTGATCCAGAATCGTAAAATACTGTCCCCCTGTTCCTTTTCAGACCTCTTCGAAAAATAGGTAGAAAATCACAGTGAAACGCGAGCCTGAATTAGATGGTAACGGAGATGTATCTAAGTACCATGGGGAACACGGTATGGCAGAGAAATGCATGCCCGCCGCAACAGCCCCTGCGTTTGTCGAGGGATGGGCGATATCCATGGATAAACAAATACTACCTTGGTATCAGTACCTGTTAACAACTGTACACCTACGAGCGGTTCCCGAGATGCCTCCCGAGAGTAACGCTACGCTACTTTTCGAGGGAGCTACACACGAAATAATACTACAGGCCATAAGTCCCGACCTGAAATTAGTGGCTCATGACCCTAGAACGTGGGGAGTACTTTCTCCACAAAATTATGTGATTCAATTTCAGGTCCCTAATGAGAAATGCTTAGATTTTCACGCAGGTCATGTGTGTAGATCACTAGCATTTATGGCGTGTGAGGGGCGTATACTTATGGAACCTTCGGGAGTCAGGGGGGCAGACAAGCACTTTATGCAGAATATTGCTAACATTATGCCGGGCGGCGAAGGAATTTCTGTAAATTGTAAATCAGCCAGAGAACTTTAATATTTTAAGTAGAGTAGAGCAGCCAGAAGCAGCCAGATAGTTGTAAGAAAAACCCGCATTGACAGAAAAGAGTAAATCGGAAAAGAGGCCTTGTTAGTATAAGAGAGTAGAGAGAGTAGAGAGAGTAGAGCTGACCAGCAGATTGAGAGAGAGCAGAAACAGGAGCAGGAGCAGAAACAGAAACAGGAGCAGAAACAGGAGCAGGAGCAGGAGCAGAAACAGCCGGGAGGAGAGAAGACTTGTGATTGATCTAGCCCAGCCTACAGATTGTATTGACACATACAAGACGAAGGAACAACGAGTAGAGCAGAAGCAGGCTAAGGACGTGTCTGCCGAGTGGTGGATCCGTCGTATATGTGAAACAGTAGGCCAAACATACATAGAGCGGAAGTAGTCGCAGCATGGGAGTAGCTCGGATAATGGAACAGGATAGATCAAGTTTAGGATTCGGATTAGGGCTAGTGCTAGGGGGAGTAGTAACCCTGCTTATAGTATTCACAGCCGAGTACCTGTCAGACTCAGAGAATAACAGTACCAGAACTGACCAGCAGACCCAGAACCCAGAATAGCCTCGTCAGCAGTAGGAGATAAGAGTGAGACCCAGAAAATGGCAAGTGTTTGTAACTCCAGCTTCGGGAGTAGGCGGAGAATGGACCAGACCTGCGAGATGGAATGTTTCGAGGAGAGTAGCCTTGGCGTATGCAGATGCGTGCGAGGAGAAGGGTATGAAAGCCCGAGTCGAGGAAATGCGAGAACCTGATAATGAATAATATCCAAGTACGAGAACCCACTTATGCCGAGATCAAGGATAACGCTAAGGTGTTCGAGACAGAGGAAGCTATAGGCTATGCCATGTGGTATCCTCAGATGGGCGGGTACGGGGGGTAGAGTCGTAGCCGTGTTTCAGAAACCTGTAAAGTTAAGGGACCGCTTTGACGTGTACGTATGGCACGACGGAGATTTCCCTTTTACAGGCTCGAACAGAATACCTACGAGAGTCCACCACTGCTGTGCTCAGCAGTTTATTAGATTTGGCGAGACAGTGATCAAGCTAATGACCAGTGCCCACGAGGGCTCAGTCTAGGAAAAAACTCCAATCGATTGGACTTTTTAGCTAAAAAAACCAGTCACACGCACCAGCAAATACCTCTATATTCTTCCGAATATGGGGGTTTTTTCGTCGATTTTCGGTCGAAAATACCCTATATTATATATTCGGCTTTTCTCGTTTTTTCACCCTTCGCACGAACGGACCGACACAATGACCACGACTTCCCCCAGACCCACGACCGACTCCAGCCCAGAACCGGTCCTCCTCGCACTCTACAATTATGACGCGGACTACTACCTCTACCAGATCCACGATTCGCACCCGCCCCAGTTCCAGGACGCGGATCTCAAACAGGCCTACGACTTCGCGGATAACGGTCTCGGACTAGTCTACTACCAGGATTTACTCGAAATCGCACGGGAACGAGGAATCGACCAGATGTACGTTTTCGCTTACTCCCACAACGCGACGGACAACAACCAGAACCAGTCTTTCGTCGGGCCGATCGACCTGCCCAGCTAACTACCGCGACCAACACCGCCCCCAGCCGGGGGCGGTTCTTTCACTTTCTCTTTTCTCACGAATGGAACCAGACAATGGACTACACTAACATTTACTACTCGCTCGGCAACGACCCCAGCGAACTACAGTCGACGATACCGGGAATCATCGACGCCAGGATTATCGATTCGCTTCTCTCACTCCTTCACGATGGCCAGATTATGGTTCACGGCATCACTTACCTGACCGCAGACGGGACCGCTTACTCGTCCCGAACTCCCATCACCCCTCACCCAGTCGTCTTCGAGGGCCCAGACGCCGATTACATCCTACGCACCTCCAGCGAATTCACTTTCGTCCGACCTCGTTAGACCAGACCCGTTACCAGGACCGCCCCCAGCCGGGGGCGGTTCTTTCACTTTCTCTTTTCTCACGAATGGAACCAGATCATGACCACGAAACGACCAGAACTCGCTCTCATCGGCTCTTTCCAATACCGTTTGAATGCGGTAGCCGGAGCGATAGTCGTAGATTCTCCCGAACTCCGGGCCGACATCAGAACCAGCGGCAACCCCAACTCGAAACTCGTTTTTGACGGGCTACGAGAACGAGACCACATCGTAGCCGACTCCCTGTACGTCACCGAGCCATGGGACGGGGACCAGGACGACGGACTAAATTACGACTACGCTTACGTCAAGCCAGTCAACCACCTAACTTTCCCCGTCAACGAGAATGAGCCAGTATATGCCGGGCCTCTCGAATCAGGCGAACTCCGCCCCTTTACCGCAGACCCAGACTACCCCGCTCTCATCGATTTGGACAACCCCTACGCTTACGCTTATCCCAGTCTCGCCGACATATCAGAACCAGACCGGGCCGCTCTCGACACACTACGTAGCGAGATTAATGACCGAGTACACAACTCAGACCTAGACGACCTACTCGTCTCAGTCTCCCTATCAGTATGGCACCCAGGGTTCTCCCTTTCCTACCCACGAGCCCTGGACACGCTCGTCGACCAGGACGCTCCTATCGGAACGTTTGGCATTTCCCGCTTACTCGAACCAGTCGGGACCCAGATCGACGATATCGATTCGCCATGGCCCGTCACCCAGTTTGGCGACGATCACCATCTCACCGTTTACGGCAGCACAGGGCTTAACGTAGACATCGGCCTTCGACTATCCCGAGATCTGAAACGGACCGGGAACGAACTCCAGAATTACGTTCTAATCTCGATCACACCAGAAAACGTACCACCCCAGGAACACCCTCGCATCTAGACCAGACCCGTTACCAGGACCGTCCCCTAACGGGGGCGGTTCTTTTCCTTCTCTTTCCAGGAGCACACGACGATGACTAACATAGAACGAACCCAGGACGACGCCATCATGCAACTTCTCCTAGCCATGCAAAAAGACGGAGGATGGATGGAGAATCTACTAGAACACGACCAAGAAGAAGGCGGGGCCGTCGAACTAGTCGAGAATTGGCAAGCCGCCATCGAGTCCATGATCGAAGCCCTGAACGACGTCAAGACCGAGGTAGGAATCGCCCTCCTCTTCCTCCTGAACAAGGTCAACTTCCTCTCCGTGAACCTCCAGATCCAACGAACTTCCCGTAACGCCGCCGAGAAAAAGGAACAGGTATAGCTATGACCATGACATCAAAACAGATCACCGCTCGAATGGTAGAAATGAGACAGAAACTACCCTCGACCGGGGAATGCCAGATGGTCCTTTGGACGGGCCAGTCTTACGCCAAGTCTAACCACAGGCTCAGGTTTATCGGGGAACGGTCCCATCTCTACTCAGCCCTGAATAGGATGGGCGTCCAGTACGAGGATGTGGACTACTCGGTCCTTGAGCCAGAAACTTACCCAGAACCGCCCTTTGTGGACGATGCGGTACAGAAGCAGTATCGACAACTACATGGTCGGATCCAAGACCGGTACTTGGGCACCACCAAGATGGTCACTAGGATCGAACATCTGGTAGCTACCAAACGTCATGGAGACGAGTACCGAAACCAGCCCCAAGTTCGAGTACATCATCAGGACTCGTTCGCCGATTGGATTTGGTTGAACGAGGAAGAAACTTGGCAGGACTGGCCCACCGAGACCACTTTCCCAACCAGCACCAGTATCGACTCTTACGCCTAGACGAAACCTTCAGGGAAATCCTTGTATCTTTCCAGATATGGGGGTTTTCCGCTCGTCTCCTTTATGCGATAATGCGGTTTCGGCACCGGGCCAACATGGGCCCCCCAGCTACTCCAACCGAATGGACAAACGAAATGACCACACGACACGCCCCAGCAATCGCTTCTCTCCCAGATGGGTACGCTACCCTAGCTTTCGACCTCGGTCGGGACGGACACCCAGACGGGCCACACCGCTTTGACCAGGATCCGGTCGTCACCTACGTCATCGAAACGGTCACCTCTGAGGGAGACCTAGTACTAGAGTACGCCTGGATTCCGGTTCGCTACCTACCCTCACCCGACCAGGCTCGGGCCGACATCCAGGACGAGTTTCCTAACCGGGAAATCCTCGGATGGACACTTTGCTAGACCAGCTTACTTCCCTACTCACACGGAGAACCAGA
>Ga0114918_10000323_pt1 | contig 40811 bp, 35 predicted proteins | sample LantaG_FD_87015 | JGI IMG/M metagenome (GOLD analysis project Ga0114918, IMG submission 87015) | Deep subsurface microbial communities from Baltic Sea to uncover new lineages of life (NeLLi) - Landsort_02402 metaG | ecosystem: Environmental > Aquatic > Marine > Oceanic > Sediment | place...
AAAAAACTAAAACGATAGATATGGAAAAATTTAACTTAGAAAAGCAATACGAACTTTACTTAGAAAGAGTAAATCTAAAAGAATCCAATATGGGTGAAGTTCAAAAAAGAGAAATGAGCGAAACTTTAAAACAAAACGAAACTGCCAAATTGGGTATAGCTGCGGTTATGCACCGTTATTTCAATCAGTTAATGAGATTTTTATTCAATAAGCAAATTAGAAATGCTTACTATCGAAAAGGTTGGCATTGGTATAATTTACCATTTTATATGAATATTGGTAAATATAAACTATGTATCTACGCAATGGATATGGATTGGGATTCAATGCGTATAAAAATCGAAAAGGATTACAAAATAGTAAAGGTTATCAAACGTGGCATCTTTTAATGGTGCATAACGTATGGTGCTATAAAATCGTTTTAATGTTTTATAGCACGTGTTATGTGCCGTTTTTTATTCACGAATTTAATTTAGAAATATGAAGAAATATAATGTAATATATGCAGACCCAGCTTGGGAGCAAAAAGCAGGAAGACCTTTGAGTGGTGGCTACAAAAAAGAAAATGGAGTGCAAGTATTTAATCCCATAAGTGATAAATCTGCAGACTTACCTTATGATACAATGAAGTTTGAAGATATATTAAAATTGCCTGTGAGTGATTTTACTGCCGATAATTGCCATTTATACTTATGGGTTACAAATAAATACTTAATGAAAGCGGAGCAGGTCGTAAATGCTTGGGGCTTTAAATACTCTACAACTCTTGTATGGGCTAAAAAACCAATAGGTAGTGGAATGGGTGGAACTTTCAAAGTATCTACTGAATTTTTGATTTTTGCTACAAAGGGCAAGGTTGGAGATATAACAAAAGAAAAAGTAAACGGAACTTTTTTTGAACAGAAAAGACAATATGTAAATGGGTATCCTTGCCACTCTAAAAAGCCAGACTTTTTTTATGAGCTTATTGAGAAAGTTTCCGCAGGTGATAAACTTGAATTATTCGCAAGAAACAAGCGTGAAGGTTGGGATTGTTGGGGAAATGAAGTTGAGAGTAGTGTAGCTCTTTAAAATGGCACATAACATCGGCATAACAACCGTTTAAATGGTTGTTATAAAGTGTTATCACACGTTTTAATGGGGGTAATTAAAGTAAAAACTAACAATTAAGAAGTGAAAGACAGATATAAAAAAATGATTGATCCGGTTAGATCAAATACAGAAGCACATTAAAAACCCAATAGTGAGCGATATTATTTTTATAGACACATACATCCACCGGTGCTTTCTAAAAAACCTATCCCACTTAGCTGTTGTTCCTAAGTGCCAAATAGGATCTCCCATAAAATAGTTTAACACCTGGTCAAATAATGCAGTAAACAATAATGCTGAAGCAAAAAAGTATTGCCAATGAATAATTCCCATTGTTATAAAAAACACAACACGCAGAAACCACCGAGAATAATGACTCTCAATAAAGTCATTATCCTTTAGGTGTTCTGCATCAACCTTTGCGCTTAATATTACGAAAGCGAATGAAAGTCCTATTATTGATGATACAATCACTTAGTTTTCTTTTTCCAATCAAAGTAATTATAGATAACCAATGTTATTGCTATCCCCAAGAAAAAAAATGAGAACTGCCAAACATCATCCCTGTAGATTGAGGATATTAACGACACAACAAATAGGGTAAACACAAACAATGTGGTCCACATCACGTTGTTTTTAAAGTGTTGCCACCAGGTATATTTTCCCATAGCTATTTAGTTTTTGCTGTTACTTTTGCTTCGGTTATCTCAAGGTAATATTCACCTTCCGGCTTAAAAAATCCCTCTTGAGGACTTCCTTTTGCTATCTGAAGCTCAAACGTAGCGGCAGGATTATCTTTTGCATACAAGATGTTCTCGTGTGTTTTCTTCCCCTTCTCTGGAGGCATTGCGTGAACATGCTTGAAACCAGCAACCTCTCCATAAGCGAAAAGACTTACTTGATCACATCTTAATTTTACTTTTACTGTTTTGCTCATAATTATTTTATTTAAAGGTTTATTGTAATATTGCGATTAATATTTCTTATTCTAACTCTCCTATTATTGACCTTGTTTTAAAGGTGCATTCCGGCTGATTTGATATTTTCTGTAAAACACTATCCTGATCACGCCATCTTCCCTTCCAGTATTCAACATCTTTTGTTAGGGTGATATTCTTCTCAACGGTTATTGTGTGTGCTGACTGTTCAAATGCAAGTCCAAAAAAGAATCCTATTACTATTGACATCCCACAGAGGATTGATGTATATATTTTAGCTTCTCTATCCATAGTTTTAATTTATTATTCCTTGCGATCCTTGTGTTAGTTGTATGCTGTAATTAAATCTTGGTTCCTGTGTGTCGAGGTATGCGTAAAATATTACAATAGCAGCCCCATGTGGACTTCCCTCAAAATCATGGAAGAACCATGCTTGACAAAAAGCATTTTTACTCTCCGATCTTACCTCCATCAATTTCTTTTTTGTAACCCCTGTCTTTTATAACCTTGCTAATGGTTAAGAACACATTCTCCTCCAGCGTTTTTATCTCCGGACTATATTTTCCATCAACATAATCTTTAAAGTTAACATCAAGGCCTAATGCCTCGAATATTACTATCGCATTACGCATACTGGTAATCTTTACTAATGTTTTTATTCCATCAGGCGAAACAACCATCCATCCATCTTCAATTCTGGTGATGCTATGCCCTTCTTTGGCGTAGATTCTTATGTCATCTTCATTTTCGGGCGGAATCTCTAAAAAACCAAGGTATTCCGGAATAAAAACTTCATCTACAAGATGGTCCCCAGACTTTATGCCTTCTGATATGATGCTGTGAATGATTTCGTCTTTTTCTTTAACAGCATCAGCAATGGAAGATTCTTTCTCTAAGATAAGTTTATTTACCTTCCTCATCCTTCTATTTGCTACATCCATTACGTGTTTTAACTCCTTCTCTGAGGCGTTTAACGCTGTTCTGACTACTCTCAATGGATTGCTTAATGCTATCTCAGATATTGGTTGTCTTGATTTTCGAGGATAGACTTTTAATGACTTTGCATTATTAAAATCATATTCTATTTCTGCTTTTGTTCCCATTTTATTTTCCGTTTATTATTAATTCTGCTAATTGATTTTCTATTGCAACAAGTAATGTTCCTTTTGGTTTCACATTCTCCACTATCCACTCTAAATAACTTGAGCTATCTATCTCTGAAACCAACATCCCTTTGTATTTCCCAAATCGCATTACTTGAGGATCACCTGGTTGCTTTGGTTTACACCCTAAAAATTTATCACACCCGTTACACCGACATATATTCTGGCCCACCTTTACTGTAATGGTATAATCATTTATAAGACCACAGCCCCCACATATAACTTCATCCCAATTCATTGGATTAATTTAAAGATGTAAAAATAGAATAAAAAATGGAATAAACAACCGTTTTTTAGATTTTTTTGTTGTTTTGTTTTTCCGTTGTAGGCATACCTTCGCCTTTGTCCCCTTAAAATCCCTTCAGAGAACTTGATTGTAAGAATTTACAACCTAAGCAAGTTAACATTCGTGCCCTTAACGTGCATTACACGTATTAAGTAGTGGCCCTTACCACCCTTAATTTTCACTCGGCTATTTTCGGTTCGTGTTTTAAGTTGTTTGTTGCTGGCAAGCAGAGCAGACATTTTTTAGCCGTTTAACATTACTGTAACAGAGGGTTAACATCTTTTTTAATTTTTCTATTGGCAGTTTCGACTTTGAACTGCTTCCCTGTCCATATTTTATTGAGCATAAAAAAAGGTTGAACCATCCAACCTGTTCAACCTCTTTAACTCTTTTCCGACAGGGATTAGAGAAATTTTTTGTTAAGCGTTGGATGTAAAAACTTGTTTCAGTACTTAATATCTCGCAAATTTATAATTTTTTTTTAATATACAAAATTTTTTTCCTACATTTGTGATTGTGGATTAACCACAAAGGCTGTTTTCTTAGGAAAACCCAACACTTTTCTTGGCTTTTAAGTGTAATGTCTTAAAAATAGCTCCAATTTATTTTGGGGCTATTTTGTTTATTACAACAAAATTTAGTTATCTTTACGTCCTAAAGTAAAAAATACAGCCATGGCATTAGAAAAACCATTTGTACATTCATTAACCGCAGAAGGAACGCCCGACCCGGTTAATTTTAATGATGTGTTTACATTTAAACCAACAAAAGAGGTAACAACTGGACATACTAAGCCGTTATATTTTATAGAATTTAGCAGAGATGAGAATAGTTCAGCACCAAAGCAGATAATCTGGAAGTACAAAAACGAATGCGACAGAGACGCAGAGTATGATATATTATTGGCTTTAATAAGTAAACCTATTCAATAAACATAAAAAACAACAAACTATGAGTGCAATAACAAAACCAATGATTCACAGTTCAAGAGCAACTGGAAGCCAGCAACCAATAAATGCTGAAAAAATTATAGATTTTATGGAATTAGAAACTCCATCTATCAATAATCAGCCAACAAAATTTCAAATAGTATTTACTATGGAATCTGGGAGCTCCCCAAAGAACGTAGCATGGAACTATGCGGATCAAACTGATATGAATGCTGATTTTGCAGCCATTGTTGGATTAGTATCTACGGTAACTCCGTAAAAAGAAAATCAAGAAACTATTATCTAAAACTCTACCAATCGGTAGAGTTTTTTTATTTCAATATTTTTTCCTAAGTTTGTCTTGTCAACTTGTTTATTGGCGAATTGTTAGGACCAGGGTTTGACTCCCTGCATCTCCACAAATAATGAATTAAAAACATGGGGATGACCGATTTTGACTACATGGAAACGATAAGCGCGAAGTGGTTGATATTCCTTAACCGGAAAAGTAATAAATATGTACCAGGAAAGACCTGCCTTGGCAGCGTAATTCCGTAAAAGGGCTGCGAAGCATAGTAACAGCCCTTTTATTTAAGATGTAACCAAACAAAAAAGACATAAGATGAAATTAAATGATTTAATCCACGTTTTAGAAACAAACAGAAAGTCTGTTTCTGAAGCAAAAAGAAGAGTAGCCAATTTGTTGATATTAAACTCAATGGAATTTGAAGCTAAAACTCAAAAGAAATTCGATGAAGCTATAGACGGAATGAGCAAGATGATGATAGCCGTTTATTCTGAAATAAAGTACAAAGTAGACTTCAAGCCTTACGATGACTACAACCCTTTCTTTGTTGGTCCACTTTTATTAAAAGAAGGATATGTTCTTGATACAGAAATTTCTATTTGTGTTGGGATGCTTAATAGCGTGATGGGTGAGATTGAAAAACTAAAAGATGAATCACAAGTATTCCATCCTTACACAATGACTCAGGTGCAACTTGGGAAAAAGTTCAAGAAATTAGAAAGAGAAGTAGTAGATTCCTTATCTTCCACATCAAAAGCCGTGAACAGCATTATCGTTGTTGATGAGCCTAAAGCAAAAAAAGAAGTAAAAAAACCTGCCGCTAAAAAACCTGCCACTAAAAAAGCTACTAAAAAGCCGGCAGAAAAGAAACCTGCCGCTAAAAAACCAGCAGCAAAGAAAGCTCCAGCAAAAAAGAAAGTTGTAAAAAAGAAAAAGTAACGTCTCTGGCTTGATTGCCGTAAGATGAAAGAAAAACCCTTGCTATGTGTAGTTTGGGTTTTTCTGTTTATATTTACAATATGGAAGAAGAAACCAGCAGTAAAGAGAAAAATCAGAGGATAAAGTCCAGCAGATTAGACTTCTTATTCGACATGCACGAATTAGGTGTTCCCCTTTCTCCTGAAGAAATACAGCTACTAAAAGACAATAATTACATTGATGAAATCAAAGTAAAAGGCCCGTCAAAACCAAAAAAACAAACCGTTATTTCTGACACATCTGTAAAAAGCGACAGATCAATAGATGCTGACAAGAGAATAGATGTTGTTTATAATAGTGATGACGCAAAAAAAGACAAGACAATAATAGCGTCTGTACAGGGGCATCAAAAAATAACAGAAGGAACAGATTTTATATTTGAAGGAAATCTTGATATTAAAAAAATCGACTGGCTGCCAATTTCCAAGATTGAACATGATAAAGACTTTGTGAAATGGATTGATAGTATTAATTCCGGCTTTCAGAAAAAAATACCATACAAGAAGTTCTCACTATACACACAGCAAGCAGTACAATGGTATGCTGAAAACGATTCTATCCAAAACTACCATGGATTAGACGCTCAAAAGAATTTCGCCCTGGAAGAAATGAGAAGGTGTAAAGAAAACACACTTTACTTCCTAAACAAATACCTAAAACTAAAAGAAGGAGACATGCACTCAGGAGAGAGGGTGTATGACGCAAAGCCAGTACATGAAGTTATAGCATATCTCTACGACTGTGGGTACTCATTTATGATGGGCAAGCCTCGTCAAATTGCAGCTACATCCACACTCGGAGGGTGTGCGTTAAAGAGCATAGTATTCAACAAAAACTTATTCCTAAAATTTATCACACAAGATAAAGAAACAGGAGTTGAGATTTTTGATGATAAAATAAAATATCCATTTGGAGAATTACCCGAATGGATGAAACCATCAGTAAGCAACGATAGAGACAACTTATTAAGATTAAGTAGAAAAGGAAAGAAGAAAGGAACAAAAAAAGGGGTAAATTCTAAACTACAAATTGTGGCCCCATCTGTTTCTGCCGTGAATGGTGGATCTCCAAACGTGGTAATGGTTGATGAGGCTGGGTATATTTCAATACTTGGAAAAATGATGAAGGAGGCTCGTCCTACAATGTTTATGCAAAATCCAGAAACAAAAAAGCTTGAAATGAAGCGTCAGATTGTTGTGTGGGGAACGGGTGGAGAAATGGACAAGGGCGGAAAAGCTTACGAAGAAGAGTTCCACCAATGTTTAGATAAGTGGGGAAAAAGACATTTTGAATCAGGAATAATACCGTTGTTTTTTGACTGGACAACAAGACCAGGTATAACCCAAGAGTTTTATGATTCAGAGAAAGAGGTTTATACTGTTGAAGGGCCAGAAAGAGAAGAAAAAATGGTTCAATTCAGACAGACCTATCCTTCAATTATAGAGGATATGTTTTTAACCTCAGCAAAAACATTGGTTTCGATAGAATACATCAATAAAAACATCGAAAGAATAAGGAATTACCCCCACGAAGTAAGGCCGCAGAAAGGATTTTTTGAGCCTATCTTTGACGAAACAAAACCAGCAGGGGACAACGAAGATGTTCCATTTAAAATAATAGGAGCAACATTTGTTCCCACAGAAGACGATGACCCAAGAGCATCAACAATAGTGTTTATGCACCCAAAGAAAAACTGGATAAACAGGTATTATGCAGGAGTCGATCCAATTGCTTCTGATAATGGATATTCAAATATGGCGGCCACAATATTAGATGTTGTTACACAAACAGTTCCATGTATAGTTAATTACCGAGACGCTAACCACAAGTACACGTTCCTCCAAACAATGTTAGCAAGCATGTATTATCATACTGGAGAAAAATCTGGAAGAATAAAAGAACTGGTAGAATCTAATATTGGAACAGCATACATAGATTATGTTGACACAAAGGGATATTACGATAGTCTTGTTTGGAGAACAGAGCTGCCGGACTATATGCAAGGAGGAGGGCACACAATAGGAATTGACAACAGAGCTGCAAGAACGAGATTTATTATTAACAAAATGTTTGAATTTATTCAGGCCTATGGAGATAGGGTGTGTATAGATGTATTTTTCATACAACTAAGAACCTTTCAATGCACAGTAACCCAAAGCGGACAAGAAACATGGGGAACAGCCGACAAAAGAAAATATCACGATGATGTTTTGTTTTCAACGGTTTTTGCTTACATTTGTAGCTTATCGTATTCACACTTAATTCCGAAAGAAATTAAAAGTGAAAGCGACAGATTTAGGATGGGAAGCGAACTGTATAGGGATGCTAATGGAAACCTAAATAGAAGGACTGTTAGAAAAAGAGCAATTCAATGAGCATGACAAAAGAGGAAATAAGAAAGCTTTCAATGTTTTATCCAAAAACAAAAAGAGGACTTCTTGTGGACTATCCTGAACTTGAAAAAATAGATGTTTTCAGGTCAATGAACAAACAAGAATTGTTGTTCGCCTGGTATTTCGGGTGTAGATCAAGTCCTTTTGAAAGAGAGGAAGACATAAAGATAAAGGTTGAAAAGTGTTTAGTTGAATCTTACGGAGAAAGACTTTCAGAAACATTAAAAGGAAAGTATATAGCTGGTAATTTCCCAGACAAGCTAAGAGAGGGAATAGCCCAAATGCAAAAGTTTCAAATAGGACCAAGAGTAAGGTCTAAAATGATGGTTGAGAAAATAATGTCTAACTATGCAAAACTAATAGAGATAGATGTTAAAACTGAATTTTTAAACAAAGACAAAGAGGAGGATTGGACAAAAAAGAAAGCCTACATTGATTCATGTGCAAAAATAAGCGCAACACTACCAATATTAATAAATCAATCCGAAGGAGGATTTGGAATAATAGAAAAAGAAGATGGAGAAGTTATTGAATTAGAATCAGAAAACTTAATTGATGAATTCCATGCCACAGAAGACTAATCAAATAACATTATGAGTTTTTATTTCGCAGAAAACGTAACATCAAAGCCAAACAGGTTCACACACCCAGACCTTGATAGTGAAGCCTACCATTTAGAATATGGAAAGTTTTGCGTCCACGACTCAAACAACACGCTTCACGCTCAATGGTTAGAAAAAACAATCTTAAACAAAAGATTCTACAAGGGAGATCAATGGATAATGGATGAAGACCTTGAGGCGTTCCTAAAAGACGATACTGGTCAAACAAGAAACAGAATAAAGGTTGCTCACAACCTTATTCGTCCAATGATAGAGCAATACAGGGGTAATGCCATAAGGTTAACAATAAACGCATCCGCAAAAAGCGTGTCAAAAAAAGCAATCAACAGAAGAGAAGAGTCTTTGAGTGCGAAAATACTAAGAACCAGAATAGCAAATGAATTCCCTGCTCTTGGAAGATTAATAAGAAACGCTGATAAGTCTGTCGGAGAAACAGAATCCGAAACAGAGGAAATACACGAAAACTTATGGGTTGATTCTTACCCTGAAATAATAAACAGACTAATAAGGTATGTTAAAGAATTAAACCAACTTGACCAAATGCAAACAATGGTAGCTCAAAATCTTGGGCTTTCTGGGCTTGGTGTTATTGAGGGGTTTGAGCATGGTGGGCATTTAAGGTATGAAGCTCTTCAGTCAGAAGAATTTTTCTTTGATAGATCAGCGAGAAAATATGACCTGTCTGATGCTGATTATATGGGGAAATGCGTTGGGATGCTTCCAACAGACATTTACGAAACTTATGACATTTCAAAAGAGCAAAGAGAAGCGATAGAGAGCTTTGTTTCTGACAAACAAAGAAATCTTAATGATGCGGCTGGAATTAGCACAGGAAGTGGAATTAATGGCGGAATAAACATCGGATCAACCAAAATACCTGTATGTCATTCTTATTGGAGAGATACCCAGAAAAAGACTGCGGCATACGTTTTTGATGAATTTGGATATGAATACCTTGCTTATATTGGCGAAACAATAAACACTCAAACAGGAGAGCCATACACAGAAGAGGATATTATCGCTCCGCCAGACACACCATTAAACAAAAAACTTTTCAAAGGAAAAAACAAAAGAAGTTCATATTTAGATGTTCTTAGGTATTGTATTTTTATTCCACAAGGAGCAATAGGAAATCCGGACCACAAAAAAGAAGGGACACAAGATATTGTTCTTGATTATGGTTTGGCCCCTCACCAAGAAACAGAATGGGGTGATTTGGCTAATGTTAAATTTCCTTTTAAGTGTTACACTTGGGGGTATGTAGATGGTGAAATAATGAGCCCGGTTGATGACGCAATCAACCCACAAAGACTTATTAATAGGATTCTTTCTGCTGCTGAATCACAAATAAACAACTCTGGAGGAACAAATGTTGTTGTTGATAAAGATTCTATTGATGCTGAGGGTGGAGAAGAAAAACTTTATGGGGATGTAGCACAAGGGAAACCGATAACAATCAGAACAAAAGGTCGTGGAATACCAAATTCGCTCGGAGTTTATGACGCAACACCAAAACAAGGAACATATAACCTATTTAACATAATTCCTATAATGGAGGGGATTATCCAGAAAGATACCGGAGTTAATGAGGGGTTAAAAGGAGAAAGCACAGGATCAGACCAACTTGTTGGTGTAACTCAGTTGTTGATACAAAGGGGCTCATTAATGCAGGAACCATTTTATGATGGTTTAGCACAAATATTCTTACAAACACACCAACATACCGCTACTATTGGGAAAAGGATATACCTTGACAATGAAAGAGAAATGGCTATGGCTGTTGGTGATGATGGGGTTGAAATCTTGCAACTCTCTGAAGACATGCGTAATGAAGATTTTAGAGTCTTTATAACAAGAGAGAATGCTGATGAAATCCTTTTTGAAAATGGAAACAGAATGTTGGATATATTCCTTCAAACAGGGATGATTGATGAAAAAGCTTACGCAAACTCCTATGGAAGAACAACCCCAACAGGGGTAGCGATTGTTCTTAGGGAGCAGTCGGGGAAACGTGAAGAATTGAAAAGGCAACAAGAAAAACAAGCAAAAGTAGAGCAACAAGCTCTTTTACAGGATGCTCAATCTCAAGAACAAAGAAATGAAGCTGCTATAGAAAGAGAAAGACAAGGAAGGAGTGTTGAAAAACTTCAGGACCAAAACCATGAGTTAGAAAAAATAGCATTAAAAGGAGAGGTTGATGCTAACAGTAAAATAAATAATAATACAATATAATTTTAGATGTTATTTATTTTTTATTTATATTTGCCTAAACAGAAGAAACTATGATAATAGAAGAAACGGAAGGAAGCCCAGCAGAATCGGCTCCAGCAGCAGAAATAACAGATGAAGCAACAGGAACACCAGGAACAGTAGATACAGGTATTCCAGAGCAAGTGCAAAGCGATAAATTTGCGAGCACGTTAGCGGCACTTGGAGGATTGTCAGGAGAGCAAGAACTTAGAGAGGGGATAGAAATCCTAAAAGAAGGAGAGGAGTCAGGAGAAGAAAAACCCGTTGTGGCGGAAGCTCCAAAGCCAAATCCAGATAGCCCAGAAGATGTTGCAGCAGCTTTAATAAAAGAAAAAACTGGAGAAACACCAGAAAAGGAAACGCCAGAAGGTGATTCTGAGAATAAAAATGCAGAAGTTGAAGAAGTTGTTGTTGAAAGCCCTGTTTTTGGCGGAAAGAAAACAATAGGAAAGAAAGAAGATGAAGCAGCGCCGATAGAATTTGAAGGTTCGGAGGTTGCTAATAAATATATAAAAGAAAAAACAGGGCACGACAATCTTGAGTCGCTTGTTGGAAGTTCTTTGAAATTACAAGAGAAGGCTGAAGAGTATGATGCTCTAAGCCAAAAAGCAGCAAACTACGAAAGTGTGTTTGAGAATATGCCGGCTCAACTATATGAGGCGGTAGATCAATTTTTAAAAGGAGGAGACTGGAAAGCACCAATAACAAGTAAGCCAAATTTGGATTTTACAAAAACATTGGATAACCAATCAGAAAAAAGCCTTGTCGAAAATTATATGCCAAACCAATTTACGGATGAAGATTGGAGCGACTATAAAGGAGATGATGTTGATCTTAATTTAAAAAGAGCTATGGATATAGCTATTAATACTGCTAAGTCTAATTTTGAAAAGGATAGAAACGAAATAGAGTCCTTACAAACAACAAGATTAAACGAAGCAAGAGAAAATGAGAAAAAATTAAATGCTTCTGTTGATAACTCGATAGAATATTTAAGAAAAAATATAGAAGGAATTAACGATAATTACGTTAAACAGTTAAAGGGAAATCTAAATGTTGCAAAATTAACAGAAATGTTTTTCAACAAAGATGGATCTTTTAAAGAAGACGCAGCGTTAAAGATGGTAATGGCAGAAGATGGGTACTCCATGATGAACCAATACAAAACTTTAGCAGAGCGTCAAGCAGAAACGAAAGAAAGACAACAAATTCTGGTAAGGACACCAGAATCACCAAAAGCTAAGAAAAAAGGAGCAGAAAACGAAGGAACAGTAAGTAAAGAGGTACAAGCAAGAATAGCAGCATTAGATGGAGGGTTTGCACAGAAAACGGTTTACTAAAAAATGTAAACTAAAATTTTAAATTATGAGTGCTGAAACTTATTTACCTGGTCCTGGTAACACCCCATTCGGGAATACCAATACCAACCCAGAGAGTTCTAATTATGCAAATGATTCGCAATTCTCGCCAACTGAATCAATTTTAATTCAGAAAGCTGTTAGAAAAGCAATTTTTGACTCTGCTCCGGCACAGTACAATGCTTTGAAGCTTTTAAACATGAAACCTTACAAGGATAAAAACCTTGATGAGTTTTCTTATTTGGAAAAAACATTTGGAAGAAGCCCTATCGAGGCTACTGGTATCGTTGGTGCTCAAGCCCCTGCTGCCGGTGTGAACCAAACACAAACAATCCCATTAACTGCGGCTTCAATGCAGCATGTGTCAATCGACTTAATTATTATCTACCCAGATAATACTAAAGCGGTTATCGTTGCTGTTGGTCCAGGTAACCAGATTGATGTGAACTCTCAAACAGGAGATGGTCTTTCTGCTATTGCAGCGAATGACATTTTCGCTTTCCAATCTACTATTGAAGCAGATGGAATGGACACTTTTTCTAATTATGAAAGGTTAGAAACTGTTGAGAGATACAACTATATCCAGTTCTTTATGAGAGCTCAGAGATGGGCTAAAGTTGAGATGCAAAAACACATCAACGCAGGAACAACGGATTACCTTGTTCATGACAAGCAACACAAAATGAAGCAATTGAGAGTTGATTTCTTTAACTCTTATTTTAACGGACAAAGAGGTGAGTTTCCATTAGCTAATGGATATGTTGCAAAAGCAATGGGGGGTATCTACCCAACAATGCAAGCGGCTGGATCTGCATCTTCTAATCCTACTGTTGCTGGTTTACAAACAGCCTTTGAAGGTTTGGCTTTCCAAACTAACTTCAAGGTTGAGGGTGGAACTCGTTTCATCTATGGAACCGATGAGATTTTGAATGAATTTTCTAAAATCTACAAACAACCAGGGTTACGTTATGAGCCGAATGATGAAATAGCAAACTTGAAACTGAAAAGAATCGAGGTTGGAACAATGAACTTCGTTTTAGTTCCGTGTGAACTATTTAGAGAAGAGTCTTGTTTCCCTGCTGAGTGGAAAAGAAAAGTATTGGTTTTAGACCAAGAAGCTATCTCTCCTGTGAAAATGAAAGGAATTGAAGCGCTTTATATGGGGGAAACTCTTAATAGAGGAAAGAATGGAACAAGAGAAAACTACACCGACTTTTGGGCTGGTGGACAGTTAAGCTTGGAGTTCAACAATCCTTTGGGATCGTTCTGGATGGATATTCAATAGAATGAAAAACTTAATGGGGCTGAACCTACAAAAGTTCAGCCCTTTTTTTTAATAAATAAATCAGAAACAGATGAAAATAGAAGAAGAAGAAAAATCAAAAAAGACCCCAGCGATTAAGGAGGGTGTTAGTAATGCAGAGATGCTTCAAAAGATGCAGGCTCAAATTGATGAACTAACAAAACAAAAAAATTCAGCTCCAACCGGAGGTAGTGAAACTGCCGAGGTTTTAAGAGAGTTAGTTACACAGCTTAAAGAAAAGCCGGATAGCGAAAAATATGGTGGAGAAGATACCTACACACGCCCAGAGGATATAGACCCTTCTGATGTTTTAAGCGATGAAGAGGCTGTAACATTCTTTTCTCATCAAGTAGCATATATTATTGCTGATGATAAAAGAAACGGACACAATGTAAGAACACCATTTGGAAGGCCGATAAGATTTGTTTATCAGTCAACAAGAACAGTAAAGCATGGAAACGAATATAAGCTACATAATATTTCTATCTATACAAGTTATAGTAAAAAAGAAGTTGCGTGGATTAAAGAGCATAAATTTTATGGAACAATATTTTTTAGTAACCACACAGACGCATTAAGTACTGACGCAAGAAGAGCATCAAAACTTGCGAGAATAATCGTTACTTTACAAAGATATGATACGCATAAGATTATAAAAATGGCTAAAGATTTAGGGATTCCTGGAGCTGAAGACATTAATCAATTGCGAATTTCAATAGCAAATGGTCAGGTTGATAGAGAAATGAAAGCAGAGGAAGAATCAAACAAAATAAGGGTAAAAGAGGCTATCATAGAAAAAGATATTCTTAAAGACCCTGTTGCTTAAACAAAGTTTAAAAACATATAAAATATGATTAGCGTTCAAGCCGTTGTTGATAGAATGACAAGCGTATTAGACGCTGAGGGTTCGGATAGGTATTTATTTGACCAAGATTTTAAGCCAGCAATCAACTCTTCAATAGACTGGTTGGTGGCTGTTTTTAATTCTGCATTTTCTGAAAAGAAGCTTTCTGAAGAAAATTTAAGAGATTTAATTAGAACAACGATTTGGCAAGCTAATTCTTACTCAAGAATACAACTTGATAATTCATCCCTAAATTATGACATTTGGAGCATATTAGGGGTTTTCCCGGAGCCAGTTATTGTTCCAGCGACAATTCCTCCTGTTTTACCAACACCAGAAACATCAGTATTTAGAGGTGATTTGAGCTACATAGAAAGTGATTGGTCTGCATCAAGAGCAACAATAGAAGAATGGAATGATAATAAGAAAAATATTTTCACTTCAGGAAATAACGTCTTGTTAAATGGATTCAAAACATATTCCTATTTAGGGCATGGTAATTATCAATCATCTTCTTACATTTCAGGTGAAGAGATTGAAATAAGACCATCTGTTGCAAATAGTTTTGTTGCTATTACTGTTTTAAAAGTTCCGTCAAAAATAAATCTTATTACAGAGCAGATTGAATTTCCAAATTCAGTTTTTGATGTTCTTTTTCAGAAGGCCTTAAATTTTATCTCCTATAAACAAGGAGATCAAACTAACTTATATAGTGTTACCGCACAAGATATATCTACGCTTGTAAAATTAATGGTTTAATATGGGAACGATTTTAAGACATATAGTTGATGATATTGCAGAAGATTTAAAGCAAACGCTTGATGATAGAACTATTCAATCATCACAAATAGCTTATTGGGTAATTCTTATAGGTAATAGATTAAAATCTCAACATATTGGAAAAAGGGATTCTGGTGCTTTTTTGGCGGTATATGATGATGTTCCTATTGAGGTTAAGACAATAAGTAAACTTCCTAATGAGATAAAGAACAGAAAGTTTTTTAGGCTACCAAGAACGATTTATGACTATGACAGAGACGGTGGGATAGAATATATTTCTTACTGCTTGGATGAGCCACAAGAAGGATGTCCTCCTCCGTTTACAAATGTTACATTTGACAGGACAACACCAGGAAAGTCTGAGCGTTTGTATTACTCTAAATATGAGAAGCCATCACCATCACAACCGTATTTTTACGTAGTACACGACTACGTATATTTACTTGGGATAGAATGCGTAGAAATAAACAAACTTGAAATAGGAATTTACTCAACCCTTGACCCTGTTACTGAGATAGATTTGGATGCACCATTTGATTTCCCAGATGAATTATTAATAATACTAAAAAGACAAGTTCTCGATCTTGGAAGATTTTCATTATTAATGCCGGAAGACAAGCTGAATGATGGTGCAAATCAAATACAGGCTGGAACAGTACCACCAAACAAACTTGTTAGTGTTAATGAATTAGGTGAAGGACAAATTGAAAATAAATAATGAATATATCTAAAGAAAATATGATATCTCCAGAGGAGATTTTGGCGGATGTTTTAAGATTGGCCAATGATGAGTCCTTTAAAGATAGCTCTAAAGGGTATTATTTATCGCTAATACAACAAGCGTTACAGGAATTGGCTTTTGATACATTTTTTGATGTAAGGACTGAGTTTTTTGATTTTCCGGAAAATCTAAACCTTCCAATGCCATTAGGAGCTTTTAACATTAGAGAGATGTATCTGTACAACGGTACAGAGTGTAATTTTGATACTGCTCAAAATGTTTATTGGAAGAGAAATTATTTCACAAAAGGAAATGGCGGACTATCAAGAGACAGAGGAACAAATAATAGCAGGGATCCGTTCTTTCAAAATAGAAGGCTTTCTAATGGAAATCCAAGCCTTAGAAGGGTTGATAGTGCAATTAGCTCTGTAAATAGTGTTTATTATTACAATGTTCAGAATGGAATGATTATGTTCAGCTCTAACGCAAGGGTGTTTGGAAAAGTTGCCGTAGTATTTAATGGAACAGGCGGAGACATAGGTGAAACTCCTTTTATCCCTCAGTTTTTGAGAGAAGCAGTAAAAGGATGGATGCTTGATCCTATTTATAGAATTAAGATGGCTATGTCGGAAGGCGGAGCCGACTTTAGCAAGTGGCAAACACTTTGGTCAATGAATAATGATCAATTAAGAAAACCTTATACCGGAACATGGGAAACTGCTGAACTTAGAATAAAGTCTATGGATTCAAAAGCCAGAGAGGATATGAAAGAATACATGAGTAGATTAGATTATTAAGCATGAAGCAAGAAAATCATCCAAAAGAAGTACGTCTAAACGATAAAGGAGCCAATCAGGATATTGATGTTTCCATACTTGGGGCTAATGCTAAAAGTGGGGAATATCTTGAGGGGAGAAATCTTAGGGTTTCATCTATAAAAAGTGAACGATTAGCTGCCGAAAAGATAAAAGGAGAGGTTCTTATTCACTCTAACACATTACCAGGAGATTATGTTTGTTTTATTGCAGACTCTATAAATGATAAGAAATTTGAGTTATGGGTGGATAAAACCAACTCTCAAGACAATGTTATAATAATTGACGGTGTTATTGTAGCTAAATCTCCGAATTTGCCATTTTTGGCGGAATTCCCTCCTCAGCACGACACCAACGAAAGCTGTATAGGTGGAGAGATATTTATAACAGACAATAATACTGTTCCTGTGATATTTAGTATTAAAGATATGTTGGATTCATTGGTAAACAATCCAACAAAATATTTTGCAGATTTCAACATAAACCTTTATAGCGTAAACCTAAATATTGATTTAAGTATTCCTGTTTTTAGGGAGCTTGTTAATATTGGCGGAAATAACGGGCTTCCTGTTGGCTCATATTCATACTCATTCAGATATGTTACTAATCAAGGAGACAGAACAGACTGGACACCAGCAACACCATTAATACCAGTAATAGAAAATTTTGCAGCAGGGAGCCCAACATTTCCTTATGTAAGGACATTCGGTGGCCCAGCAAACTTAGCAAACAAAACAAACTTTGGTATTAAAATAAGGTTTAGAGTAAATAATTCATCAAATTTTGATTTTATAGAAATTAGAAGACAAGCATGGGTTCTTGGTGTTGGAACAACAGTAACCCCAGACTCATTTATTGTTGGGAAAATTGACCTTATTGATGCGGAAATATCTATAAAAGAATTTATTGATCCACAAGACTCAAATGTTGACGATGCAATAACAGAGGAGGATGAAGTTAACAAATTATCTTTAATAAGCAGAGCAAAAGCAATCAGATACCACGATAAAAGGCTTGTGCTAATGAATGTTGAGTTTGAAGGGCAAAGTTCTGATGATATAACATTTGACACAATAAATGGAGCCGCAGGAGTTCCTGTAGTAAAAGCAATGGGTAAAATTGGACACAAAGACCCTTATAATCATACCTACTATAAAAGACATATGGGAGGAGAAAGGTTTGGTTATGCAGTAGCTTTGTTCGGAGCCACAGGAAGCACAAGTTTTGCAAAACCAATACCAGGATTAACAGATTTTCAATTTCCAAATAGAAGAGACCCTGTTTCTGCGGATGGAAAACTACTTTCATATACAGGGATGCCAACATCCCCGACTACAGCAGGAAGTATTGATAATACTTTTGAAATTTTCGACTTAGAAGACGCTGTAAGCAAAACAGATCTATGTAGTTATAAAAATATAATTGAAGACAAAGGGATAGTTCAAAATGTTGGAAAAACAAGGGGTGCTTGTGAATTACCAGGCTGTCCTGAAGATTTTGGGTCGTTTGTTTCTACCGAAGAGTTAGGATATTTACCGTATAGGCCAGTATCAAAAATTGATGTTGATGTTTCCGGGTTAAATTATAGAGTAAACATAAATGTTGATAATGGTGGGTCTGAGGTTGATTATAATCCAAAGGCGTTTGCTCCGAACTACTACACGAATGGACTTGCAATAGGAGGTGTTGGAAATCTTCCACCATGGGCAAAGGGATTCTCTGTTGTAAGAACAGAGGCAGCCGGAAGAGTTATGGCTTCAGGAATAGGAATGTACAGACTTGTTGAGGGAGATTTTGAAATTATAGGAAACTCAGGACTTCTCAGTAAACAGAAGGACAAAATGTGGTTTCATGCTGAAGATTTTGAATCTGTAAACGCTGGATTGGTTGACAGTATTAAGGAAAACCCAAATGACTTTAAAATACAAATTGTTTCAGCTTTAGGGTTTTTCTCGGAAGTTTATGAGTATGAGAATAACACTTTTCAATTCGATAGAGACAGAACTATTGATATGATTAGTTATGCAAGAATATTACATGATGAAGGTCAAATAAACCCAACAGAGAGTACAAGTATGGGTGTTGGGGATGCTTTTGGCAGGAGATGGGTATGTCATAACAGGTATAGAAACGAATCTAACCCACAATTAGGGGGAGTTTTTGGTGGAGACGGAAACACATTGCTTGATATAGCAGCATTTACGGATGTTGTGGAGGGAGATTCTGGTTATTTTGAGATAGACCTTAATGTTGATATTTATAATAATGGAACTATTGGTGGAAATTCGGAGAAGGATTTTGATGATACTGGAATGAAGAATTTCACAGAGCCAATGTATATTGTTAATATAATAAATGTTGGGGCTGAAGTAAAAGACGCAAACATTCAAAACTACAAAAGTACTGGTCATTTTCAAAAAATAGAAAGCACAATAGGAATTGGAGATGGAACTCCAAATCAGTCTTTTGAGCTTGTTGATGAAAGATGGGAGGATTGTATTCCAGATTTAAGTTCAACCGGAAATTTTGCTGGAGTAAATTCATTCATCTACATGGTTGACGCTCTTGGAATACCAAAAGCATGGATGAATGTAACATTTAAAACAGGACTTCAAATAACCACAATAATCAATGATATTATTGCTAACGGATTTCATGTTCCATCGCCAGGTGTTCAGGTTTATGGTGTCTATACACACACAAACACAAACAATAGAGATTTTAGCATAGTATTCAATATTCCTTCTTTTTACCCAACAGAAGATGATTTTATTGTTGTTAAATACGACCAAAGCAGACCAATATCAATATTTGGTGGAGATTCTATTGTTGGAGAGCAAATATTTTGCCCGATAGAAAGAAGAAACAACGATGATGAGGATGTTGAGGAACAATTCGTTTTCAATGCAGGATTTCCATTTAGAACCTATGGGATGAATAAACGACATTTCGTTCCGAGAGATGGTTCTGCTACTTTTAATAAAATACAAGATAATTCAGAAACAAACCTTGGGTATATTAGGCAGCTTGTAATGTGCTTCCATGCAGAAAGCAGGGCGGCAATAAATTACACCCATAACATTTTTCAAGATAGAAACGCTCAGGCTTTTCCAATAATTAATTACGTAATGCGACCTAATGGTTGGGATGGGTTTGATTTAGAAGATAATGATATTTTTATCCAATATGAAGATGACTATGGGGCCGATGAAAGCGCAACATGGCCGAGGGGTGGATTCCGATGGAAACAGCAAGTGAATTTAGACTACACCTTTGATGGGCTTCTTCAGTTTTTTAGTAAACCTCAATTTGGATTTAAAGAGGTAACGGAGTTTTGTACTGCGGTAATATGGAGTATTCCAAGAGCTGTAAACGTACAAGATTCTCCCGGATTAAAAACATTCACATCTGGAAACAGACTTGACATTGCTGATGACCAAGGAGAGATAAAAAAGGCTTACGATTCCACGACAAGCGGAAAAGGAGAAAATCTTTATGCTGTAACAGAAAAAGGGGTCTGTTTGCTTTTAACAAAGAAAGCTATCCTTTCAAATATTGATTCTGATGACCTTACAACAACAGCTTCAGATGAATTTATATCAGGAGAGCATTGGTTAAGCAAGGAGATAGGTTCTGATGATGAATTTTGGAGAGGAATGGGAGAAAGAACAATAGGATTTCCAATAGAAGGCGGTTCTGTTCAAAAAGAAGTATTATTTTTCCCAAACAGAGAGTCTGTGTTTTCTTTGGTTGACAATCAAATAAAAGACATAGGAAGACCAAAATATTATAGCAGATTAAAACCATTTTTAGAGGCTGTAAAATCAGGTTACGGAAGTTTTATGGCCGGAATGATTAACAACAACAATAACGAATATTGGTTAGATATAGAGGGTGCTAATCGAACTCTTTTAGAATTGCAAAAAGAATTAAATGATTACACTTTAACCTTATTGGATTTACAAGATTTACTTACGCCAAAGAGAGAATTATTTGTCTTTGGAAATGAGAATGGACTATGGGAAGGAACTTTTGACTATAAGTTTGATAAGTATTTCATGTCAGAACATGAGATTTACGCTTCAAGAGATTTACAAACCTTTCAACTTGAAAAAGGATTTGTGATTAATAGTGCAAATATTGTTTATGAATTAACAACAGCGTTTTCTCCCGGAAATATGTCTCTTGAAAAAGAGTTCATAAGAATCGGAATACAAACAGGGAAAAGAGGAGAAATGAAACCATCAAGAGTTGAGTTTTATGATGAAAACATGTCTTTATTGTGTTCTCTGGATCAATTCGCTCAAGGAAATCTATTTTTGAAGCAGTATGATGGATGGGAGCAATTCATTGGAAGAAAGGATGTTGGCGCTTCATCATCAAGGGATAGAGTACAGGATAGAACGCTAATAGTAAAAGTGATACACAATGAGGCGGAAGACTTCAAAATAGTAAGCACTACTATTCAGTATAAAATTATTAAGTAATGAAAAAATGATTATATTTGTCTTAACATTAAACACTCTTTGAGATGGGAACAACCAATAGAGACGCAACAAAAAGCGGATTAAATCAATTTCACGACAAATCAAGAGACGTAACTGCCGCAGCAACAGGTCCTATTAGTCAAGGCTTTCACAAGCTTGGACAATTTGGAGAATCAACGGTTGGAAAAGCATTTGGAGGTGGTGAGACAGGAAATTTTGTAGGACAAGCAGCCTTTGACCCAATTGGAGCAGGGCTTTCTTTACTTGGAGGAGGAAAAGGAAGACAAAGAGATGTTGCTGATATTGACCCAAATCAAGCAGCTCGACTACGAGAGATTGATAGAACAAGGAAACAAATATCCACAGGAACAGACGCTTTAACCCAAACAGGAATACAAGAAATTAGAAAAGCTGGAGAAACTACAAAAGGACAGTTAGCTAAGTTTTCTGGTGGAGATGTTGGCGGAACAATAGCATCATTTTTAAGAGCTCAAAGAAACACAAATAAAGGTGTTAATGAAAGATTCTCTCAAGGGCAAGCAAGAATACCATTTTTTGAAAACCTATCAACACAGCTTGGAAATAGAATGTCTCAAAGAAAATTAGAATTAGATGTTCATAGGGCTGACCAGGATGCCGCAGAAAGAGCACAAGCTCAAACAACTGCCAACCTAAACGAATCAGGAAGGCAAGCTTTTGAGGGAGACACAGGAGGGCTTAGTGGTGCGATAAAAAATTTCACAGGACAACAAGATGGACAACAAGGAGGGGGATTATTAAGCCTTGTTCAAGGACAAGGAGGGCTTAGTAATGTCGTTGGAGGCGGACAAGGATTTGCATTAGGACAAGGAGGAAGTGGAGTAGGTGGTGGATTATTGGAGTCTGTCGGAATAGGAGGAGGAAGACAAACAGGACAAGGGTTTCTCGGTGCTATTGGAGAACAAGGAAAAGGATTAGCAAGTGGAGTAAAAGATGTTTTCGGAAGCGGTGGAGGAGGTAACGCTGGGGGTTTCTTAGAAACCGCAGGAAAAATAGGAAAAGGAATAGCAAGTATATTTTAATAAAACAATGGCTGTAACTGATTTTGAAAATATAAATATACTACCTGATAGCTTAAATGTTCAGTCTGCTCCATCAAACTTACCGGATGTAGGATTACCAACTGATAGTCAAATGGTTAATGCTCCATTACCTCCAAACACAAACGGAGGAAATGTAGCGAACTCTATTGATGCCGCTACGTTAGGGAATTTCAACCCAAACGGACAACAAGGACCGCCACAAAGCGACATAAGTTTTGTTAATAGGGTTATTGATCCATTGTCAGGAGAGCCAGTTGCTTTAGATGATGCCACTAATGAGTTGTTTATGCCCGGAATGAATAAATCAATCAGGGTTGGCGGAACATCAGGACAACTAACTGGAGGTAGAGATATATTCGTTGCTCAAGGGGGGTTAACTCCATTTGCTGCATTAGAAAGAAAAAAAGCAGCACAACAAAAGGCTGCATTAGAGAGGGACAAGAAATTAAATCAATTCAAAAGAGCAACACCTAAATTAGCTGAAAACAAATTCTTTAATGATAATGTTTTAAAAAAGTACCATCAAACAGACGAGGATTTTATTGAAAGAGCAAAAAAAGAATTTGGAGCCGGATGGCAAGTTGCATTAACATCTCCTGAAACAAAAATAGGCAGAGAGTATGCAAATGAATTAGACAATCTCAACACTCTTGTTGAGCAAGCAGACCAAGTTACTGGATTAGTAGCAGAAGTCGAAAAATCCATTGAAAAAGGAGATCAATTTGTTTCTGACGGAACAATGGAATTAAAAAGAAAATACGATCAGTTGGTTGGAGATTTTTCTCAAAAGGGAGGAAATATCGGTGGAGCAAACCTAAAAGACCTTGTTGATAAATTACAGACATCAGCGAATCTTGATACATATATAAAAGAGAATAATATTCTTGATAATATTGATGCCGTTATACTTCAAACAGCCGGAATAGACGATTCAAGAGCAGACCAATACAGGTCAACTACTCGATATACCGAAGACTTTAGCAAGGCGGTTGCTGCTGCGGCAAAAGAGACAAAAAACAATCCTGCATTTAGGAATAGAGAAGATTTAACTGAAGCCGACATTGCTGGGTATTTTGGGAATCTTAAAGGAAAGACAGACAAGAGAACAGCTTCAGTACAATCAAAACCAAAGGCTGATGGGTTTACTGATAAAAGTCAGGTTCCTGTTTCTACTCAGCCAAAAGTAATAGGAGTTGGTAAAACTCAATTTCAAACAAGTGTTTCTGTTCCGTATTCTGAAAAATCACAAAGCAAGCCAGTTCAAGTAACAGGAATTATTGCTATTGATGAAAATGGAAATCCAGTAACAAGGACTGGACAAACAAAATTTAGGCCTGTTGAAAATAGCGTTATAACAACAAGTGATGGATTAAAAAGAAGGGTTGTTTCTGGTAAGGAAATTATAAATGTTGAGGGATTAAGCAATAGGGAAAAGGCTGAACTTGGAATCAGCCCTAAATCAAAACAAAAAACTATTGAGAGGGATATTATTGTTGATTACGATAACATTGAAGGAACAATAAAAGGCATATCTACTGACGCAAGAGCTTCTGCTGAAGCATTTAGCGATGTCTCGCAGGACAGCAAAAGAGATAAAATGCACATAAGTAATGATAATTTTAGTGATGATTTTGAAAAAGCATTTATTCAGTCTGGATTTACAGATCCAGATGACTTTATAAAAGCTGCTGCCGGACAGGGAATTGATGTCGTTCTTAATGAGGAATCATTAAAGAAAAAGAATTTATTAAAAGATCCTTTATCACAATAGTATGCCAGAAGGAGAAGAAAAAAAAGTTCGGTCATTATTTGATGTAAAGGCTACTGAGTCGGCTCAGACTGTTTCAAGCACAGAAACACCACTTGCTGTTGAGCAGGAATCTTCAACGCAAAAAACAGGGGCTAAATCGCTGTTTGACATTAAAAACACAACCGAACCATCTCCTGCATTAAAAAAAAAAGAACAGCCCGAACTGAAATCACCATCAACATCGGACTTGGGTGGTTCTACATCAGGTTTGGGCGGTACTACTTCGGTTGCACAACCAAATCAGACTGATTTTCCAACTATACAGCTTTCAGACCAAGAATTAGGAATACAAACTCCAATTCCACAACTACAACAAGCCGATATAGATGCTATTGATTTTCAGTCAATAGCCGAACAGCCACAAGACTCTGTTACAGATACTCCTAAGATAAAATCCGTTAAAGATTTAAAAGTTGGAGCGAGAAAATCTCAGAAGATAGAGAATATTATAAGAAGGAATGTTGTTGCTAACCCATCAATATTAGATTTAGAAGGATTTGACGATGCTGTTCTAAAAAAAATACAAGCCGAAACGGGAGACGAGGGATTAGCAAAAGACGCTTTAGAGTCCCTGAAAACATTAAGAAGAGAGCAGTCTGTTTTAAATACAGAAAGCCAAACATCTCTTGATGTAACACCTGATTTTAATACTGCTCAAATTATGAGCAATATAAACAAATCAAGCGTTGAGATGAATAAACAAAATCTTATCGCTGGAGGAAAATCAGAGAAGGAGGCTGAAGACATATCTAACCTATTGTTTCCTGAGCCAGAAGTACTAAAAAGTGCTGAACTTGGATTAAACATTAATAAGGTAAAAGATGATTACATGTCATTTTTACTGAAAAATAATCCAGAAAAACTAAAAGATATAACATCTTCTCAAAAAGTTGGTAATTTTAAGGGGGCGAGAGAAATGTCTTTTATGCAAGAGGCATTATCTCATCAATCAGAGATAGTAGATGCTAAAGTGAATGCAATACTATCTAAGAAACAAGAACAGATAACAAAAGCGGAAGTAGAAAGGATAAAAGATATTGAGTCTTCTATAAATGCAATAAAATCAAAAGGACAGGAAAACCTAACACAAGATGATGTTGACCAAATAAACAAAATGATTGCGGAATACAATCCTCTTATCAAGAAGTCAAGCTCACAAGGATTTTCCGAAGAAGATATTAATACTATAGAAGCTCTTGAAAATCAAAGATCGAGACTTGGTGAAAGATTTAAAACTGCAATTAACGATTTTCCTGAATTAAGAGAGAAAGCTGTAAACGACAGAATAGCACAAGAGAGAGTTGATGAATCATACAAGAAAGCAAAGGCAAATGTTTTGCTATCAGGATGGGATGGAACAAAAGCTAAAGCAGAAGTTCTTTATCATCAAGTGGTTTCTCCAGTCTTGGGTTCTGCGGTAAAAATGGTTGGAGATGTTGCTCAACTTGGAATCAACCAACAGAGAGGAATGTCTGATGATGAGGCAATAAAAGGTGCTTCCGGAATAATGGGAGATTGGGTTACAGGATTCTTTGATACAGAGAAATCATCAAGCATATACAAGAAGCCTTCAGAATTAAAAGGAAGCCTTTTTGAGAACGGAGACTTAAAGGCAGAAAGACTTGTACCAAAGGTATCAGAAACACTATTTCAAATGTACGCATTACTTGGTGGTGGTGGAGCTGCTGGAAGTGCATTGGAAACTGCTGGATTAGGAGCCAACATATCTCAAAAACTTGGGTTAATAACAAGCTCTTATGTTATTACTCAGAATGATTATTTTCAGGAAGCAAAATCTTTAGGATTGTCTGATAAAGAGGCAAATAATTTTGGTAATGCAGCTTCATTACTTACATCAACATTGGAATTAATAAATCCTCAGAGGCATATATTTGGAAAAGAAGGAAAGAAAGCCTTCACAAAAGAAGTTGTTAATGCGATTGGAAAAGGTGTTGATATGAAGACTGCAATTAAGCAGAATGCTAATTTTGTGGCAAAAGAAATTATTGGGGAGAATGCTCAGGAATTTGCTCAAACAGCAGGTGATTTAAGTATTAAGTATCTATTTAATAAAAAGAACGGAACTGAAGATTTTGACGTTAATGTAACTCAGGATGAGTTGATGGAATTAGTTCTTCTTACTTCTATTGTTTCTGGTGGCGGATCTGTTCATGGGGTTAAAAGCAGAAGTGGATTAGAAAAAGAGTCATTATATAGGGCTACTCAGGATATTGACAAATTCAAGAGATTCCTTGAAAATCCAGAGAATGAGAAAGATTTTACTCCACAAGAGCTGGCAGGTGTTTCTGAAAAGGTAACTGAATACAAAAAAGTTGTAGATGGATTACCTAAAAATTTAGACGAAAATTCTAAGGTAGAACTTGCTAATCTTGTTTATCAAAAGAAAAAACTCAACGAAAGTAAAAAGGAAGTCTTTGTTGATGAAACAGTATCGTCAAAAGCAGGAAATGATATAGACACTCAAATTAATGAGATAAACGGACAGATAGAGCTTGTTTTTGATGAACAAAAAGAAACCAATATTGACAAGAAAATTATTGATTTAGAATTAGAAACAGATGGAGATGTAGAATACAAAGTTGGAGATCAATTCCTTTCTGAAAAAGAAATTATAGGACAATTAAATAACGAAGTATTTACTAAGGCAGTAAAAGATGGAGAAACAGATTTAAGTATATCAAACCCTTCTCCTGAAGTAGCACAAGCATTAGAGCAAAGTGGATTATTAACAAATACTCAATTAGAAACCATAAAACCAAAAGAAAATGTCGAAGAAACAAAAACCGAAAAACCCGAAACCAAAGGTGAAGAAGCCGTATTAGAAACTTCCACAGAAACAGCTACTCCTGTGGTTGAAGATACTAAAGTTTTAGAGCCAAAAAAAACAGAAGTAGAAACATTTATTGAAATACCTAAATCTAAAACTGACAAGATAGCTAAACTTGGTTTTACTGAGGAGGTTATTGGGGAATTAACAGAAGGGCAGGTTGACACCATTATTAATGATAAGATAGAGTTTACAGATGATTTAGATATTAAATCTATTAAGGAGCCGGTTATCGGTAAGGCAAAAATAGCCGAAGGATTTGATGAGTTATTATCAGCTATTGGCGGAAAAGCTAATATTACTCCAAATATGTTTAATAAACCATCTGCTTTCAACGCTCTCAAGAAGATTGCAGAGGGTGTGGTAGAAGAAACCGGACTTCAAGGGCAAAAACTTATTGACGAGATAAAAGTAAGGCTAAAGGCTGCTCTTGGCGATAAATTTCAAGAAAGTGATATTGATGATATTGCTGCTGAAATAACAGAACACGCAAAAACTGTAAAACCAACAAAGAAAGAGACTACAAAAGAAGAAGCCCCTAAAAAAGAGACTCCTAAAAAAGTTGAAAAAAAGGCGGAAACTCCAAAAACAGAGATTAAAACTGAGAAACCAAAAGGAGAAGAACAGTCAGGATTTCAAAAAAGAACTCTTGAACAGGCAGAAGGTAGTCCTGCAAAAGAACAAGTAAAACGTGTTGTTGAGGAAAACCAACAATTCTATAAAGTGATGAATATTGCTGAAACAGTAGAAGCAGCATCTAAGAACATTGAAAAAGAGGGTGGTTTTAATAAGGCTTATGAAAGGTTAATTACTGAAAAAGTTGGAATTGACGAATTGGCTGTATTACAAATTGAGCGTCAGTTAGCCTTAGATTTCTACGGAAACGAATTAGATCTTGCTGTAAAAGACGGCAGAAAGGCTGATGCAGATAAAGCATACAAAAGAGTAGATGCTCTTCAGGATGCTATATCAAGAGATGGAACAAAAGCCGGACAATCAATCGCTATGCTCCAATTATGGAGAGCATTAAGACCAGACGGTACGGTTGAGTTTATGAATAGAAAAATAAACGCTCATAACGAATCAGTTAGAAAAAGTAAGCCACTTAACTCAAAAGAAACAGTAGGAGAGACTATTGATAATTTTCAAAACTTTATCAAGGATTTAACAACTGAACAAATAGGAGAGATTTTAGATTCTCCAAAAGGAAAATCTATTATTGATAAGATAGTTTCTCAAAACAAGCCAAATATTAAAAATGAACTTGAGGCTAAATTAAAAAGAAGAAAGGCAAAAGTTGATAGTGTTGTTGCTCGTCTTGACGCATTAAAAATAAAAGATGATAAAGCCCTTGGGCTTCTTCCTTTTGTAAATTTTGCTCCTGCAATATGGAATGGATCTATTGAGGTTATTAAAAAATCAATTCAAGCTGGAGAAACCATGGCTTCTGCTATAGAGAAGGCTGTTGCTTATATTAAAAGCAATATCGGAGAGGATGAAGATTTTAACGAGTCAGCATATAGAAATCATTTTGCCGAAGAGAAAAAATCTCTTGATACTGACGCTGAGGTTAGTTTAGAGATAGACAAAGCTCTTAATGAGATCGGAACAAGCATCAAAGATGTTATCAATAAGCATTATACTGAAAAAGATGAGTTAGGAAGGACGTTGGCACAAAAATTAATAGAGGAAGCAGGAATATCTAAAGATGAAGCTAACAAAATGGCTACATTGATTCAGAATGAGCTTAATAAAAAAATAAGAGATCAGGCTGAAAAGAAATTATCACAAGCCCTTGGAGTTACAAGGCTTCCTGTTACGAGGAAAGTTAAAAAACTTGCAGATGATTTATTGGAGAAAATAAATCTTGGTGCTTTAGATACTGAGTTTTTCAATGGGTTATTTGCGGAAAAATTCAAATTAGCAAAACCACTAACACCAGAACAGAGGATAGAACTAAAAAGACTTGCTGATATTGTTTCTAAACAAGAGGCTGGAAGTACGTTTGAAGCAAATGCCATGATGGACATGCTTAGATTTATGGATAGTCTTTATCCAAAAAACAATAGAACAAACACTTTTTTCTCATTGTTTTACGCGTCCTTACTATCAGGAATGAGTACATCAGCACTTAATCTTTGGAGTGCTGGAAGCAATATTGGATTAAAACCAATTAGAGATGTTTTAAATGTTTCTAAATGGATAATGGCCGGAAGAAAAGGACTTGAAAGTGGAAGTATTAAAGATTTCTTAGCATACGCTCCATTTAATGATATGTTTTATATGCCTGCGGCAATTTCACACGCTGTTGCTTTAGGAAGAAAAGAATTTGCCGAGGTTTGGAAGAATGGAGATGTGGATAGTAAATTTATTGAGCAAGTTGCTAATAAGGAGTTTTCAAAATTAAATCCATTAGAAAGAGAAAGATATGGCAAGCATGCCTTTAAGCCGATAAACTTAAATATTGCCGGAAAGAAAATAAGCATTAACCCATTCAATTATTATAAGTATTCAGGAAGAAATTTGGCGGCTCAAGATAAGTTAATGTTTAGAGTTTCTAAAGACATTGAACTTGTTTCTATAATCAGGGAGCAACAACTTGATAATGGATTACGAGGTGAAGAGCTTAGAAAAGCTGTTATTGATGAATACACTCAACGGAATGTTGATATGGATTCTGTGATGGAAAAACTTAACAAGGAAATTTCTGAACTTGAAAAAGATACTGGAAAAAAAATAACAAAAAGACAGAAAGCAATAAGATTACGTCAAATACTTGAGTCAGGAATTGATACAGAAACAATAGAAACAGCAGAAGAGGTAGGTAGGGGAAATATTTTTACCGACCAAAGAGGTGGGTTAATAGCAACAATGGCAGCAAACATTGGAAAATTATCTAATTCAAACGCTGCAATGGCATTAGTATTAAAGCCATGGGTTCCTTTTACAAGGATAGTTGGAAATGTTTCAGAATATATGATGGACACAATTCCTATATATGGTCAAATGAGAGCACAAGGACTTGGTGTTACTAACTTAGCAAAAATGTATGGCGGAAAGACATTGAAAGATATAAATTCTTCTCAAATGGGATCCCCAGGAACAAAAGCTTATTACGAGCAAATGGGAAGAGCATGGCTTGGTACTGCCGCCTTTATTACTGCTTTAGCAACATTACTTGGTTCTGATGAAGATGACGAGGTATTTATAACAGGAGGCTACGAGCCCGATAAATTTAAAAGAGGAAGAGAAAACGCAACACCCAAATACACGTTATCTATAAAAGGATTTGAAGTGCCTTATTTGAATATACCTGGAATAGCGATACCGTTAGCAGCAATAGGAAATTATAATGACAGACTAAGATTTGGAGATGATAAAGACGAATCTAATCCAGATAGAATATGGAACACCATGCTGGCTACAGTTGGAACATTTAAAGATATGTCATTCCTACAAGGGGTTCAAGATTTAACAGAAATGATGTCTGCTGTAATGTCTGGAAAAGAAAGTGAGACAAAAAGATTAGGGAAGGATTTGTATAAAAAATATTTCTTAACAATAACGAAGCCCCTTCCTCAGAATTTTAATCTTATTGACCAAATAGAAAAAATTTATGACCCTACATCTTGGTCGCAAGGTGATATTAAAGATTTAACGATGTATGGATTAGGTATTCAGAGGTTTGTTAATAATCCAAGTTTAGATATATTTGGAGAGAGCATAAAATCTTTACCAGGACAAACCCTCCTTCCTTACGATCATTGGCTCGGATTAAAAGGAAAAGATGAGAGATGGAAATTCTTATCAAAGTATAACGCTATACAAAACAAGGTTAGTGGAAATCAAGATATTGATTTTATGGATCAAGATTTTGAAATTGAGAGAAGGAAGCCTGAAAAAGAAGAATTGTTTGAATACACAAAGTTGGCCGGAGAAAAATTCTCAGAGAAACTAAATGAATACATATCTGAAGGAGTAGCGGAAGAAAGAAGCAAGGAAGAGGCTTTAAGAGGGGGAAAGAAAATAACAGGCGCTCAAGCAGACATTAATAACCTTTGGTCAGAGGCTAAATTTGAAGCAAGAGATGAATTATTTTCAAAGTAATTTTTTTATTTTAATATTTTAATTAAATTTGCTACATGGCTGAAAAGATAAAATTAAGCGTAGAAGCTGATAAAGATGCCATTTATGTTTATGATGCGACAGGTTCGTTTGACAAAAAGTGTAATCCCGGAGGATGGGGAACACCAAACTTAGAGCCATCAGATATAGAAGAAACAACAGTAGAAGTAATACCTCCCGGAGCAGAATCAGGAACAATTATAGATGTAAGTGCGGCTTTACCAAATAAAGATGGTTTAGGATTTGAAATCCTCGCATCTGAATTAGGGCTTCCAAATATACCAAGCGGTGTATGGAGATTTATTTATAGAGTAAAAAGTGTTGTCAATTTATTTGAACAACAATTTTCTATAAGTAAATATTTTGATGAAGCAATCGCTTGTTGTGTTGATGATTCAATAGGAAAGTTCGACACATCCAATCTTCTTTCAGATAAAAATAAAAGCATAACTGAGAAGGAAATGCTATTAGATAATGCAAGATGGTTGGCGTGCATAGGTAATATGACGGCAGCACAAACTATTTCTAATCACATTACGCTTCAATGTAACTGTTGTAAATAATAAACTATGGGATGTAATAATACTTCAAGTTGTGGATGTGCTGAATGCACAAAAATAACCATAAAAGAAACAGGGCTTAGAGGAGAAAGAGGTCCACAGGGTATTCAAGGTCCAGCAGGACCACAAGGGGAGCAAGGCCCAGAAGGAGGTCCAATAGGACCAGAAGGCCCAATAGGGCTACAAGGAGTTCAAGGAGTACAAGGAGACCCTGGATTAAATGGAATTATATCTCAAGTTCAGGACGAGGGGATTGGACTACCACAACAGCCTACTATAAACTTTATTGGACCAGGCGTTGTTTGTGCTGATAATCCAGGAAATAACTCAACAGACGTATCTATATTAGGGGTTACAAATAACGCAATAGCAATAAAAACTCTGGTTGGTGGGGATGTAATTATTTCACCAACAAACCCATCAGCAGACTTTACGATGAACGGATTCAATACAGGATCTTATCATTCTAAGGATTTGGGGAATGGCATGATTTGGTGGAAGCTTGTTTTATCATTAGATGTTACTGTTGTTGTTGGGGCTGGGGACGCAAGCATAGGATTGGATGTTATAAACCTTCCTTACGCATGGCTTGGAGCAGAAGTAATCGGCTACGTTTTGAAAGACGGAGGTACACCCACAAAATACCCAATAATGTTAGAAGCATTACCTGGTCCAAATAGGATTGCATTAAGAAGGTTGGCATCTTCAATACCAGCAGGTAATTTTACAACATTTGTTATAAAAATAGAAGCCACAGGGCCTAAGATTTAATTATAAAAAAAAGAAACTATGAGTTGCGATTGTAATAAATCATGTGGTTGTAGAACCGTTATAACTAAACAAGGATTAACAGGACCACAAGGACCATTAGGACCTCCGGGAAGACAAGGACCAATTGGGGCTGATGGATTAGTAGGACCACAAGGAATTCAAGGAGACCCTGGACCACAAGGACCACAAGGAGACCCCGGAATCGGAACATCTATAGGGTATGAGGATTATAAAAATTTAAACCTTGATTATTTATTTAACGAAGTTGAGGGTGTTGTACCTGGCTCATCACACAATGTTAGTGATGATGCTAACTATCAAGTTCATGTTTCATCAAGCAACGCAGTTGATATTGATGCAGAAGGAACAATATATCTTTACGCAAATGGAATAGAGGTTGACAGTATGCCTATTACAACTGGAGGAGAATCTAACCCAACATTTGTTCAGAAAGAAATTTCAATGGTATGGAGAGGAGCACTATTAACTGGTCAAACGATTGAAGTTAGAGCGATAAAGGTAGGAGCCACTCCAGCGATAACAATGAATAGATTAAATATATTAATCAACAAAGAAGCTTAAAATAAAAAGATATGAGTTGCAACTGTACTAATAATGATTCAAATTGTAGTAACTGCTTTGGCGGAATAACAATACCTCAAGGACCTATTGGTCCAAAGGGAGACAAAGGGGATCAAGGAGACATAGGATTAACCGGTGCAACAGGACCACAAGGAAATAAGGGAGATGACGGTGCTGCATCAACAGTACAAGGCCCAAAAGGAGATAAAGGAGACAAGGGAGATACTGGAGAGCAAGGACCACAAGGTCAGGTAGGAGAAACCGGAACAACAGGCCCACAAGGGTTGCCAGGTGATCAAGGAGTGCCGGGTGTAGCCGGACCAACAGGACCAACGGGGGCAGATGGTATTAATAATACTATTTTCGATACTTATATTGCCAACTTAGCTCTTGGGTATGATTTAGCCCTAACCCCAACACTAATACCAGGAATGACTACTACAGTTGGTAGTGGGACAGGAAATTATCTTGTTTCTTATGAATTATTCATGTCAACAAATCCTGCAACAGATATTTTAATCAAGGTTGACGGAGTAACGGTAGAAACACTTCCTGTCGGAACATTATCTCCAAGCGACAAAAATGTTAGTAATTTTTGGATTGGAAATGTTGATGATGGAAAAACTGTTGAGATATGGGGTGTAGGGACTGATGGTTTTGATGAAACAGTTGGAGGTTTTAAATTTTCTGTAATTAGATTAGGATAGTGATTACACAATGCGAAATAGATAAGTTACTTTTTAAAGCAAAAAGCTGTTCTGCTGGGCTTTCCATTCAGTATGTTAACGCTGTTCGGTATGGATATGAGAAAAAATCTAAAGAATTATTTAATTTACTTGTTTTTTTAAAAGGAGCCATAAGAATATTTACTGATTATAATTTATCTGAAAATGTTTTTATTGAAAATGGCATTTTAAATAAATTCGGAAAAAAAGCCTTGTTATCTTCAAAAAATCCTTTATCTTTGGAATCTAAGAGTCAGAAGATTTTATTATCAGAGGAAAAATTGAATTGCTTATCAGAGGATGAGCTTTGTAAATTATCAGAGAAGATTTCGTCAATTTGTTCAACTTGTTAAAATAATATACTTATGGCTTACGATGATCAATCAACATACAACAAACATCTTTCAGATGATTGTGAATGCCCAAAAGGAGAATGTACTTGCAATAACAATGAAGACTGCGGATGTTGTCCTCCGGGATTAGTCCAAGTTTTTGATGACTGTGGTAAAGCCGCAGGATGTCTTACTCCTAACGATGCAGAAGAATACAATAATGGAAAAGAAACATGTGCTGAAGGGTATGTGAAAATGTTCCATCCTGTTACTAATAAATACATGGGATGTGTATCTACCGAAGATGCTTTAGCATTAATAACCGCATTAACACCAGCACCTTAAAATTATAAAAGATGAATATAGAAATTTTAAATAGAGCAAATGTACCAACCCCTCCAGCAGGGCAGGTTTATTTGTTTTTAGACGCAGATAACAATAATGTATTATCTTATAAAGATGCAAGCTGTAACTTTTTCATTTATAGTCAGGGATCAAATTTAGTGATAGCTAATACTGGTGTTGACAACTGCCTATGTGATATTGTTGAGTCATTAACTTGTCAATTCGGGAAATCTGTTGCCAAGGGAGTTATGACAATGGCCGACTTCAATACTTGGTGGAATAACATCAATATTTACAGAAATTTCAGTTACGATCCATTGACGGGAAGTTTTACAGATAGCATTACAACTCAACCAACCTTATTTGTAACACTTGTTACAACTGATGTATTATGTAACGGTGATTCAACCGGAACAGCTACATTGGGAATTTCAGGTGGTGCTGCTCCTTACATAATTGTATGGGGTGGAGGTGTTAACCCTGCTGCATTACCAGCCGGTTCTCACACCGTAACCATTACTGATAATAATAATGTTGTTGTTGTTAAAGTATTCAATATTGGAGAGCCTGCTGCATTAGGATTGGCTCCTGTAACTACCCCTGACTCAGGTGGTGGAGATGGAACAGCAACAGCTATTGTAACTGGTGGTGTTGCTCCATATACTTATGATTGGAGAGATAACGGAGGGGTTCCTATCGGACAAACAACACAAACTGCAACAGGATTAGTGGCTGGAACATATCAAGTATTTGTTATTGACGCTAATGGATGTACAATTAACGATACAAACGTGGTAGTAGCATAATGAGAGCATTAAACAACGTAAAAAAAAGTAGATTCAAGATGGCTGTTTATACAAACATCTTTCTTGGATTACTTTCTACTTCTTGTATTGTAATTATGGCAAAATCTCCAGAATTAGATTTATCAACCATTACAACCACTTGTGTTGCTGGAATACTAACGATTTCCACAATGTTTATTGGTGGAGACAGCTACCGGAAATCAGATACAACAGATGTCGGATAATATAAGTAAACATATAACCTACAAAGAGGCAACTCATTCAAATACCGCTACACGTAGAGGTATTAAAAATGTTCCTAACGCAAAACAATTAGCAGCAATGAAGCTTGTTGCTGAGAAAGTTTTTGAGCCAACGAGAGAACATTTTGGGGAGCCTATAAGGATTAATTCTTTTTTTAGGTGTTATGACTTAAATAGGGCGATTGGCGGAAGCACAACATCTCAGCATAGGTAAGGAGAGGCTATTGATGTAGATGCTACTAATGGGATTACAAATAAGCAACTTTATGATTATATTAGAGATAATCTTGAATACGATCAGTTAATTTGGGAATTTGGAACAGATAAAAACCCTGATTGGGTGCATTTTTCGTACAATTCTGACGGAAAGAATAGAAAGGAACAATTAAAAGCAGTAAGCAAAGGAGGTAGAACAAGTTATATTCTCATTTCATAATGAATAAGTATTTAACCATAGGATTAATAGTTGTTTTTGCGGTAATTTTATCGTGGAGAGAGTGTGGTCATGCTGCTGAAAAGAAAGCTCAAAAAGAAAGTTATAATGCTGTTATTGACTTTAAAGATGGAGAAAAAGCTCAATTAAAAAACAGCTTAGACTTAAAAGTGGCGGATAACCTTATAATGAAGCAAAACATTATGAGTGAATCAGTAGCAAAAGAACAATTGAAGGAAGAATTAAAAGGGTATAAGGATTTAACTGCCTACATGAAATCTGAGGTTATTACAAGTATAAAAAATCTTGAGGCTCAGTATGAGAAAATTGACAAGGATCCGTTTGATGGAATAAAGATAATAGATGGAGAGTATATTCATAAAGACGATGTTGATAAGAATTTTATGAGAACACCAAAAACATTCTCTTATATAGATGATTGGATGGCTTTTTCTGGTACTGTGAACAAGAAGTCCACAATGTTGGATAGTTTGTATTTATTAAATAAGTTTGATGCTACAATCGGCTCGAAAAAGTCCGAAAAGAGTTTTAGTTGGCTAAGAAAAAAAGAACCAACAGTCGAGCTTAAATCATACAACCCACACACAAAAATAGTTTATGTAAATAATGTTGTTGTTGACAACGATAAAGGTAAAGTTGGAAATATATTGTTTTCCAAACCAGCCATGTTCCTTTATGGGTTCATAGGTGGGGGAATATTTTTAAATTAATAAAGAAATTATGAGTTTAGTTAAGGTAACATCAAAGTTAAGAAATGGATCTCCTTATGTTAAGGATATGCTTATTGATTTAAGCAGGATTACTGAGCCAGCTTTTGAAAACGTAAGTAACGAGGTTATTATTTTATTGAATGAAACCCAAAGACTAAACGATGGCGTTAATCAAGGAAACAATAATGTTCAATACGTTCTTAGTTTAGATTTAGATGAGTTTGTTGCTCTTTCTCGATCTGAAATGATATTAGTGAATATTTTATCAAGAGACGGGAGAAATCCTGTTGTTTCAAGAGCGATATTCTTTAATGACAAAATGGTTGGAGGAATGTTCCAGGTTACCGGAGGAACTCAATTTCTTTACGAAGAACAAGGAGGATCGACACCTGTTACGTATGTTGTTTCTGAAACCATTAGTGCTATATCTTCAGCAACATCACCAACCCCTACTCCGATATTCAGATACAAAGCTGTCGTAGAACAAAGTGGCATTGATAATGCCCCTATAGTTGTTCCGAATTTTGATACAAGCCATGGAGAAGCAATAGAAGAAACCATTCAAGGTGATATAAGTTTTTCTTATGTATCTCCTGGTGAATATGAAATGATTTCTGCTTCAGGTGTTTTTGGTAATGAGCCTAATATGGTTTCAATTATTAGTAAAACTAAAAAAGAAGAGCCTATACCAAGAGGACATATTGAGGTGGTTTGTAGATATTTTTCTCCAACCGTAATAACAATAAAAACCTATAAGGGTGGGGCCCTGGCTTATGAAAATGACTTACTTGACCAAGCTATTATAAAGGTAGAAGTTTATAAAAAATAAGAATTTAAAATTAGAATAAATTATGGCCAGTTCAATTAAAAATATAGAAATAAGCAAGGTAGGCGCAACAATCGAAATGCTTGTTGTTAATGCTGTTAAACCTAATGTTCCAGAATGTTATGCGTTAACTGGCATAAAATCTGTTGTTCCTACTTACAATTTAGGAATAGGAAGAAATGGAATTGTTAATCCAACAACTTATCCTTTTACGGATCAGTTAATGATTACGGTTAATTTTCACAACGAACACGCAAACCCTCCCATAGTATTTGACATTCAAACAGTATCAAATCAAGCTGGATGGACACCGAATACGGCTGGACTTCTTCAGGCAAAGATTGATATTTGCGGATGGATAACATCTGTTGCTCCTGGTGGTGGTGGTGGCGCTTTAGCAACTGAAGCTACTTTGGTATCAGTTCTTAATGCTGTTGTTGCTTCTGACCAAGATATTGAAGTTCTTTTAGTAAGAGATACTGTTACGTTAATTGTTTATAAGCAGATTACCGATTGGACAACTGGAGTACCAGTAATATCTTATACGGATGTAAATGGAGCGCCATTCGTTCCTGTTAATCCGATGGAGTACTTAGATCCTTCTACTGTTTTAAATTTAATTTTAACTCAAAATACATCCTTAAACACTCCGGTAATTGGATTAGCAACATCTTTATTGGTTGTTTCTGCGCCTGGTGTTGCTTCTGTGGTTGCTGGAAAGCGTAGGGTTTCATTTTTAAATTCAGGTAATTTCGATGCCTCTGTAAATGGAACAATATTGTCGAAAGGGATAGGGATAACTTATTCTGCTGATGGATTAAGAGATGTGTTGGCAGCTATACCGTATGATGCTTTAACAAGTGAATTAGTAATTACAACTGTTGGATAATGGATATTTCAAGATTTTTACCTATAAATGAATACGATGCGGCAATAAACGCTAATGCTCCAACGGCTGCAAATCCTTTTGCCACAATAGCTGATTTAATAGCTGATGACCAAACATTATCTGAAGTATTAACTCAGGGCAATACAATGTCTAATGGACAAACTATTACTGCTTTAAACGGAGTTGCTGTATTTAACCCAAGATTCTTAGGTGTAGATAATCAAATGTCTTTATATACAGGAACACACGGCTCTTTGGCGGTAGGTAATGAGTCATTTATAGATTTTACACCAGCTTCTTTAGGTTTAGGTCATGGTGCTGCTTTTGCATCCATAGCTGATTTTGGAGGAGGAATAGGAACGACATCATTTGGATATTTTGGTGTTGGACCAACTTATTCTTTTGCTACTGCATCAGAAAGTGGAGCAAGTTTATTTGTGGGTAATCTTCTTTTCACTAAAGGAGGAACTATACAGGTTAAACAAAATGATACGGCAGGGTGGACAACATTCTATGCAAATGAATATCCAAGTACTATGTCAAGTGCTTTACTGACTGTAAGTATTGGAGTGTTAAATTCTGCTGCTATAGGCGGTAAGAATATTAAAATGAAAACAAGTCTTTCTGCCTATGCTAATCAATTTGTTTTTAATACAGGATTAGCTGGAGAAATGAAATTAGTTCACACTCCAAGCGCATCTGATTTTACAGCTACATTTAAGGCAGAAAGCGGAACAGTTGCTTATTTAAGTGATATAACTGCTGCTGATGGAAGTATTTATTTAAATAATGGTACAATTGGCTCAGGAAGAGTTGCGACAATTACAGATACCGTTACATTTACAGGGGGTGATTTTAGAGTACAAGGAAATACTGATGCTGATTTATTTATAGTTGATTATTCAGCAGATAGAGTTGGTATTGGAGTTGCTGCTCCGGTAAGAACGCTTGATGTTGATGGAGATATAAATAATAATGGATTTTACTACCAAAGTAATGTTTTCTTAATTGGACTTAGGACTGGTGGTTATGCTGCTGGACAAAATGCCTTAGATTCAGCAACAGGAACATTAAATACAGCTTTTGGTGTTAATGCTTTGACAGACTTAACAACTGGAATTAGAAATGTAGCCATTGGTTATGAAGCTGGTGGAAACACAGTAGATGGTCAACATTGTACCTATATTGGTTTTCAAGCTGGAAATCCTTCATTGACTGGAAATAGTAATGTTGCTATAGGTTCAATAGCTGGAAGGCTTGTAACAGGTGGAAGTCAAAACGTATTTTTAGGTAGAGATTCAGGAACAAATATTACAGGTTCTTATTCAAGTTCAATTGCTTTAGGTTTTCAAGCTTGGGTAGAAGCGTCTAATCAAATGGTTATTGGTGGTTCATCCTCACAAATAACAGATTTCTCTATTGGATATGGATTATCAAGAGGAAGTATTCCTGCTTCTGAAATAAACATGAGAGTTACTAATATAAGTGCTGGAACTACAGATGTAGCTCCTACATTTGATTGGGTATGGAATGCTTCACAAGGAACAGGAACAGGAGTTGGTTCTGATCATGTTTGGAAAGTGGCTCCTGCTGGAGTAACCGGAAGTGCGGTAAATCCGTTAGTTGAAGCAATGAGAGTTAGTGGGATAGATGGAAGGATAACTGCTGCTATTTCTGATTTTGAAACCTTAACAAACACAAAAGGATTTGTTGTTTTAGACAGAACAAATGCTACAAGATATAGAATTTATACTGATGGTGGTGTGTTATTTACAGAGCCAGCTTAATCTTAAAAACTTAAAAATAAAATAATATGTTAGCTACTTATACAATAACTCAAAATGGATTGGCAAATGGAAATGTGATTGCACAACCATTTACTGTTGAGGTAACAAAAATGATTTATCAAGGTGATGATTATAAAACACAATTAGTAATTACTTCTTGTTGTAAAAATCAAGCTGATCAACATTGTGGTAATGATGATATTGCTGAAGTATTGAATTTTGATTTACCAGGAATGGGTTCAAGTAAAAATGCTGATTTGACAGCTACCTTTGAAATCGCTTTAACTACTGCTTACGGTGGTAATTGGAGTAAAAACTAATAAGAAATGGGATTAGAGCATATAACAACTAAAAGTATTCAAAATTCAGTGGCTATTTCTGGGGTAACTACTGGAACTGGTGCGGCCTATGTATTAGCACTTACACCAGCTATTACTGGATATGTAACTAATCAAAGATTCTTTATTAAGTTTACTAATGCTAATACAGGAGCATCTACTCTTAACATAAATGGATTAGGAGCTAAGGCTCTTACTAAGAATGGAGCAGTAGCTCTTTCTTCTGGGGATATCTCTGCAGGACAAGTATATGCTGTTGCTTATGATGGAACAAGATTTCAAATCTTAGGTAAATTAAGTGGTGGAGCTTTG
>Ga0114918_10000324_pt1 | contig 40801 bp, 44 predicted proteins | sample LantaG_FD_87015 | JGI IMG/M metagenome (GOLD analysis project Ga0114918, IMG submission 87015) | Deep subsurface microbial communities from Baltic Sea to uncover new lineages of life (NeLLi) - Landsort_02402 metaG | ecosystem: Environmental > Aquatic > Marine > Oceanic > Sediment | place...
TTCGTCTTCGTCTTCGTCTTCGTCTTCGTCTTCGTCTTCGTCTTCGTCTTCGTCTTCGTCTTCGTCTTCGTCTTCGTCTTCGTCTTCGTCTTCGTCTTCGTCGTCGTCGTCGCTGCTGCTGCTGGAGTGCAAGGCCAGGTCCAGCGAAAGAGCTTTCCGAGAGGCGTCGGTGCCCCTCAGCAGCTCCCGCTTCCCGCGCAGCAGCAGCCGGGCGCAGTCGAGCGCGACATTTCCCGCGCCCACCACCACCGCCGACCTCAGAGAGCGAAGGTCCAGGTCGATGTGGGACAGCTCGGGGTGGCCGTTGGCCCAGAGGACAAAGTCCCTCGCGGTGACGACTCCAGAGGAAGGAGAAAGAGAAGAAGAGAAAGAAAGAGACGAAAGTCGTCGTCGTTCTTCTTCTCCGTCGTCTTCCTTCTCTCTGCCTTCTTTGCCCTTGCTTTTTTCTCTTTTGCGAGCAGTAACCAGCGGCAGCCCCAGCGGCGTCGCGCTCTCTGCGCCGTGGGCGAGGACCACGGCGTGGTAGACCCGGCGGAGGTCTTCGAGCCGGACCGGGAGAGGAGCGGGGGGGGTCGAGGAGGGAGGAGACGAAGACGACGAGGAGGGAGGTTTGGCGTCGTCGTTGCTTGCGCTTCCGCTTCCGTCTCCTTCTTCTCTTCCTTCTCTTCCCTCGCCGACGACCTCGACGTTCCCGAAGAAGCGCGTCCTTCCGTCCCTGAGAACGCGCTCGAACTGGTGGGTGACGTTCTTGGTGTCCTGGTGGTCCGGGGCGACCCCGGAGCGGACGAGGCCGAACGGCGTCGGGAGCTTGTCCTGAAGGAGAGTTTTTTTTTTTTTCGTTTTCGGGTTTTTTGTTTCGAGTCTCTCGGGGTCGTTTGTTTTCTCGCCGCGTTCTCTCTCTCTCTCTTCTTTCTCCTCCGCCTCCTTCCTTCTTCTCTCTCTCTCTTCCTCCTTACCAGAATGTCGACTTTCACGCTCTCTCCCAGCCTCTTGAACAGCTCGGAGGCCGCGTAGCACCCGGCGGGCCCGCTGCCGACGACGGCGACGCGGAGCGGGTTTGCTGGCGTCGGCGTCGGTCGGGGTCGAGTTTCGTCGGCCGACGGCGATCTCGCTGCCGTCGCAGTCGAGAAATGCTTCCAATGCCTCCTCGCTCGCTGCAGCGTTCGAAGGCGAGGCGATGCCAGCAGCCCAGGGGATGCCGTCGCTGCCCTACCGAGCTGTAGAAGCAGCAGCAGCGAGGCCACCATTGCTATGGAAAGAGAGCAATCGAGAAAAAAGAAAAAAATGGGAAAAAAGAAAGTCGAGATCACAACTTTTTTTTTTCGCCTTTCGCATTCCGCCTCTTTCCTTCGCCTTCCATCGCCTTTCCAAGAAAAAACCAAAACACCTCGCAAACGCAAGAACCATGCAGACCGCCGCCGAGAAGATCACCCGCATCTTCAAGAAGAAGGAGCACGGCCACGACGACGACGCCGCCTCCGACCACTCGGAGCACTCTGTGCACGAGGAGACCGTCGAGGCCGCCCCCGCGGCCGCGGAGGTAGAGAGGTGAGTAAGAGATAGAGGTTTTTTCCGTCTTTCGCCGGTTTCGCTTTTTTAGTCACCGTCTTGCCGCGCCGCGCCGCGCCCAATCCGCCTGTCCGATCTCGCTTTTTCTTCTCTCGATAAGATGATAGCAACAAGTTTTACGTCTTATGCGAGTGAAAAGAGAACAGGAGCGCAATTAAAGCCTGCGGTCTCGCGGGGAAAGAGATGGAGATCGAAGGCCGCACGTCGAGTTGCTGTCGTTTTTACAAAGATTGAAAAGGTTTCACTTTTCCCGCGCCCGTCGCCGCACCGAGAAACCCGCGCTCCTCTCTTTCGATCTCCTCGATTCTCCTCGATCCCTGATATGATACATCGATTCCGTGGGTGGAGAGAGGCGGGGAATCAAAATAACGCGGACTTGGAGGGGGGGGTCGGCAAAGGCGATCCCTCGGCGAAAGCGGGCCCTTGTTTCGTCGACGTGAGAGAAAAAGAAAAAAAAGCAGTGTCAGCACGTTTCTTTTTTCCGTTCGATAACACTATTTTCTCACCTTCTCCTTGGCTTCTTCCCCTTTTTTCCCTCCAACTCCAAATTATTAACAGCCCCGCCGCCGTCGTTGTCGAGGAGGAGGCCGTGATGACGATGCCTGCGGCTGTTGAGAATGCCGAAGACGCAGCGGTAGGGGAAGAGCCTGCTGCTGTTGCTGCTGCCGTTGAGGTCGTCGCCGAGGACGACGAAGGCGGCGACGCGGTCGTTTCCGATGAAGCTCCTGCTCCTGCTGCTGCTGCTGATGCCGCGGAGGAGATGCCCCTGGCCCCGGCCTCGACCGAGGACGAGGAGCTCAAGGAGGTGGAAGCGGAAGCGCCGAAGGCCGCTGAGGAAGGAGAGAAGAAAGAAGAAGAAGAACTTGTTGTTGCTTCCGCCGCCGCCGAGGAGGACGCGACGATGACGATGCCGATGCCGACGGAGGAGGAAGCTCCCGCCGCCGTCGTCGTCGAAGAGGAGAAGAAAGAGGAGGAGGAGGTCCACGCCGAGTCGATGGAAGCCGAGAAGGTGGAAGCCGCCGACGCCGTCGTCGAAGGCGGAGAGGAGGAAATGAAAGAGGAGGAGACGAAGAAGATGGAGGATGACAAGCCCGCCGCCGACGAAGAAGTCAAGAAGGACGCCGTCGCTGGCGGCGAGGAGATGAAGGAGGAGGAGGGGATGGAGATGAAGGCTGAGGAGACGAAAGAGGAGGAGGCGCCGAAGATGGAGGAGGCGCCGAAGATGGAGGAGGCGCCGAAGATGGAGGGAGCGGCGGCAGCGACGGAGGCTGAGGCCGAGGCCGCGGTTGTCGAGGAAGAGAAAAAAGAAGAGGATGAGAAGGAAGAGGAGGTCCACGTCGCCTCGATGGAGACTGTCGCCGAGGAAGGAGAGGGGGAGGCCCCCGCTGCTGCTGTCGAAGAGGAGCTCGTCGTCGCGGCACCTCCCGCGGAGCTCGAGCCCATTTCTACGGAGCCCGCGGCGGCAGGAGAAGAGGTTGCCGTTGTCGCCGACGGTGCCGACGCCGCCGACGCCGCGGTCGTCGAGAAGGTGGAGGAGCCGCTCTCTCCGCCGCACGCGGGAAACACGTCGGAGACCGCCAAGATCGACGACGCGCACGCGACGGCGCCCGAGGTCATCCCGCACGTGCCCTGCGCTTGAAGAAGAAGAGGAAGCTGCCTGCCTTGATTGAATAAAGAAAAACAAAGCCCGCCCGCAGGAGTTTTTTCGTTCTTTGCCTTTTTTTTGTTGTGCGAGAGTCGCCTTCTTTTGCCCAAAAGAGCACTCTGAACTACAAAAAGATCAAACGATATCTTCCTCCTCCTCCTTTCTCCTTTTGGAGTCCCCTACGCGTGAGGAGAGAGAGAGAGAGAGGAACGGCGGACGACGACGACGAAGCAAACAAAAGGTTTTACTCTTCTTCGGCTTCGCAGTTCCCCTCCCCTCTTCCTCGCCGAAAGGAAAAAAAAACCCGAGAGTTTGAGAGAGTCGAGAGAGAGAGAAAAAAAAACAAAGAGAGAAAGTTCCCCAAAATTGCGTTCCTGTTGCGTGTCGCCACTTTCCATTTAAAAAAATCCACGTGTAAGCCCTCAAAAGGCGATGCCTTACTGATTTGCTCCCCCCGCGCGGCGCGGTCTCTAATTTTGATGAGAAATTTTTTTCCATCCCCTCTGTCGTCCCCCCTCGGCTCACTCTTCTTCTTCGTCGTCAAGGTCGAGGTCGAGAGAGGCGAAACTTCTTTCTTCGCTTCTTTCGACAGCATCGAACTTCTTCCAAACCCAAGATGTCAGCCCGCGCCGCCCTGGAGGCCCTCACGTCCTCTCCAGACGCGCTGAACGTGTCCCCCGCGCACGCAGCCGAGCTTGCCGCGGGGCTGCGCGGCGTGCTGAGGTCGACAGCGGGAAGCGATGCCGAGACGGTGCGAGATCGACGATTTCTTTTTTTTTTTCAATGGGACTCGTCGTCTTTGTTGTTTTCTTTTCGCTCGCTCGTGTTAGCCCTTTCTCTCCTTGTCTCCTCCCCGCGATCACAAGGGTGATGTCGACACTGCATCTTGAAGAGCATGGGCGGAATTCAATAGAATCAAAAGGGCTACAAGAGCGAGAAAGTCGATGCCTTTTTTCTCTTTCTTTCTTCGACGACCTCATCGTCATCATCATCACCTCAACCCCTTCAACCTCTCAACAACAAAAAAACAGCTCTGGCGCCTCGTCTCCAAGACCGTCCTGAGCCCCTCCCACCCTTTCCACGCCCACCGCCTCCTCCACGAGGCCTGCTACACGGGCTGGGACGCCTCCCAACAGGGCCCGCCACCGCTGTGGAACCCCGATAGGGACAGCGAGGCGAGCTTCCGCGACACCAACCTCGCGAGACTGATGGCTGGCCTCTCCGATCCCGAAAGGGGCCGAAAGGCCGCGTTTGCTGCTTCTCCCGAAGCAGAAGCAGCCTTGGTCTCCGCAGAATGGAACGCGAGGGCCACAGGAGACCCTTCGAAGGATTACGATCTCCTGCACCGCGTGTCCGTCTCGGAACCGGAGTTCTTCTGGCCTCGGGTCTTTGCCGAAATGCGGGTGGACTTCGCCGCAGGGCCTCCCCTCGCAGCTCTCGAGATTTCTCCGTCCGCAAACGCCGACCCGGACTCTGTCGTGTGGCTGCCGGGGGCGAGGATCAACGTCGCCGCGGCGGCGCTTTCCGCCAAATCGCACGACGACGACTCCCCGGCGCTCGTCGCCGCGGACGAGGCCAGCCCGACTTTAATCCGAACGGTCCGTCGCAGGGAGCTCCGCGCCGCCGCCAACACCGCCGCCGCCGCCTTCCTGTGCTCGGGCTTGCAGCCAGGGGACCGCGTCGCCGTCGTGGGGTCGCTGACTCCAGCTCTGACAGCTGTCTACCTGGGGGCGGTGCTTGCCGGTCTGGTCCCCGTCGCCGTCGCGGAGTCGTTCTCGGCGGCGGAGGTCTCGACGAGGCTCCGGCTGTCTGGCGCCTCCGCGGTCTGGGCAGCGGACGCCGTGACCCGCGGGGGCAAGGCCCTGCCGCTGCTGCCTCGCGTCGTCGACGCGGCAGCGAGCGCTGCTGCGGGAAGGAAAGGGAAGAGCTATTCTCTTCCCCTTCGGGTCTTTGTCGGCTCTTCTTCGTCTCTCGGGGTCTTCGGCCCGCTCTGCGGCGACTCTGCTTCTGCTCGGCTCCACCCGAGCGCCACCGAGGCGATCTCCAAGCACGCGGACAACCCCGGAATGCTGATCCGGAGGTGGGCCGACGTCGTCGCCTGCCTGCCCCCGGGCTCGGACCTCTCATTCGTTCCGTTCGTCGCCGCATCGGAAGCAACCCAAGCAGCCTCTCAGACCCCGATGACGCTGCTGTTCTCTTCCGGGACGACCGGAGAACCAAAAGCCATCCCCTGGTCCCACGTGACACCTTTACGTTGCGCGGTGGACTGTTTTGCGAACCTCGACCTGCGGCGCGGGGACGTCTTGTGCTGGCCGACCTCTCTGGGATGGATGATGGGAGCGTTTTCGATCTTTGGGTCCCTGCTAAACGGCGCGGCGCTGGCGCTGTTCGACGGGACTCCCCTGGGAAAAGCCTTCGGGGAGTTTGTGAGCGCCGCGAGGGTGACGCAGCTCGGGGTGGTGCCGTCGATGGTCAGGGCGTGGAGGGCAGCTAAGTGGCTCGAAAAGGAGCAAGAGGAAGTAGGAGATCTTTCTTCTTCTTCGTCGTCGAAAGAAAACCCGACTTTGAAGAAAACCTCTTGTTCGTCGATCCCGGACTGGGGCTCCCTCCGCGTCATGGCCTCCACGGGGGAGGCCTCCGCCCCCGAGGACTACTCCTGGCTGTCGTCGCGAGCGCGCTACGTGCCTGTGCTGGAATTCTGCGGCGGCACCGAGGTCGGGAGCGCCTACGCCAGCGGCACTCTTCTGCAGAGCTGGTCGCCGTCGACCTTCACGACGCCGACGCTCGGGTGCTCGTTCGTCCTCTTGATTCCGAATTCTGATTCTTCCTCCTCCTCCAACGACAGCAGCAGCAGCGACGATGACCTGCACCTGGCCCGCCAGAGCCCGCACGGGAGCACGGAGCCTTGCTCCGGGGAGCTCGCGCTCGTGCCTCCGATCTTGGGCTCCTCGCAGGCGCTCTTCGTCCTGGACGACGAGGAGGAAGGTCGGAGGCGGCACCGGAAGACCTATTTTGAGGGAATGCCCCGTCTTTTCAAATCCAGCTCTTCTACTGTCCTGCGACGCCACGGGGACGCCTTCGCGAGGCTGCCCTGTAGCAGCGGTGGGAGTAGTTCCTGCTACGCAGCGCTGGGCAGGACGGACGACGCTATGAATCTTGGTGGCGTGAAAGTCGCGAGCGCCGAGGTCGAGCGCGTCGTCGTCGCCGCTCTTGGCACCGCGAAAAACGCTCCGTCTTCCTCTTCCTCTTCAACTTCTGCTCCTGCTTCTAATCTGCCGCTGATTTCGGAGGTGGCTGCGGTGGGCGTTCCCGCGCCCGGCGGGGGACCGGACTCGCTCGTGCTGGTGGTGGTGCCTTCGACTGCGGGCGGAACAGCCGAAAGCAGCAGCTCTTCCTCTTCCTCTCCTTCCTCTCTCTCCTCTTTCTCTTCCTCTTCCTCGTCGGCGCTCGAGTCCTCGCTCCGCGCGGCCGCCGCGGCGGCGATCCGCCGGGACCTCTCCCCGCTGTTCCGCGTCGAGCGCGTCGTGCTGCGGTCCTCGCTGCCGCGCACGGCCACGGGGAAGATCATGCGGAGGACGCTGCGCGACGAGCTGCGGGTCGGGGCGAAGCTGTAAAGTAAAAAAAAGTAACGAGATTTTTTCTTTGTTCTTCATACTTTCTTTTTTCAAAAAAACCGTTTCGAAAGTTCTTCTCTCCTCTTCTTCATCTCTTTCTCTCTCTCTCTCTCGCCATGGCCTTTGCCCGCTCCTTCGTCGCGCTCGTCGCGCTCCTCTGCTTCGCGATCGTCGCGGTCGTGCGCGCGCAGGCCGCGTCGGGAGACGTCACCAAGCTTCAGATCGGCGTCAAGGTGAGAGCGAGAGCGGGGAAGGGAGTGATGAAATCGATGGGGCGCCGCGATCGATCGAACCAATCGAATGGGCACGCACGCGCTCTCTTGCTTCCCCTCCCTCCCGCTTTCGCCCTACCTTTTCTCGTCTCGCTCTCTTAAATGGGAGTTCGGAAATCGAGCATTATGAGCGTTTCGATTGAAATCAGAGACAGAAAAGCTCGGGAGAGAAGCGGCCTCGGGAACCGGGAGAGAAGCGGCGCGGAACGTGGCTTCTTTTTTCCCCCCTCTTTTTTCATTCTTTCGCAGCGCTTCGACTTTTTGCTCAACCTCGACCTCCTCAATAAAAAAAAACACAAAACAAACCTCTTCTCCAGTCCCGCCCCGAGACCTGCACGCTCAAGTCCAAGCCCGGAGACAAGATCACGGTCCACTACACGGGCACGCTGACCGACGGCACCAAGTTCGACTCGTCGCTCGACCGGTGAGAGAGAGGAAAAGAGAAAAGAGAGCGAGGAGAAGAGAGGCAAGAGAAGAGAGCAAGGAAAGGTTTTGCCTTTTTGTGTTGCTCTTCTCTCTCTCTTTCTCACGCTCTCACTCGCTTTCAAAAAACCAAAACTCGAAAAAAAAAACAGTGGCGACCCCTTCGTCTTTACCCTCGGCGCCGGCCAGGTCATCAAGGGTAAGGGGAATAGAGGGAGAAAGACAGAGAAGAAGAGACATGGAGAAAGAACACCGCTTCTCGCTTTCTTCTCTCTCCCTCTGTCTCGCTCACTTTCCTTGCTCTTCTCTTTCTCTTTCCTCTCTTTCTTTTCTTTCTCTTCCTTTCACAACCAACAGGCTGGGATGCTGGCCTCAACTCGATGTGCATCGGCGAGAAGCGCAAGCTCAAGATCCCCTCGGACATGGGCTACGGTGCGTTTTTTGCAGTTTTTTGAGTTGTTTTTTTTACAAAAAAGAGAGAGCGAGAGAGAGCGACGAAAGGAACGAAGAAAAGAAAAAAAACTCACTCTCTCTTTCCTCTTTTTCTTTATTTTCTGAACACAGGCGCCATGGGCTCCCCTCCCAAGATCCCCGGAGGGGCCACGCTCATCTTCGAGACCGAGCTGCTGGCGATCAACGGGAAGACGGCTTGAAAGAGGATTGATTAGAGAGAGAGAGGAAAAGCTGGTTTTTTGGTTTTTTTGTCGTTTTCCGTTGAGTTTTTCTTCTTCACGTGAGAACCAAAAAAAAAAGTTGAAACAGTTGTTCTCCCCCTCCTTCAAACAAATGATATGCAATTTCAAACAAAACCACGCCACTGCCGTGCTGCTGTCCCGAAAAAAGATACCGAAGAAGAAACAAGAGCTCGGAATTACCCATCCTTGAAAGGACGAACGCAGCGGCGATGATTTTTTTTTTCTATCGCCCTCGCCAGCGTTGCTTTTTTTGCGCTGCAACAGAGGTTCTCGTCACCGCTCTTGTTCTTCTTCTCGTTCCTCGTTTTCCAAAATCTCGTTTGGCTCCTCTCCGTCGCGCGTGCGCGTGAGAATGCAGCACGACTCCTCACCTCGTTTTTTGTTGTACAGGTCGGAGAAAAGTGCTTGCAAGTTTTTGAACTGTAGTCGAGGTTGAGTTTTTCTTTTTTTTTACTAGGACTCCGACGACGGCGGCTTGACGTCCTTTGCTCCTCTTCTTCGCATCAGATCGAGTTTGTTTTCTATTCCTTCCAATCGCCCTGTGCTCCCGCCGCTGCTGCCAGCACACGGTGCATGCTCTTCCGATCACTGGGGCATCGTCAGAGTTGCTCCTCGCGCGGAGGAGCAAGGGCCCGAAAATCAAGCACTTCAATTTCGGAAATTAAAAAAAAAACAAGTGAATTCCGATTTCACTGTTTCATCGCTACGATGCTCCGCCGTCGATCCATCGCCCTCGTCGCAGCCGCGTCGGCAGCGGCGCGGACGGCGCGCTCCCGCGTGCTGTCGTCGTCGACGCTGGAGCCGGCCCCGGCGCTCGTCTACTCCGAGCACGGCGACCCGGAGAAGGTCCTGCGGTACGTGGAGGACGCGGGAGCCGGGAACGCGGTCGATGCTCGATCTTCTTCTTCGACCTCGACCTCAACCTCTCCCTCTTCTTCACCTCGGTCAACCTCTTCTTCTTCCGTCCTCGTCCGCTGGCTCGCCTCCCCCGTCAACTGGTCCGACGTCAACGTCGTCGAGGGGACCTACCCGGGGGCTCCCAGCCCACCTGCGACGCCAGGGAACGAAGGGGCAGGGGTGGTCGAGAAGGTCTTCGGGAATGAAACAGAAAACTCCTCGTCGTCGTCGTTGTTGTCGCCGGGAGACTTGGTTGTCCCTCTGGTCCCCGCCGCGGGCTCCCTGGGGGGAAGCTGGCGGCGCTTTTCGGTGGCCTCTCCCGCAGCCTTACACAGGATAGACCCGGGGCTGGGCCTGAGCGCGGAGCAGGCCGCGACGCTGTGTATCAAGTAAGAAGAAGAAGAAGTTTTTTCTTCTCATTTTTTTTTCTTTTTCTGGTCTCCTTTTTTCTCTTCTAACGAAAAACAACGCTCTCTCTTTCTCTCTCTTTCTCTCTCTCCACTCACTCCCAGCCCGCCGACCGCCCTCCACCTCCTCGAGGACTTTGTAGACTTAAAACCGGGCCAGTCCTTAATCCAGACTGGGGCCACAACGGCCGTCGGCAAGCTGGTGATTCAGCTGGCTGCCTCCCGCGGCGTCTCGACGATAAATATCGTCCGAGACAGGGCCAGCGCCGAGGAGCTCTCGGCCGTCAAGGAAGAGCTCGTGAGACTGGGCAGCGGGGACCCGAGCACGACTGTTGTTTTGTCCGAGTCCGAGATCTCCGGGAAGCGCTCGGTAAAGGAGTTGAGTGATCACAAAAAGCTTCTCGCCCCTCCGTCTCTCGGCCTCAACTGTGTCGGCGGCGCCGCCGCTTCTTCCGCCATGAGGCTTTTGGGACACGGAGCGACCTTCGTTACCTACGGAGGGCTCTCCCGCAAGCCGCTGGCCGTGCCTGCCTCGGCGCTGATCTTCAAGGACGTGCGCGTCGTCGGGTTCTGGCTGTCCAAGGGGCTATTGCTTCAACGGGGCGGAGGGAAGGGAAAGGGGAGCAGCGAGAGCGAGAGCGAGAGCGAAAGCAAAGAGGAAAAAGAAGAGGCCGAAAAGGAAGAAGTCCGGCTTCGCGGTCTGGCTTCCCGGAGGAGGGACCTCGACCGAGTCGCCGCTCTCGTCTCCGAAGGGATCATCTCCACCGATGTCGAGAAGGTCGCCCTGAAGGACTGGAGGGACGCGCTGGCCGTGCTGAGGCGCGGAGGCGCAGGGGCGAAGAAGCAGGTTTTGGTTCCTTGAGAGAGAGAGTGAGTTTTTCCCCTCTGTTGAGTTTCAAAATTGTAAAAAAACACACTTCACATCTCGTCTCTTTCTTCTTCGGGTCAAAAAGCGCTCTCCATGCCGCCACGCCGGCGAGCAGGGGCAGAGCCCGACACGGAGAGGCCGCATCCATGGTAATCGAGAGGGGCACGAGTGCGAGCGAAAAGACAGGAACAAAACCTTTTTCGAACCAATCAGTCTCGCTTTCTCGATCGGAGCGACGCGTCTTCTTCTCAACCGCTTTCCTCTTTCTCTCTTTCTCTTTCCCTTCTCTTTCTTTCCCTTCCTTCCTCCCGGCAGGCTCTCGATGTCGCTCTACTGGCTCCTCTGCGCCGTCATCGCCTCCAAGACGGGCTATTTTAGTCTCCTGTTTAACAGGAAAGCGCTGATGACCTGGAGCAGCAGCTCGGTTCATTCGCTCGCCTCCTCTTTCCTCTTCCCTCTTTCTCTGCTAGCGACGCTGGCGCCGCAGCCCTTCTACTTCCGCGCCGTCTCTGAGAGGGCGGCCGCTAATCGCCCGGGCAAAAGAGACTGGGCGGCGATCCTGCTTTTTACTGTCGTGAACTCCGTGCTGGAGACGGCCGTGTTCAAGCTGGCGGTGGATCTGGGGGTCGCCGCGGTAACGACGACGACGACGACGACGAGGAATCGTTTTTTCCCGTCGTTCTCGTTTCTTTCTCCTCCTCCTCCTTTTCCTTCGCTCCTGGCCTCTGTCACCTCCTTCCTCTTCCTCTCTGCCTACTGCGGGTTGATTCATGCTCTCTTCTGGGACAAGTGCGCCTTCCCGCCGCACAGGCCGCCCTTGGTGGTTGTTGAGACTGGGGGAAAGAAGAAGGTGACGAGCAGCAGAGGGAGGTCGACGAGAGCGGCGGCGGCGGCGGCGACGACGACGACGACGACGACGACGACGACGACGACGACGACGACGACGACGACGACGACGACGACGACGACGACGACGGAAGAAGAAGAAGAGGAGCTCGAGAGAGCCAAAGCTGTCAAACAGCGCTCTGCAATGAACCGAGCCCTGCTGCTCTTCTTCCCGATGACCGCGGCGTGGCACCGGCTGTTGCTGCTGTCGAGCAGCTCGAGCGATCCAGCGGCGCTGGCGGCGGTGGTGCTGCTACATGCTGTTGCAGACTTCGCAGCTGCGTTCTCCCTGAGGCTACGCCGGGGTTGAAATAGAGAGAAGAAAGATCGAATTTCGTTCTCTCTCTTCCTCTTTTTTTGTAAATCAATTCTGTATTTTTTGAAGAAAAAACGACGACCCCTCCGAGAAAGCGAGAAGAGAGGAGGAGGACGGATAGAAAAGAAAGAGAGAAAAGAAAGAGGGGCCTTCACCAGCGACAGGTGGAGCGAGCAAAGTCGACGCCGACGGGAAGAAAAAAAAAACTGAAAGATCACCAATCACATCTCTTTCCTTTTCGCCCGTCTTCCCCTCGTGTTTCGCTCAATCGCCAATCCAGGAGCAAAAGAAGAGATCAGAATACAATGCTCGCCCGATCAATTGCAACGGCCGTGGCGGTCGCGCTCGCCGCGCTGTCTCTCGCGGCGATGGCGACGCCGAGCTGCAGGTTCGCGCTCGCGAATTCTGCCGCGCTGCCGCTCGGCGCTTCTTCCTCTTCCTTCTCTTCGAGGAAACTCTTGGAAAACAACTACTGGCGCCGCTCGAGTCCGGGCTTCTACCCTGGAGACTCCCAAAGCTGGACCGAGCTGGGCTGGGGCCCTGATGGGCGCTACTACTACTCCCTGAACGGCTACAAGGGGTACTTTTCGGCTGGCTGCTTCGGCTGCGGGCGTTGGAGCGGCGGTGGCGGGCCATCGAACTCCGTCGCGGCAGCTTCTTCCTCCGGCGGCGGCGCTTCGGCCGCCGCCTCCGCCGGCCCCGTCTTCACGGGTTGCGGCCCCTGCCAGGCCTGGGGCGGCTCTTCTTGTGTCTCCATTCCTTCAAACGCCTGCTCGCTCTCGGGCGTGCCGGACTCTTGTGGAGTTTGCTCCTTCTGGACTGAGGGGCAGGGCTGCGTGATCGCTTCGGGGTGCGGCACCGACTTCGCCACCAACGCGTTCTCTTCTTCCTCTTTTTCGGGCTCTTCTTCTTCTGCTTCTTCATCTTCTTCTTCTACGTACAGCAGCGGCAACGGGAACAGCGCCGTCTTCTTCTCGAACAACAACGGAGGGAACGGGGTCGCGGTCTCTTCTGGCCCCGGAGCCTGGGCTGGCCCCTCTGGGAACAACAATGGCGTCTTCGCTTCGTCCGGTGGTGGAGGAAGTGCTTCGTCGTACGCGGGTCCCGGGGGCGCGAGCGCTTTTGCTGGGAAGAAGAAGTAGAGAAAAGCTTTGGAAGGGCTGAGAGGCGCCCCCTTTTTTTTCATTTTTGCTTTCTGCTTTTTCTTCTTCCAAACAACTTTTTGCTTTTGCTTTTTTGCCTTTTTGCTCGCCCCGCCCCTCCCCCCCCTGCCTTTTCCCCGCTTAAGAGATTTATATAAGATATATAAAATGTGACGGCTTCCTTTGCAATCCAGTGATCAATATACAAAAAAGAGAGAGAAAAGGAAGGAAGAGATGAAAAAAACGAAATCAAGAGGTCGCTCCTCTGCCTCTGCCCCTCTCTCCCCTTCCTCTTCCTCCTCGCCTCCCGCCGCCGCCGCCGCTGCGGCCCCTGCCTCCGCGGCCGGCGCCACGCTGCTGTTGCTGCGCTTTGGCACCTTCTGCGGGAGGCGCTTTCTTTTCCTTTTCTTCTTTCTCTTTTTTCTCTGCCGCTGCAGCAGCAGCATAAGAGAGCTCCGAGAGGGAAACAGCCCACCTTTCCGACACCAGCGCCCCTCTCGCGGCCTGCCTCGCGACTCCTTCTTGCCTGAGGGCCTGCTCCGTTCGAAGGCGCTCGAGCTCAAGGGGCGAGAGTCCCCAGCTGGAGACGGGGAGCGAGTCAGAGGAGGAAGGGGTAGGAGAAGTGGAAGAAGAAGGAGGAGGCGAAAGAGAAGAAGAAGAAGCCTCCGCGGCTTCCGCGAGCTCGAGGCCGGCGGCAAGAGAGGAGCTCAGGGCCAGCGCGTCGAGCCTCGCCGCGGCCCCGGCGGCGACTTCCGCCGTTTCCCGGCACTGCGGGCACCGGAGCGTTTCCTTCCTTCTCTGCTTTGTTTTTTTCGACTCATTTTTTCCTTCTCCTTCTTCCTCTTTCGCTTCTTCCTTCTCTTCATCTTCCTCCTTCGCGCCCCCCCTCTTCGTCGTCGCGCCCCACCACCGCATCGCGCACCGCAGGTGCAAGCAGTGGAAGCACTCGAGCTTGACCAGCCTGGAATCGCTGTTGCCGCCGCCGGTTTTGTTTCCGTCGTTGTCTCCTTCTCCTTCTTCACCTTCACCTTCCTCTCCTTCGGCTTCGGCTTCGACCTCCTCTTCTCCTTTCCTCTCCAAAAGCGCTTCCAGGCAGATCGGGCAGTCCCCCTCCGGCCAGTTCAGGTCCGTGATGGCCTCCAGGGCGGCCTCGATCAGCGACCCTAATACGCAGAGCTCGCCCGAGGCGGAGACCTCGCGCAGAGCGGTTTCGATACGCGAGAGGAGGTGGGAGCGCCGCTCGTCGCCGAGACCTTTGGGCGAGGAGAGAGAGACCGAAACGAAACTGCTGTTCTTGTTCTCGCTTTCGCCCTCTCCTATTGGATAATGCTCCGAGCACTCGAGCACCAGCTCCGCGCTCACGAAGCGGGAGGCCTTCCTGGGGCACCCTCGCGGCGAGAGCAGGGCGCGGAGCGAGGGAGGCGAGCGGGAGAGCACGGCGAGGAGGGAAGAGGAAGAAGAGGAAGAGTGAGAGGTCGAGATCGACGTTTTCCCGTTGGAATTCTCATCGTCGTCGTCGTCGTCGTCGCTTTCGGCCTCTTTCTCCTCCTCCTCGACGACGACGCCGTAAGTCGCCTCCAGCGCCTCGAGCTCGGCCGCCCACAGCTCGCGGCGCTCGGTGTCTTCCATCGGGTCCTGGAAGTCGTCGTCGTCGAAGATCAGCAGGGACCTCGCTGTTGAAGTCGTCGAGGCGATGGCATCTTTGCTTTTTCTCGAATCGATCTGTTCTTTTTGTCGTTTTTTTTCTTCTTCTTCTGATTTCTTTTTTCTTTCGCTTTTGCTTTTTTTCTTCTTACACCCCAACAACGCGAACCCCTTCTCGCTCGAGCTCCGCCACCTTCTTCCTCCACTTGTTCGGCTGGTAGACGTGGTAGAAGGTGCCCTTGGAGTTGCGCCCCCTGCGCCCGACGACCTCGCCCGTGGCTGCGACCACCACCTCGACAGCGGCGGCGCGGGCGGCGGCGGCCTCTGCCGCCGCGAGAGAAGAAGAGGAAGAAGAGGAAGAAGAGGAAGAAGAGGAAGAAGAGCACCCCTCCTCGTCGCTCGAAGAAGAAATCGAAAAGTTCGGGAACACTTCTTCCCCCTCGGCGTTCACCAGCCTCGCCCTCAGTTCCCCTCTGTCCTGCGGCAATTTATCGAGAACGAAGCCCACGGGGCAGCGCATCCTCGAGCTGTACTCGAGCAGGTCGCCGCCCGCGGAAGAGAGGACCAACAAAGCGTCGCCGCCGGCGGGCAGCCACTGGGTCCTCTCGGCGACTCGCGCGGCCGAGGCCGGGGCGGGCCAGACCGAAGGGGGAGCCTCCGATTCCCGTCCCTCGGAGCCGAGCACGGGGAGGGGCCCGGCTCCTGCCCCACCCGAGACGACGCCGCAGTCCACCTGCGAGGAGAGCCACGTGGCGTCCGCTGCCGGATCCAGCAGCTGCTCCCCGGGCACCGGCAGCAGCTCCAGCGGCTCCTCGGCGGCCTTCGTTCGCCGCCGCCCCTCCTCCTTCCGGCCTCCTCCCCCTCGCCCTCGCCATCGCCACCCCCCTCGCGCGTCCAGCCTCGTCTCTCCCGTGTCGTGGTCCAGAGAATACAGCGCGAAACCGCTCTCATCGCCGTCGAGGACCCTGCTCTGCCGGAGGCCGTCCCTCGTCGAGCGAGGGCCGATGACAGCGACCTGAACGAAAGCGCAGTTGTTGACCACCGAGACCGAACTCGAGTAGTTGTGCGAGAGGTGGTAGTGGCCGCTGAACCAGAGGCGGACGTTGGGGTGGCGCTCCACGAGGCGGATGAAGGCGTCGGGAGGCGGCGAAGGGGGAAGAGCGGAAGAGGAGGAAGGGGAAGGAGGAGAAGAAGAAGAAGAGGCGTTGTTGTTGCTGTTCTTTTCTCCTCCAATCCCTCCCTCCTCCTCCTCCTCCTTGTCCATCGCCCCGTGGTTGAGGTACGCGCACCGGTTCCTCACGTGCACGGCCTGGACCACGCGCAGGCCGCACCCGGCTGGCGGCGCGTGCGTGAAGATGACGACGGGCTTTCCTTCGGATTCCGCTTTCGAGACTTCCGACTCGAGCCACGAGAACTGGGCTCCGTCGACGTGGACTTTTTGGAATTCGAAAGGAAGCAAGAGAAAGAAGAGAAAGAAAGAAAGAAAATGGGAAGTGAGTGGAGTCGGAAAAGGCTTGTACTCGGAGTCGCAAAAAACGAAAAAAAAAATCGAAAAAAAAAACAAAGTTTGAAAAAAAATGCTCGAACAAAAAAAAACTTCTCTTTTCTTACCTTCATGCACCGAGTTGCTGTTGGAGCGGAACCTCGTCGTCGACATCCCCAGCAGGACCGCGGGCCCCAGCTCGGCCCTCCAGAAGTGGTGCTGCCCAAAAACGGAACGCCAGGCCTCCAAGTTGGCTGCGTCGGCCGCCTCGGCCGCGGCGAGCGCTGAGGGGAAGCTCCGGTTCCTGCTGTTGTCTCCGAACTTGCCTCCTCCTCCTCTTCCTTCTTCCTCCTCGTCCTCTTCCTCGTCGGAGCTGTCCCCGCTGTAGGAGGAGATCGAGGTGGCTTTGGCGGAGGTGAAGCGGAGCCCGATCTCGTCGAAGGTCGTGCCTTCGAGGTCTGTTGTTGTTTTTGGAGTTGATGAATTTTTGAGAAAAAAAAGGAAGTGAGAGAAAAAAAAAGACGAATGAAAAAGTTTAAAAAATTCAAAATCTTAAAACAACTAACCGTGGTTGCCCGCCACGAGCGCCGGAGGGGCACCAAACTCCTCCCCCTCGGCCGCGGCGCACCCCAGGAAAGCCCTGGCGTGCTCGAAGCACGGCAGCGTCCCGGGCGCGAACGACGAGGCTCCCAAGTCCCCGAGCTGCACGAGACGAGCGGCGGTTGTTGTTTTCCCTTTCTCTTCTTCTTTTCCTTCTCCTTCTTTTCTTCCTTCTGCCTTTTCTCGGAGCACCCGCGACAGCTGCTCCTGGGCCTTCGCGAAGGCCTTTTCGTCCCTGGGGTCGTAGTGGAGGTCCCCGAGGACGGCGAGCCTGAACCGGGAGGCGTCGGGGCACGAGAAGCCGGCTGGGGCCGAGCCCGGAAGAGGAGGAGGAGGAGGAGGTTTTGGAGAAGAAGAAGGGGTCGAGGTCGAGCGACGAGCGTCATTGTTGCTGATTGCCGAAGCGACGACGATGACGGGAGTTTCTCGCCGCCATAGCTGCTTCCTGGGGCGGCTTCTGATGAATTCGATCCTCAGGGGAGATTGAACGGATCGAGCATGATGCTTGTGCGAGGATCCGAGCGGAGAAGATACAGCCGAAAGGGCGGCAGCGCGGAGAGAGAGGGCGCTCATTTTTCCTCTAAGGTCGACGGCGAGCGAGAGCGAGAGTGCTCCGAGAACCAAGCCGCGAACGAAAAGAAAAAAGAAAAAAAAAGCAAGGCAAAACTCTCCATCTCTCTCTCACTCTTTCTCTTACCCTCAACGACTCCCCCTCTCCTCGTTTCCCTTTTCCTTCGCCATGTCGTTCGTGATGACGTCGCTGAGCGCGGCGCTGCCGGCGCGCGTGTCCGCGAGGGCCGGTGAGTGTAATGCTGTAGGGTGAACGCAGCAAGCAGAGGCAAGAGCGACGGCATCTGGGTCGGCCGTCGCCGTCGCCGTCGCCGCCGTCGTCGTAGCCCGTCGATCGAAGTCCTCCCATTCTTCTCCTTTCGCCTCGCCCTGGCGCACCGAATTGGGATCCGCTCTGCTTCTCGAGAAACCCACGAGAACTGTCGCTCTCTCGTGGCGGTGAAGGCGAGACGAGGCGATGCCGTTGAATTGGAGAAACGCGCGCTCTTTCCTTTTTCGTTCGAGGGTGTCGGCCGTGTGGCAATTTGGAAATTTCCAGCGACGGCGGCTTCGGCGGCCGCCAACAAAGGAGGAGAAATCCTTTTCCGACGTCGAATTGGACCCTTGCTGCTCCAGCTTTATCGCTTCCACGCGCAAGGGAGCACATGTTTTGATTGTTGCTACGACACTAGCCACGAAAAAACGCAACGCAACCTGTGCAAGGCGTGCGATTCGAGATGGATGATGCGAAGGAAGACTTTCGAGGAAAAAAAAAACGCGCGACGAAGAAGAGAGAGAAAAAACTCGACCTCTCACCCCCCTTCTTCTTTACCCTCTCTCTCCCTCCTCTCTCCCGCCACCACCAACAACACCACCAACAAACAGCCGTCGCCACCCCCTCCACTTCCTCTTCTGCTCTCCCTTCGATCTCCAACGGCTGCCGCTGGACCGTGATGCGCCACGGCAACCGCCTCAACCACTTCGGCAGACCGGCCGACCAGCGCAAGGCCCTGGTGCGCACTCTGACGACCGAGGTCCTCCGCCACGGCCGGATCACGACCACGAAAGTCAGGGCCAAGGCCATCCGCAAGTACGTCGACAAGATGATCGGCCTGGCCAAGGACGGGTCCCTGCACGCGAGGAGGCAGGCGCTGGCCTTTTTGTACGACGCAGATATCGTCGACGCGCTGTTTGCCGAGGCCGGGGAGCGGTACGGAAGCCGCCCGGGCGGTTACTGCAGGGTGGTTGCCGAGCCGAGGCGCAGGCGCGGGGACGCGGCGGAGCTGGCTGCCATCGAGCTGGTTTGAGGAAGAGGAAAGAGGAAAGGACGGCGCCTTTTCTTCTCTTTTCTTTTCTTTTCTTTTCTTTTCTTTTTGAGAGTTTAAAAACAAATTTTGGCACTTCTCTTTCTTTTGTTTAAAAAAAAAACCACCTTTTTGCTTGAGACGAGGAGCTTTTTTCTGTAACCCGAGCGTCCATGAGAGAAGAAGTGCTTCATCCTTTTGCATTTATATCGAGAACCCGCGGTGGCGGGAGAAGGAGGAGGAGGAGAAGAAGAAGACTTGGTGGTGGGGTTGAAGAAAGAGAGAAAGAAGAACAAGATTAAAGAGTTTTTTTCCTTCTCTTTCTTGGGCGCGCCACACAATCACTCAAAGCTTTGCGCTTCGCCTCCTCCTCCTTCTTCTCCTCGGTCTTCTCAACAGAATTGCAATGCTTCGATCGCAGCGGTCTTGCGTCGCAAACAGCTCCATGCCTGCGTCGACGGCGAAAGCGCGCAGCTTGGCCCGGACGGCGAGGAGGAGCGCGCATCCGTCTTCGACGAATTCTTTGATCAGATCGACGAACTCATCGACCTTGGCGCTGCCTCCTCGACTCTCTCTTTCTCTTCCTCTTCCTCCGACCGAGAAGAGAACCTCTTTCTCCGTCGTCGCATCCGCATCCGCCTCTCCAGACAGCGCAGCCTTCGCTCCTCCTATCAGACGCAGGGTCATTATCCTTCCGGGTCTGGGAAACTCCGACGCCGATTACGGCAAGCTCGCGTCTCTCTTGCGCTCCAGGGGCGCCGCAGTCAAGGTCGCTCGCGTCGCCAGAATCGACTGGGCCCGCAACGCCGCCGGCCTGCTGCTTCCCGAATACTGGAAGGGCACGCTGGAGCCCAGGCCGACGGTGGACTGGTACCTCGGGAGGATCGACGAGACCCTCGAGGCGCTGAACAATGAGATCTCGAGAGCTTCTTCTCCTACTTCGAGTGCCGGCAACGATAGCAACAACTCTTCTTCTGATTCTTCTCCTCCTCCTCTGCCTCCGCTGACGCTGCTAGCGCACTCCGCCGGGGGCTGGCTCGGTCGCGTCTGGATGCTCTCCGAGGACGAGAGGACGGGGGAGGAGAAGGCGGCGCTCGTCTCTGACTTTGTGTGCGTTTGTTTTTTCGACAAGATTTTGTTCTTCTTCTCGGGTCTTTTCGTCAAAAAGCTCACTCACTCCCTCTCCTTTCCCTTTTCTCTTTCTCTCTCTCTTCCAACCCACAAACATCCACAGCAGCGTCGGCTCCCCTCACAGGCCCCCGCCTCTCGGCTCCTCCATCCCTGACCAGACCCGGGGGATCCTCACGTGGGTCGAGAAGTTCACCCCGGGAGCCTTCCATTTCGAAAAACACGGCGTGCGATACACCACGATCGCTTCGAGGTTCGTGAAGGGGGCACCCCTGTTCGGGTCCGGGAGCATCTCGACGCTCGAGGAGGACGAGCGGGAAGAAGAAGAGATGCGGGCGAACAGCAATGGTGCTAGCTCGAGCAGCTCGATGAGCTTCGACAGCGACGATAGCGACATTTCTTTTTTGAACCTCGCTCCCTTGCAAGGCAGCTCTAGTAACAGCAACGGAAAGAGAAACAAGATCTCTCTCGCGCAGAGGCTCGCCGGATTCGGCTACGAGGCCGTCTGCGGCGACCCGGAGGCCTGGGGCGACGGGATCACTCCGGTGCCCTCCTCTCACCTGCCAGGGGCGGTGACGCTGACGCTCGAAGGGGTCTTCCACTCTCCTCTCGGGGCCGACGAGGGAGGAAGTGGAAGTGAAGAGGGAAGCGATGAGGGAGGAAATAATAATAATGATGGGATCGGGAGGCGGCCCTGGTACGGCAGCGAGGGCGTCCTGGACCAGTGGGTGGGCGTGGTCTTCGGGGAGGCGCCCGTGGAGACGGTGGACGTCTCTTTGTAATTTTGACAAAAACAAAAACAAAAAAAAGGTTATGAAAAAAAGGTCCATTTTCTTTCGTTTTTTTTTCCGTTCGAGAGCCAATCTTTTGTCTTTTGATGCTGCTCCACCGCCGCGTCGAGGCCCTCCGAGGCACTCGATTTACCAAGAGCGCCTCGTACTCAATGAGCTCAAGCCCCTCGCGAAAGCAATTATCCATGGGAACTCCTCATTTACAAACTATGCGCGCCGAGGCATTGAGCGCATCCACTTCGAATGATCCTTCCTCGACCTCCGCCGTGGCTCGTCCTCCTCAACCTCACCTCCCGTCGACCTACCGCCGCCTCGTCGCGCGAGTCCCGGCGCCTTCCTTCCGTTCCGGGGCCCAGATAGAGGAGATAACTCTCCCTGCAACCCTTGAGGAGGGGCAGGTCCTGGTCAAGATAGCTGTGGCTGGGGTCAACGGGGGCTGCGAGACCTTTCGGGTCCGCGCCGAAGCCGGCACTCCCTTCGCGAGGAAAAACCCACCTTCCTTTTCCTCTTCTGATTCTGATTCTCTCCCTGTCCCGCTGGGCGCGGAAGGAGCGGGCACCGTCGTCGCCGTGGGGCCCGGCGTCAGGCCCAGCCAGCTCTCCGTCGGCGACCGAGTGACAGTCAACGGGGGCTCGGCCTTCGCCGAGTTCGTCGCCGTCGCCGCCCGGGGCTGCTTCAAGGTCGAGTCTTCTTCTTCTTCTTCTTCTTCTTCTTCTTCTTCTTCTTCTTCTTCTTCTTCTTCTTCTTCTTCCTCCTCCTCCTCCTCTTCCTCTCTTTCGCCCGCAAAGGCCGTCGCGCTCTCCCTCTCCGGCCTCACCGCCGCGGTCGCCCTCCACGCCACCGCGAAAGTCCAGCCGGGAGAGACGGTCCTGGTGACCGCCGCGGCGGGTGGCACGGGCCATCTGGCGATGCAGCTCGCGGCGCTCGTCCCCGGCTGCCGCGTCGTCGCTGTCGCCGGCGGCGAGAAGAAGGTCGCGAAGATCAGGCGCGAACTCTCCAGAATCGACCCTGAGAACGAGAGAGGGCACGCCGTGGTCGACTACAAGGCCGCTGCCGATGACCTCCCGGGCGCGATCTCGGAGGCGCTGTTGATGGGACGAAGAGAGAGCGGAGGAGAAGGAGAAGGAAAGATTAAAAAAGAAAATTTTGGCGTCGACGTCTGCTACGAGGGCGTCGGTGGGAGAGTCCGCGCCGCGGCCCTCCGCAACCTCAACCGCGGAGCCAGGGTGCTCTGCGTGGGCTACATGGGCTCGTACCCTCACACGGAGGACTACAAGAAGAAGAAGAGAAACGAAGAAGAAGAAGAATCAGAACCGGAAACAGAGACAGTTTTCGTCTCCGCTCCGCTCGACGCGCCTCCGAGGGGCGCGGCTCGGTCGCCCCTCGAGCCTGACCTTTTCTGGAACCGCAAGGTCGTCCGGCTGCCCGGAGACAGGACGGCCTTCGGAGACGTGTGGTCCGGAGCGGCGGGGGACCCCCGGACCCTGGCGAGGCTGCGGCGGAACCTCTTCGCCGCGGCGGAGAAAGGGGAGCTCGTGCCTTGGATCGACGACGGAGACCGAGGAGGGGAAGGAACTGAGAACGATTCTTCTTCTTCTGGCCCTTTTTTCTACGGTCTCGAGGCGGCTTCGGACGCCGTCGAGAGGCTGCTGAGCGGGGAGTCGATGGGGAAAGTCGTGCTTCGCGTTTCTGGAGGGGGGGACGACGGAGAGTGGTGAAAACTTTCTTTCTTCTTCTTCTTCTTCTTCTTCTTCTTCTTCTCATTTTTCTTTTTTGTACACACAAAAAAAGCAAAACACTTGCCAAAAAAAGGCATTTCCATTCCGTTTTCTCTCTCTTTATTCCTTCTTCTCTTTCGACCACGCGTCCTCGTCGACCAGGTGCATCTTCGATTTCGCGAAGAAGGAGCGGAAGGCCCTCTCTGCCTCTTTGTTCCTCCTTTGCCTGCTCTCGTCGCTTCCTTCGTTCTCGTCGTCGTCGTCGTCGTCGTCGTCGTTCTCGCCGTCTTCGTCTTCTTCTCCTCCGGCCTCTCTCCCTAAATACCGGCCGCCGCTTTGGTCGCCGCCGTCGAGCGCCCCGGCGAACCGCGAGCGCAGCCTCGCCGCGGCGGCCTCCCCTCTCTGCCTGAGCAGGGCGTCGGCGGAAGATTCGGCGGCGCTGGAAGGAGAAGAAAGAGGAGAAGAAGCTTTTCTGTCTTTCCGGCCTCCTCCTCCTCCTCGGGCTTTCCGAACGACCGCCGCCGCCGCCGCGAACAACAGCCCGGCCCCCAAAAGAAAAACAGCGGCCGTCGCCCCCCTCGGGACCGGGATCAGCAGGGGACGGTCCCCGAAAGGGTGCCTGTCGACGACGATCAGGCGCGAGCCGTGGAGCTCCGGGAAGAGAGGCCGGTGGGGGTGGCGGCGACGAGAAGAGGAAGAAGACGAAGATGACCTCACTGGTGCAGGAGGGAGTTGTTCCTCCTCGCCTCTCGCCTCCGCCGCCCCCGCTCCTCCTCCTCCCCTCTCCACCCACCCGACGGGGAAGTAGTCGCTCTGGCCCGCGACTCGCTCGAACTCCGGGGCGCCCCAGAGCGACGAGCTGGCCTCCTCCGCGGGGGCGCGGGCCGCGAGGACTCGGTCGACCGACGAGGAGTTCGCCGTTTGTCGACGCCGCTGCTGCTGGTGATGCCCTCGAATGCTCGCAGCGACCTCCGCTCTCGGGGCGCGCTCGTTGGTCGGCGCTGGCGGGGCTGAGCCGGGACGTTGTTGTCGGATCTCAATTGCGTCACTGCTGCTGCTGCGGATGGGGGCCGGAGGGAGAGCGGCAGCAGCAGGAGCAGCAGCAGCGGAAGAAGAGGAGGAAGAAGCGAGGTCCATCGACTCGGCGGCAATCAACGACGACGTCGATGACATCGAAGCTTCACCGGCCGATCGCGGGCGCGCAGTCCCGAGGATTGTCAAACCGCCTCGCGTGATGCGTGAAGCACTCAACAAGGGTGATCTGCGTGGGAGGAGAGGCCACGCAGCTGCGCGCAAGGCACCGGGAGGTGCTGCCATCTTGAAGTTTCTTTTTTCCCTCGTTTTGTGTCTTTTTTTCGGTTCACTTTTTTCCCCCTCTTTCGATCGATCGTCGACGAAAGGGCCTTTGGCGCCTTCCGCTTTTCCTCTCACCCCGTCTTCCGCGACGCAGGGAGGCAACGCGCCATCGGGAATCGCGTCTACCTGGACAGGCGTATCAGCAGAAAAAAGAGGGAAACCAAAAAGAGAAAAAACCATGGCTCTCTCCCTTCGACGAAAACGAGCACCTCCGCTGCCGCCGGTCGTCGTCGCGACCTCTTCTTCTCCCTCCTCTTCCTCTCCCCCGCCTTCTCCGCGCTCCGCTGCTCCCCCGACCTCAACAGCAACAGCAACAACAACTCTTCCAGCTTCTTCTTCCTCCTCTTCTTCCCTGCGAAACGCCCTCGCCTTCTGGCTGTTGGGCCTGGCGAACAACTCCCCTTACACCATAGCGCTGGCCGCTGCGAACGAGCTCGCCGCGGGCGCGGTCGGCAGCGTCTTCTTCGCCGCAGTCTTCCCTTCGCTGCTGCTCAAGCTCACCACGCCGTTCTGGTTCCCAAAGGTGCCCGTGAACGTCCGCGCGGCTTGCGCGGCGACGATGGGGCTGGTGGCGTTCCCTCTGCTGGCCGCGGCGACGAAAAAGAAAGAAGGAGAAGAGGAAGGAGGAGGAGGCAAGGTTCTCGGCGGAAGCAGCAGCAAGACCTCTTCAGTTCTGGCCTCCATCGCCCTGCTGTCCTTCCAGGGGGGTTTGGGAGAGGCCTCGGCGCTCGCCGCTGCGGGCAGCTACGCCAGCCCTCGCGTCCTGCTGGGGGCCTGGTCCTCCGGCACGGGCGCGGCCGGGCCCGTGGGTTTTTCCTTTCTGATGCTGTTTCATGTCTTTGCGAAGTTTTCTCTGACGACCACGATGCTGCTGGCTCTCTTCTGGCCTGGGCTGTGGATTGTCTCGCACTTTGTGATCCTGAGACCGCCGCCGAGGGCGGACGCAGCGGAGGCGGCGGCGGCGGTGGTGGAGCTCTCGCCCGTCTTTCCCTCTCGACCTCTTTCTGCCGCTTCTGCTTCCGCTGCAGCGAGCAAAGCGGCGCTCGACCCCGAGGAGGCCACGGGGCTGCTCACCCCCAGGGCGCAAGCAGAGGAGGAGGACGAGGAGAGAGGGGCAGCGGCGAAGGCGGAGGAAGGAGGAGCAACAGCAACAGCAGCATCTGCTCTCCCCTCTCCTTCTCCTTCTCCTTCCAATTCTTCGGGCTCGCCTCGCTGGGCAGCGACCTCCCTGCCCTCCGGCTTCGCGGCCACCTCGGCGCACGTGGCGTCGCTGTGGCCCTTTGCCGTTCCGCTGTTCCTGGTGTACTTCGCAGGTGAGAGGAGACGCGACAGTTCCCCTCTCCCCCCCTCCCACTTTTTTTTCTTCCCCGGAAAAAAGAAAAAAACCCAACTCTGAAGAAAAAAAAAACTCAACATTTTCCCTCTCTTTTTTCTTTTCTTTTCACCTTCTCTTTCCTAAAAACACACACACAGAGTACGTCTGCCAGGCCGGCGTCTGGTCCGCCCTCGGAGGCGCCGACCCTACCAAGCGAGACCGCTTCTACAAATCAGCCAACTGGCTCTATCAGGCGGGCGTCTTCCTCTCGCGCACTTTCGGTGGGTTTCTCCGCCTGTCCCGCGGGCAGCTGTGGCTGCTCCCCTCGGCGCAGGGCGTTCTCCTGGCCCTGTTCGTGGTTGCAGCCGCGACCTTGAGGTCCTGGGCAGAGCTCTCCCCTGGTCTGCTGCCCTTTCCGCTGCTGCTGGTCCCGGCCTTCGCCGTCGGGCTCCTTGGCGGCCTCGGGTATGTTTCGACCTTCTCTCTCCTGTCTGATTCGATCCCTTTCCCGCCGCTGCGGCAGCTGTCTCTGGCTGCCGTCAGCGTCGCAGACTCGGCAGGGATCGCGCTGGCCGACGCTGTGAGCGTGCTGGTGCAGGGATGCCTGTACAGGGCTTCTGGGATCCCCGGGGCCGCGTTCAAGTGCGGAGGAGGAGGCGGGTGAAAAAAGAAGGGAGAGAGAGAGAGAGAGAGGTCTTTCGTCGTCTTCAAACTCTTCTTCTTCTCTCTTCTTCTCTCTATCTCTCTCTCTCTTTCCAGAAACTTATAAAACTAAATCGCTGTAATCTAGAAAGAACTGCTGCTTATGTTTTTTTATTCAAAAACAAAGGCGAATGGTTTTTCTTACAGAGATGGAGGGAGGGAAGGAAAGAGAAAGGGAAGAGAAAACGAAAAAAACCCCCCAAAACCTCTCTCCTCACTACTCCCTCTTCGGCCCGGCGCGCTTCTTGGCCTCCGCGGCGGCCTTGGTGCTCGCCCCACCTGCCAGGAACAGCCACGCGAGCAGCAGCACGTGAGCCGCGATCAGGGCCGCGAGCGGGAGGCCCAGACCGCCCCAGGAGAGGTCGAGGGTTTTGCGCATGTTTTTTTTTTTTTGAGGAGGAGGTCGAGGTCGAAGGTCGAGAAAAAAAACGACGGCGAGGAAAAAAGGTCTTTGATGCTTCGATTGATTTCACCCTTTTTTGTTCTTTATTAAACTCGCGTTTGCACTCGCAAGCGCGCAGGCAAGAGCAGATCTGACGGGCTCTGTCCTCCCGTGAGAAGGGAGGCGCGAGAGAAAGGCGGGGTGGAGTCGGCAAGGAAGAGAGAGAGAGGGAAAGATGGAGAGAGAGTTTGAGACTGTGAGCGAAGACCACCGATCGAATGCCTCTCACTTTTCACTTCTCTCTTTCCTGCTCTCTCTCTTTCTCTCTCCCGCCCTCGCGCGCTTCCAGCAGGGCTGCTATTCCCCGCCGCCCTTCCTTCAAACGCCAATTGCGATGTCAGCCGCAGCCGTGGACCGGGCCCTCTACGCGCTGGCCCCCCCGGGAGGCGGCACCGTGCTGCCCCCCGCGGTCTCCGCGGCATTGCCCCGGGTCTTCCTGGCCTCCGCGCTCGTGCTGGTGAGCGCCTGGGTGCTGGGCCCTCTCGGCGGGCTCGCCACGAAGGCGCGAGTGGTGAGTCGAGGATAAGAAGGAGAAGGAGAGGACAAGAGAGAAGAAAGGGAATGAAGAAGACGAGAAGACATCGGTGGGCAAACAAAATCAAGCCGTGCTCCTCACTCAACCTTCTTCTTCGACCCCGACCTCTCTCCTCTCTCCCCTTCCTCTCTCTACCACTAGACCGAACCCGCAGGCTCCAACGACACCTCCCCGATCTTCAACTGGCACCCGCTGCTGATGGTGACGGCCCTCGCAGCCTGGTCCGAAGGGGCCCTCCAGTTCCGTTCTCCTCTCGGATCGTTGCTCGCGAGCGCCCCACTGCCGCCCCGGCTGGCGAGAAAGGCGGCGCACGCTCTGCTGCACGCGCTCGCGTCCGTCGCCGCCGGCGCCGGGCTGTCCGCGGCCTGGCTGTCTCATTCTAAGAAATTACCGACACCTATCCCGCACTTTTATTCGCCGCACGCCGTTCTGGGCCTCTTTGCCGCTCTCTTGCTCTTCTCTCAGTTCGCTCTTGGCTTCGCGGCCTTCCTCTGGCCCCGAGGGGCCCCCGCTGCGAGGGGCGGTTTCGTGAGGACGCACGCGGGTCTCGGGGCAGCGAGCCTGGCTCTGGGGGCCGCGGCGGCGTTCGCGGGTTTGGCCGAGAAGGTCGCGTTTTTGGTGGTCGGAGGGAAGGCGCCGGCGCGGGCTGCGGCGGTCGCGTTGCCGGCGGCGGCGGCTGTCTTCTTGGCCGCCGGGATCGGGGCGACGCTGAGTCACCTTTTGGGACCAAAAGGCAAGCCCAGCCTCGACGGGATCAGCAGTAGTAGTTTGGGCGGAGGGAATGGAGGTGAAGGGGTAGGGGTGGAAGAATTTTGAGAAAGAAAGAGAAAGAGAGAGAGGAAAAAAACTCGTTCCTCTTTTCTCTCTCTTTCTCTTTCTTTCTCAAAATTCTTCCACCCCTTCCACTCGTTCCTCTTTTCTTCTTTTTTGAGTGTAATACTAAGTGACGCCTTTGTGTTTGTTCCGAGACGCAGAAAAAGAGAGAGAAGAAAACGACGACGAAAGAAGACTTTGAAAGAGAAACAGGGATTTAGTGCGTTTTTTACAAGAATGAGAACGTTTCGTTTTTTTTTTCCAAGTTTTTGTTTTTCCTTTTCGGTCGTTGTCGTTTCCCTGTTGTTTTTTTTAGTTGCGTTTTTTGATTCTTTCTCTCGCGGCGTGAGCGTTAAAAAGTCTCTCTCAATAATAAGAAGATCGAATGAAAAAAAGATGTCGAACCGCTGATTAAGCGAATTCAAGCTCGAGGTGGGGGTCTTATTTAAAAGAAAAAGGCAGTTCACCCGACGAAAGGGAACTAGTTTCCCCCAAAAGCTTTCCGCTTTGCCCAGCGGCACGTTTAGGTTCGGTTCTTGCCGGGAAGTCTACTAGTTTTGAATAGTAGGGAAGCCTCGCGTGCATGCTACTTGAGAAAAAGCGCGGCGAGGGGCAAAACCGGCGTGCTGAGTTTTCGAAATTGAAAAAAAAGGTCGAAGAAGAAAATTCTCTCTTCTTTCTTCTCTCTTCTTTCTTCTTTCCTTTCCCCTTTTTTTCTTTCTTTCTTTTTTTCGGATCAGTCCCTTAGATGTTAGATGTTTCCGCCATCAGCTTTTGCGCTCAGTAAAGTATTAATATAGTGAGTGATAATGTGATTATACTGTCTTCATCATCTCCGAGGAAAGAAAGAAAGAAAGGAAAAAGGAAAAAGGAAGAGAGAGAAAGAAGAGAGTGAAAGTTCTAGTGGCGGTTTGAACTCAAATTCACCTACCTTTTCCCTCCCTAGTGCTTGCTCCTCTTGCTCATGCCCCCGGCGAGCACGGCCACGCTCTTCCTCCTTCCGTTGGGCAGCGAGAGCTGCTCAGCTGCAGCTGCGGCCGCCGCGGCCCCGAACCGAGCGGGCTTGATCAGGACACCGGCCTTCGCGATCACGGCCGGCCTCGTGAGGTCGCGGAAGCTCGCGTCGGTGTTGTAGTCCCTCCCCAGGGGCTGCCTGAGCGATCTGTCGTGCGCCTCGGCAGACGTGAAAGGGTAAGGTAAAGAAGGGGCGGAGAATTTGGCGTTGGCTTTTTTATCCCAGCGCTCGGAGACGATGACGTCAGAGAGGCGAGCGTCGGTCCTCCTCGCCGTTGCCCGCGCCCTTCGAGCCGCGGCGGCCTCCGCGGCGCTGGCGGCCTGCGCGGCGCGACGCGCGGCGGAGGATCCCGCCCAGGAGCCCCAGCCGGGGAGGTCGGAGCCGTCGGAGGGCGTTCTGGGTCCGTTCGCTCCTTCGTTGTCGTCGTCGTCGGCCTCTCGTTCCGCCAAAGCCTGCTTCTCCGCCGCGAACTCGGCGACGACCCCTTCGTCCCCGGCGAAGGCGGCGGCGACGAGCGCGCGCTGCAGGTCTGCCGGGTTGTTGCTGTTGTTGGAGAGGGAGGCGAGGCCCGACTTCGGGGCGAGCTCCTTCGGAAGAGGAAGAGTGGAAGAAGCGGGAGCGGCAGCGGAAGCTGCAGCAGCAGCTTTGAAGCCCTTCGCCTGCATCTGCTTCTGCCTCTGCGAAAGGAGGTAGTACCCGGTCCCGTGCTCCCCCGTGGTGAACGCGTAACCCTCCCTGGCGCCGCGGAAGGTGCGGGCTGGCAGGAAAGGGGCGGCGGGCGGGGGAGGAGGGGAAGCAGCAGCAACAGAAGCCGGTTTTCCCGCCGCCGCCGACTTCGCAACGACACCTCCACCTCCACCGGCAATTCCGACGCCGACGCCCCAGCCGCTGCTCCCGAACGCGCCGACGTCGAGCACCCCGCCGCTGGCCGCGACCGCGGAGGAGACTCGCGTGGCCGGCCTGGAGGGAAGCGGGGCGGCGGCAGCAGCGGCCTCTTCTTCCTCTCCTCCCTCTCCGGCGGCGGCGGCAGAGCGTCTCATCTCCCGCTTCCTTTCGGCTCTGGCCTCGCCTCCCTCGAGCTCGTCGCCCGAAGAGGAGTCGTCTTCATCGTCAGAGGCAGCAGCAGGCGCACCGCCGCCGCCGCCAAAGGCGAAGCGGCCTCGCGGGGCAGCAGCAGGCTCGTCGTCTTCGTCAGCAGGGGCAGCAGAAGGGGGAGCAGCAGCAGAGGGAGCAGAAGGGGCGCCTCCGTTCCCGTTTCCGTTTGCAACCGCTGCCTCCGCGGCGTCCTCCGCGTCGAGCTCCGCCAGCAGTTGGCGCGCCTCGGCCCTCGCACTCGCCAGCTTCCTCTCGGCCGCGCGCTTCATGAACGGCAGCGCCGAGAGGCCCGTCGCGGCGGCGGCAGCAGGTTCGTCGGCGCTGGCGGCAGCGGCATCAGAGGAGGAAGAGAGGATGGAGAGCGCGGCGGCGCGGGCCTTCGCCCTCGCCGCGGTGTCGCGCCTGCCGTCGCGGCGCGCTTGCCTGCTTCCGCCCTCGTCGCCGCTGCTCTCCTCCTCCTCCTCCTCCTCCTCATCCGGCCCGCTTTCATCAGAGGACGCGTCCGTCGAGGAGTTGCCACCGGCGTTCGCTCCTCCTTCGCGCCCTGCGCCGTCAACTTTCCTCCGCAGCTCCGCCCCCAACCGCAGCTGCTCCGCCAGCGCCGCCCTCGTCGTTTCCGCTTCTCCACCTTTAATCCCGCGCTGCGCCATCAGCCCCTGGCGCCGCAGCGCGCGCCTGGCCCACTTGCCCGTGTTGCGGTGCTTGAGTGTGACGCGCTCCTGCGCGCGGCGGAACTCTGCGAGCTCGGCCTCTTCCAGGGCGAGGAAGCCGTCGTCGCCTCCTCCTTCGCCGTTTTCTTCGCCGTCGCCGTTTTCTCCTCCGCCGCCGGCGGCCTTGATCTTGGCCGCCGCGGCCTTTGCTGCTTTCGCCAGCCTCCGCCTGTAGTCCTTGCTCTTGATCTTCGCCATGCGCTTCATCTTCGCCTCCTGGTGGAACAGCAGGCTCCGCATCTTGGCGAGGCGCCCGCGCGCAGCCGCGGCCTCCTCCGCCGGCAACCGGGACCTCTCGACCAGAGCGCGCTCTGCGGCGACGACGGCCGCGGCCGAGTCGGCGCGCGCGGCGTGGAGCATTGCGGCGACCTCCGCCTCGACGCTGTTGTAAGTAGCATCAGCGCCGCTTTTCTTCCCCTTCTTCGCACCGCCAGCGGGCTTGAAGGAAGCCGCCAGCGCCGCGGTGGAACTGTGAGGCCTGGCCCCTCCCTCTCGCGCGTCTCCAGAAAATACGACCGTCGCGGCCTCGCGCTGCTGCCTGACGAGCGGCGTCCAGCGAGAGAGCTCCTTCGACGCTTCGGCGTAGGCGGCCTTGCGCGCGGCGCGCTCGCGCACGGCGCGCGGGACGGGGGCCGGGGCGGCGGAGACGACGGCGTCGCCCAGGCGGCGCAGGGCGCGGCGGGAGGGGGCGCCGAGGGAGGCGCGGGCGGAGGCGCCGAGGCCAGAGACGAGGTCGGCAGCCGTCAGAGGTCTGTCGTCGTCGTCGTCCTCTTCGTCGCTCTCTTCGTCGTCGTCGCCGTCGCCGTCGCCGTCGCCCTCGCCCTCGCCCTCATCGTCCGCCTTTTTGTTCTTGTTTTTCCGCCGAGACAAAGAGGATGGCGCGAGCGCCCCCGGGCCCTCGGGCGCGGCCTCGGTGGCGACGTGCTGCTGCTTCGAGCGGCGGAGGCGGCGGGGGGCAGCGAGTTCCTCGTCGTCGCCGTCGAGGTGTCGTTGCTTCTTCTTCCCGCTCCCGCCGCCGAGGACAGTCGCGGCGTCGAAGTCTTCTCCTCCTTCGTCGTCCTCGGAAGAAGAAGAGGAGGAGTCGCCGAGGAGCGCGCGGTCGGCCTCGTCGAGGGAGAGGTCGCTTTGGCTTTCGCTTTCGCTTTGGCTTTCGCTCTCGCTGCCGTCGCTCCTGCTCTCTTCTTCTTCCTCGTCGTCGTCGCCGCCTTCAGGCTCCATCTCCTCGTCGTCGTCCTCGTCGTCGTCGCTGCTGTCCAGCGCGTCGGCTGCCGCCCCTGCCGCTGCTTCACGCCCGCGACGGCGACGGCGAGGAGCAGCAGCAGCAGTGGGCTCTTCATCGTCGTCGTCGTCGGAAAACTCTTCCTCGTCGTCGTCGGAAAAGTCTCCTCCGCCGAAGCCTCCTCCTTTCCCCTGGAAGTAGTGCCCGTAACGCTCCTCGTCCGCGCTGTCAAAGGCCTCGTCCTCCTCGATCTCCTCGTCGTCGAAGTCGGCCGGCAGCTCGTAGCCGTAGTCGTCGGTGCGCTGGTGGTCGTTGTTTTTTTTTTTGAAAAAAGAAGGGAAGGAGGTTGAGTTTGAAGAGAGAAGAAAAAAAACGAAAGGAGCGTCGGCCGCCGGCGGCTCGGGCATGTCCTCCTCAAAAGCATTCGATTCCGCGTGCGTTCTCTCGCTTTCCTCTTCCTTCTTCATCACTTCCTCTTTTCCTCTAGATCCAGAGACCGCATCGAGATCTCTTTCATCACTCAAAGAAAAAAAACTACTCACGTCGAAGCGCCGTGCCGAGGCCCCGCCGGCGTCCTCCGGAGCAACGACGTCGTCGGCTTCGTAGAATGCATCGGCCGGGCCCGGCTTGTCCTCGTCGTCGTCGCTGGCTTGGCGGGCTCGGCGAGATGGCTTGCTGCTCTTGCTCTTCTTCGTCGTCGCGGCCAGGGGTGCACGGCCCACGGGACGTGGCTGGGCGCCTCTGCCGCGAGGCATCTCGGTTCGGGAAAAGAGCCGAGAAAAAAAGAGTTTCGACGTCGACGGTCGACGGTCGAAGAAGAAAAAAAAATGAAAATTTGGAGCTAGCCACTCTCTTCTTCACTTGATCGTTTTTCCTCTTTACTTCCTCGAAGTCACACAAAAGAAAGCACCAATCATGCTCTCTCTTTCCACGTCGCGAGCCTGCCAGGCTTCCTGCATCCGACCGCGATTGGCGATGGCAGTGACGGCTGCTTCTGCGAGGGCCCCCGTCGCTCGTTCATTGACGACGACGACGGCATCGATGCGTCGTCACCCTTCTTCTTCCTCTCCTTCCGTCTCTTTCTCTACCCGCCTCGCTCCCCGATCGGCACGCCCCTCCTCGGTCACCGTGCGTGCTTCTTCGGAGCTGGTCGTCAAGGAGCCGGTGAGTTGAATCGACTTTGCTTTTTAAGTGAAAAAAAGCATTCCCAATTTTCAATCTTCTGTTTTTTCTTCGTCAATCTCAACCTCGACCTCTTCTCCTCCTCCTCCAAAAAAAAATCTAAAAAAACAGGCGACCGGCCTCGAGTTCCCCGAGGTCACCTCCTTCTGGCTGGGAGACCGCGCCCGCTGCGTCGGCGCCGGGGCGCGCACCAAGAAGATCGCGATCCTCTCGGTCAAAGTCTACGCCGTTGCTCTGTACGTCGAGGCCGAGAAGGCCGCCCGCGAGTTGGGCGTCCGTTCCCGCGGCGGCTTCTTCGACGACGCGGAGACGGCAGACGCCGACTTCTGCTCGGCGCTGGCCGACGGGGCCTTCACCAAGGCGCTACGGATCGACCTGGTCCGCGACGTCGACGGCGCGACCTTCTATTCTGCTCTGGAAGAAGCTCTGGCCCCGAGGCTGCGACTGATGGGCGGCGACGCTGCCGCGGGCTTGAAGAAATTCGAGGAGTTTTTCTCGGCGCGCAAGCTGACGAAAGGAACCTCTTTGGGCCTGCTGCAGCGCGTGGACGGCGGCCTCGACGTCGCGGTCTGCGCCGACCGCGCCAGGGCCGCCGCGGCCTTTGCGAGCCCCGACGCGCCGGCGCTGAGGATCGACGCCTCCGGGTTCGGGAGGTCGCTGTTCGAGGTCTTCCTGGGCGATTCGTCCGTCGTCCCCGAGGCCAAGAAGGCGTGGGCGCAGGGGGCGAGGGCCCTGCTGGCGACGGAGCAGGTGAAGAGGGACACGAGGAAGGGCGGGAGCTGAGAGATGGAGAGAGAACGAGAAGAAAGAGAGAGAGAGAGAACGAGAGATGAAAAAAAAGAAAAAAAGGGAAAAGAGAGGGAAAGAGAGGTCGAGTTTTTCGGGGTCGAGTCCTTTTTTTTTCTCGCCCTCCTTCTTTTCGTCATAGTTTCGAAGAATTCTCTCTCTCTCTCTCTCTCTCTCTCTCTCTCTCTCTCTCTCTCTCTCTCTCTCTCTCTCGCGTCACTTCCTCCTCTCCCCGATCCCGATCGAATTGCCCTCTCTCTGGCAGGGATGCGAAGATCGCTATCGCCGCCGGCATGCCGCGCGCCGCTGCTGGCGCTGCTTCTGACGCTGTTGTGCCTGGGTGAGTAGTCTTTCTGAAGAGGGAATGAAGATATTAGCTCGACGACATGCGAGCTGGAGCCGACGACGTCAAACGCCGAATCCGAATGTCATTCCGATCTCGCCCCTCGCGCCTTACTACAATCGAGATCTCTCTTCTGCTCTTTGAGATGGAAGAGAAATATCGAGATCTACAAGCTCGTAGGATTTAATTGCCGCCGTGACGCGGGTGCCGACCGCATTTTGCTGCGTCGAATGTTCTCTTCTTCTTCGTCTTCTTCTTTTCGTCGCCGTCGCTCGTACTTCGTCGACTGACTCACCTTTTTTTTTCATTCCCTTTTCTCTCTCTCTCCCTCTCCCAACAATTCAAAACAAAGCCGCCCTCGCCCTCGCCTCTGACGAAGCTCCTCCTCCTGCCGTCGCGGTTGCTTCCGCGGCGCCGGCGAAAACGGGCGAGAGCGGCGGCAGCGGAAGCGGCGACGCAAGCCTCACCGCGCCGACAACTCCTCGACCCCGACCTCGACCTCAAGCTCAAGCTCAGCAGGCCCCGCGCCGCGCCAACCTCCTCTTCGTCGCCAGGGCCGACCGCGCGCTGCTCTCTCGCTCCTCGCTGGTGCTCTCGGGCCTGCAGCCGGCGGTGCTCTTCGTCTCCGAAGGACCCTTCAAGCGCGCCGGAAGGGTCAGGGCTTCGGCGCTCTTCAACGGCTCGATGTGGATGGCGGTACCCTCTTCTTCCTCTTCTTCTTCTTCTTCTTCTTCTTCTTCTTCTTCCTCTTCTTCTTCCTCTTCTTCTTCCTCGAACGACGGCGACGCCGCCGCCGCAGCTCTCTCGTGGCTCGGCTCCCCCTCGGCGCTCCTCGAAGGGTTCAGAGCGCAGGGCAGCAGCATCAGCTCCAACTCCTCTCCGGTGACGCTCGCGATCTCGATCTCTGACCCTAGGCTCCGCAGCAGCTCTTCTTCTTCTCCTCCTCGGGGATCGCTGGAGCTCACGCTCGCGGCGGGGCCCGCAGGAGGAGGAGGGAGCGGCAGCAGCAGCAGTAGCAGCAGCAACAGAGTGCTCGAGGGAGGCGTCGTCGCTGCCGCTATCGACGCTGCGGGCCGCGCCGGCTTTGGCGGCAACGGCTTTGGCGGCAACGGCGGAAGCGGCAACGGCGGAGGAAACGGGCTCCTCCTCGACGCCAGGAAGGAAGTCATCGCCGCCGAGGCCGAGGGCCTGAAGGGAGGGAAGGGGAAGCAGCAGGGCGACGGCGCGCTCGAGCTGAGGGACGTGGCACTGTACATCGACGTTGCGGCGCCCTCGGCAGCAGCAGAAACGGAAACGGCGGAGACGGGAAGCGGCGGCAGCGAGGGCGCTCCTCTCGGGCAGAAGCAGGGGGTGACTTCGTTCTACGGCTGCTCCGGCTCGCCGCTGGGCACGCTTTCGTCCTTCGGGAACGCTTGCGGGCTCTACGGGAGCGGGTACTTTGGAGGGGGGATGCTCGGGGACACGTCGGGTTTCGGCGGCGGCGGGACGATAGGATGAATAATGATGAAGATGATGATGAGAAAAAAAGAGAGAAAGTTTCGAATTTTGTTTTCTTCTTCTTCTTCTTCTTCTTCCGTTCTCCTTTCAGTCTTCCATCCGTCGTCTTTCTTCCCTTCTTTTTCTGCCTCCATGTGTAAATATATACGATCCTCTAATTGTCTAGCCCCCCTCTCCGCCTGGTAGGTGGGGGGGCTTGGTTTTGATTGAGAAGGGAAGAGAGATTTTTTTTTGAAAAGAAGAAGAAAAACCCGCTTTCATTTTTCGTTTGCTGTCCATCTCCCCCTTTTTTTTCACCCCAGACTCTCTATCTCTCTTCCCCTTCCCCCGCAGCGATGCCTCCCCCTCTCTCCCGCGCCCTCGCCGCGGCAGCGCTAAGGGCAATGAGAAGCAGTTCGAACCCGTCGTCGTCGGCCCTGAAAGCCGGAGGCTTTGCCGCAGCAGCGGAGGGATCGACTATGGTCGCATCGATGATGCGACGATCGATGGCGACCTCGACGTCGTCGTCGTCGACGTCGACGTCGTCGACAGCAGCGCGCCTCTTCTCCTCGACCTCGTTTTCAACCTCGACCTCGACCTCCACCGTCATCTCCGAGACCTCCTCCGACAACCCCGCCGTGCCCCGCGGCGTCGCCCTCCTCACGGTAGATCGCGCCGCGAGCCTCAACGCGCTGTCGTCGCGGGAGATGCGCGACCTGACCGCGGCGGCCTCGGCGGCGGACTCCGACCCGGGCGTGCGGGCCATCGTCGTGACGGGTGCGGGGGGAAGGGCGTTCGCGGCGGGGGCGGACGTGAAGGAGCTCGCGGGGGTGACGCACGACGAGGTGAGGAATAGTGAGGAATGAAGGAGAAAGAGGGAGGGAAAAAGGAAGGAGGAGGAAAAAGAAGAAGAAGAATCTCCCCCCACTCCCACCCCCCCTCTCTTCTCCAACCCCCCCCCTCCCTCTCTCAGGCCAAGAAGACCCGCCTCCTCGCAGAATGGGACCGCCTCTCCCGCGTACGCGTCCCGCTCGTCGCCGCCGTGCGAGGGCTGGCGCTGGGAGGGGGCTTCGAGCTCGCTCTCATGTGCGACCTCATCGTCGCCGGCGACGATGCCAAGTTCGCGCTTCCGGAAGTGAAAGCGCTCGGGGTCATCCCTGGCATGGGGGCGACGCAGAGGCTCCCTCGCGCCGTGGGGAAATACCGGGCGATGGAGATGGTGCTTCTGGGTAAAGAGATGAGCGCCAAAGAGGCCTTCGATCTGGGTTTGGTCTCCCGGGTCGTGTCTCCTGCCGACGAAACTTTGTCGGCAGCGCTCGAGCTCGCGTTCGAGATCGCGAGCTCCCCTCCCCTCGCCGTCGCCGCAGCCAAGCGCGCCGTCTCCCTCGCCCTGGAGACGAGTTCGCTGTCCTCGGGGCTCGAGGCAGAGCACGCCGAGTTCTGGGGCTGCTTCGGGAGCCCGGAGCAGAGGGAAGGGATGAGTGCTTTCTTGGAGAAGAGGGCTCCGAAGTGGCCGACGATCGTTTGAGAAACGAGTTTTTTCCCTTGCTTTTTTTGCTTCCGCCTTTTACCTTTTGCTGCTTCGCTACAATTGTCCTTTCTGTACCTCTCTTTCTCTTTGCATTCGTTTTAAAGTTTACATTTGTCTCTTGAAAAATAGAAAAAGCCCGAAAACGGCATTGAAGAGAGAGCTCCCGGACAGAAGAGAGAGAGACCTTTTTTCTCCATTTCTCTTCTCTCAACTTTTTCCTTCTTCTTCTCTTTCTCCTTCTCTTTCTCCCTCGAGGATCCAGAAGGACCACCCCCCGGCGGCAGCGGGCAGCGCCATCCCGCCGGGGGCGCGGATCCTCGCCGGCGAGCGGAACGGGTTGAGCCTCGGTTCGGTGACGTGGAGCTTCTTGGTCCTTTCGATAACGCCGACGACGCCTTTGTCTCTCTTCTCTCTCTCCTTCTCTTTCTCTTTCTCTCTCTCCTTCTCTTTCTCCTTCTCTCTCTCCTCCTCGGCGTCCTCGACCACCTTCCGCACCGCCGCGGCAGAGAGCAGGGCGGCCTCTTCGGTGAGGTCGGTGACGAGCACCGGGGCGAGAGGGCGGCCGCTTATCCAAGCGAGGACCTGCGAAAGTTTTTTTTTTTTTTTAAAGAGAGAAGAAAAAAGTTGGCTTTTTTGTCTTTTTTTTTTTTTGCTTCCTCTTCCGTCTCTTTTTCTAAACAGCTCAAAGGAGGAACAAGGCACGCTCTTCTTCTTCTCACCGTCTCTCGCCAGCCCTCAAAATCCGCGGCAATCCCCTGCCGTGAAGAGAAGGAACGAGTTCGAAAGAGAGGGAGAGAGAGAGAAAAGAGTCAGTTTTGTTTTTCTTCTGCTTTGAGTCTTTCCTCGACCTCGACCCCCCCTCGTTTGAAAAAAAAAGAACGGAAAAAAAGAACTTTTTTCTTGAAAAACTTCTCTCACCGCGTCCGGCGCGAAGACGGCATCCGCCGCCGCTTCCCCTCCCTCGGCGGCGGCGATAAACTCATGATACCTGCCCCTCGCAAACCTGATATTGATACCTGAAGAAGAAGGAGGATCGGAGAACGCAGCGGAGGCGCGGTGGAGGGAAACCGGGACGCTCGGGCCGACAAAGACGACCTCCGTTATCCCTCTCCTTCCGCTCTCGGGAAGCGCCGCGAGCTCCAGCCACGCGGGCCACTGGGCCACCTCGGCGTCGACCGAGGCCCCGACGACGTGGAGGACGAAGGGGCGGGGGGGAGGAGGAGGAGGAGGAGGAGGAGGTTTCCCTTTTCCTTCTTTCTCTTCTTCTTCGTCGTGTTCGCTGTCGCTTCCTCTCTCTCCTCCTCCTCCTCCTCCTTCTCTTTCTCTTCCACTCCCCCCCCGCCCCGCCTCCGCCGCCGCCGCAGCATCGGATGCTGCTGCCACCGCGAGCGAGGCCGTCAGAGGACGGTGCAGGAGCGTCATCGCTGCAGCTGCTGCCGCCGCTGCCCGCGGCCGAGAAGGAGAAGGAGATGGAGGAGAAGAAGAGGGAGCGAGAGGAGGAGGCAGAGGAGGAGGAGAACACGAAGCCTCCAAGAGCCCGCGTGCCTCCAAATACTCCTTCCAGTTCCGCGGCCGCGAAGCCAGAGGACGCAGCTTGGCGTTAGAAAGCAGCAGCAGCAGAGATGCCAGGGAAGGGAGGGGAGCGGCAGCTGCTTCTGTCGTCGCCGGGAGCAGAGGCCAGCTCCCGCCGCTGCTCCCGTTTTCGCTTCCGCCGCTTCCGCCGCAGGGGCAGCAACTCGCGAAGAGGCCCCTTCCGTGGACCCCGGCCCCCCTCAGCACCGAGCACGCATCCCTGGGAAAAGAATGCGGCTGCGGCTCTCCGATGAAGATTTCCCCTAACAGCGCGTCGAGCTGGGCGCCCCCGCGGAGGAGCTGCCGGGCGAGGCGAGCGCAGTCGACGTCAGAGTGCAACGACGGCGAAAGCGATGAGGAGGACGACGAAGAAGACGCCGCCGCTCGATGGCCCTCGCAGCAAAAGTAGATCGCTCGGCAGCGGCAGGGGAAGCTCGGTTCGGCGCATCGCTTCCCGCAGACCTGGCACAGGTATTCTTCTCCGTTGTCGAGCCCCTCTTGCATTCTTAGTGGGGAGGTGTCATCAGAAAGAGGGGAGAATTGAGTGACATTGTTTTTGTCGATTGAATTTTTTTGGAGCTGCTTTTTTTCGTTTTCGTTTTTTTTTTCTGATTCGAAACCTCTTACCTCCCCAATTGACATTTGTTCTGATCTGATTTCTGTTACTTGATTTTCTATCATAAAAACAATTCAATTCAAACTCCACCACCACCACCTCTACCACCTCCCCCACCTTCCTTCTTCTCCTTCCTCGCCGCGGCCGCCTTGGCCGTCGCCGCCTTCGCCCTCGCCGCCATCCCCTCCGCCGCGGCCTCGGCCCTCGACGCCAGCATCGCCGCGTCCTCCCTCGCGGCGCGCGCCGCGGCCTTGGCCCTGTCGGCGAGCGCGGTCGCCCTCGAGCGGAAGTTGGTTCCGGCGGCGGAGCGAGGGGTCCCTCCCCCGATGCTGCCGCCGCCGCCGCCACTGCTCCCCGCGGCGCTCAGGGGGCTCGCAGGGAACGCGACGGCGGCGGTTTCTTCCGCTTCGGAAGGAAGAGAAGGAGGAGGGCCTCGCAGGCCGAGCTCCGCGGCTGCGGACTCGGCGCCCTCTTCGTCGTCGTCGCTGGTTTCGCCGGAAGCAGCAGCGGCAGCAGCAGCGGCGGCAGCAGCGCCCTCTGTCATCGTCGCCGCCGTTGTTGGAACCGAAGAAACGGGAGGAGGAGGAGGCATATTCAGAAGCGCCTCCAGCGAGAGCTGGTTCGACGGCTGCCGCTTCGAGATCGAGTGGCTGCTCTCTGCGGCGGAGGAGGAGCCGGAAGCCACCCTGGCCGCGGCCCCGAACGGCGAAAACACCTCTGGCGGCTCGTTCGGCCCGCCGCCGCCGTCGATCTCGGCGCTCGTCGCCGCTGCCGCGGCCAGCTCCCTCGGAAGTGGCCTGTCGCGGGACCCCCCGACGGTCCCAAAGTCCATTGACACCCTCGCGGGCACGGAAGGAGGGGGAGGGGACGAGGAAGCGGGAGAGAGAGAGCGAGAAGAAGAGGAGGGAGCAGGAGCAGCAGCAGCTTTCCCGTTGTCTTGCTCGTGGGGGAGAAGCGTCGCCGCGCCGGCAAAGGGGCTGAAGTTTTTATTCTGCTCCTCTTTTTCTGCTTCTTCGACGACGACGCTTCTACCTCCTCCTCCTCCGATCTGGCTCCCTCCGGCCCCCACGGACGCGGGCAGCGGCGCTCCGTCGCCTTCTCCTCCTCCCTCGGACGAAGAAGTGGCGACGTGGATCAGCGGAGGGAGAGAAGAGGAAGAGGAAGAAGGAGGAGGTTCGAGCTGCTGCTGCTGTTGTTTTTCTTCGGCCGGCGCCGGCGGCACCGGCAGCGCCGCCGTCGAAGAAACTTTTTCCTTTTCCTTCGACGACCTTTGATGCTGCTGGTGGTGACGCGACAGGCTCCCGACCAGCGACGTCGCCATCGACGAGGCGGCCTTGGTCGGGGAGACAGAGCCTCCTCCTCCTCCTCCAGCAGCAGCAGCTCCTCCTCCTCCACCGCTCAAGTCCCCTAGGAGAAGCCTCCTCTTGGCGTCGTCGTCGGCTGCGGCGGCGGCCGCCGCGGCGGCGGCCTCGGCCGCGCCCTCTGCCTCCGAGGTGCCGTCGCTGCTCTCGAAGCCAGCAGCGGCGGCGGCGGCGGCGGCGGCGTCGTGATGAGCTCCTCCTCGGACAACCCCGCGGCCGCGCGCGACGAGCCCGCCGATCCAAGCCTTGACCCCCTTTTCGTCGTCGTCGTCATCTCCGTCGCCGCCATCTCCGCCGCCGTCGCCGTGAGCAGCAGCAGCAGCAGCAGCAGCAGCTCCGCCGCCTCCGACGCTCGGCAGCAGCTCCCTGAACTTCCTCCCCTGTAAGCCCGTCACCGACTTCAGCACCGATTTGACCGTGTCCCATTTCACGCGATTCGCTAAATCCGCCCACCCCCCTTCGAGCCGCTCGTAGGTCCGGCCGTCTAGTAAAATCTTCAAATCGGTGAAGGAGACGGGCACGCCCTCGTAGGTGACGCGGCAGTGGACCCGGTTGAGCCTGACGCGTTCGAAAAGGACCTGGTGTTGTTGGTGGGAAGGAGAAAAGACGAGAAAGAAGAGGAAGAAGAGGAAGAAGGAGAGGAAGAAGAGAAAGAAGAGGAAGAAGAGGAAGAAGAAGAAGAAGAAGAAGAAGAAGAAGAAGAAGAAGAAGAAGAAGAAGAAGAAGAAGAAGAAGAAGAAGAAGAAGAAGAAGAAGAAGAAGAAGAAGAAGAAGAAGAAGAA
>Ga0114918_10000325_pt1 | contig 40769 bp, 29 predicted proteins | sample LantaG_FD_87015 | JGI IMG/M metagenome (GOLD analysis project Ga0114918, IMG submission 87015) | Deep subsurface microbial communities from Baltic Sea to uncover new lineages of life (NeLLi) - Landsort_02402 metaG | ecosystem: Environmental > Aquatic > Marine > Oceanic > Sediment | place...
AAAGCCGCAAAGTTTCCATCAATGTGTCCACCAATATTTGCAACACCTTCTTGAGCTGCAAGACTCTCATCTTGTCTATCACTGAGAACAAAGCCAAGCGTTACGGAGGATAGAGTCGGACGACCCGCCATAACACATCGATTCCCAGATACATGATTCTTCGTTGCCTTAATCATAAAAAAGCCTACCGCGAATCCACTGCTCGTATTATTAGTGATAGAATTAAAAGTTGCAAATGTTCCCGAAGAGTTCGTGTCACGAACAGAGTATAACATGAATCCCATGCCAAAAAGAGTCCAATCATCCCCACCTGTCCATGGAGTTCCCACTGGAATAACAGGATTATCAGTGTTCGACACATAATTGTCTCGGAGGACATTCTGATCAAACTTAGGAGTCCCAATGGCCTCCCAATAAAATCCACAAGAATCCGTTCCGGTCACAGTCACTTTATTTCCAATGATGCGACAATGTGCAAAGTACGCGAATCTCACTCCATGTTCATTGGTGCAATTGAAAATATTATGGCTAAAGTCACAATCTTCTAATTCGCTAGAGAGCACACAAGCTGACGTGTTTAATGTGCGTGCGGTATTTCCCGAGATGTGACACCCATTCATTTTTACTGCAATCTCCATGGGGCCAGTCATGGAATTATTTAAGATCTTGCAAGATTCAAATACGTCAGTACCCACTGAACCAGAAAAATATAATGACCTGGAGACCGATGCCGCATCTCTAATCATATTATCAGAAAAACTTGAATCCCTCACATTCCCAAGATTAACATCTATACGAATACCATAGACACCTTGAGCCTGAACACTATTTCCACAGACCATAATATATTGAGAATTGGCACCACCCATCTTCAAAAAGATGCCTTCATTTGTAGTTGATAAAACTTGATTCTTGCAAACAGACAAACGAAGAGCACTCTGTACGCTCTCGATGGAAATGCACTTTTCACACCCAGAGATAATATTCTCGTCCATTTGAACATTCTCACACAGCGTGCTTGTGAATGAGATTCCCTTCCAAAGAACACCACTAACAGCTTCAATCGTGTTTTTTGAAATATATGAACGAGCACCAGTAGAGAACTCAATACCAATACCACCTGCTCCAGGAGTAGATGCGGCAATTTTTATATTATTATTCATGATATAAGAGTCCGTCAAAGGACCCACAATCACCCCACTCCCTTCAGAAAGAAGATCCATTTTATTATTACAAATATAGGATCCCGTGGAGTTTACAAGAGAGACCCCACCTACGCTTTGTTCGATTCGGTTGTTCTCAAACCTTGAACTATTAAAAGTAGCGCTCCTGAATGAGACAGGAGTCTCAAGGCCGGGGGTAAGCCCATCTGTCCCAAAAAAGTTATTGTGAATCTGGGAGTCATAAGTAGACCCAGAGATATAGAAGCGACCAGAGGCACCCGCTGCCAGTGTATAAGTCTCAAGAATGTTATCATGGAATTGAGTTCTGTTCATTGCCGACGAAACTAAGCAGCCACCAGCAGCATACCCTTTAAACCTGTTATTATGGATATGTGCTCTATTGAGAGAACCAAAATTTATAAGGGTAGTCAAATCGGTGCCTGCTGATAGACCTGCACCCGTATCGATCCCAGTTACTAAGCAGTGAGCCATTTTGGCTCTTGAAAATCCCGTGAACTGAACTCCCGCTCCGGCCACCGTCATTTGACAGTTGTCAAATTCAAACTCAGTACCGCTACCAAAATCCAAGGTAGCCGTGGATAAATCCTCGAAGACCCCTTCAAAATTGCAATTCTTGAATTTTAATCGGGAACATCCAGAGGCAGAGAAAATCTTTCCTCGTCCCTTAATGGTTAAGTCTTTGAATGTAATATCTGTACAACTTGACAAGGCGAACAGTAAATGAGTTGTGCCGCTTCCTGTATCGAATTGCAGGGTCGTTGAATCAACCCCGTCGCCTTCAATCGTAAAACCCGTGGAGTTCGCCATAGTGAACACAGTGGTGGCAGGGGCAATCCCTGCGAAATCATAAATCCCTCTTCGGAACTTAATGACACCACCTCTACTCCCAGCCACCTGAGAGAAGGCATTTCTAATATCCGTCAAGGATGTGTAATAGTCTGAGCGTGGGGTCGTGGGCAGCGTGGGCTCCCCTGTATTTCCATCTTTGGTATCAACAGGAGAAAATGTTACCGTTGCATACTTGTTGGCGTTGATCCGCGCCTTTAAGTTATCAAAGGTTTGATAACTGTGATAATCCACCCGAGAGGACACGACCTCAGAGTCCAAATCATCATATCCTCGACCACTTGAAGCCGGAGTGGGACTAGATGCCCAGTTAACCATTCGATGCTTGACAATGCGAACATAGGCACCTGCTTGAGGAAGTCTCTTCCACTCGGGAATAGATGATTGCTTTTTCAAATAGCAGCGGGTTACATCGCCTACGGTTGCGCCATTGCCCATAACCTGCGCGTAATATCCAGCCCAGTGCCCATCGAAAATCTGAAACGTGGTTCCGATTAAATCATCAGGGTCTACCACTTGTCCACCAGTGACGCCTAAGATTAGATTAGAAATGTCCACATACTCATATGCAGGATCGAAGGCATCCAATGTGCCTCCATAGAAATCCCCGATAGAAGAATCATTGGACCCATGTTTCATTTGAGCAATTTGAGTGGCTAAATGGTCATACGCACTCTTCTCATCCCTGGCCCAATGATCGCTGGTGCTGTCACCCAAGACTTCATTCGCGGCTCCTCCCAAGAACGGGGGTTCCAGTCGTTCATATAAACGAGGTCTCTGATCACTGGACTTTCTCCCTTGAACCTTTCCTGCAACAGTGCCCTCTCCATAGCCCATTTGCTTTATTACATCGATAGTAGCTCCACCTTCAACGGTCACTGTGATAATATCATTCCCAGATGCATCAGTGCTGGGATCTCCTGCCAGGATTTTTCCGTTAGAATCCGTTCGAATGACAGCAAGGGGTATGCTCAGGGAACTATTGGGCGAGAATCGTGCAGGATTATACCCTACAGAACCCCTTGTTCCTACAGTGTTATTGCGGATAGGCTGTTTGATCTGCCAAAATGGAGTGTTCCGCGTGAAGACGCCTGCGATATTAATCTCTTGACCGTCAGGAATGGGATCTGTGTTATCTACAGAGGAATCCCAGAACGCCCGAGAATCAGGGTCGCTACTAATCCCCGTCAACTCAATCTCTATCCAGTATTCTGTATTGGGGGCACCCAGGACCACTCGCTGACTATTGGTGCCCGATTGAGCATTAATAAATCGCCCGGCCCAATCCCCGCCAAAACCATTGGATATATTCAAATGACCGACAGTGGAGCCGCTTTGAGATAATACTTCTACTCTAAATCCATCGAAAACACCCGCGCCAATTAATGATCGAATAAGGTCCGACTGAATATTCCTGGGGAATTGCCGAATCCCATAATCAAAATCTTCCAAATCAACTCGTTCGGATGGATGAAAAAGAGGATCTTTACTGCTCATGACTTGAATACTCCATTTAAATCAAGAAAACTTTAGAGTCTAAAGTTTCCTATTAAGAACTTAGTTGAATTATATTTGAAAGATCAACGTTGATTTTCTTGTCATTATGATCATAGAATTCAACCTTGACACCTGCTGCTCTGACTATATCCATCACGAATGATAACCGAAGGAAGAGGATGCTTCCATTTAACACAAAAGGAAAAGAAAAGCCATCTATTCTCGGCTGAGTCACTCCAAGGCTCGCAGTCCTAATGATTGAAGACCCAAGGACCACGCTTGGATATACATTAGACATCTTGAATGGATAATGTTCGTGCTCAGGAATATATCCGCGATCACGAATAAGCAATCCTCGGGTTGGGGATTCCAACTGAAGACTATCATAAAAAAGAATCTCTTCACTTTGATCCATATGATCCAAGATAACCACATCTTCAGTTAAAGGAAGTCCCCCACTGACACCAAGCACACCAGGGAGTGCCTCAATAGGAATCTCTAAATTATATGTGGCCACTTGTGTGCCCGAATCATGTAATCGAGTCACCCCAGACACATAAATAGTATTCTCCTCTTGGGTCCCTGGGAGTCCCCGGCCCCAATAATATAACGGAGCGCGACCAAATCGACCTTCTCCTCCAACAACTACTTGCGTTGGGTATCCTGCTCGAGGATTCGATGGAGACCCCCTCCAGGAATTTACTTGCGCCGTTGTTGGGAAAGCAGAGGCATTCGTGACAATCATATTGATAGGCTGGAATTCAAATACATTCGCACCTCCATCTATGACAATCTGCTTAGGTAAGGTCTTTTTTGCCGTCCCTGGATTAAAATCAACTTCTATCTGGACATTCGATAAATATATTCTCGCATCACTTGCATCATTGCGTGCAATGTATGCCTTTGCCTCCACTGTCGATGCCTGAGTTGCCTTCACTTTAGCAGGGGCTTGTCTTGTGCTAGAGAACACGTATGGCCCTGGCCATTTGCCTTCAGAAGTCACAGGAGGAGGCCATCCAGCCTCCGGCAAATGAGAACTCTCTGTGGGAATTACTGGAATGGTTCCATACCATCTCTCCATAGAGACGCCCACAAGGTGAGTATTTTGGATGGGCCTTGCAACTGTCCATGTAACTTCACCAGATGCTGTGTCTACTAATTCAAGATAGGTTTCTTCGTTTAATATATCAGTAGAAAAGCCTGGGGCCGCAGATAGTCCCAATTGTGCATTCAAAGCCCGAGAGCCTGCGACTAAATCATAATTAAAAATACTGGTCGCCGTGATGACACCTAAGTATCCAGTGGAATCAAATACTCGAAAAGTCAAAGGACTCACGAGTGGTCCCTCCGGAACCCTGTCAAATGGATAATCAATAGAGACCAATGTGGATAAAGGAGTAATCTGGGAAGTTAATTGACGCCTTTGATAAGTCGTTCCTGTAACAAATATAACCTCTTCACCTGGACCTCCTCGATCTAAAACCCATAATCCCACAACATTCTCATATCGAGCGACCGACTTCAGTTCCTGGACGGCAGGAGGAATCACAGGGGAGGCTCCTGTCGTCAATCCGCCTGTCACAACGTCTGCCTGCACCCATTTAATCTTAACGCCTCTCCTGCGCGTCCTGGCTAACGATGCAAGCGTGCTGAATTCCCTTGTTGTTGCATTGTACCCATTCACGTCAAATAATTCGAGAGGTGCCAGTCGCTCCTCGGGATCCACAATAATATTAAAAGGAGCCGCAGGCACCCCGTCCAATGCTGAATCATCAATTTTAAGGATTGTAGATCCCTGGACTGCATCCTCTCGAAGACATGCCATCTTCCATGGCAACGGATGAAGATAAGAAGACCCAGGAATGGATCCTTTTAATTTATCTTCACATTTAATCTTTACAGCCACTCTTCTGGCCTTCGCTTCAATGAATTCCCAACAGCCGCCATCTATAAAGAATGCGCTCCCTGCTGGATGAGAAAATTGAAAATCATTCACCACGCGAACTCTTCTTATGTACTTATCAACAGAAGCAAATGCAAACCCCTCTGAGACACTCATTTTAAATGCAGAAGTCACTGTAGGCACAACAGACCAATTCAATCCCACTGTAATAGTTCTTGTCGCCCCATCATAATCTGTGATAGTTCGAATGTCACCAATAGCAGCACCACTTTTAATTTCAATTGACCATCCATTATAAAAATCATCAAGAATACTTGCATTATTTGGCAATTGAAGAGTTGCCACCCCACTATCCTCAGAAGTCTCTAAGTATTCACTAAAGATGGTTCCCTGTCCATATAGAGGTAACCTATCTGTCACAGGGTATTCTCTGTCTGAATTAACTCTAAGACTAGATCCCGATGATGTCGCAATACCCCCACTGGTTACCCCAGTAATTGTATTAGTCGCAGCAAAGTCTCCTTTGCGTCTAGAGATAAAATGAAGTTTACTTTCTTCTTTATCGTGATAGACAACATCTGCCAAGACTCCTAACCCGTTTCCTATAGTCTCTCCACTTTGGAAATCAATAGAGTTCCATCCCGTGATTTTGATAAATTCAATATCCTTAGAAATATCAAAATATCCACTCCCTTGAATGATTTCTTTTTCCACTCGAAATGTAAGGTTTTCATAGGGACCCAAAACCACTTCAAGAAGTTGCCAGAATGAATTCCCGATAGCCTTATAATCAGCCATGAGAATTTGTGTGACGGCTCTAAAGAAGTCATCGTCTGAAAAACCGAGTGGGGGCCTTTTTACCCCATAATTACCCGCGACAGTATCCAGGTACTTCCCTGCAGACCAATGAAGCAGCAACATTCTTCGAGTTAATTCGAGAGCGGATCGGGGATTCGCTGCGAATAATGGAGTCGGAATGGAACTTAAATCAATCGCCATTTTGACCTGCCTTCGACAAACTCATGCGGACCACAAAAAACGACTTATGCATTCCAATGTCCTCTCCATAAAGAAACGAGAGTATGGGAATAGCATCATAGATAATAGGACTCGAAGAACCCAATGCATGATAAGAGAACGCAAACGCAGCCGCCAAGAGATCAATGTGATTCTGTTTTACAGAGTGCGCCTTTGAGAGTTTATTAAACCCCGTCATGATCCCAATGCCACTCCAAAAGGCATCATGGGGATCATCCTCGCCATGCTCACTCCATATACGCCACTCCGCCAATGGCAAACGAATTCCCTTAGGATCTTCTTCGTTATAAGAAGGAGTATTCTTGATTTCATCCTCAAAAGCAGAATACAACTTTGAATTATTTGACAATTCATGAACGATCTTCAGCGCATCGTCTTCGATCGCACCCGTTAAACTCAATACTGTTCTCTCTCCAAAAGAAGAAACATCTGTATATCCCAAAATCTTTAAGACATAACTAAGGACGTTGTTTCCAAATTCTTTAAACTCATGATGCTTGATAAGCCATGACCTCAGCGCTTGACCGTCGTCTGCAAATTTAGAAACTCCCTTAGCCAATACATTAACCAAAGACTTCCCAAAGTTATACTTAAGCCTCTTCTGGACAGTTTGAATCTCCCCTGAAAGGGCCTCTTCCAGGTCTCCAATCTCCCTGTCTTCATTCAATATCCATTGCTCAATTCTTTGATAGTCCTCAATTATCTTAGATTTCCCAGACATCCCAACCGAAGGCAATTCTGACATTAACAGAAAACCAACTGCGATCTTTAAAATACTTTCAGGGAATTTCTCTGCGACCCTCATATTCCTTAATCGACTTGCGTGTCTTTCGACATCATTGATTTTCTGGAGATCAAATCGCTCTGGATTTTCACTTGGAGTCTCCTGCCATTTCCCATTCCAACCCATGTCATCTTTGAGGCCAAAGTCCTTGTACCATATCTCAGTATCCCCAATAGAAGCCACAGGCTCGCCTGAAGCACCAGAGTATCCCTCTAGCCCTGGCATTGACATTGGCATTGGCTCGACTCCACCCCTCTGGCCTTGTTCTTTGTCTTCGCCTTCCTGATTATTCAGATTTAAACGAGCAGCCCCCATTGAATTCACCGAAGAAGAACTTTTACGATCTTCAACCAATGGCAACTCTTGTTTCCCACTGGCGCTAGAAATATTAGTGGGTCGCCCACGTAAATAAAATGGTTCAACCGCCTCCGCTGCTCTTTCTGGCTTCGTCCAGTGAATCGTATGAAGAGCATCTGCCCAAAGTCCACCCTTTGGCCCAATGTACGGGGGTGGTCCTCCTAAGTTGTCATTGAGTGCCTTGTTGAAAACTTTAGAGTCTAAAGTTTTTTTACCGTTCATTTGCCTGACCTCTATTTAGACTCCCAGTCATCTGGAAGGAAAACACCGCCAATCTCTTCATCGCTTCTTAAAATACCCGATAATATCCGCCTTGAAACACTATCACGCCCAAGAAGTGCAGAGTCTTTCATGTTATTGATACCCTCATCCACCTTGGTCCGTCTTCCCCTATAAGAAAAAGATGTTCCATTAGCACAAAACGGTAGTCCATACTTGTCTGTTAAATTCTCTACATCCAAAACATACTCCCCCCAGAAATCATGGGTGGTTGTATCAATCAAAACAAACGTGGGGTATCCCACTCCTAACCTGAATAATAACTGTTCATCATCCGATGGCAGTGTGAATTTTTCAGGCGCAATGGACCTGATCGAAATCAAAGAACCACCATTGCTTGGAGTAATGGTATAACTATCAACACTTCGAAGAGCCTCCCCATCTGTCACTGGACCCGAGAATTGAACAAATAGAATACCCTCAGCCAATGGAGTAACAGAACTTATTCTAACACATGGTTCCGTTTTAAAGCAGCAAATATCTTGTGTTGTATTCCCTGATACATCTTGAACATCCACCCGAAAGCAAACAATGGAATCTGCATCCCACAATGGAGAAGATGCTGATCTATTGATAGTCACATCAAACCCGGTGGAGCCATCGGAAGTCACGCTCCCCGTAAACCCTAATAGAAACGTCGATCCCCCGCTTAAAACTTGAGTCCAAGGCCCTGTCGAGGATGGACCATGAAATACATTCAGTGAACTTAGATCCACGCCAGAGTCCAAATCTGATACCTTAAATAAATATGAGAAATCCCTCTTAACCCTTCGGTCATCAGATGGATCAATGCCAGTTCCGCATTCTGGATCCTGGTTGCTCACGACTGGGGGGACAATATCGACGTGCTCCATCGTAAATGAACAAAGATCGCTTAAGGTATTCCCATCTACATCCTTCACATAAGTAGAAACCTGGACCACGTCATCTGTCTTTATATATCCCGCTGGAACCGTGATGGTCACATCCCGTTCCAAAAGAGGATTAGCACCCGGAACAATCACACAAGAGATAAGAGGAATCGCTGCTGAAAATGGCTGACTCGCCCCATTTCGCACTGTTAGGAATGCCCCTCCAAACTCTGAACCCACAGACAATCTAATTAAATAACTGGCATCATTAATCCCAGAACCTCCCGATGGATAAGGAAAGTCTCGAATTGTGAATGTGAGCACCGTCAACGGAAGAACATTATTAATAGTTCCACACACAGGCACATTATTAATGATTTGAGGAGGACTTACCTCCTTGGTCCCTACATACCACGAACCACCCCCAAATCCACCACCCAAAGACCCCTCGCTAATATTCATACCAGTATGGGTATCTCCACCCAGTCCATTCGGAAAAACAAGAGTTTTATCGAGTCGATCAATCACAACCCCATCAACTCTCATATCATAAACAGCAAGATCGTCTGCATCTTGCCAATCCTCCACTGCAACCACTACTGTATTGCCATGCGCTGACTCTGCGCCTGACGCAACCCTTGTTCTCGCTCTATAATAGTATATTCCAAACGTAGGAGGCGCATCAATATAGAAGAAACTATCTCGCACCACCCCTGAGACATCTGCAAATGTAATATTATCCGAAGATCTCTGGATAATAAAACCATCATAATCGACAGGACTAGACTGTAGACTGGGACCTGCAAGGGATACTAATACCGAAGAGTTAATATTCTTTAACTTTGTATACCTGTCTGCAGGCTGCACATACACAAGGATCTCAGGAATAAGAGGTATCCCATCGCCAGCAGTCTCTAAAAGGAAATTTACGAAATGAAATGCCATCACTTTGCCTTTTAATGGAGAGTGCTCTTGAGACCTTTTAGTCTATTTAATTTATCTTCCAAGTCTTCAATTTGCTCGTCGATCGTCAGGTCCGCTTTTAAGCCATTCACTTCTTTCCTGATGTTCTGAAAAATCGGATTATCGTAACTTCGAAAAATCTGGTCTTCAAGCCACCAAAACAACTCATCTTTAGTTTTGAACCCCTTCCACCTCACGGTGTTATTGTCAAGAAAAGCAACAACTCTTTTTGATTTATCGACATCTTCAAGTAATTTACTCATGAAGTTTTAATCCCTGGACCTAGACAAGAGAAGAAAAGAATCCGCTGATATTATATTCTGATTATATATATAGAAATAAGGAAGGCAATCAAATGGTAAGTTTATTTGGAATATTTTCACCCGCCTGATTCAGGAATCAACTACAGACCCATACTTAGAGACCAACTGTAAATAAGTCTTATACTCATCACTGTCTGCTACATCAGGTTCCACAATAGACAACGAAACAACGTTAGGCTCCTCTTGGGATTCTTCCTCTTGGGATTCTTCCTCTTGGGATTCTTCCTCTTGGGATTCTTCCTCTTGAGATTCTTCCTCTTGGGCTGTTAATCCAACAGGGGGCGTCGATGCGCCCACAGGATCCCCAGTCATCGCGCCAAAGATATTTCGATAAAGAGTACAAAATACCTTACTCTCATAATCCTGAAAAATTAAATCTTGAACAAAGCCAATCCATCGCGACTTATCGGGAAGACCCACCCAAGAGACCTCTCGATTTCCCCAGAAAATAAAAAAAGCGTCATCGCTCTCAATTCTCTCAATAATTTTCCTCTTGCTCTCTGCTACCTTTTCCTCATAACTCGCCTGCTTCTCAATATTCTTTTGATTCTTCAAGAGATCTTCCTTTGTTTTATTTACTCTCTTTTTTGACATCAACCTTCTACTCCATTCTAGTTAAAGTTCTTTAATTAATCCATAACACTGTTGTCAACTCCTAAAAAAAAATCCATAACAACAGTGTTATGGATTATAAGCATCAATTATGCATTTTCAAGGGCTAATTAAAATTAACCACCCTGAGTACCGACAATTGTACCAGCACCATCAGTACCTTTAGTCGCCGCCTGGACAACCCTAAGATCGCCAGAAGCATCAATCCAAAGAGTATATGCATTTCCGCCCTGATCATACATCACAATCTCTGACGCAAGGTTCGTGCCCCCTCCATCAAAGAGAACCAGGGAATTCAAAGTGGTATCGGTAGAGGCACCAATAATCACCTGACCACGAGCCGCTGCAGTACCCGGAGTCGCAACGATATTTGCCGAAGCCGTACTCGAGGAAAGATTCAACTGCGATGCACCAGTTACACCCATCGTTCCAGAAGTGGTTGTGATATTTGATGCACCAAACACATCCACAGAGAAACCACCTCCCGTTGAGTCAATCGTAATGGGGCCACCCACACTATCCATGTCGATACCATTGCTGCCAGAAGAAATCGTGACACCACCCGCAACGTTGGAAGCATAAAGATAGATTGCCGTAGCAGAGGCTTCAATAGTTTGAAGATCAATTGAGTTCGTCTGAGTTGCACCACCAAGAGTCAACACTCCAGTGGTGGATGTGATGTTACATGCAGTGGTGACATCTACAGAGAAGCCACCAGCCGTCGTATCAAAAGTATACGAACCACCAGTGCTGTCAAAGTCAAATCCGCTACTCCCACAGATCATAGTGATCCCGCCAGCACCAGTATTGGCGTTTAAATAAATAGAGTCAGCAGTTCCCTCAGTGCTTTGGATATTTACAGCATTCGCCTGGGTCGCACCGCCAATTGTCAAATCTCCAGAAGTCGTGGTGAAATTAGAAGCACCAAGAGCATCCAAAGAAATCCCACCAGAAGACGCATCAATCGTCACAGCCCCAAGGGAGTTTAAATCAAACGCGGCAGCTGCCATGTTGATTCCACCTGCTGCTGCTGCACCATGAGTCTGGCCTCCGGCCTCCAATAAGTAATACCCATTTGCACCTGCAGAACCACTGGCTTCACTTTCTGCTTCGGAAACCAAGATAGTATAATTTCCACCACGCCCAGAGGTTGAACCCACAATCCCTGCAGCACCACCAGTTCCTGTCGTGAAACTAAAGTCAGTACCAGCACCACCGACATTCGCACCACCCGAGGCACCACCAACACCGCCGACAAACAAGACATCGCCAGCAGCGCCACCGTTTGAAGTGTTTCCTGCTCCACCTGCAGAGATAGTGACCGTTAAGGTTCCACTGTCTCCAGCACCGTTACCTGCCGAAGCACCACCCGCACCAAGTAAGAAATCCACAGAACCACCAGCAGCACCTGATGCCCCACTGTCAGCTCCACCTGTTCCCGTCTGGAACGTCATGCCACATGCATTAGTGTCGTCTACACCATCAATAGTTCTAATGAGATAATCCGCAGTGTTTGTGCTCTCATTAGTCAAATTCATTCGAACTGTCGGCTGCTCACCGATTACAATTGCTTCATCAAAATTTGGATCAATCTTGACACCATAAGATAATCCCGCTCCCGCATTTAATTTACCAAATAAATCAATTGCGGAAAAACTAGATGCACTACTTAAGGAGGTCATTTGAGAGTAATCAACTCGAACACCTGTATGAACACCTGTTGCAGCGATCTCTTGGAAGTCGATCGCTAACTGAGGAGCATTTTCAGCCGCCACGTTCGGAGCCAATGCAATCATTCCGCCTACAGTGGAGGAGTCTCCTGCCATTGTAATAGGACCCAAGTCTTGGGTGATTGATCTTCCTGCAGTATACGCACCATCCAATGTAACAGACAATGCGCCAGAGTTAAGCGATCCATCTTTAGTAATCTGGATCGCAGGGTTTCCCACACCATCTAAATAAAACAATTCGGGATCGCCAGCATCACTACCAGAATAAATAAATCCAGCGCCTGAAACCAAAGATGGATCGCTCTCCAAATCCAATCGGACGCGACTCGCTCTAAACGGGATAGATTCCGTGATCGTTGCAGCTGTTAGTCCTGGCTCAGAAGCCGAGGCTCCCGCCACCATTTCTCCAGCACTCTCGTCCCAAATGACACCAGTGTATCCCTGAGAAAACAAACTATATTCACTGGTGTTATCCGGAGTAGTGGTCCATCCAGAAACTGTCGCAACCTTTGTCGCGCCTACATAATCAGTGATTTGGCGAACTTGGTTGGGTCCAGTTCCATCAGTGATCTTAAGCCACCACCCGTTATAGAAATCATCAGTGGCGCTCGATCCAGCCGCTAATGTAATAGTCGTAGCGGCACCTGCCTGGGCTACTCCTGTAACACTTGCGCTCATGCCTCCTGATACAATATTGCCCGTCCCGGCATCATTCTCTGCTTGACTACGTTGAGATAGCCAACCAGTATCCACATCTGCCGTCCCCGCTCCATCATTCAAAAGAATAATGTTATCTTGGATATCAACAGTGGAGACCGAGGCGGTAAAAGAAGTCCCATTCACAGTAAAGTTCTCAGTAACTGTTAAACTACCCGCGACAGTCGCTGTAACTCCAGATGATCCAACAGTCAACGCTGTGGCCGTTGTATTACCAATCAACAAAATCCCGGCTGAATCTCTGTCGAGAGCAGCCATAGTTAAAGTTGCTTCACCCGCTCGAACTGTTTGAGCGTTGCCATCTAATCTGCCGTGAGTAGTTAAAGAAGGGTTAGAGGACGCAAATCCCGCTCCCCCATGAATGACTAAAAAAGACATGATATTATCTCCTAATTCTGTTTATTAAGCAGGCGGATTTGATTGTATTGATTGTCCATCTAAAACAATTGCGGCTTTTAATCCTGCAGATGCACCAGCCCACGGATGAACTTGATTAAATACATCCTGCCAGTTCTCATCCCCTCCGCTAATATTCACAGAATGGAGGTCTAATTCAATATTATTTCGATCTCTGTGCATAAAATCATACAGAGATGCAAGCCCAACTCGATAACAAATTTGGACATCTTCACCCACAGGTCCACCCTCAGTTAATGTCAACGTCACCTCGTCAGTCCCTTGACCAGATGTAGTAGCAGCAATTGTCGTTCCGTCTGCCTTTAATAGAAATACATTTCCAGATAAATCTTTCGCATCTCCATACGCAAAAAACTTATATGCTCCACCTGTCTCCTTTACCTTCACCGTGTCTCCGATATTCCATTCACCGACAGTATTAACCACTACACGATGGATACGCTCGCTTGTTGACGTTTGCCCAATTGGCAAATTGTTCTGAATCCGAAGACAAGCATAAACCGGATCACTGTTTGAATATGGCATAATGGTCCTCCCTTATAAAATTCTCTAAATCACTCTAATATTCTAACAAGAAAAAATATTATGTATAGATTTTTTCTTAATGCTGTCTAAATATATTCCTTATCCACCTTGCGCACCAACCACCTCACCATCGGAACTACTTGTCGGAGCACCGCTTTTCATTCGAAGTTGGCTCCCATCTACCCAAAAATGATAATCTCCCATAATCAGATGTGGACCATTCCATGCCCCGGCCCCTCCAGTATAGTTTGTTGCTTCGTCAGCAATTACAATATCTCCCTCAAAGCGCCCAGCAGGTGTCCCAATATTCCCCCTATCAGGATCCACTAGCGCATCTGTTGATCTTACTCTGAATTTCTCATTTGCAAATGGCCCAACGGTGTCTCCAATAACTACCTCATGGGCAGAACCCAGAGTAGGTCTCAAATATGATCCTGCATTTGTCCATTGACCAACGACAACCCCCGCTGCCAATTCATCAATTGCACCTTGTACATCTGAAGATGTTAAGCCTGATGTTGTATTATCATAAAAATCCAATGAAGAAATATTATCAAGAGTCCTACTAAAAGTCCCCAAGAAAGACCCAAATCCGCTTTGGTCATCAATCACGGCAGCTGTGCTCTTCATAAAAGCACTATACACGCCACCAATCGCAGAAGATACAGCCCCAGATGCTGCAGACGCTCCTCCATATGCCGTAACATCAAGGGCACCCGCAGCGCCTATATTAATTGATTGGTTTATACTCAAAACACTCCCATATAACTGAAGATTAAAAGTGCCACCTGTAATATCAATCAATGGAGCAGATGCGTTCCCTGCGATGGCACCAAAAGGCTCAATCGTCAACCTATCTCCACCTGTAGATGTATAAGCAGGAGTCACCATAGTATTCGCAAGGACAACCCCGTCACCAATGCATGCAGGTAACCCAGTTAACAGTTTAGTTGTCGATAAAATTGTCAAAGTAGGAGAACCGGGATCTTTTCCTATGAATATCATTTTTGACAAATCATAACTTGCAAATATACCAGCAATGTTTGCTGGGGCGAGAGAGTCGTCTATCTGCACAACCACGGGTCCATCAATGAGACCAACTGCAGTATCTATCTCATCCCACGTAGTGTATACGCTCCCCGCAGTGACGCCTCCAGGTTTAAAGACTACATGATTTCCACCCGCCACACTTTGGATCGGAATTTGAATATCAAATCTAACAAGTGAAACCTCTCCTAAGAATGAGTCATTAACAAGGTCTCCCCCCCGCCTCTCTACATAAAATATCAATTCTTCCAAAGAAGACAAAGTGCCTGCAGTGATTGTGAACGCCTTAGATACTTCCTGCCCTACCGTTCCAGGCATAGTGATCGCCTGGGGTCCAATAGAAGTGAGGGGAGAGTCTCTATTAGTTGGGGGATTAAAGTTATTAAACCCAACGTCAACATAGATATTTCCAGATCCCGCAGAGATCTGCCTAAATATGACTTTAATCGTCGTATCGAGAGCACTATCTGAGTTTGGTGGGACGACTGCTCCCTGGAAAAACGATCTTTTATTTACACCATTCACATAACGTTGCTGCAAATAAGCCGTGTTCGCACCATCTTCTTGAGTGCGAAGGGATCCATCTGAGGCTCGGTTGACACCTGCTCCTGGGTGAAATACATAGATTTCATTTGAAGACATAAATTCGCTCCATCCTAAAAAAGAATATCATTCTTATGTCTGTAACACCCAAGGGATAACAGGATTAAATGGATCTTCTGCAATCTGACCAAATACAATAAAACCAGGGCCAGAAAAACCCAAAGATACCGACACCAATGACACCCAGGCATTTAAACCATTGTCGAATCTAAATAATTCATAACTTGTTCCACTTCTTTGAATTCGGAGTCCACTATCTGCACCGCTTGCTGGATCCACTAATATATCCGAGACAGAGACTGCCCCCAGCGAAGCCGTTGCTTTTTGGTATGTAATAGATGTCGCCAGTGGTGCCACTCTTAATCGGACATCCACACCATATAGAGATTCGCCTAGTCCCGTTTTTTGAGCGCTCCTCCATCCAAGGAATGATACAATAGCTTGATCAGGGTCGTTGAAAACATCCTTATAGAAAATAGATGTATCAAAGTTGCTTCCCCCGGGTGCCGTTATTTTCCCATCTGAGGTCACCAGCACGGAATCCCCATCGTCATCCACCAACTCAGGATATACGCCATCTGTAGGAACGCCGATTGTAATGCCAACTGACCCATTTAACTGAGATGCCCATCTCGCAGAATTGAGAGTTGGCGCTGGGAATGTATCTGTGATTATTGGCATTGCTTCTTCTAAAAGTTTAGAGTCTAAAGTTTTTAAGGTCTGGGCATTATTCCTGGAAAAAACCAAGAGTCACCCACTACGATTTGACCACTTCCACTACTCGGGACATTCTCTCTCAACACTGCACCCGCAGAGTTTGCCGCATAATTCGATGGTAGCGTTGCTATATCAACAGGTCTATAAAACAAAGAACCCAAAGCATCATCCATTGGCGCAAGAGTCAAAGACGTTAACTCCACGCCAACCCCTGCTGCAAGGCCGGGGGCATCATTGAGGATGCTAGAAACTAAAGGAACTACAGGACCTCTCAATCCGACTACCTCCAAAATTGTCACAAACAAGCTTTGGTCCACATCATAATACATAAACTTCCATATATTTGCTACTCTTTTCACCCTGACATGAAAGAGAGAACCTGACGTAGAGGCAAGTCCCCCTGGAGTATATGCATTAGAAGAAGAAATCTTCCCTCCCCCTGTCACATAAGACAACGAAGATTCAATAGTTACCCCACCTGTCCCGCTCCCATTCCCAAGGATAACAAGCCCAATCCTTCCAAATAATCTCTTTTCTCCAAGAATTCTTAAAGAACATTCATACCTTTGCCCAGATGACATTGAATCGATTGCCTGAAAACCATTCCCAGCAGCAAATGGTGGTATGAAGCGCCCCTTTAAATCCAATACAAAGTCACTTCGATCAATTACACCACCCCGGATGACATCATTGCGATGCGTTATTGCAGTCCCCCCTAAAAAATGCCCATAACATAACCACATTCCCTCCGCTATTGATACAAATGAATCCGCGCCCTTCGCGGGTCCTAAGGTTAATCGACTTCTGTCTAATTCACTTGATAAATCTTGAATGATGTAATTGAACCAATTTGGAAAATGAGGATCCGGAGAATATACATCCATATTATAAGAGACCGCAGGGGGATTAAACTGATGACCATACGTCTTAACCACAGATGCATTTGGGTCCCCAGAGTTATACCACAACATCGCCAAATGAGATCCTGCAAACCACCCAGACGAAAACGCAACAACCTCAGATCCCACAGGATTACTATCCATCACGAATAAATTAATCCCCTTCGCGCCAAATCGATCCGTCTGCTCCCATGATGTATCCTCAGTGTATGGAGCCGTAGATAAATTATCTGGAGCCAATACCGTGAAATCCTTGCGACAAAGAACACCTAATAATTCATCAAAAGGCCCGTCTTCTCTTGCCTGATTCCAATACAATACCCCGGCATTACTTAGCCCCACCATCACCCATGCTTCATCTGACTGGTCCCATACATCATACCCAGAAACATCTTTTCTGAATAAACGACGCTCGTGAGCAGTGCCTCCCTCAGAAAGTTTTAAAGTTGCTCCAAAATACTTACCTTCTCCCGGGTACACCACAGGATATTCCTGAATCCCATAAGCCACCACAAGCGTCCCGTCTGCCATTTTTCGAATATTGACACCATACGTGACAGCCGAAGTTAAAACCTCAGAGTTCCCGTTTCTCATCGTCCCTACAAACGGGAAGGCCGATGGATCTTGGGTTTTATCGTACACATACTCTGGATGCCAAGCGCTTTCATAACTATACCGTCGCGCCCCCCAAGATCCAGACTCTCTGAGAGACCGACCCGATACTCTATCGTAATACGTCAGATAACGCCCAATCCCCTGCGTATTAAAAATTAAAGATTTATCCCATCGCAAAGAGACAATCCAAACCTCCCCTTTCCCTTCTTGCTCATCCACGTTTTGATGTAGCGTATCTCGAGTCATCACAATATGCCCTTCATGGGCATCCATCCATCCTGGGGACCACCATGGAGATTCAGGTTCTATTGCTCTATCTCTGTCCTTCCAACGACTTAAAAGATCCCAACGTCTCCATAATTTAGGGTCACTAGGAGTATCCATATCAACTAAAGTCAACGCACACTCCTCATCAAGTGAACGCTCCCAATTTATCAAAAGTTCATCAGGGCAATCTTGTCGCGTCCCTGCAAGATGCCCTGGGTTCCCACCATCTAATATCTCTAACCACCACGAAGCCCTTTGCTGCCCCTCCCAGATACCTCCACCAATCTCAACGCGCACATCAGAAAGACTATGCCGTTCTCCCACATCAGCGTCCGTTGAGAAGGACGCATGAATCCGAGGGACTGCATTGGTCGGCCAACCTCCTGGAAGAACTTCAGCAGCACCTACGGCACTCCAGGATGGCCCTGTGTAATTCGAGACAACCCCAGTGACATTATAATACCCCCTATAAGTCCCGGCAGAATCCACATTGATTGCTACGTCCACCTCCTGAGTGTCAGGAGGAAGGGCGACCGATGCTGTAATCGCAGGGACTCCTCCGGTCACATGCCCATGAATAACAGAGAATGGATAAGTCACCGAGTTGCAATAGCCCACAAAAATATAATCACTATCAGAGCCCTGTTGTTGAACAGCAAGGAGGATGCATTGTTCGATGCCAGATCCTTGTTCTGCCCCCTCTCCAAAAGTCGTAACCCTCGCTGAAAGAATTGCCTTGTCCCCAGAAGCAGGATGCGAGAACACCATCGTTCCCTTACGATCATAAACCTCCACCCCAGGTCCGACATATTCACAGAACAAGCGCTTCCCAAACGGAGCGCTTGCAATCCTATCAATTGCTCCTTCGGAGAAATCATTCCCAATACCAGTCCATCGCTCCGTATCAGTCACTACATCCGTGAAGTCATCAATGGACTCCTCCGGTTTCCATGCCCTCCCTTGGACGCCATTCTCATAATAATAGCCATCTGCACCAAACCCATAATAGCCCAAGACTCCTGTGGGATCCTTGAAATCAGACTGCCCCTCTGGCTCCCTCCCTCGTAAGACTGGCATTAAAGAGGTTCGATGGATCGTCTCTCTCACCATAAGTGGACGAGCCGTTGTGTCCAAGTCTCCGTTTTTAATTAAGGCAATAAGGGGTTTTATCTGGCTCATTCTTAGCCCACCAATATATTAAGATTTTCAAGGTCTAAAACTTCATCTTCAAGAAGTACAATATCCTGAGTGGGACTTCTAAACTGAACATTAAACATCCCATCGACACTCATCGCTCTCTCTATCATCTCCGCGAGAATAATATCTGCTCCAATTGCCAATTCCTGGAAGTAATTAGTCAACTCATCTATAACCAAAGAGGCCACTTGCCCCTCAGAATATCCCTCGAGCACCTGGATAGACAAACGAACGGTGTCAAGAGTTCGGGGGCGTGGGAAAGTCACCAATGCCTTCACGCCAGCCGCAGCAATTCCTGGATATTGGACAGGATCGCTCGCGGCCCCATTCACAATCTTCTGGACTTCCTGGATTAATCCAGTGTAATACCGATAGACACCCACCTTCAACTCATCCCCAGCATTTAATCCAGGAGATGCTATTTGGACCCAACTAGTTCCCTCATTCAGGAAATAATCCACTCCTTGTGTCATATTAACAAAAGAAGCAGTTCCCGCCAATTTTCTCTGAAGAATAAATGACTGAGGCACAATGGCAATATTCGCAACCTTGAAAAAAATCTGACCATCCTCTGCAGATGAAGTGAGAACCTCATTCGCCACTGAAAGGGTTTCGATAAAATCAAAGTTCCCAGGCCAAATATATAAAAATAGAAAATCATTAGCCGACACGGGCTGATAGAATTCCCTTAATTTAGCAGAGATCACTCGAAAAGTTCTACCAGTCACTGTGGTATGTTCTTCACTAATGACCAATTGCTCGAGTGCAAGAGGCACAGACTTCGCCAGGGATTGCTGTTTCCTGTTCCCTCTTGCTAAGAATTGACGATCGCTCTCTGTATTTAATCCACCACTGAAAGGAGACTCATTGCGAACAAAAGCACCATTAAATGGAGGTCCACTGACAAACTCTATAATTTGCCCTGCAGCAAGGTTTCCTGCTGTGCCCGGAGTCTGCGCTTCAGCATTCACAGAAGCACTTTCATAGTTCCCTGCTTCAATGCGAGCAAGTTCCAAAGTTGAGACTGTTCGCTCAGGAAACTCCGAGGTTGCTCTGGCTCTCACTTGGGATCCCAATGGAATAATAATCACAGATCCGCTCACCAAAGAAACCCGTTCGCCTTTTACGTGATCCTTCGTCAACGGAGTAGAAAGAGTCAATACCTGACTTGTACTATTATTCGCGGATACTGTCACATCTTCGACATTAGAAGTGCCTTCTCCAATACGAATAATATACGGAGCATCAGCCGTAGGAGGGAACCCTCGCGAGGACAATAATTGAACAGATGTTCCTGTGGCGCTTAAAGATCCCGCAGCAAATGAAGTCGTTAGTGAACCATTGCCGAAGATGACCTCTCCTGATGCATTAGTAGAGCCCCTTCTGTAAATATTCCACTCTTTTAACCTCTCCTCAAGATCCCTGCCCCTTAAATTAGATAAGTTCCAGAACCTGAGAAGTTCCGCCATCTGGTGGTATTGCTCATCATCCTCCAGCGCACATGCTTCTAATATTGTGCGAATCCTGGATCCGATATTAAAGTCGGTCAACTCAGGATTCAGAGTTCGAACAAGGTTAACCATGTCCAGTAAAATCTGCTCAAAAAAGCGAGGTTCAAATTCAGGTAGTCTTGCCATCGTTTTTATCAAAAACTTTAGAGTCTAAAGTTTTTATCCTCCCAATCTAGAGCGAGTATTTAAAGAGAGTCTATCATCATTATCCTTGGGCACCAAAGAAGCCCTAATGAGGACCAAATCACCAGAAGCACGTACACTCAAAGACTCGATCGTGTCAATACGAGAATCTGAAAGCAATGTATCCCGCACCTGTAACTGCTGACGTGCCAATTTGTCAATCTCTATCCCAGTACCCACCTCTCCAGAGAATCCAAACCATGGATGCATCTTTAAATCCCCTGGCCTTGTCTTTACCTTAATCGTCATTGCTTGCCTTAAATTATCAAGACCTTCTATGACGCCAAGGTCGCCATATTCATTCACAAGGATGTCTAGGGTGTCGGGATCTGCCCATAGGTCACGCCCGTATTTTCGAGCATCAGATCCTTCTTGGTCCATTGTTAATGTGGTAAACACCTGAGCCTGATCATTGTCATCCAGGGGTAACATTGGGATATTGATTTTATCCCCTGGTCTCAATACCGAAATCCCATCCCCTTGAGCAGATATATATGGAGGTCTCAAGTTATTCAAGAGCACAATTTCTTTCCAGCGCCCAGACTCTCCCAAAAAACGAGAAGCCACTTCTTTAATAGAAGTCCCTCCTGGTAATGTCACCTCTTGGGAGCCCTTCGGAATCCCGCGACCACCCAATGATGTGTTAGACCCCCTATCGAATAATGGCGTTCTGCCTCTGGGAATTCTATCCGTATCGAGAGCATTCCTTTCAAAAGATGGTCTATACAGGTTTCCAATGGCACGAGCGGCATCGTTTACATCACCTCGCTCTTCTGTTACTGTTAAGCCAATATACATATCAGAAATCGAGCGCAATACGTCCGATAAATTTGTCCCAATCTCACGAAATTTCCCAGCCGCATTCCCACCTAAGGATTCAAAGGTCCCCTTCGCCTCCAAAACTCTCCTCATCGTGGTTCGATAAGATTCCAATGGAGTAAAAACAAACGCATTGACTGTCCCTGTGCCAAATGCTCCCACAGCGTTTATCAAAACATCCACGTTATCTAATGCTTCCGTCACGATGTCACCACCAGATCTAATCAAATCCGTAAAACTTCGCGCCGTGCTCAATGCCTGCTTTGGATATTGCACCAGGAAAGAAGTGATGCTCCCCATGGAGTCCTTCACTAACCCAATGGATGTTTCAACTCTTGCTGCTGCTCTTCTTGCTCTGTCAAAATAAAAAGCCAAGTCCTTATTCGGGGCTGGCAAAAAGTCCTTAGGAACGCCCTTGACGCTTAAAGGAGCCAACAGTCGAACCGAGAGAACATACTTATGCTTAAACCTATCAGAGGGGGCTGTTCTTGTCCTTCTTATACTCAATGGCTGGGCAACATACACTTCACCTAACTTCCAATTTGCATAAACAAAAACATACGAAGCCGCAGTTGCCCTGTGCATCTTCTTTTCAGCATAAAAATGAAAAAGATTCTCAAGATCTGCCTGTCTATCCCATCCAGTTCGCTCGTCACTCGGAACCGTCAACGCCGGAGAATCCCCCCGAATGACAGCACCTGCTTGCTGAATCTGACTTATGGATCTTTTAAGACCAGAGTTATCAATTGATGAACTCTTGCCACGAGTAGGTCGAAAACCAAAGGTTCCAGACATAGACAACATCTTGAAATATTGACCACGCTCATCCGTAAAGTAATTCCCCTCTTGCAAGGCAATTGCCTCTGCAGCAAAGTCTGCTCCGTGTTCTATTGTCTGAGGAGGAATATCGAATCCATACTGCTTTTCAATTACTTGCGTCTGGATATTAATAACGTAGAAAGAATAAAACTCAACACTACTCGCTTTATTCCCTGGGCGAGCAGAAGCCAACTGCATATCACGTAGCATGTCAGTCTTTTGAAGTTGCGAAGTCGCTCTGCCCATTGAGTTAATCCTTATACATTAAATTTAAGCGGATCATTTACTACGTCTAATAATTTTAAACACAGGCACATATGATAATCAGTTGCAATATAGTCACCTTCATCATCTATTACGTAATCACCATTAACATCCTTCAAGTACGAAATTTCCTCTAAGCAATCTTTCGCTCCTTCTGGCAATTGCTTCACCAGTTCAATCAACAGTTCCAGCGTTGTCGCTATCTTGAAGTCTAAGGATTCTCGGTCGTCATATTCAGGATCGCTCATATTGAAAATCTCAAAAGTTTAGAGTCTAAAGTTTTAAGTGGCATCTTTATCCTCAATATCTGAAAGAGGACATGTCATCGCAGCCAAATCTCCTTTAATCGTATTATACTTATCCTGTAAAGAAACTAAAGATTTTGTTTGATTACTTAAATCAGTGGACACCTCAGACGATTGACTGGAGGGAGGTACACTAGAACGAAGTATCCACATTGTAGATACAGCTTGAATAAAAGCAGATGAATTGGGGACCGTCTTTAATTCAGGGACTTCACATGATGGATGTTTCTTCATAGTCATAATGCCACCCCTAGTCTGCGCTGAAGATTTTAGTTAAATATGATGCCTTTGTCTGTTCATCCAATCCAGTCAATGTCGCAGGGGTTATCCCATTCCTAAGTTTAATTCCCTGAAAATCATACACCGTCGCAAATGTTTCGATAATCAACTTAGCAGGAGAAATCGCTGTCCCAATAGCCTCAAGAATTGCATTAAAAGCAGCAAATAGGTTTTTGTAGTCCAATGCGAGTTGATCATTCGTCAATGGACGACCACCACCACCGCCTGTCGCTGTTATCGCATTCCCAAACATATTCACATGGTCCGCCACAATCGTCGTATTGCCACTTGGCGAATTCACTCGTAGATCAGGACCCTTAAGTTCTAATGAGGTGTCGCCATTGGAATATGAAATGCCATCCTCATCCATTAATAAGATGTTCCCAAAGGCATCTAAAAGTACCGAATTCCCATCCGAGTCCATTCGGAAGATTTGTCCCTTGGAATTCTTAATAGTAAATGTCTCTCCTTCGGATGTGATATAATTCCCACTTCGGGTTGAAACAAATAGATCTCCATTCTTGTCAATCTTGGTCTCTGTTCCATTTCTCCTCATCAAGAAGCGAGCCCCGTCCTCTTGAGTAGCAGCATCCTCTTTATTGAATGGATTAGGAAACCAGCGAGATATGTAAGACATCTGCAAGAGCCCACCCACGAAATCAACGATCACCCAATCTCCACTTAATCGCTCTAACTGAGTTGGCCTCGATGAATCATAAAAAGAATCCAACTCTTCTGGTGTGCATCCATTTGGAACATCCTCAGTCCAATCAGCGCGTACAGAGGATACTGACGACCCCCTGCTACATTTACCCTGCGGGATAATGCAATGCGGCAAGATAATGGACGTCTCCTGAGTCCCAAAAAACAAAAAGACTGTTGCCTCTAGATAAGAAGCCTTTGTAACATCCGAGATGTCTCCCTGGAGGAATTTAAACCACTCATTATTCTCCGAATCAGCCGGATGTACGGATAAAACGACCCCAAGATAAGATCCGGACACAGAAGTCACGCCATCTGAATCCAACTGGTATCCCAGTAATCCATACTGAACTGGATCGTCGTTTGGATCTTCCATTCCTAAAACCTCCTAAAAACTTTAGAGTCTAAAGTTTTCATTTTTTATTCTGCCCAGGTGGTTTATTCAAAGCCCTCGAAGCAGCCTTCTCAGCGCCAGAATTCCCACCATTCACACCTGGGAGTCTGCGAATAGGATCCCACATCTTCCCAGCCAACTCAGATTGCTGTATCCAGGCAATCCGGCCTGCCACTCTCCGATCTTCCTTCGTCTCAACTCCAGAACGAACCCTCCTGGTTCGACCCTTCGTCTCTAACTCTTTCAATATAACAAAATCAAGATCATTAATCTTCTTTATCTCTAGCAAATAATCAAGAATGTTCTTCTTTTCTCTTGCTGCTATCGCTTTCAACCCTTCTAATTCAACCCTTGACAGGTTCGGGGGAGTCACCCCCGGGGCTGCATTAAATTCTGCTCGATTATTGATTGCCTCCCGAATATCATTATCATTTAATAATTCATGAGTGATATAAGTTGGTTGCACTTGAGGAGGTTCAGGCACGCGACCTCTTGTTTTTCCAGTGTATGTATCAATAATATTCACTGGATCAGGAGGAGCGTACTTAAATCGACCTTGACCTGTATCCATATCTCCAGAAGGCTGGCCTCTCGTCACCGTAAAGGAAGTGTCTAACCTACCAGGATGATTCCATGAATGCGTCACCCCCTCAATATAATATGTTTCATTCCTTGGGGAAGATATATCTAAAGCCATCCCCACATGAGCCTTTGGCATTCCCGGGACAGTAAACGTGCCTGCTCTATATGAAGCATTATGCTGATACCACAAATCTTGAGAAAGTAAACTCCGAGCAAAGAAATCCTGAACAGCCGCTGAATCTATCCTGACTCCTCCAGCGTTCCCATATTTAGAAGAAATCTCCCTCACCCGCAGACCATATCTCTTTATAGATTCTGGCAAAAATATGGGGACCAGCCCATCTTGCAGGAAAACATACTTTTGATTAGCAATGGGCATCTTCGCTGCTGACATCATGAAGAAGTTAAACACATCATTGTCTGCAATTCCAATAGACTCCATTCGGATATCTGAAGTCCTAATCTGGACTCGATCAATATATCTTACTCCAAATCCCACGTCGTCTAACTTTTCTTTTGCCAATAAACGCTTTTCTAACACAGGGATAACTGATGACCCTTGCCCGGACTCCACGCCCAAACGCTGGAACATCGCAAACGTCGACTCCGACTTCTGCGCCGATAACTTCCGAATTTCTTCAATCTTATCAAAAGTAAGCCCCGTTACATCATTTATAATGATTGAAGCCGCCATTGAATCCAGATCCACCACAGGTTGTGCAGGGATCACTCCCCTTTGCAATTTAGCCACCCGCATAGGATTCAATATACTTGAAAAAAAGACATTTCCAAAATGCACCTTTCTGGAACCCAAAACCCCACGAGACACTGACGGCAACTCAAATGTTTCATCTACCCATGAAAAAGGCTTTTCCCTAATAACAAGAGAAGGAGAATACTTTGGAGACTGCCCCCACTCATCTTTATCTTCTCTACTGCCCAGTTCATCCAATCCTGTGGGAAGCATCGTAAAGAAACACTCATTCATCATTGGATTCGAATTTTCAATCATCTTTGACCAAACAGAGCCTGTCAAATCATGCGTGGGACTATTAGTAATTCTTCCGTCCACAAAGTCATCTTCAACGTGTGTAAATAAGTCCACAATCGAAGTCAATGCATTCGACTGGACTTTATCTTTATGCTTCTTCCATATATCTTGAACTAACCCATCTCGCTGCGGAGATCCTCCCCCTGTCCCGCGAACATTTAAAATTCCAATATCTCTCTCTAATTCTTTTGCTCTGTCTAAAAAACTCAGCAACCTCTTCGATCGGTCTCTCTCTGTTCCCACTCCAGTTGGATAATTATCAGGAAGCACAAACTGTCCACCGAACCCCATAAAGGCCAAAGCAATGGCTCTTGGTATTGTGGCAGGGGTTCCTATCAGAGGCACGTTCTTGGTCACGAGAGACAATCCTGGGAGTTGTGCTCCGAACAACGTCTCCGGCCCAAGATTCTCATTGTAATAAATAGAAGTTCTGTCAAATGCCTTCTGAACCCCTGAGCAATGAATCAATACACGTACAGATGTCTTCCCATTCTCCCCTGTATTCATTGAAACTTTGACAGAATCGATAAATCCAACCAGAATTCTATCATTGTCGGTAGGAGAATCTGATCTACCAAGGACGCCAAACCCCTCCGGAGCATACCCTCCAGTCCCCAAATAAACAGAGATCCAATCTCCTGGAAAAATAATCTCCTGGTATGGCTTACCTGGGACCAATGTCAAACTACAACTTTGGCCTCCAAAGGTCTCCTCATACTCCATGCTAATAATATCATTAGTTAAATCATATTGACCCCAACTTAAACCATTCTCTCCTCCTGGATATCGATCATTTACTTCATGAGTCGCCACAAATGCCTTGCAAACCGAATGCTGGACATGTGCATCCCTGCTTGCTGCCCTTGCTTTCGCTCCTAATTCATTGTTTGATGCATTTTTCCCAGACGACATCTTATTTAGTCCTTATTTCTTCCTTATTTGAGTTTTTTTCAAATAAATTTTTCTAGTCCTTACTTCTCCCCTTCCAATTAAATACACTTGGATAATATATCGACCCTTTCCATCAGCATCATTATAAACCTTCTCCTTCGCTAATTTTTCTTTACCCTCTTCCAACGATTTTAGCTTTGATAATAATTCAGTTGGAATTTTCAAACCTTCCAAGGCACCCTTCTCCCCCCCCAACCCCCCAGGCTTAACCACTCCGACTATTTCCGCCATCTTATATAAAAGGCTACTACGCATATTAAGAGCATCATCTGATGCCTTTTGACCGTTCACCTCAACAGGTTTGCTTAAATAACCCCCCATTTTATCATAGACATCAGAAGCCCCCTTGATCCCCCCTGAGAAGGCACCCCACATTGTATTCGAGTTTTTCGCCCCTTTAAAGAACCCACTAATCAATCCCGCTATCAATGAAATCCCTTTTATAGCTTCAGCGATCCCTTTGCCTAATATCGGGGCCAATGATTGGAATAATTTAACTAAAGTCGGCATCGCCTTTTTAACTTCCTCCATAATAGGACGAATCAAACCGACCATCGTCTTTTGCATCTTATCAAGATTTTGTAAGATGCTAAACCATTTGGCCCCGTCTGCCGCCATCCTATTAAAACGCTCCGCAAATCTTACCGCTACTGTTCCAAATTTATTGATATTTGCATAGGCTCTTTTCTGAATAGACGGCAAGTTGCCTGACTTTGCTTCATCATTGATCTCTTGGACCTTCTTTTCAAACTGACCCTTGTCAATCTTGCCTCCCTTGTGATCTAAATATGCTTGAGAGAACTTCTCAGACATTGAGATAGACCCAAAACCCATCCCTTTAAAGGCCATTTTCCCTGCATCACTCAAGCCTCCACCTTTTCCCGCCCCATACTCTCCTTGCAACTGCTTCATTATGGATGAAATATTAGCACCAGTAGCCCCCTGCTCCTGTCGCTTCATCACATCCATTAAAGAAGCCCCTTTTCCAAATCCAAATGCACGCATCTGAAACTGCTGTTGGACTCCTGATGCCCCCTGGATAGCCCCATGCACTCGAGACAATGCCTGACCTGCATACTTGCCGCTTAAGCCACCACTTCCCGTGGATTGCAACCTTGCCATCTCAGTAGTGAATTCATTGAAAGCACCCTTAATATCTGGAGTTATAGCAATTTGCCTCTCCGCCAACTCATTTCCCGCCTGCATAAACTCTGTGATACGCGCAGAATCAAGCCCTGTTCGAACAGCTAATTGAAAAGCCTTCGAGAGTTGGCTAAACATAGATTGCTGCCCTGCGTTTCCGCTCATCCCCTGACGACGCATAATTCCCCCACCGAACTCAATGCCGCCCTCCATAGCCCTGGAGAGAATCGCTGCAGACTTCCCTGCCCCCTTCCCCCTACCTAAGCCTGCCTTTGCACCTGTGGCCTGAATACCTGCCATCTCAGCCGCATTATATCCCATGCTCGCCCCTGCGCTATTCGCAAAGCGCCCTCCAGGACCCATCACTGCAGAAGCCGCTAATTGCGCGTTCCCCATAGATTGATAATTCCCAATACCTTCACGAAATGCCCCCGTCGCAAACCCCATTAATCCACCCGCAAGAGCCCCTCCTGCCCTCATGGCCCCCCGACCTATGCCTCCCGCAAGGCCCTTTGTGAACTTCTGTAGTGCTTTCGTGTTCCTATTAAATAACTGAATTAAGCCCTTTGTCTCCGTTCCCAATTGAGCAAATAAATTGGCTAACTTCGCACCTCCTTCCATTCCCTTGGAAAACCCACCCTTTTGCTGAAAACGCGAATGCATAAGAGCCCCGCCCATCCCCCCCGCAAGCATCATTCCACCTCTGGCCATCCCACCCATGGCTCCCATTGCTCCGCGAAACATCCCCCCCATGGACATGGTCCCCATGTGACGACCAGCAAGGTTGTTCATTGTAGAGCCTCGCCCAAATGCAAGACTCTGGAACCCCCCTCGCTCCATCACATTTCGATTAAGAGTTGACCGAGTCTCAGAACCGAAACCAGCTGCATTGCGGATCTGCCCCCTCCCCTGGGCATACTGATTGAACTTCGTCGCTTTTGCAAAAAATCCCTCTGCGCGATCTATTTCATCTCGCAGGGCATCTGCATTAAGAATAAGGTCTAAATCAATTTTTCCACCAGCCATTTCTAATCCTTCTTGATCGCCCCGATCGCATTAATAAACTCATCAAACGCTTCCGGTGAAATATTAGCAAGAGCACCCGATATCCCGTCTGGCAACTCACCTGCAAAAGAAGATAAGTCTAGATTAAACTCATCTTGCGCCACCCGAGCCACCTCAGCGAAATCTGGCGCTTCGTGGGCTCTATACCGCTCGCCATAAATCTCAAAATACCGCTGTGCTTTCTCTCGCATATACTCGTCTCTTTTTTTCGCATTCTCTGGTTCATCAATGTCAAGATCGGGAACTTCTCCTCGAGCCGTCTGACGCTCCCAGTGATCAAATAAGGTGTCTCCAGTCTCACCGAACTCATAACCAGTGTGCTTTTGTCTTGCCTCTTTATATGCGTCTTTATTTTTTTCAAAATAATCCTCATAAAATTCAACAAGAAGATCATCCAAATAACTATGATTCCATTCCACCGAAGTAACGGGTCTTTTATATTTCCTCGTCCACCATTGCCGCAACAGGGTCAATGTTTGAGGGCTCACCATGTTCAGAATCGCGATCTCTTCCAATAGATCGTGGTGCATCATTCCCGGGAGTATTGTTTTTCCGAAAAGGATCGGTAGCTGCCGCCCCCTCAAACACGGCAGCTAGGAGTTCGGGATCATGAATACCACCATTGTCCCACCAGTCAGGTGAGTCTTTGATACACACCTCCAGAAAGGCCATCATCTCTGCCATGCTGTCCATAAATTGAGGAACACCTCGGCCAGGGTGTTCAGGGTCATAATACTTCCCTTCAAGGATCTCACTCTTCCTTCCAACGATCTTCATTTGATCGTGAAGATTTGGGCGCTTTACAATGAAGCGTCCCTCATAGGATCGTCCATCCACCTCGCTATTAAAGACAACTTTAAATGCTTTCTCCAAAGGAAGACCAGCCACAGGTGTTTTGGGGTATTGAGTTGACATTAAACTTTCTCCTCACCAGGAACATACATCACCGCAACTTCTCGCGGGATCTCCAGTTCCAATCCGACGTTAACTAATTCTAAACAACACTTAGCGAGACCGTTGGCCTGAATTTCGAAACTAAACTTATGAACATAGGGAATCCTTTTACCTGTACTCATGTCGATAATATAAGTACCTAAAGATGTCCCGTCCGAAAAAACCTTGAATCCCTCCAATACGCCACCTTTAGCATTTTTAAGAAAATTAATAGGTACATCATTGGATGTGCCAATAGAGGCATCAGTCTCCGTTTTTTCTTCACAAGGATCAATATCCTTTGCTTCCATTTCCCAACTTAAACGATCCGAGTATTTCCATAACTTAAAGTAGTCTACTGTCGTCATCTTAACTTCTCCAGTAATTAAAGGCATCAAATCCTAAACTTTCTATAAAAAAACATAAAAAAACATAAAAAAAGACATACATTCAAATAATCGACAAATACACAATGAAAAATAAAAAAGACGAGCCACTACAAAAACAACTCTGCCTAATTTAGTAACCTGACAAGTCTCTGTAAACTATTTAATCCCAAAATTCAATATAAAAATTAAACGCGGGATTCATCAAGTGACCGAATCGCAACAAATGAGATATTCTCCGTCACCAAGTTCCTTGCACCAAGATCGAAACTTTTAGAAGCCGCTCGCACCCCTTGAAAAAGATATGCAATCCGACCTTCTTCAATCGTATCCTCAATCGACGCTTCCAGTTCACCCGTGGTCAGGATGTTCTCTTCTTGAGGGAAGATACCCAAGACCTTCAAACTGGCACCAACAACGCGAAACACATTGGCGTTCAAATTGGCTCGATAAGCAATCGGAACGTGCTCGAGAACCTCAATCAAGTCCAGGACATCAACGGGCTCATGATCAACAGACTCTTCACCAGAAACACCTCCGGCATACGCCACTTTTTCGCCATTGATTTTGAATCTAGCACGAGCGCCAGATAATGTTCTTGCGGCCATCATAGCCTCCTAAAGATACGAAGGCGTACTATAAGTATACCTTCTTAGTTTTTGATGATGATTAGATGGGCGTTACTGAGAGGTTGCCGAAAGAACTGGCATTGACCTAGAGCAACAGCCAAAGGCGGGGGATTGAAAGAAACTCGTGAGTCTAGAATTCACCCTAAAAACTTTAGAGTCTAAAGTTTTTACAACTTAACCAACAACCCAATAATGGATCACGTCAGCAGCGGTTACCTCCGCTGATTCTACGTGAAAGGCATTAAGATTAGCTGCCGCAGCATCTGAAAACTTAACCAAGGTGGCAGAATACGCAACAACTGGACCCGTCAACGTAATCTTCAATGCACTGGTAGCGGCATGAGAAGCCAATTTCAAGTACGCCAGACCTGCAGTCTCATTATGAATAAAGGCGAACTTTGGCTTAAAATCAAGCAAGACGTCAACGCCATCGGCGGCACCATCGGCGTCGGCGGTCAAAGAACCCTGTACTTGCAGGGGAGACGAAGGCAAATACTCATTAAGTAAGCCTGATAAAACACGTCCATCTGGGTACGGAGCCCCACCAGGACCATCTGCATCGTCAAATAATCTCTTGGCTAAAGCCTCAAGACCTGCGTTCGCTGATTGAAGAGCGGTAATTTCTTGTGCGGCCATTTTCTTCTCCTGTTTTAAGAATCTATTTAATTAGACTCTTACTAATATAATCAAATGCATTTTTTATTCAATCAAAAAAACAATACAATTCTACATTATGCAGACAGAGTTGGCAACTGGAATGCAAAATCAATTAAGACAAAGTTTAATCCAGTCTTAGGAAATACCCTGAATTTAATTCTAGCAACATCGCCGGAAATACGAACTCCTAATTCACTCCAGGCATGAATCCAACGCCCGTTCTCATCCTGGGAATCAATGATAATCCCCTCGGCTCGCTGCTCTTCAAGAAGAGTCGCAACGTGCGTTCTAATAGAACCAATGTTCGCCGGAGCAACAAAGCGCACCCCGGGTCGCACAGCGCCAATCCCTCGTCCCACGAATCTATCTTCGACAGAAGATCGAATAAGTCTCTGAAGGAAGTTACGGACCTCCCAAACATTGGTGTCCGTTCTGGCAAGGTTATCAGAAGATACGTGAGTGGTGAATCCTCTCACTACTCTCCAAAATCCATTATTTGGCTCCCCAAAGAACAAGCCCCCACGAAGGGCTTTATCACTGTCCTTTTTAGACAACGGATCCCAATCATTAAAGGGTTGAACAAGTCTTGCTGTCTTTAACTGCTTGAAGGTCGAAGGCTCTCCAATATCAGTGCCCATCTGAATCCCTGCGGCTTGACAAGCAAAACCCCAAGGATCAATAATCTCTTCAATACCCGCAGAAGTGAACACCTGCGTCTTCTGTCCAACCAGAGATAATCTCTCTTCATTCAACAGTCGGATTGTCTCTAGGAGACCTCTGTTGTATGTCACACCGCCAAAAGTACCTGCCTCAAGAGGCAAGTTTAAGCCTAAGTAGCCTTGAGTCTCTGCCCTTACATCCTCAGCATCCAGTAAGTAATCTCTGAATAAATCAACGAAGACATCAATATCTCCTGCCTCAAAAGAGGGGAGATCTTCAGAAACCAGAGGCACCGTCACTCTCACTTCTTTAAACTTAAGTAATTCATTCAATCCAGACTCCCAGGAGACCGGATATCCAGGCTCCGTTGTATTGTCTGGGATGGTCACTCGTGAGGTTCCGACTGTCCCCCCTTGCAATTTCTTGAAGACATCCAAGTTATCCTCAGGCTGCGCAGCACCAATCATTTGGTTCCATGCAGGAGAATCAGCAGAGAACCCAGGGGCTTGCTGAGAAGACCCAGCACCCGTGGCTCTCGTCGCAGAGAAAACTCCAACTTGAGACGCCACAAATTCCACTAATTTCTGCAAGTTGTCCTTGACGATAAATGAATCATCAGATGGTCCACCAAGTAATTGAGATCCTCTCACGAATTCAACTGTAGAATTGAATGGATGATCAAATTGAGTAGAAGATGCCGTAGACGAAAGAACATCAGTTCCTGTGGTATTTGTCGTGACAAGGAACAATTCCTCTCTAGGAGTTCCCGGCTCAATCCGAACATAATAATTTCCATAGGAAGAGGGATCCGGGAACTCATCGGACTTCTGCAATCCCAAAGTTGTGGACCCAGAACCTGTCGTTCCCATGATAGAAGAGATATATCTCCCATAATGGTCCGACATTTGACCAAAGTCAAAACGAGACGACAGCAAACTTCGATTAACACCGTCGCCCACATCAGAGAAGACGCCAGAGATTCCGTCTAACTTCTTCTCCAACTCATCCAATGTTTTATATTCAGAGAGGACAATGTCAGCCAGTACGTTAGTCGCAGGACTTCCAGTGCGATCTCTCGTGATAATTTTAAGAGAAGTTGCCTTCCCATCAGAGCCATCCATTTCCAGATATGCATCGGTAGCCTGAAAGACCTTCCATTCTAACAGAGGAGTCGTGGGTGCAACACCCAAGCCCACCCCTGCCAAAGTAATATCGTCTATACTGAGACCACCACCAGCAGCCGTATGGCTTAAGATTTTGTACATCTTTCCAAGGAATGGGTTTGCTACAGGGGAATGCAATTTTAGATCGTTGTTCGTGGCTGTCCCTGAAGGCGCAACTGTAATCGTACCACCAGTCAACGTTGCAACCCGAGTATTCCCAACGTAATCAAGAATTCTCAACCACTGAACCGTCGTGCCATTATCATTGGTGATACTCACAACCCAGTTATTATAAAAATCATCTTGAATACTTGCCGAGGATGGAAGAGTTATCGTAGTGCCAGCAGCGGCCCAAGATACTCCTCCACCATGTCCACCTGTCGTTCCATCCACATCTAAGAAGGAAGCAGCAGGGTTTGCTGACCCCAACATCGTTGGACCCGTAATGATTGCCCATCTGTCAATATGAGCACTTGCAGTCAAATTATTTTCAGAGGTATCTAATACAGTCGCACTGGAGATCGTAGTTGTCCCCTGTACCGCATTGCCACCATCTTGAGCAATCGGGATTGCCCAATTGGCAGGATTGGTCCACTCTGCAAGACTGCCACCCCCAGTGGGATCCAGTTTAATAAGAAACGTTGGTTTCCTTAACCCACCAAAAGGCTCTTTGTCTTTAATGAGTCTCCTTAGTTGCTTCACCTGCATTTCATAAGAAAGCAACTGAGGTTGTCTACCAAACTCAACAGAATAATCATTCCCCGGAGGACCCCACTCGAGAGCAGTGTACTTTACCTGGGGAGCAGCAATCCGGAATGTGCTGGTCAGAGTCGAACTAATAGGAATAGGATCCCAATCTAAATCGTCCCTTAGTTCCAAAATATACTCAAGGGCGCTATTAGGGTTGACCCGGGAAGAAGCAATAAACTTTTGCTGCCCTTTTCCGGGACCACTCATAATCTCAACAACTAAGTTTGCAAACTCATTCTCTGCGTAACCATTAGGAGCAGCAGGATTATTGATCAGCAATTGGGCTGGTTTAAGATCGACAGTAGAGGTAGCATCAACTCGCAACGCTGTTTGCTCTGTGGTTCCCAATATAACCGCGTTCAATACTGGGGAGCCTGAGGCTGGAGGAAACACTCCTGTCTCTGGATCCCGGACCAGCCATCGTTCAGCGGAAGTCGATCGGTTTGCTTTGTATGCATAGACAACAACGGCACCACCAGTCACTCTGGGGTCATTGGAGGGCTGCATCAATAATTGAATACCATCAGCAAGATCTGATGGGCCGAAATAATTTCGCGCTGTATTGTAGTCTGAGAAGACATGAACCACACCGGGTTGCCCATAAGGAGCCTCCCCAACAATCGCAGCCACTTTCGAGTTATCGACACCGGGCTGAATCATTCCAGAGAGATCTGTGTATGCTTCTGCCCCCGGATGCACTATTACTTTACCGTGAAAAACAACCTCTCTGGCCATATCGAACTCCTAGTCTCTTGCGAGCAGAAAAATATTAAAAATCATCTTACAATCATTGTGCAAAATGCTTTAAAAAAATCAAGAAACTTATTTATTTTTTAGATGGCCAATCGGTCAATTTAACAATATCCAGACCGCCATCTTGACGTGGGGTCGCCATCTCAATTTCAAGCATAAATGCCGCAAGGATGCTCTCAACTTCATAATTGACATCATGATGCAGATATCGCATCGTCAACGTTCTCTGAAATGCTGCTCCCCCCCCAGGGCTTATTAATGATTCATTGGGCCTCAATTCTCCCCCAGAGAATGTCGCCCTTTGCACACCATTCACCTCAAACCATGTCGTCCACCTGCGTAGAACCCATCTAAGTAATCTAAAAAACACCATAGTTAACTCAAGATTATTAGTGGTCACTACAATATCTATCACGCATGCATCACCCACAACCGTCGTTGTCAACCTCTGAGTATCCTTTTCCCAGAGCCTTTGCGTTGAGCCCATGTGCTCATATTGTTCATCTCCACGAGTCCCCAATTCTCTTTGCTGCCATTTATTCTTAGAACGAGGACTGAACTTGCGAACCTCCCCTCGACCCACGTCTGGATCCACGCCTAAAGTTCTACCCCTTTTGGGATCTAGTGAGTAAGTAACTCCACCAAACTCTTCTTTATCTCTTGGTATATAAGTGGGATCATCAGAAAACACTGCATCATTATCCGTCGCAGGGTATGGATACTCTCTATTATCATGTCCATCGTCCCCAATAAATTGACCTTCTCTATCCTCAGTCTCACCCTTTAGAATCAAAGCAAAGGAAGGCAGAGGTGCTTGCTGGTTGGGGAATCCAAAATGGATAGCAACATTCCCATTCCTAAGAATTTCACGATACTCTTCTTGCCTCTCCACGGGCAGTTCGTGCGCTATATATCCAAGGACATGGTCATTCTTTTTAAAGAAATCCCATGCCCTCCTCACGCCTTCCTGGATCACTAATTCGGGTAAAGACATTACTTTTTCAACTCCGATTTTAACGTACTTGAGATAAGTAACGCAATGCGATCCAGTTCTTCTTCAGGTATCGAAAGGTCTTCATCGCTATACATCTTCTCCTCCTTCACGCCCGGCTTATTCGCTGTCGACTTCTTATCCTGTGTCATCCGTTCACTTAGCGATGGAGGAGCCGTCGATGATTTACCAAGCAATCCTAAGGGAGAATTACTTCCACTATCATAAAACATATGCGACGACGACTTCTTCTTAGACGTATCTGGAGTATTAGGCTTTTCATCATTCTTCTCGAAATCTAAATTAGCCTGAACCTTCACATCTTCTTTCTTTAGGCGCTCCGCAACCTTTTCCAGCGCTCCCTTTAACTTATCGAAGAACTCATCTAATTTAAGCATGCAAAGTCAACCTTTTCATCTCTGAGAATCCAAAGGAGAAGACCGACTCGACTCTCTTCTATAGGGAGTATCGCTTTCAAACGCGTTGTCGTCTAATCTTTCTCGCCAAGGAGGTGTGATTTTCCCATTATTAGAAATAGCAGTGTACTTCCGCAGCATTACTCTTTGCCCAAGGGATCGTTGTCTATCCCAGTTCTCAATAGGAGTTGTCCATGCTATATACTCGGGAAAAGCCATATACTTAATAACATATTGAACTCCAACAGCAGGAGACGCTCCTGGTGTCCACGTTATAACTCTTCCATTTAAGGTATAATCCGTTGGATAGTATGCCTTCCCATTGGCATCCTCAAGCCAAATTGCATCGGATTCTCCTGCCTCCCAATTCAGATAATCTTCATTCGCAGCCAGCGCACTTGGCCTTGGTGTGAATGAAGAGACTGCTCCCCTTACAATTATTTGAGAATCGTTACTTATAGGCAAAGAAATGGTCACTTTATCCAAGTCCGTAACAGGTCTAGCATGAATAGATGGAGACATTGTCAGATCTCCAGGTTTAATCCATCCCAATTCCATATAAGAACGAGTAAATGTCGCATTCTCCAAAATTGCCGTCAAAGGTCGCGCGTCCCTGAAAAGGTATCCTGCCCCATAGCATTTATCACATCCAGGCTTAGCAGACCCTACAGCGCCCTCTTCGGTGCTGAAAACGAGGCATGGACATGTAACCCCAATCTCATGAGTCACTTTTGTCCCACGATCCTGGATATGTGCTTCTAACGCAGCAAAATCGAAATCTACACCTGTGTCGACATCGTTAAAAGACATACCGCACCACCTTCTTAGAGAATTTCAAAAGTAATACCAAAGTATTTTCTTTGAATCTGCTTTTCGAGAGTCATTAATTTTTTATTATAGCCTTCAATCGTGGCGGAATAAATACCAAAAGTGGCACTCGCGGTGAAAGACGTAGATGTAGACCTCCCACCTCCACTAATAGATGTCGACGCGATTCCACCTTTATACATCTGTCCCAATATACCCAAACCATTTGCTGCTGCACGCAAGCCGATCACCTCTAGAACGTCTGGGGGAGTTTCCTCTCCTTCGAAGCCAGCCCAATATCTATATCTCCAAAAGGATGGCAGCGAGACCGCTCCCCTTAGCGCATTGACATACATCAATCCAATAAAATGATAAGCAATGCTTTGGTTAAAAGGGATCAACGTAATATAACCACTGGCCCCCTTATGAACCCAGTCTACGTTAATGTCTACAATCCGAGTGTTCTCGAGTGCGCCAATTAGATACTCGAATCGAATAGGATTCCAGTATGGAACCTTTAAATTAATCCAATGTCCTGCAGTGGGTGGATAATATGTAGTAGGAGTTCCCTTGAGGTCCCAATCTTTATTCTCGGGTAAAATGTCTGCTGCCTGACTAGTAGAAGCCCCCGGCCCAATATTGAGTCCACCCAAATTAAAATCGCTAACTACAAGAGCTGGATCCAGTGGAGTGTGAAGCCATGTACTCTCTAGCCACTCAGCCTCCTCATCAATCCAGCGCCTTAGGACTTCTCGCTTGATTAAACTCTTGTCTACCCATAAGCGCTCTGTCGTGTTCACGTTAGGCAGCAAGAGGGGGTTTACTTCGACAACCGCATAGTTCTTATCGTCGTTGGCAGGCAAAATATATTGCTGCTGGATCCCATCGGGGATCGCCATATTAATCTTAATGATTTCGCCTGGGCCATTTCGGTTGCCCCAATTTAAATATCGATTTCCCTCTGCTCCAATCTCTAAAGACATTGGAAAAATATTCATCGGGTGATTTGTAGACAGTTCAATAACTTTCACCCCTGTAATCTCACGAGGCTGAAATCGAACATTCCGTTCATCATTCGCCTTTCGCGTGGCTCCCTTTAGCCAGTTCAATTCCAGGAAGTCCGTCGTCATTAAGGTGACCCTGAAGTCCACCGTTGATGCAGAGATAGCAGATGGTCCTGTTATGCCCCCGGAGTGCTCCACCTCAATAAAATAGTCGCCTCTTCGCACCACAGGGAATGGATACTTAGATGAATACTTTATTTCTTTCAGATCAAATTCAAAAAGCATCCCATTCGGAGGAACAGCGGATGTAAAGGTGAACACCTTTCTCGCTTGAACAACTTCTTCGCTTCTATCCCGACGAGCCTTCATTAACCTCAGCGTGATCTCTTCCCCTACAAGGGTTCCATCATTTGGCGTTGGAACTACATATGCCTTGATAATATTGCGCCCACGCTCATTTCTCGTGTATTCGATGACGCCATCATGTGGCAACACAGACTCACGACTCTCAGGTGGCTCCAGGTATATTTGAAGAGTGGTTAAAGCCATTTATTTCCCTACAGCACTTCCATAGAACAAAGCAGTTCTTTTGTTCCTGCATTGTCCAATTTGGATGGTTTTCGTATCGACTTTATTTTCCTCTTAAAACTCTTCATAGAATAATGGGAAATTGGCCCCATGTATCTATCTGGATGATCATAATGCAAACGAAATGAACCAATCACATCTTCTTCGCTGTCGAACCCAAGGAATACTTTATCTTCATCATATTCATCATTAAACGACTTTTTCTGATGAATAATCCAAACATCCTTGGAATCTCTATTTGGACCCACAAACACATCAAGATCGTCTCCATCTACAGCGACAACTCCCTTGATATAGCCATAATCATGCCTCATCACAGTCTTCCATGGAATGCCTCCATATCCAATGCCCTGCCTGATGTTCCCCGCTGCTGTCTCCACTTCAATAGGAAGACCCTGGAATGAGAACTTGCCATCCAATCTAAAAGACTTTAAAAACCACATTAAGGAATCTCTGTAAAAATATTAGCAGAAGCCACCATTGGAGTCTGGAACACGCGACGATACCGAATCCTGGAAATCTCAATCTCTACTCTAACACCCTGTGGAAGTTTCAAGTCAAAACGTCCATTGCCATCCGTTGCTGCTCGAACCAGTTCATCCGTCCATCCTACTCCCATACCAATATTTGGCATATCGAGAACTCGTCCAACTACACTGATCCCAGAATACGGAGAACCTGTCCCTGGATTATGAATAAATCCATAAAGGTTGACCATACCAGACCCGGGGATGTCGCTAGGATCCAACTCCACAGACACCGAAGCAATAGCTTGGCCTCCTGGAGTTTCCACTACCACAGCATGGTCAATCCCTATCACAACGTCCGGCTTTGTTACCGTCACTTGGAGTTGAGAATTAGACGCTGCTGTAATAGGAACAACTATTCCATTAATTGTGACAGAAGTCGCTCCGAGTAAATCGGTGCCATTAATGGTCAATGTATTCCCTTGAAACACTGGATCTGGACTCACTCCAGGGGGCACATCTGTTTGTTCGTTGATTGTCGGAGGGTCCGATGGGAACACTGGAAGAGATGCCACAACTGAAAGTATATCTTCATACTGAATGAAGGGCGTGGCCCCCACCGCTATAATCTGATATCTAAAAGCACCCAATGTGTCAAAATCTATTGAAGAAAATTGAATAGAATAATTACCACCGCCCCGATCCACCCAGTCAGCAGGGATTAATGTCTTTACGGTATAACCAGAAGCTCCGGCCTTCCGGATTCGCACCTCAATATCTGTCTCAGCCAATCCAAGAACAGGCGTTCCTGCCGCAGTGGGTAACGGAGCAAATAATTGGACCATATCTTCTGATGCTATGCCCTGAAGTACGTAGTTCATCCTGCATCCTTTATAAAAAAACTTTAGAGTCTAAAGTTTTTACTTCTTAGCCTTTTTGGCTCGAGTTTTCTTTGTCGGCTTAGAATCCTCTTCAACGCTCTCTTCTTCTTCCTTAGGCTCTTCCTTAGGCTCTTCCTTAGGCTCTTCCTTAGGCTCTTCCTTAGGCTCTTCCTTAGGCTCTTCCTTAGGCTCTTCCTTAGGCTCTTCCTTAAACTCTTCCTTAGGCTCTTCCTTAGGCTCTTCCT
>Ga0114918_10000328_pt1 | contig 40668 bp, 43 predicted proteins | sample LantaG_FD_87015 | JGI IMG/M metagenome (GOLD analysis project Ga0114918, IMG submission 87015) | Deep subsurface microbial communities from Baltic Sea to uncover new lineages of life (NeLLi) - Landsort_02402 metaG | ecosystem: Environmental > Aquatic > Marine > Oceanic > Sediment | place...
AATCACCAGAATATCTACAGAAGAGATGGATTCAAATGCGTATACTGTGGAGAAAAAAGACAATTGACTTGGGACCATGTTATTCCAGAATGTAAAGACGGAAAAACCTCATGGACAAATCTAGTTACTTGCTGTAAGGGCTGTAATAATAGAAAAGATAAATTGGATGTTGAGGAATTCTGCCAAATGGAACAGTGCGAAATCCCAAAACCAGTATCTTTGGCAAACACGCCATGGTTACTAGACAAAGCAGATTTGAGACCTGAATGGAGATTCTTTTTGAAAGGAGGTTAATGTTATGAAAGATCATAAGTGGATATTTCCGCTTCGCAAGGAAGTTCTTGGATTAACTACTGACTCGGATTCTTTCAAAAACATTAATATCCATGAACAGGTTGAAATACCCTCTCTTCCCCATGTGGGTTCATTTGGGGTTGAGAGGCGCTTTGACGTACATAAAGGCGTTGACCTGTATGCAGATGTAGGAACTCCCGTGTATGCCGTAGAAGACGGCGTAGTATGTCTTATACGACCATTCACTGGCGTAGATGCAGGATGCGATTGGTGGCTGGATACTGAGGCGCTAAATATTGCAGGGGCTAGTGGCGTTGCTGTATATGGAGAAATATCAGTCAATCCAGGACTATATTTGGGTTGTGAAATACTGCGAGGGGAATATATAGGCTTTGTCAAAAGGGTTTTGAAAAAAGACAAGGGTCGCCCCACCTCTATGCTTCATTTCGCCTTGCATAAACATGGTATTCAGGGTAATGGTGTGTGGAAGGTCGGCACAAGACAGCCAGATGGTCTACTGGACCCAACTCCCTTGCTAAACAGTGCAACGCCCTTGGACAAGGAATTTCCTTGTCAATCTCTAAGTGTATAATATAACCAATGGAAGCCTCCGGTTCAATTCCGTTGTGCTCTCCAAAACCCCCTCACATAGGAGATTATCTTATGAAACCTTACCGAAGACGACCCGGTGTTATGAAAGCCCTCAAAGTCCTCAAGATTTGGTCAGATGCAGAAGGACAGGACTATGTGGATGAATTTAATCATAATACAAATTGGACAAAAAGAATGGTTAATACCAGATGTCCATGTTCATGTTCTTGCTGTGGAAACATGAGAAATGATAAATGGGAGTCTCATAAGGATCGAATAAGCCGACAGGAAAGACGCTCAGAATTGTCTTTCAAGGAACAAATAGCAGATGTTTTTACTCAATGCGATGAAGAATAGGAAGGTCTTTTTTCTTTTCGAAAGAACTAAAAGGGAAATGGGAGCTTACTATGAGTTGGTATAAGAAAATAACAAAAACTGCCGCCGCACCGTTAAGTTTTTATGTTGAAAAGATCGGTGATGGAACGGTTGACATTACTTTTACAATGAGCCGTCCAGGCGCTGAATTTGAATTAACCACATTAAGTCCAATACCTGACGCTAATTTCTCTTCTGGTCTAACAACTGACCAGAATACAGTGAGAACGATTTTCGAACAGTTATATAGCGGGAAAAAACTTACCACGCCTAAGGCCAAGAGAGAACTGTCTCGCCAGAAGCGATTGGAAGAAAGACGTAAATTAGACGAAGAGGCCCGAGCGGAAGAGAAAAGGCTGTTAGACGAACAGCAACTTTTAGAAGACCAAAAACCAAAACAAATGGAACTTAATTTTTCCAGCAATAGATCTAAACTAGTTCATAAAAAAGCCAGAACCAACAAAATTAAAGGTGGTAAGGGCGATGAGCTAGATGTCAAAGACGTTGATAAAAAACAACTTATTATGGGCATAGATGTAGAACTGGAACACGTTGGAAAGGGAGTTAATATTTCAAATGATCTTATTACAAAATTCGTGGAGAATGAATTACAAGGCATCAATGAAACCCTACCTCATCAGGAAATTCTCGAAAAATCACAAGATATTGTGATGGACCACCTATTTGAAATTGATGATTACTACACAAGATTAGCGATTATGGAAAAAGAAGCAGAGGATAAGCCTAATGAAAAAACGAAAAGCACCGATGTTCCAGATAATACCGAATGAACAAACTCCCAAGTCCCAAGCGATAGAAGACCCTCAAAAATGGATTGAAGACAATAAAGAAAAACTTCATTCATTTCTTGCGTTCAGCAGGTCAAGAGACAAGGCTGCCGGACTCGCCGCCAATCAGATTGCCTTTCATGGTAAACGCATTACCGACAGATTCTTTGCTGCCCGCAAAGGAGGGAATAAAGATTCATGGATTCTTGCAATCAATCCACAGATAAAAAGTGTTAGCGGTAACGCTGAGTTGAAAGAAGAGGGATGTCTCACTTGGGCCGGGAAAACCATTCTCGCAGAAAGATATCCAGGAATTCTTGTTTCATTTTGGAAACTGGATGGGTCTTTCGTGGAAAATGAATTTCTGAACGAATATGAAGCTCAAGTTTGGCAACATGAAATTGGTCACCTAGATGGAGAGACGGAAGAATTTAAAACAATACAAAAAGAAAGGAGCGAAGCTTTGCCGGGTAGGAACGACAAATGCCCTTGCAATTCGGGCAAAAAATTCAAAAAATGTTGCGGAAAATAATCCACAGGAGAAATAACTAACATGATAAAACACTATGTTCTAGACACAAACGTATTACTCTACGATCCTAATTCAATCTTTATGTTTGAAGACAACTATGTGCATATTCCAATGGTTGTTTTGGAAGAGCTTGATACGTTTAAGAAAGACATGAACGAACTAGGCAGAAACGCTAGGCATATAATTGGATACCTAGATGCTCTTAGAGTTAAAGGAAAGCTTTGTGATGGAGTAGAACTCGACTCAGGGGGAACTCTATTTGTAAGCTCAACTTATGAAAAAATAGATACAAGTCTTTCTGTAGAATTACTAGACAATAAACTCCTACAATTATCCGCTTATTTGAAGACCCTTAATCACGGCACTTCAGTTGTATTAGTGACTAAAGATATAAATCTTAGAGTCAAAGCGGATGCTCTTAATATTGAAGCTCAAGATTACAAAAAACCATCTGAGGGAAACGGTACTGATTATGATGGGGTTGCTGAGTTGACGGTTAGCGGAGATTTTATAGATAAGGTCTATGAAGAAGATTGCGCTGAAATAGATGATGATTCTCTTTTTTCCAATCAATATTTAATTCTCACTGACGCATCAGATCCAAAACATACTGGGCTTGGTGTTCATCGCAATGGAAAAGTCTATCCTATTCGTAAGAAATGTAAAGCCGTTAGTATCTCTCCGAACAATGTTAGACAAACTTTTGCTTTTGATGCGTTATTGAATCCAGACATGAAAGTTGTTACGATATCGGGCGTAAGCGGAACTGGAAAGACATTAATGACAGTTGCTGCCGCTATTCAGCAAACCCTGATAGAGAATAATTACCATAGGATTACCATTACAAGACCAATAGTTTCAGTAGGAAATGAGTTAGGATTCCTACCTGGAGATATAGAAGATAAATTAGATCCTTGGACTAAGCCAATTTATGACTCTCTAGATTTGATAAAATCTCTAGATAAGAAAAGCGGTAAAAGTAAAATTCCTTTACAGCTTGAACCTGAAGACTATATCGAAGTGTCTCCATTGTGTTACATAAGAGGAAGAAGCCTAATCGACACATTTATGGTAATAGATGAGTCGCAGAACCTTTCTCCGCTTGAAGTTAAAACAATTGTCACTAGAGCGGGACAGGGAACTAAAATAGTTCTTACTGGAGACGTACATCAGATCGACTGTCCATATTTGAATAGACACTCAAACGGCCTATCCCAACTGATCAAAAAGTTCAAGGGGCAAGGATTTTATGCGCATATAACTCTTACAGAGGGAGAGCGCAGCGAAGTAGCAGAGGCCGCAGCTAGATTACTGTAATCAAGATGTCATTTTCTCGAACTTTGATCTAACTTCAGCATCATAAAGATTATAGACTTTAATTCCCAAGGACAGGGCAAGTCGAATGGCTTGTCCTGTTCCCCCACTCGCCCTGCCATCGGATGTATAGCAAACCACAAAAGAAGATGGAATGTCCGTCGAATTTTTCCCTATTATTTGAGCAGAATTTCTAACCATCAATTTCTTTACTGTTGTTTTCAGCGTGTCGAACGATGGATGATGTTTCCTCGCAAGCTTAAGATGCACTTTCCTATATTTCCAATTTGTGCCATCATAGGGTGAAGCATTGCCATTGAAGAAAGGCCACGGCAAAAACACTTGTTTATCATTCTTAGCGCCCTCTTCAAAGGCCGAATCCGCCCCATTAGCGCCTCCAGACCTTAGTATATATCCTTTGGCATTCAAATGGCAAGCTATTTTCTTCATTAAATCTAAAATGTCTTCTGGGGTATCTCTGGAGCCGATACCTGCATAGTATTTTGTTTCCTCTTGGGTTTCGTTTTTGTTTTTGGTTTCGTTTTTGGTTTCGTCTGCGGGTTCGCTATGGTCCTTAATGATTATAGCCCATTTTTCATCGTCCTTAAAGTTTTCACCAATTTCAAACAACAGATCAAGAGTTTTCCCAGCAAGTTTCTCTTCAGCGTTAGAGCCGTAAAAGAAACAGTCCATTTTCGTTCCCTCAAAAGTTACGAAAGCCCCAACACCGCTTCCCCACTCATGAACAGATTTACATTTAATGCCATCTACTCTAAAAACAATCTTTTCATTCTCTTGGCCAAAGGGACCGAACTGCTGCAGATTCTCACAGAAATCATTATCAATAAGATAAAAAGTCTTAGGTTTGATTAAAAGGTCATATTCAATGGGAATCTCTTCGAAGGATGTTTGCTTTTTATAGGTATTTATCGCTTCTTCCAGTATAGACTGAGCGGTTTTTACATATTCTTCCTTTAAAGTTGCTCCAGCGGCCATCTCGTGACCCCCATAAGCCTCAAATAGGTGAGGAACCATATCCATGACTTCTTTTATGTTTATTCCACTAATGGATCTAGCAGAGCCTTTTATTGCCCCCTCATGATTCCCGAAAACTAAAGATGGTACACCATATTTTTCCGTCAATTTACTAGCAACAATTCCAACAATACCAATTTCCCATTTATCATCATATATAACTATGCAATTTCCATCATATTTTTCGCCAATTTTCGTAATAGCGCTATTGATCATTTTATTTTGTAGTTTTTTTCTCTCTTCATTAACAGCATTCATTTCTAGGGCCATGCCAAAAGCTTTATCCTCATCTTTTTCATTTAGGAGATCAATAACCCTTGAGGCGTGTCTTATTCTTCCATTCGCATTAATTCTAGGACCAAGCCTAAAAGAGATATCTTCCACGGTGCAATCCTCAGATCCAATCCCGCTTACTCTCATTAGCTCTACAAGCCCATGATTTTTAACCGAAGGCAATGCCTTCAAGCCATTAGCGACTATTATCCTGTTATCTCCATGTAGAGGTGATACATCCGCCACAGTTGTCATAGCGGCGTAGGGAAGAAGCCTGTCTGGGTGGAATTTCAAATGAGGTTTAAGTTTTCTTGCGACCTGATATACGAGTCCTCCTGTACTATATGGAGGAACATTTTTGGCAAGCCTATTATTGATTATTACATCTGCGTTGCTGGCAAATTTTTCTTCATCAACAATATGATGGTCTATAATAACGATAGTGGGATTTCCAAGCTCTTTTTTAAGTATAGCTATCTCTTTCTTGGAGTTTGTCCCGCAATCGAGGAGCACTACCAACCCAATTGACTTATTTTTAGCATCATTGATGAAATTCTGTAATGATCTTTCATTGAGGCCGTATCCATCGGTTTTGCGATGGGGGATGTAGAAGCTGATATCTTTACATCCTCCGCTGTATAATATGTTCTTAAGCATAAAAGAGGAGAATGTGCCGTCTACGTCATAGTCTTCGAAGACATATGCTGACTGAGGAGGGTTCGTAAAGATATCTACTATCTTATCTATATTAGGTACGATGTCAGGACTATTAAGATGATCTAGGTCATTCTTAATGAAAGCATAAAAGTCCTGAGAGTTTTGAATTCCGTAGTCTCTCACTGAGGCTATGGCACAAAGAATAGGGTCTGAAATGTCAGAAGAAAGTGTTCTAAACAGAGATTTGTTTAATGTTTTTGGTTGCCAAGATGATGTCATTGTATTTGCTCCTTTGTTAGAAACCATTATACAGATTCAGGAGACCGAAGAATGAGTAAAGACTATTATGAAATATTAGGTGTTGGCAAAAATGCCAGCCAGGACGACATAAAGAAGACTTACAGAAAGCTTGCTAAGAAGCACCACCCTGACAAAAACCAAGATAATCCTGAAGCGGATGAAAAATTTAAGGAGATTTCTGAGGCTTATGAGGTTCTGTCAGACGAGAAAAAGAGAATGCAGTATGACCGTTTTGGCACTGTGGGAGATAAGGGAAATTTTGGTAGGCAGGAACGTAGAGGAAATCATGTGGTCTTCAATTTTGATGATCTAGGTGGATTCAACACTAGATCTGCTTTTAGCGGCTTCGAAGAGCGCGTACAGGAAATTGCCATTGAAATTAATATCACAATGAAAGAGGCATTTGATGGATGCAAGAAATTTATTGCATTTAGGGCCTTAGACAAGTGCCAAGAATGTGAAGGAAAAGGATACGGCAAAGATGGAAAGACAGAAAAATGTTCTACATGCGATGGAACAGGTGAAGTTGGTTTTGCCAAAATGGATGACCACATATTAACTCGTGCATGTCCTCATTGTAATGGAAGTGGAGAAAAAATTATAAATCCATGCAAGAAATGTAAATCCAAGGGCGTAGAGCCAAAAACGAAAAAATTAAACATAGATGTACCCAAGGGAGTTTTGCCGGGGAATATACTGAAGCTCTCTGGAGTTGGGCATCGCCATCCTAAAAAGGATTTGAATGGTGATGTCGTAATTATAGTCAACATAAAAGAGTCGAAGTTTTTCAAGCCGAAGGGCGCTGATGTTTATTGCATGGTTCCGCTTACTGTTAAGGAAGCTATTTTTGGTGGAGATAAATCTATTCCAACGCTACATGGCAAATTAGAAGTGAAGGTTCCTAAAGGAACGAAAAACAAATCTGTTCTAAGAATCAGAGGTAAGGGAGCAAGAAAGGGAATTAACAGGGAGGAATTTGGAGACATATACCTGAATTTCTTTATTGACATACCAGAAGCTGAAGATTCCAGAGCAGAGCAAATTAATGAAGACGGTTTTGAATACGAAGTGGTTAATGAATTCGACAAAGCCTCAATATAGGAATAATAATGAAGAAAACTTGTAGCCCAGTATTGGATTATGACATGATAATGTCAAAGAAATATCTATTTTCTTCGTTAGATAGTTTTGACGAAGCAATAAAAAAATATAAAAGGACGACAAGGAACTTCTGCGATACATGTCGGGGGTCACAGAAGCATGAATTTGCTCAGACGATTAGGGACGAATTGATTGAGAGGAAAATGGGGCATATATTTTCGCAGCTTGAACCCAGAATGATTGTAAGACATGGAACAAAAATATACAGAGCCTCTGACTTTATTTAGGCGGGCTTGATGATATGGTGTAAATTCCCCTTCGATCTAGAACTATTGCATAATTCTTTTGATCGCCCTCTATGACAAGCATAATACAATCCTCTAAATGAAGCAGTCTCTTTTGGTCTAATTCTTCTTTTTCTTCCATCTCTTTCTGCAATTCTACTCGCCAAGTATCTGGAATTCTTCCAACATGAAGTATCTTACTTCCAATTACGCATTGAAGCTCTTCTATCGCAGAGAAAAGCTTAAGAGAGGAGTCTCTTGGGTTCCTACTCTCATTAGACATAGAGGCGAACTTGGGATTTTTTGATTTAATTATGTCCCTTAGAGCACTCTTAACAGACTGCTCTATTTCTTTTGCATCCAAGCCGGAACATAATATTTCACATTCAAAGAGGTAATCAGAATTTGGTTTATATTTCATATTATCCATCCACTATTTGAGAATAATCTATATCATCTTGTTCATCCGTGGGATCAGCATCAAGAAACGATAGATCTTCGACAACTTCTCCGGAAGCAGAAGTATCAGCTATTTTCTCAGAATCACCATAATCAACGACTTCATTATCATCATCGGTTGCCTGCAATCTTTTAACGGAATCATATGCATTTTTATATTTTGTGCTTTCAACATTTACAATTTCGTATCCGCTTTGTCTAACAAACCGTACAATTTCGATTATTTCAGGAGCATAATGCTTGAGTTCTTTCTTATACTGCATCTGCGCATGATCTTCTTTTACTTTTCCTATTAGTATTCGTAGGAGTACGGATAGCGCATCTTCTTCGATCTCACTCGGTAGAAATCCTATATTTTTAGGTTCTATCCAATTAATTATTCCATCGTTTTTACCAGCCATAATATATATCTCCTTTTTATTGTTATTATACTAAGGTCTAAAGGAATTTATTCTTTTCCAGTCAATATATACAAAACACTATTTTTGGGGACAACTATGGATTATGAAGATAAAATAGCATCGTTAGAGGTCAAAAATAAGCGCCTTGAAGGCAAGTGCGACAATATTTTTGATCAAATAACAGAATTGCGCACAACCATACAGGAAATCTATGGAGACACATCAAAAAGTGAAAGATTTTTATGCCATGAAATGTTAGAATTATCTAAGCGCCTTGAAGAAATTGCAAAACAAGTCAGTCCATCAGCCACAAATGTCACAGTTTCCCCTCAAATAAATCCAAGCATCAATCAGAATCCAACTATTACTTCTCCAACTGCTGTTGCATCTCCTTTAAAACAACCGGAAGAAAAGAAAAAAGGACTTTTTGGATTTAGCTTAGATAATATGATAACGTTAGGAGTTGCATCCGTTGTTGGATTGATTATTCTAACTGGCCTCCTCTCCATGTTTCTGTTTAAATTATTTGCAATATTTGGAGGCTTGTTCAATTAAAATGAAAACTTTAATCATAGATGATGATATTAATGTTCTTGAGTGCTATAAAAATATTATTGGTAGTGATCACGTTTCTTTAGTTGATTTTATGGACAATCCTAAAACCGCTTTAGAGATTCTTCAGTCAGGAAACAAAATTTATAATCGAGTGATATCTGAAATGTTCTTCGAAAATGTTAATATTAACGGATTCGACATATTAAACGCCGCAAGGAGACAAAATATATCTGAAAGAATAATCTTAACTTCCATTAGTAACCCAGTCATTAATAGGCTAACAAATGCCACTTTATTTATAAGAAAACCATTAACAAAAAGAAAAATTGAGATGATTGTCTATGATCCAATAGAGGAAATCTCTAGGGCATTTGGAAAAAATGAATTCTCTAAAACGCCAGCGTTCTCAATGGCTAAATCAGTTTTTATTTAATCCCGCCCAGTGTTTCTGGCGTTATATACTTACGACTCAATACCTTACCATACTTTGAAGAAACTGTTGTTAGGCAAATGGCGCTCCCATGATTGATTCCTTTTTCGTAAGCAGTATATGAAACCACAAGTTGGTTTTTGTTATTAAAACAGCAGTTTGGATATGAGGCTTTAGTTGTTTCATTGAGAACTATTAAAGGCTCAGTAACAAGCATGCCTTGTTTATCCGGTTCCAACATCCCTAGCGTAAGTTCTTTCCTATTTTTCTGAGCGTTATATAAAATTAGCGCATTACCTTCCCTGTCGTTAAAAGTAGCAATGGACTCGTTATGATTAGGGACTCCACTTTTCTTCATTGACCCAAAGACTACCAATTGTCTTGCGGTGCTAAATGTAAGTTCCGCGTAAGGAGCATAGCACTCAGATGGGTTATAAGAAAGATTTCTCTGGAAATTCCTGAAAAATACATAGAATTTTCCATTCTTATGAACTAATGATGGCTGTATCGCAGGAAAATCATTCATGCATACATATCTCTCCATCAGTCGGCCTTTTCCAAAATGGAATAAAACACCCCTCTCAATCCCCTCGTCATAACAAGGAAGTACTAGTGACCCATCATTGAAATAATACGGATTTACTCTAGGACAACAGTATGTACCCAACACATATTTGTTATTCTTCTCGGACATAAGGTCTTGTACGCAAGTATATGTTGTCTTCCAAAGATCAAATACATTATTGGCCATGGGCCTAGTGAACATGCTATAACAACAATAGAGACTATCGCTGAAAACCATTAGTACTGGATTCCCACTGCCTATTGGCAATTGTTTAAATAGAGTAAATTTGCCTTTGTCCTTTTTGAATATAAGAACTCTTTGGCTGACGCACTCTTTTTCACCGGCATAAAAAGCGACATATAGTTCGTTTTTATAGTATGCGCACGAAGGACTATGTAAGGCTGTTAATGACATTAGACAGACAATCCTGTTTCTTCTTCAATTATTCCGATCATATCAGAAGCTTCATCCACTCTGTTCTTCTTTGTATCATCGTCATAATTTCCATTTTCAGCCTCATCGATATACTCATTAAGGGCATCGAGTGTATTGAAAATCTCCGACTCTTCAAGGGCAACAAGCCTGTCGGCCCCGTCATCTGTAGCTGTCTTTTCAATTCTTTCGGCTATGTTCTTATACACTGGGTCGTATGACTTGCTGTCAACATGCATTAACATATTCAGCAAAAAACTATACTCTTCTTGTCTTAAAGCAATTTTCATTTGTAACTCCTTTTTCAGATTATTCAGTCATTATACAGCGCTACTCTTCAGTTTTTATGATTCCGACACCTATGCCAGCATCAAGTAGAGCACTTTTCTTGTCATGGGAAATTTTTTCAAAATATGATGCGCTTTCAGCGCTTTTATTTAAGTTATGATAGTAGATATCTGCGTTTTCTCCAAAATAGAAATCGTAGGTATCAAAAATTCTGTCCATATATTCGTCATCATTCATATATTCGATGACAAAGAGATCAACAGGATCTTCAGTAAACAAAGTTCTAGAACAATACAGAACATCTTCGTTAAAACAGTCGCCTTGGAAGTGCTCCACATAATCATACCCTCTATTGGCTAAGGCTGAGAAGATTCTTTTCTTCTCATAGAAATTTGTATCACCTGCCTTAAAAGTGTTTTTTACATCTACCGACAATATTTTCTTAATACCGCTGATAAATTCATTACATATGGCGAATAACAGAGAGTAATTTCCTTCTCCAAGCTCAAGTATATTTATACGTCTCCCATATTTCAAATACACTAGAGAATGTATGAATTCCCATTCATTTCCGCGAAATTCAATTTCATTCAGTCGATATCGGTCAATGTCCATTATGTTGTGGCATGGAAGGCTCTGTGTCCATCTCCGCATCTAAGATTAACGTGCTGAAGTAACACTGAATCTTTGCTTCGTACATGCCCCGCTATTTCGAATAAAGGACACCATGAGCCGCACGCCTTATTTTCATGCGCGTATGGGCAAAGATATGCAATGTAATCGTGATTTCTAGCATTGACATCATTTACGGCGTCAGTATTTGATGAGTAAAATGTGTTTGTAGCCATTATTTATTCCTCGCTTTTTCTGTAAATACAAAAGTGTCGTCATTGGTTTGATAGTAACCATAATTTCTTCTTTCTAGTTCTAAGTATATCTCATATCTACCTTTTTCATGCCCCATCTTCATACCTTCAATGAATCTTTTATTACTATCTATTTTACCTACAAAAAATCCCATGAACAGCAGGAAGCATATTATAAACATGACATTTAGAAATGCGATAATAGAAAAAATCATCGTGACAACAATTTTCTTTTTTTCGTCTTCCATGTTTACCTCCTGCATTATTATACATTCAAAGAGGTAGAAAGTCCTTCTATTTTCAAATAAAGGAAAATTCATGCACTTTCTCAATATGTAAACAGGAGGTGATATATGAACGTCATGCGAAATGAATCTGAGAACAGCAAGAAACACCCTCCAAAAAGAGAAGATATTTTAAGGGTGTTTTTTAGAAATATAGACCTATCTAGGTTTTCAAATATTAATATAGATGAGGTCGTGTCTAATTTACAATCCATAATTAGCACATGGGAAAGTAACAAATGAATCTAACTGGTGGAACACTTGTATATCCAAAGCTAAGTGTTGCGGAGTTCATAGCGGAATCTGCAACTTGGGCTACTGGTCTGTGTGGAGTGATTTGTGATGATGCGTCTCAGGCTTATTCCGATCTATCTCTTAACTTAACTGAATACAATGCGTTGCTCAGCCGAAGTTTGAGCGTATATGATTATGATTCGGATGAATTAAACTATTATCGAATAGAGCCAGAAAGCTTTCCATTCAATTTCGACAGAATTCATAGAGAGCAATGGCGTAGATATTGGGTATTTATAGGATACGGAACATCACATCCGTCAACGAATACGCCTGGGGCGATCAATATGTCTTATCTAAAATCTAAACATTTGGCAGATTCTTCGTTTGGAGTTGGATTCCTAACTCTCCCTAGCTATATAGAAGAAGTAGATATATATGCGTCTCAAATAGCTCATAATTACACCTATGCGACTGGGAGTAAGTCTGATAGCGGTCATAAGAATTTCTGGATGAAAAGGACTTCTAACATATATTATGTATATGATCAAGATGAAGACTTTTTTTATAGATTTCAATAAGGAGCTTTAATAATGTCAGAGGGACACGATATCAAAACGCCTTCCGCTGGTTCCTACAGGTTCGGAGGCTATCAGCCCAAGAGAGATCTAAATAAGAACATAATTAAAGAAGATCACGATCTATATCGAGGAGAGTTATGGCAGTCAAAATCTCTTCGTAGAGAACGAGGGGAACAGCCCCATGAGTCTTTGGGGAGTAAATAATGGCATATGTAAAAAGCAAAAAAACGGATGTATTTGATTTCTCAGATTTTGAAGGAGTTATCTCAAGAATTAAAGATGAGACTGGCGCTTCAAAGAAGAAATCTTCTAAACGAGAAGATATTGTTGACATTATTACATTTTGCGAAAGTGAAAAGTATTTAAGCTTCCTAGAGACTAAGCCCCCGATGATTCTTACTAATGTCCAGAGAATAATTTTGAAGTGCTTCTATGCTGGCAGTGAGGGAAATGAAGATATTTATCTTACGACAGCCGAGAAAAATTGGTTAATCACATGGGCAGAAAACAAAGACAAACAGAAACAGCAACTTATCGAACATGTATTAAGGAAACATGCGGCGAGAGTTCCTATTCACGAATTAATATTGGTTCTTGGACGAAGAAGTGGAAAGACGATGCTCGCTTCCATTATTGCCACATATGAAGCATATAAATGTTTAGAATTATACAACCCCCAGGAATATTATGGACTTGCTCCAGATAACCCTATCTTTATATTAAACATAGCCACGGCGGCTCCTCAAGCGAAACACCTGTATAACGAAATTAGATCTAGGATAAGAAATAGTTATTATTTTAGGGACAAATTAAACCAGGAATCAAGCAGTGAAGAATACACATATTTAATGACCCAATATGACAAGGACACTAATGAAAACCTTATGAGACAGGGGCGTCATAAAGAGCTTATCAAAGGAAGTATTATTATCCAATGTGGCCATAGTAACTCTAACTCTCTGATGGGAAGTGGTATTATCTGTCTAATCTTTGACGAGTTGGCATATTTCAATGAAGGTTCAGGAAAATCAGGCGGAACCAAAGTATATGGCGACCTTATCCCTGCAACAAAAGCCTTTAGACACCCAGATGGAACTCCTGCCGCGAGAGTTGTGGAAATTAGCGCTCCAGCAGGAAAATCAGGTGTATTCTACAACAACTTTAAAGTAAGCATGGAGCCAGAGGGCGAAAATATGATGTCTTTTCAATTCGCCACATGGGAATGCAGTCCTGTAATTAAATCAAAACAGGATTTGGCCGCAGAATTCAAAAAGAATGAGGCAGAAGCAATAGTTAGATACGGAGCGGAATTTAGCGCAATGATGACAAGCGTCTTTTTTCCTCCGGAATGCATAGATATGTGCATTGACCATAACAGTTTTTGTGCGGAAAAAGGAACGCCCTACTTCAAATACTTTATGCATGTTGACCCTGCCCTAACAAGCCATAACTATGCTCTCGCCATATTGCATCAAGAAGTCTATTTAGACAAAGAGAGCCGAGAAAGAAAACGAAGAATAGTCGTTGACCACATAAAGAAATGGACTCCAAGACCTGGAAAAGAGGTTAGTATTACGGAAGTGGAGAACTATATCATAAAGCTGTGTAGTAAATTCAACATGGCTTCGATTACGTTCGATGATTGGAATAGCGCGAGCACAATTCAGAAATTTCGTAAAAAGGGGTTGCCTGTAAAAAGGACTCCGTATAGAGGATCTTATAAACAGCTTATATATGGTGAATTAAGAGATTTAGTGGTAGAAAAAAGGCTTCATCTCGTTCCCGATGAGTTATTGATAGGGGAAATGAAAAGCCTTCTTTTCAGGCTGATAGGAAATGGTTTTAAAGTTATGCCAGACCCTGATAGCGAATATCCTACGGATGATTATTGCGATTGCATAGCGGGAGCAGCTCACATGTCATTATCTGCTAATTTATTTGAACTGCCAAAAACAACAGTCATTCAGACGAGCTTAGGTATGGGAGGCAGAGTTGCTTCTCTTTTCAATACTAAACCTATCGTGGGATATGGGAGCCAAAATTAATGAATTGGTATCAAAACATTATAACAACATCAGGCAAATCGGTTGTCGATTTGGTCTATCAGGAGTGGAAAGAATCTTCTTTTATGGCTAATGTGGGAAGTATAATTCACAGAATATATCAGATCGGCGTTCCGGCAGATGCCAACAAAGAAACGCTAGAAGATAGAATTGATCAGGTTGTCAAAGAATTGGCGTCTGAAGACGGCGAGATGAAGCTTTGGCATAAGGTGATAAGAGATGGAAAGTATTTTTCCAGAATAAAGAATGCGGTTAAGAAACAGTATCGCAAGAAGGTAAAAGAGATAGAAAAAGCAAAACAGGGTCCTCTACAAATCAATACTCCGCAGACTCCCGCTGCTCCTCCAGGTGGAGGCGGTGGTGGAGCCGGGGGCATGTTGATGTAAAGAAGGAATTTCTTCATTTTTCTAAGAATTTGTAAGGATAACAACAAATAAAGGAGTCTTATAATGGGGTTTAACTTAAAGAAGGCAAAAATAGACTACGAACATCAAGATGCTATGCTTGAAGAAAAAAGAGATCAACGTGGACACGAATCTCCTAAAGATGGCAATTATGAGAGAAATCTTAATAAGGATAGAGCAAAAGAAGCAGAACCTGCCGTGTTTGAAAAAACCTTAAGCAAACACCATAAAGAAGCAGGAGATGAGGCTAGAGTCACTGAAGCTAGATTAGAAGATGGCGACAAGCGTGATGACAGGACGCATAAAACTAATACTCTTCCTATCAATGAGTTAGCAGAAGAATCTCAGAGAGCCAGATTGAAAGCTAGAGGCGAACCAACAGTAGACAAAACTCATTTCCAAAAATACAAACAGGAAGATTTGGGATTAAGTAAGGAGAATTTTGCTCAGCTAGACGGAATTAATAGAGAGATTGACAAGCTCTGGATGGCGTCTTCATGGAATAGACTTACCACAAAAGAAAAACAAACAGTCCGTAAGTTAGTGGCGTCAAGAGACAAAATCATAAGGTCATAATATGATCGTAGTCGCTTTAAAAGATTATATTCTTCATGAAGAAGTTCTTGGAGGATATAAAATACGGGTATTGCGCCTTGATACTTCTAATGCCGTTGAGCTAGAAGTGGAAAGGGATAGCCGCCTTATGGTCCGGAAGAAAATGGACAGTCTGGAAAAGGCAAAACGGTTCTTAGACAAAATTAGGGAAAAATTTAAGAAAAAACCAGACGGGAATAAATTCAATCTTAAAGACAAAAAAGAGGCCAGGTTAAACAGCGACAATCCAAAAGCATTTTTGCCGGGAAGTCCCAGCGAGAACCCATTTCAAGACAATGGAGGAGGGGGTTTATTAGACCACGTTCAACGATTAAAAGATACAAAAAATCCCTACAATCGTAAGAGAAGGAGAAAACCAACTCGTCAAAGGGCTAAATGGGACGAAACAAGCGGCGGGGAAAAGGATGACGGAATCCAACTTTCACGTTGGGGGCCAGAAAATGGTCCGAGTAGAGATAGCGGTCCTGACAGACCTGGTTTTGAAAGAGCACTTGGTAATGAAAATGAGGGAAGCAGACCTCCAATACCAACAGGCGAAGACTCGATAGATGTTGCGAAAAATCCTCAAGACTATAAAACAAATTATGATGCCGGATATCCTGGCGATAGGGATACGGAACAAGATGTGGAAGACAAGGCCAGACATAGAAAAAGTCTGGAAAAGCAAAAGGAATTGCAGAGAAGGAAAGAAACTTTTACCGTCATTTATGAGCAAGGCGGGGAAAAAGAAAAAGTCGTGAATTTGACTTTACAGGAAGCACTTCGAAGATCTCGAATGTATCCTGGCTCAGAAATAGTAAAAAATTAAAAGGAGATGAACAATGATTAAGATGGTATGTGCAATTGAAGGCGAGAGAACTATTACGATGGATTCGTGCGGTATATCAAAGATAAAAAATGGCGACATAATCTCAATTAAAAATGAAGATCTAATTCAGCCAGAGATTCAATTCTTAATGCGGAAAGAAATCCTAACTGTCGTAGAAGAGACGGAAAGCGAGTTTACGCCAGAAGAGAAAAATTATCTTAGGCCAAGCGTTGTCGTATATGAGTGTTATGTTCCTGACGGAAGAAAGCTAACTCTTGACAGCATTAAAGGAACTGTTGAAACTGGCAAAAGAATTGAAATCAAAGCCGCAGATATAAACAACGAAGATGTCGCTTATGCTATTAGAAAAGAATATATTAGACCAGTTGATCCGCCTTCAATGCCGGCCCCAAACGTCCTTCTGTCAGAAAAACCCGCTGAAGCGGTAGTTATGCAAACTAGGGAGGAAGCGAAAAAGGCTCTTAAAGAAAAAGTTATTGAAGAAAAGGCTCCAGAAGAAATTATGCCCATGTTGGCGGGTTTCGCTAATGCCGTAGAAGAAGATGAAGCACCTCAAGAGATAGAGGATGTCGCAATTGAAGACATAGTTGAGACAGAGGCGATTGAAGAGGCTCCAAAATTTAGAGTTGGAGAAAACGTAGAGAACGATTTGAAGAATTTGGCATCAAATATAATTGCTGAAAACGAACCTGTAGTCCCAAAAACAAAAGCCGCTGCTAAGCCCGGTACAAGAAAAAAGAGAAAATCTAAAAAGGCATAACAATGAGAATAGTTAAAACAAGTAAGCTTCATGCTAATTCCAAAGTGGAATGGGAATCAATAGCTGGGACAAAAGAAGGCAAAGTCAAACAAATAATGGGCACTCATGCCAGTATTATTGATGCTTCTGGTACGACCTATATAGTTCCAATGAGCAAAATTAGGAAGAAAATAAATGCCTTTTAACAATCATGATTATTCTGATGAGTTCTATGAAGTTCTTTATGGACTGGGCGTTTATGCTCAGCCCGATGGATCTCTGGGTGTTTCAGACAAACTCCCTAGATGTCATATTGAAGAGCAATATATAGTTTCATTCGAATCATTTGCTGAATGCATAACATATCTTGAATCAGAACTGAATGGGGAAATAACTAATTTCATTTCTGTTTGGGATTCGTTAAAGTCTGAATTGAACGAACTGGTGATAGATAAGCCGAATCATCAATCAAAAATAGATGATGATCTGGTATTCTCTTTTATTAATGCAATGCTTTCAACAGCAGATAACTATAATGAATTAGAGGATGTGACAGAAACTTTAATAGAAGCGAAGAAAAACATTTTCTACATGGATGACAGTTTTAGAGAAAGACTTGGTTATTTCTGTGTGCTTCTTCAGTCTATGGATTCTGAAATACTTGGTGAGAACCAAAGGCTTCTCACTTTGAAGTATATAAAAGACAGTAATCAAGATTCCCAAATAAAAAACATGTTAAAGTTTGCTTATTACGCTCCTTACGGAAGAAATGAGGGAGTTGGATATAGAGGAAGAAACAACCCGATGAGTCCTCTTAGAGGTTTTGATTATGTGCAGGATAGGGTTATGGACGGAACTGAACTTCACGATTATCCTAACGGATCAGATAACACCGGACATGCTTCGGAAAAATTCATTGGTAGGGACGGCTATAACAAGTTCAAAAAGCATCCAGAACTGCTTCGTGATACTACATTGAAACTAAAAACAAGTCCCTTGGGCTATATGAGCAGAGAAAGACGCAGAAAGTTGAAAGCCAAACAGAAGAAGCAGAATAAATATTCAGTTGGTCCGACTGGAAGAATTAGACAGGATTTAGTTACAGACCCTACGAAATATGAATGGTGGGAACCTAATAAAAATCCGTATATGTGGGCCGACAGAGAAGACAACGGAGTATATCCAACATGGAGTTCTTATCGGTGATATTATGGCTAGTGCAACAAAATTCAAAAAAATAGTCAAAGAAGTTGCTAGAATCGCTCAATCATATGGAATTAAAAATTCCTATGTTGTCGGGGGTTATCCTCGTGCTCTTTTGATGGGAACTGCAAAAACCGATGTTCATGACCTTGATTTTGCATCTGCCTGGCCAGGAGAAGCAACAAAATTAGGGTCAATGGTTGCCTCTGAATTAGTAGGAGAACTTCCGGAAATATATCACAGAACTGGAACTATTAAATTCACATACGAAGATGTTGATTTAGAGTTTCAAGGCACATTGGGATCAATTGCGGATACCCAACCGATAATGTCTGAATTAACTGACTATGGGATTGCGGTTTCTCCTCTAACTCTAAATATATACGCACGTGACTTCACTATTAACACTTTGGTTCAAGATCTGAATGACTTACAGATATATGACATAACTGGGTTCGGAATTATGGATTTGGAAAACGGTCTTATTAGAACACCAATCAAACCATCCGTCTCTGCGAAGATTAACTCTCTTGTCATTTTACGCGCTATTAGATTTTCACTCAGATATAATTTCAAAATTGTAGAAGCTCTTAGCGATGTCATAGAACAATATAGAAGTCTTTTACTCAAGAAATATACGCCAGAGCGCCTTCAGATTGAAGTATTAAAGATGCTTCAAGAAGATTATGAAGGAACATTGTATATGTTTAAGAAATATAGGCTAGAGCACATTTTGCAAAATAAATCTTACGATATATTTGAGATTTTAGACAATATTGACATAACAACTTTCGAGGGTGACATAAGTTCACTAGTAACAGGAGATTTCAAAAAATGAAATGGCTAAAAACCGCACCAACACAAGATGCTCTTAATAAAGTAGCAAGTAAATATGACATTGTAATACAAAAAACTGCGCAAAGTTATGCTAGTGATATAAAAGAATGTGTAGATGTGGCTCCTCCAGTTGCCGGATGGGAAGGCGATATTAAGGCCGGTTCACAAAATGAAAATCATGTATCGGTTGGGGAAGATAGATTTATCGACCTGTCTGGCCTACAGTCTACAGATGCTGGTTTTTCAAGTCTTTTGAATCCAATTTGCAAGTATGCTTTCGCCAGACTGCTAGACGATATGGGGAAACCTCTTTTCTTTACCTCAAACAATTTTTCAAAATATCCTGGCACTTGCGAGATAGCCATAGACGTAGACAAGACCGAAACTGTTGTTAATGACGCGTGTGTGGTCTATGCGGACAAAATTCTTACAGTTGGAGAACAGTATGGGACCGTTAGTGTTACTTGTTATGCCAAAGATAAGAAAATTACAAAAGCTTTCATCAATGACCTCAATAGAAAAATGAAAAAAGAGAATCAATACAGAGGTAAATGTCTGTTCTTCTCTGACGAATCTATAATTTTCCGCGATACTCCAACTGTTGAGTGGGATGATGTTATTATGAATTCTAAGAATAAGAATGAAATCAAAATTAATACTGTTGATTTTTTGACTAATCAAAAATTTGCAAATCTTGGGATTAATCGTAGAGGACTTATTTTGTTTGGGCCTCCTGGCACAGGTAAAACCATGATGGTAAAATCTCTATTTGCGAAGATGAAGAACCAAGATGTTACAAGGATTTATGCGACGGCAGATACGTTTACATATCCTGGCGTAGTAACTCAGCTATTCGATTTCTTGGGATTCACGGGTAAAACCATGCTTGCCTTTGAGGATATGGACCTTATTAGCCCAGAAAGAAGTGATGGAAGCGGACGTAAAGTTTTGGGCGCTCTATTAAATAACCTTGACGGTATTCGTAAAATGGCAGATCCTTTGGTTGTCGTAGGAACCACAAATGATATCGGAATGATTGATAATGCGTTGGCAAATAGGCCATGTCGTTTTGACAGAAAAATTGAAGTTCCACTTCCTGGTAAAGACCAAGTAAAAACATTTTTTAACATGTTGGCTGGTGTAGATGTTACTGACGAAATTATTATTTTATCAAACGGTTTTTCTGGCGCGCATATAAAAGAAGCGGTTAATACGGCCAAACTTATTGCGGCTGAAACTGGACTAGATGCTAAAGATTGCCTTAAGGATGCCTGTAGCATCATCAAAGATAACTTCTTTCCAATGACTAGAGAAGCATCAACTAAGATGTACAAAAACGAAGAAGAAAAAATGACTAAAGAAGCTCAGATTGCACTTATCACTCCTATGATTACAAATCCTTTAGGACAGCAGTTTAGTCTTATTCCTCTTCTTCGATTCTTGCGAAGACCTTCAGAGTATACTAATAAAGAAGCCACTTCTCTGTGGAAAATTTGGAAAGATCATGATGGCGCTATTGACAATAATAAGATTGCCATCGATGAGAAGAAATATTCTAGTGATATTAGGGTTCTAACTGAAAAGAGCATAATGCAATCTGAGGACGGCGGAAAATATGCGCTAACAGACAAGGGCAAAAAATTACTTAGAAGCATAATTCTAACCACAGAGGTCAATTCCTTCGAAAAGAATGCTTCGGAGCCGGAAGAAATTGACATGGAGGCCGTTGAGCATAAAATTCACGGTAGTAGCGGCAAAAAAATGAAGAAAGCTTCTTCTGAATCTAAGAAAAAAGAAACCATAGATAAGGATTGGTACTTTAATGCCCTCCCAAAAAACAAAGAAGAAAATTAAGGTAGAGTTAGCACAAACTCCATCTGAAATAACTTATGGTCTTATGTACAGAAAAGACCTAAATCCAGATTCTGGTATGCTTTTCGTGTTCAACAAGAAGAAAGAGCTAAGTTTTTGGGGAGCGAATACATATATGCCTCTGGACATAGCATTTATAGATGACAATAAGATTGTCGATATCAAAAAAATAGTTCCGCTTTCTACTAAGCCAGTTAAATGTGAAACCCCTTGCGACAGGGCGCTTGAAGTATCATCTAATTTTTTCGCAAGTAATGACATAAAGATTGGCAGTTCTGTTGAAATCTGTGAGAATGAAGTCACCTTTTTATCAGAGTAAAAAAGGAAAAAGGCAACTCTCTATGAAAGTCATATATACAGAACAATTAAAGAAAATTGCATTTCAAAATAAAGAGGTTGAAAAAGCAGAGGGAATTTACAAGGACATAAGAGACGCTTTTCCTGAAGACACTCAGCACACTCAACAGATGGTTGAGGGGTTACAGGAAGAGGAAATGGAAAAACAGATGCTTCAAGAAGCTCTGTCAAATGGACCTAGCTCAACAGAAGCGCTAGGGTTGGATCCAGAAGATTTTTCTGAAACTTTTTTGAGGATATCGAATGCGATGTCCTACGGTAAGGATTTAAAAATAGGCTATTTCACATATGAATCAGGAGTATACATCGAGAGGTCAATAAGACCTGAATATATATATCGCGCTGAGTCAACGAATAACAATGTTTTAGTTACTTGGTGTTATGACTGGGACGAATATAGAGCTTTTATTCTTGATAACATAGTCTTTGCCGAAAGCAACGAGCAAAATTCAATAGGGGAAGAACAGATATGAAACATAACCAAAGGATAACTAAAATAGCATATCAAATTGGGACACAAGGCTATGCTCTTATGAATGACAGAGCGTTCTGCAATTGTCAAAAGAGAAAAGCAGAAACAATGGACAGTGCCTGGGAAGCCTGGAACAGTTGCTGGGATGAATACAAAGAAGCCTATAATGGCGACCCAGACAAGTGGCTAGAAACCTATATTGCTCCAGATTCAAAGAAAAAAATCAAAGCATCATCGGAAATTAAAACGATGGTGAAAGACAATTTAGTTAGTGACGTAGAGGGTCTTAAAGGTGATTCGCCATATGTCGGAGCATCAATACGCAATGTATTGAGATCCTATGCGGTAAAGGAATTGAAGGACAAAATAGAGAAAAGTTCTAACTAATAATGGAAGTGGTTATACTAACAAGTAAGCTAACAAAATAGGAGTTCAAAGATGAAATTTATCACAAGTAGGATTATATCCGGAGGACAAGTAAGAAGCCTGAAGGAAATTATTGCCGACGAAGAAAAGAAAATGCAAAAGCAGGAAGAAACCAAAACTGTTGTTGCATCTACCGAAAAGAAAGTCAAAACTGCTGCTACTGAAGAAAAAGTGAAAAAAGTAGCCTCCAAAGAAAAGCCTAAGGCCGCTAAAGAAAAGCCTAAGGTGGTTAAGGCCGCTAAAGAAGAGCCTAAGCAAGAAGATGCCAAAGAATATTCCGTGAAGGAAGTAAAGGCAGCTCAAGACAAGTATGCGCAAAAATTGGGCATTGTCTGGAAGAAGCTTAAATCAGAAGCCGCTCTTTCCCCAGAAGACAGGGGTTTTCTCCTTGAGTACTTTAAGAAATATTACCCAGCAGATTACGCAGAAGCTCTTATTGCTCAATACTAATCTGGGAGGTGAGAAATGAAAATAGTACCCTTCGGAAAACAGAAGGGTCAGGATAACGGCCTATCCGCTTATGCTGATCTTTTAGAAGACACTAGCACTCCTGAGGAGGAGGAAATCAACGATGGTGGTTTTGATACACCTATGGAATCCCAATCTCCTGGACGCACCAAAATTGATGAAGTTCAGGCTGCTATAGAGGGAGTCGTTGGAGAACCTAGCTTGGATAATTTAATGATTATCCTTGCCGCTATTGGTATGTCTCAGGTTGGCATAAAAGTGGCAGATGATGGCTCCAATCTATCCACCTCTGGAATCATAGACTTTTCTGAGCCTGAAAGCAAAATAAGCAAAAAGGAATAATAATATGAAGATAATCAGAACAGAAGGCAAAAATGATTCCTCATGGGCTAATAGTATAGTTGAAGCTGGGACAAAGAAATTCTCTTCGCTCTCTGTGAGTGCTGGCCAGGTGACGTGTCCTTTAACAAACGGAATTGTTCCAACACTTAATTGCGAAATTTGTAATTATTGTCAGGGTGTTGATTTCAATTTGGAAACAAGTATGGAATCTATTAAATGTGCGCACAAGGAAAGCGCCAATGTTAAAACAGCCCAAGTTGATGAAGTCGAGAGACTTTATGTTTCTGAAAAAGCTAATGAAAAGGAAGAAGGAACCATATTGCCAGAAGATCTAAAGAGCATTTTTGCTAAATCAACTGCTAAGTTCGATGACATCGAAGATGCAGACCTAATGAATGCAAGCAAAATTGTTTCCGCAAAAAACCTTAGCGAAAATGAATCGGATGGCACATCCGGCTTCGTTCCAAAATACAGCAATTCCATTTTTGATTCAGAGGCCATTGTAAAGTTAGAAGAAGCTCAAAAGGCCGAAGACGATGAAAGAGATGAGAGAATTAAACAAGCCCAAGTAGATAAGGCTAAATCCAAGAGAGAATGGGAGGATGACACCCAGAGTGAACTCAAAGAAATTGGGTATCAGCATAAGGGAAGCATTATGTCAATAGCCCATGAAGCCAAGGCAAATAATCCAGAAGTTTCAGAGTATAAATTCAGTATTTTTGATAGTGCTGACGAAAGACTCAGAAATCTACCTGAACTAACCAAAGGCGAACAACTCAAGGATCAAGCTAAGGAAAGAAAAGAAAATATCAGTCGTCCACAGGAAACGGACGATTGGGAATCAAAACACGCAGATACTATAAGTACATCAAAGATTGTATCTAGCTTCTTTGATGATATGCTTGGGGAATAATATATGTCCAAGGAAGGCAAAAAGTCCTATAACCGACAGGGGATAATCAAGACGCAAGCGAGAAAAGAATCCTTGCGTCAATTTGCCTCTGGTCTTATCAGTGACAAGGAACAAGAAATAAAAATTGCTTCTATTGTTCCAAACTCGAATATTCCTGATGCTCTTCGGGATGAGCTTATTGAACTCCGTGCGAAGTATGCACAATTCCTACCAGAAGAGCCTCCGATGGAAGATGTCCTACCTCCTTTAGACGTACCTCCAGTCTCCGCTGTCCCTCCAACAGAAGAAGACCCTTTTGGGCAGGAAAACGATGGAGATCCAATACCTGCTAGTGAAGCCGAATTAAATGATGTTCTTTTTAATGCTGTGGCAGATTCATTTACAACGGTTCTAAATGAGGCTGACGAACCTGTTTTTGATGTTCGTTTTGCAGATCCAGAAACAATAGTTATTGAATACAGCACAGAAAAAGGCGGATTTGAGAAAGCTCCTTTTATTTTTCAGAATCTAGAGCAATTCATGAAGCCAATATTGTTAGATATAATTGACAAAATCGGCTTTGGGGAAGATGACCCTGAAATGAAGAAACAAATGCTTGTAGATGAATTGAAAGAACCTTTAGAAATGTATCGAGACAGTTTGGAGACTCAAAATACTCAATCCGGTACAAAAGAAGGAAAAAACACATTAATTTACAAAAGAAGTGAACAAAGTTTATCGACTGCGAGTCAAATTTATGATATTCTGAAGAGGCACGGATTAGCAGGACCGGAAGCCGATATGGACTATAGCAATAGAGAAGCGCCTTCAGATAATACCAATATGATAGGAGAACCAGCTATGGAAGCTAAGAAAAAATCCTTTAATCTCAAAAAGCATGCAGACAAGTTGTATGACACTGTTCGAGAGAAGGCCATTCAAGAAACGGACCCACAGTATAAATCAAGACATGGAAAACATGCGCTTCCTTGGTATGAAGATGCCTATATCCCAGAAGTAGATTTTAAAGAGCACGTGATGGATAAATATACTCCTGAGCAACTCGATGCTGATGGAGAATATAGGGGCGGATATATTAATGACCGCTTTGTGGTTCATCATAATACTGAAGGTAATTCTTTGCATATTAAGCCTGGAGAAACAAGTTCCCCAGACAGGACTGAAAGCTTTTCTACAGAAAGGCGTCTTGAAGAAATGAGAGAGAATGACCTAAGAGGATATGAAAATTCAGAAGGATCAAAAACTGAACAACAAACACATAAGGTTGAAGCTTCATCTAAGAATCTTATAATTTCAGAAGAGCATGGGGTTTATAAGGTTGCTTGCGGTTCTAAGGTAACATATTTGGACACAGAGGTACAACTTGAAGCGTTTAAGAAAATCGTACATGAACTTTTAGATGATGGATATACGGTTATTTCAGACAATAGTGAGGAGTCTGAGGATAAAAAAAAAATCTCACAAGTAACTGATATGATTACAGAAACTCCTGCCATTGAAGAGGTTGGAGTTGCAATACCAAATACAGAAGCAGAGGGCATGTCGGGAGATAACCCTCTGCTTTCTCTTGTTACTAACTTAAGAGAGCAATATCCGAATGCTTCTATAGAGACGTTAATACAGCAAGGCATAGTGCAGCTTTCAGCTTCCGGCATGAATACGGCAACCATAGAACAATTTAGAGTTGAAACAATGCAATCTTTTGGCATGCCAACAGAAACAAGAAATTATGATCAAATTGAAATGGATGATGAGGATGCAAAGCGCGATGAACTTGCCGGACTGATGGGAGATTGATTAATGAAAACTGATACACAAACAAACTTTTTTCAATGTCAAGGATGCGGTTCAAAATTCAAAAAAGTATGCCCTGCAAATAAGGCATGCGCTATAGATGAAAAATGTGGAAAATGCGGATCAATCATGTCAAAAATTGGGAACCCATACAATAGATCAAAATCCGCAAAATAACATGTGAACATGAAGAAGGATAAAATTATGGACAAACCTATCAAATTTATTCAGTCGAATAGGGCGATTACCGGAAGACAATCGACTCGAAGAGGCGCTATTACCAAGAACATTGAGAGACAAGATATTAAAACTCAAAAGTTCGCCTCTTCTAACACTGTTTATACTCAGCCTCACTTCTATTCTCCAATGCATACGCCACAAAACTGGCAAGTGCCTAGTAGAAGAGAAGAGATTTATCAATGGTGTAGGTTTTTTGTAGAAAACGAACCAAAAGTGGCAGCTGCTATACAATTTTATTCCGAATTCCCAATGCAGGGATTTGAATTACAGTGTCATGACCCAAAAATAAAACGGTACTATGAAGAACTTAACAAGAAATTAAGATTAGATCACTGGATGCCAATTATTAGTTCTGAATATTACCTTCTAGGCGATGTGTTCCCATTTTTAACAGTTCAATGTCCTAAATGCGGCGGTTCTGGCGTTGAGGGAGATAAAGAATGTGACCATAAAGGTGGTACATTTAGTAAATTGCATATTTGGAACCCAGACTGGATCGATGTAAAAGAAAATGCTCTTTTTAATGAACCTTTTATACAGTTGAAATCAAACGAAGAAATGAGGCGTATCGTAACAGATAAAAACCCCATAGAAATTTATAATAGAATTCCACAACATATTCGAGTAATGGTAATGGCTGGACAGCCGATACCCCTATCAAACAGGTGTGTAACTCATTTAAAGCATATGCCGTCTCCTATTACTCCGTATGGAACAGCTATAATCCGCAGGCTTTTCAAAACGCTCGCATACAAAGATAGACTTATGACAGCCAACTGGATTGTTGCCGAGAGACTAATACTGCCAATAAGAATTATTAAAATCGGAAACGATGAACGTCCTGCTGGCGCTGTTGACATCGCCAATGTACAGGAACAAATTGCCTCAGTCATGAATGATCCTAACCTTACTTTAGTTACACACCATGCTTTCACATATGAATTTGTTGGCGCTCAAGGAGCAATCGTTCAGCTAAGCGCTGAATACGAAATGATAACTAAGGAAATCTTAGATGGACTAATGCTACCGCAAGCGGTCTTAAATTCTGAAATGCAAGGATACCAAGGAGTACAGATCGGCGCTGAGATTCTTATTACTAGGTTAGAAGCTTGGAGAACAAAACTAAAGAATTTTATCGAAGAGAAGATTTATCTTCCATTGGCAAAAATGCAAGGATTTATAGATGAAGAAGCCAGCCAAGATTTAGGAGATATTATTTATATCTATCCTGAGATTAAATGGAACGACCTTAAAATAAGAGATGATACGCAAAGAAAACAGCAATATTTAGGACTGCATGATGCTGGTATTATTTCTACTCAAACTCTCTCCGAAATATTCGACTTGGATTACGACCAAGAAATAGAAAGAAAGAGAGAAGAGGCCAGCATACAGATGAGCCTTGGAGGCGGAATGGCACCTGGTATGGCTCCTGGCGGAATGGGCGGTGGAATGGGCGGAATGCCTCCAATGGGTGGAGGTGGAATGGGTGGCGCTCCTCCAATGCCTGGAATGGATGGCGGAATGGATGGCGGAATGCCTGGAGGAGATATGGGCGGAATGCCTGGAGGAGATATGGGCGGAGGAATGGCCCCAGGAGCGGCAGCGTCCTCTGGAGGCCCAAATGTTCAAGGAACCGAAGGAAAGATCTTAAAAAGAAAAACTAAAAGGTCTATAGAGAGAAAAAGTAATGAACAAGAGCAACAGCCTGCTATGCCAGAATATATTCAATTAACATCTATCGAAAAAGTATTATGGAGAAGGTTATTTAATGATCCTGCCATAAATATCCCATTCCCCAAATTTGCTCAGTTCAAAGTAGCAAATACTGACGGTCAACCATTTGTATTAGATTTTGCTATACCAACATTGAAAATAGGCATAGAAGCAGATGGAGATCTTCACCAATTGCAGGAAAATAGAATTAGAGATAAAGATAGAGATCAAAGACTTGCAAGAAAAGGTTGGTGGATTATAAGATTTAATGAGAGGGAGATTGAAAATAGAACAGAACAAGTTATACAAACTATAATGAAGTATGTTGACATGAGAGCAAAGATGATAAAGAAAGAATCTTCCGCCCAAGGAAATCAACAGGTATTTGGAACAATAACTCAGACATTGAATTCTCTAGGGGATATAACGGAATAGGAGTAAATAATGAGTTACAATCGGAGCGCCGCAAAAAGAATAAAAGACAGGGGAATCGTCTGGAAGGAAGGCTATACAAAAAAGAGTATGGGCTTAAAGAAAAAATTCCTTAAAGAGCTTGGTCCTGGTAGTTATTTTAGATTCGAGGGCCATGACAATACCACTGGTAATGATTATTATATTGTCGTTGGTCCTGGTTATTCAAAAACCAAAGGAAAAATGTTCTTTGCAGGTATTCGTAAATTACCAGGAGAATATAGCCCTAACGGTGAATATTTCAGATCTCTCCGCAGAGCGATGAGTTATGCTAAAGAAATGTGGGCAGTTAGATTCCCTAAAGATTTCAAGGATTATACTCAGGAGCATTTGGCATTAGTAAGAATGCATCCAAAAGAACTGAAGGATTAAGCTGAATGTTCAATCTTCATGAAGATAAGAATTATAAAGAAGCGATGGCCTTTGGCCCACGGGCCATGCAGGCTGGTAATTTTGCTGCTGGCGCAAAGAAATTCCGCTTAGTTGAAATTAGCGAAGAATCCACACCTAAAATTGCATCAATCCGAGATTCTATTAATTCCACATATGCAGACGATGGTGGAGAACTCTACTTTCTTTTTGCTGCTGAAAATAGATATAGTGACCCGATGGACGTTAATGACGAGAGAACTCTGGCGAAGATGCATGAAGAAAAGCAAATGCGCGAAGATTTTGTCGAAGCAATTTATCTTCGAGACATGGATGATTTAACAGATGCAGAAGAATCTTTGGCAGTATCAATTTCAAAAATAGGTGCTTCTTTGGCTGAATATGCTCTTAGCGAAGATAACTCATTAATTGATAACCCAGAAGATCGTAAAGCGCAAGCTAGATACATGACTGAGCAATTCAGCGAGTTGCCTCTGATAATTCTTGAGCAACATTACAAAACGGCAGAAAATGGGTATTTATTCGAGCAATTTGACACAAATAATATAGATAAAGCAAACCCTGTTCGATTTGCTGTAGATCAAAAAAAGCTAAGTAAAAGCGGGTTACAATTTGAAGCAAGTGACGGTATGAGCATATATGATACATACAAACTTTATACTAAATCTGCCGGTTATCATCCTGAAGTAGCTGGTAAGGGTGAAATTCAGATGCTTGACGAGTCAATTTCAAAACTTGAAGGTTCAAAAGATGAGAAATACGATGTAAATAGTTATGTATCAGAAAAGATAGAAGAAATACAAAACGCAGAAGAAAAGAAAAATATGAAATGGGCTTGGGCACTTATAAAAAGGCTGAAACTGCCCTTGCAATATCCTTCATGGGTGGCAATTGGCTGGCCACAGGCCGATACGAGAAGATTAAATCTAGATGGAATGAATCACGGAGATAACAGAAGAATTGAAAGTCTTGAAGAAATAGGATTTACCGACGAAGAAAGTGGGAAGAAGATGGTTTGGCGAGGTGGCCAAATGGTTCCTGCAAAGGGAAGCGGAGACTTAAAGCTTCCAACGACTCCGCAGGCTACCCTTCTTCAGATAATTGGGAAAAACCCGAGCGAGTCAGTACACGCTAAGAGTGTCGAATATTTGCGATCAAGGCTACGAAGTCAAATGGAAGTTGTTTCCAAATCAAAAGACAAAAGAAAAATTACCGCATTCAAAAGAGCTAAATATCTTAGGATTATCCTCAGTTATTATGAAATGATAAGAGATAATATGAATAAGTTTAAGCCTAACGACACAGATAGTTTTTTCTATTTATATGACGAAATTTGCCATCTTTATTTTTCTTATAACAGAGAAAGATACGGAGATGGAATAATGCTACAATATTCCGCATCTTACGATAACGGAAAATTCAATGTCATTTCCCCAAAAAGAGGTATGGTTACTGGAAGAGCTAATCGACCATTTATACCAACTACACTACATGATGATTTGAGAGAAGTGGTTGTTTCAGTTCATTACGCTTATGGTACTGAAATACCGCATTTTGCTTCAACGATGTTCCCTGGCGATACGTCTCTTCTACTGGATGAGAGTATGCTTCAGAGAGTGGTTCAAAAAGCTTCTGAAAAGGGACTAAAGAAATTAACAGTAGAAGATAACCAATTAGTAGAAAAAGAAATACCGACCGAAGAATTGATTGACTTCTTTACGAAAATGGCCAATGGTGGAGTATTAGTTTACAGAGTAAGAACTACTATAGATGAAGAAACAAATGAAGAAAAGTCCAATATTATTTGGTATGCTGGTATGCGCTCTTTTATGGACCGATTTGATGAAAAACTAAAAGTAGAACGAATGGTACATGACGAAGAACATGGCATGGTTCCAATCGAAGGCTATGGCAGAAGTAGAATTTCCTCTGGCTCATCAGCTATTTCTAGCCAATTTAAAGAAAAACTTGCGGTAATGCAATCCTTTGGCTCGTCTGAGGGTAATATTTCAATGGGTGATTGGGAAGATGTATATGTGGATAACAGTCTTATGGGTGTTTATCAATATGCAAATATGAAATGGGGCTTAGACTATGACTTCAACAAATTAGAAGCCATGAGCGCCAAAAAGATCAAGTCCATTTCTCCAAATATCATAAAAGAGATGAGTACTTCATCTGAAAAGGGAATCATAAGCGAAGTCCAAAAACTAGAACAGTCAAAGCGTAATCCTACTATCACAATAACAGAGAATACACAGGACCTGGTTAGAGAAATTGTTTCTGAGATAGCAAAAGAAAGTCTTGAATCAGAAGTGCAACCACAGGGTGCTCCGGTTCAAGAAACAGAAGTTGCAATAATGCCTGAAGAAACTCCTGCTGAAGCAGAAGAATTTGTTCCTTCAGCGTCAGATGTGCAGGAATACAAACAGCATCAATTTGCTATTTCCTTAGCTGGAGGAGTAGCTTTAAATCCAGCACAAATTACTTCCCTTCAACAGAAGGGATATATATTAGAACAAATAGGCAATGGTCTATATAAGATAGTACAGTCGCCTGCGTGGGCAGAAGAACCATTAGAAGTGCAATAAAGGAATATGAATAGAAAAATTATAATACATATTCAAACCCCTATTCTATAAAAAAGGCGTAATTATGATAACAAAAACAAAATCTAGACAAATAGATTTCGAGATTAAAAATCTTGAGTTTCTTAACCGAATTGAAATGCCTTTTGCTAAAGTCAGTCCAGACTTGGCCTCTAAAATATTAGCTCACGAAAATCTTGGATTCATCAAAACCGCTGTGACAAAAACCATAGAACATCCTGGTACTCTTCAATTCCCTGAAGATTTCGATCTTCAAACAGATATGAAAGAACATCCTGACAATCTTTATGTTAAAGCACTGGCAATCGTAGCAGATGAGGCAAATGACAATGGAGATTACTTCAGCGAAGAAGAGTTAAAGAAAAGTTATCATACTTTTGTCGGATGCCCGCTTTTCGTTAATCACAAAAATGATGACGTTGAAGAAGCGAGAGGCACTATCCTTTATGCTGAATGGTCTGATGAAGAACACGGTGTTGTTATTATAGGACGCGTGGACGCGAAAGCATATCCTAAATTAGCTCGTGGCATATCTGAAGGATACATTGCTGGCGTTAGTATGGGATGTCAGGTAGAATATAGCGAATGTTCAATTTGCAAAAATCAAGCAGCTAAAGAAGATGACTATTGTACACATATTAAAGAACACAAAACTAGAAAATTCAACGGAAAAGATGTATACGAAAAGAATTTTGGTCTTAAATTTATTGAGCTTTCTTTTGTTGTTGATCCTGCTTGTTCTACATGTTTCATTCAAGAAATCTACGATGTAGATGATTTAAGAGAGAAAGTAGCACAAGTTCATCAATTCACACAGAAATTGCAGAAGATAGCATCTAAACAAGCCGGTAAAGCAGAAATAGATAAACTTAATGAAGCTGAAAATCTTATACAGGAAGTTGCGAAAACAATGTTAGATCAAAAAGCGCAACTAGAATTAAGTTATGTTACAGACCTAGTAGAAGCATTAGCAAAATTACAAGAAACAAAAGATGAATTAATAGACATGGGATATGAAACATTACAGAGCGGTACTGGAGAAGCTAACCCTCTAGAAGAAGCAGGAGCGGCTCCGCCTCCAGCAATGGGAAATTTAGGTGAAGAACAAGGAGAAAATTTGGAAGAACCAAATATAGATTACGAAAACGTTGGTGCGATGCCAGCAGGCGATGTAGGCAGTGTAACAATGCCCGGACCTCTTGCATCTAATTTTCAAAAGAAAATGACGAAGCATGCTAAAAAAACAAATTTCTCCGGCGTAATTAAGAATCAACTAATAAAAAAATGGAATAAGGAGTAAATAATATGATTGGTAGTCAAGATAAGAAAAGAGCAGCCTTAAAAACCAGGCTGAGCAATCTCTGGAATTCTGAGCCAGAAGTTTCATATAACATGAATCTTCGCAGTGGTTTATTTAGAGTTGCAGTTTCAGAAGACGAAGTTACTGGCTTTCTAGATGGTAAACCTATCAAGAGTATAAGAATCGAGGATCTCGATGATGAGATTAGAGAAGCTCTTGAAAAGGACCCAGAAGCGGCTGGCGCATTAATTATAGAAGAGCTTATCAATGCTCATAAAGAAGGGAAACTCGCTATGACAGAAGAGACCAAATTAAAGAAGGAAGCCAAAGCTGGCGAAAACAACTACGAAGATCAACTTTCAGGCGTAACACAGCGTCAGCTAGATGATGCCGGTCCTTTATATGATCGTCAAGATGACGAAAGAGAAGACGTTACTGAGAAACAGCTTGGCGACAAGAGCTATAAAGAATACGAAAATACAGCCAGAGTTGACGAAGAACAAAAGTCAATTACTGAGAAACAGATTGAAGAAGGCAAAAACCCTAACCCAGACACTTCCCCAAGAGAAGATGACGAAAGAAATTCAATTACTCAGAAGCAGTTGGAAGGTAGCGGAGTTAGTACACGAAGAGACGACGAAAAAACCGACATTACACAGAAGCAGTTGGAAAAAGATTTTAGAAACGATGAAATCAAAGGAATTACACAGAAGCAGTTAGCTGGCGATGAACAGGAACATGATAAAGTTCTCGTTAGACGTTTAGCTAGTAAGGAAGAAGCTATTGAATTCGCACGTAAGGTTGCTAAGGCTACTGCACGAAAAGTTAAGAGTAACGATCTAGACACAGACGAAACCATTACTATCCTTAAAGCCAGTGTAAAGAATTTCTCGGCGCAGAAGAAACTTTCTACAAGACTAGCTCAAATGATGGCTCCAGACATGGGAGGTGCTCCAGAAAACCTCGATATGGAAGCCCCAGAAGACGTAGCTGGCGACATTCTTTCCGACGAAGAAGTTGGCGGTTCTTACGAATCAGAACTTGTTGTTAATGTTCTTAAGTCACTTGTTGACAATCCTAAATTCCCTGAACTCGTCAATGAAGCTTTAGCTGAAGACGAAGCTGGTGAAGAAGAGGCTCTCCCTGAAGATGACGTTCTTATGGACGAAGCTCTTGGAGATCTTGGTGGAGCACCTGAGGGAGAACCAGCAATGCCTATGGCTTCTACTGAAGACGATGAAATCGTAGAAGCTGGAAAACTTCCTCCTGGGTTGCAAGAATATCAGGACAAGAAAAACGGTAAAGAAACCAAGGACGATGACAAGGACGATAAAAAAGATAATAAGAAGAAAAAGAAACCTGGGGTTCCTGATGGGACTGGGCCAGGAAAAGATAGTAAAAAATGCCCATTCAATAAAGAGGATGAAGACGAAGACGATTCAAAAGAAGCTTCCTCCGATGACGACGGCCTAGTAGCTGTTGAAGGTTCACTTGAAGAACTCAAAAAAGCGGCTGGAGAAAATGATCTCGAAACCATCGCTTTTGACTTTTCACGCAAAGCGGCTGGAGAAGAGTTGACTGAAGAAATGTCAGATCTTCTATTCGAAGTCGATGAAGATAATAATATATATAGAGCGATTTTCATTAATTCAGATATTGCCGATATGGAAAGCGAAGAAGTTAAGGGGCTTATGGCTAAGCGTGAGAGCGCAAGAGTTGAGAAGGTAGCTGCTTCACTTAGTAGATTAGAGACCACAGCGCAGTCAATGCCAGCGGGTGGTGGAGTTCCTGGTATGGCTCCTGGTGGGGCGCCAGCAGGTGGCGGAACAACGCTTCCTCCTGGGCCAGCAGATATGGGTCTTGATACCCCTCCTGTTGAAAGCTTTGACACTGATATGGGCGAAGGCGGCGCTGAAGATATTTCTGGTGACGCTGAGCCTTCACCTCCGGGTACTAGATGTCCAGTTTGCGGATCTGACGATGTAGACGTAGAGAATGGTGCTTTTGAATGTAATAATTGCCAGAGCAATGGTGATATTTCTATTAGTATGGCCGTTAAAGAATGGGCCGGGACTCTCGAAGACAATGAGGGACCAAATGCCGATGAGGATGAGGGTCTAGGAGAAGGTATTGACATGGGCGAAGAAGCTCCAATGCCAATGGCCGCTTCCGTTTACAGGATTAATCAGGGCATCATCAAAGAAGCTATCAATTCAGGTAAGGGTTACATCAATGTTGGTGAACACTGCCCTAACTGCGGTAGCGACAATACAGAAGTTGACCATGTAGGTAATGGTAGATGTTTTAGTTGTTCTCAGCTTTATATCTCCAAGATTGCCCACAAGGAAGGCGAATTCAAGGGATTGACAATTTGGCAACCGACGCCAGTCAAACCTGAATGCCCAGATTGCGAAGCGAAAGCAAAGGGCGTTGCTCTTGCTAAGAAATATCCTGTAAACTTCGTAAAGACTGCTTCTAAGGATGATTTCCCATATGCTGAATGTGTCAGTAAGATTTCCAAGCGCTACGGTTTGAATGCTGTTGCACTTTCTGGTGATTGCGCTGGCAAACCTCTCATTGATTGCGTTTGCAAGAAAATGAAATCAGCAAAACGCTATTCACAATCTCTAATGATGGCTCTTGCCTCTAGGCTTACGGAAAAAGACCCTATGGAAGAGTGTATTGAAGATCATATGAGAGATGCAAGTAAGAAGCTTTCTATTAAGGAAGCCTGCGTTGAGTGCGAAAAACTTAAGAATGAAGCTCTCGCTAGCATGCCAGAACAGGAAGAATTGGAATTCGTAGCATGCCAAGACATGGGTAACGAAGCCTGTATGGGACTAGGTACTGGTCCTGAAGGTGGAGACGGCGCAGGATTTGGCGGCGGACAGCCTGATGGATTCGGCGGCGATAATGACGGACTTGGTGGTGGCGGATTTGGACTATCTTACGACATCGATAGTTTCGAAGACGATATGGTAACTCTTTCACCAGAAGACGAACTGCTTGAGCAAATTAGATCGCTTCTTGAAGTCATGAGAGAATTCCTTGGCGATAAAGGTATTGGTCAAGGTGAAGAAGTCGGAATCGTTCTCGATGAGGGTGGCGAAGACGGATTCGGTGAAGATTCAGTTGATGAAATCATTGAAGATCCAGAAGTTATTGTCGATGACGAACCATCTTTTGATGGAGGAGACGATGATGACGATGAAGGTGGAGACGATGATGAAGTCGATTTCGTAAGGGACGAAGACGGCGACGATGATGACGGCGACGATGACGATGACGATGACGATGATCCTTCTGATGGAGGAGACGATGATGACGATGACGATGATGAAGAAGAGGAGAATGATAACCCATTTGAGGAAGCTTCAACCAGAGATAACGACGAACGTGATGAGATCACTGAAAAGCAACTCAAGGGAAAAGGTGAGAAAAATTCTTCCTCGGAAGAAGGAGAAAAAACAGCAAATACAAATAATGATACAAATACCAATAAGGAAGGTAATGTTATGGATTTAGACACAGTAGCAAAACAAATGAGTTCCAAGACTATCAAAAGATATTCTGAGGGCGATGTTCTTACTACTGCTGATACTATGCAGATTAACGACCTCCTTGGCGATAGAAAAATTAGCGATACCCCTGCGGAAAAGGAAGTTGACAGAGTAACCTCTCAAGACACCAAAGACGTAGGAAAAGTACAAGATGGTAAAACAATGGGCGCAGAAGAAAAATTCGACGCAAAAGATCCAGATGTCCCTGAAAGGGGAAGCGGTAGCACAATGGGAGAAGGAGAAGAAATGCCCGAAGGTAAAGCAAAGATTCCTGCTGGCGAAGGTGCCATGAGAAAAGAAGACGAAATCGTAGATACTAATGTTAGCACAGAAGCGGATGGCAGATTGGCCTCCAACGCAACAGACGTAGTAACCGCCGGAGAAAAAACCGTAGAAGATCCTAAACCAGTAGACCAGAGCAAGGATCTCAAAAATCAAAAGCTCAAGGACACCATGGAAATGGGCGCAGAAAGAGAAACAGGATTGACTCCAGACACGCTTGAGGAGCCAGACGTACCAACAGACAATCAATTAATGGGTCCAGATGAATCCAAGGACATGCAGAAACCTTCAGTCCCTGCTGGAGACGGCGGAATGGGACATGAAGACGAAACAGTAGGAACCGATGTATCAGTAGAAACAAAGGGTACAACAATTGCCCAAATGGAAGCACAGATCAAAGAAGCAACAGTAAAAGCCGAAAGAGTAAAATTGGCTACTAACTTGGCCGCACTCGAACTAATGGATGGAGAAATAATTCAAGATGAATTCGAAACAGAAGCTTCGAAATTAGCAACAAGTAGTGTACAAACATTGAAAACTCTGATTGAAAGATATCAGAAGAGTAGAGCTAAGAGACTTGCAGAAGGCTCAAAGATAGCTCGCACAGAAGAAACAGTCAGAGACGCACAGTCGGTCGGCTTGGAAACTCCTCTTGTAATTGAAGGACAGTCAGGCGACCTTAAAGATCAAATCAAGAGTATGTTCTCACTTGAGAAACAGATTCAAGGTTTTGAGAAAAACGAATAACACAAGAAATAAGTAGATAAGGAGTATATATCATGGCTTTAATTCCTAGATTTCATGTAGTAGCAGATGAACTACCCGTAAACGCAGATACGGAAATCATCATGGGCGCATTTGTAAAATTGAATACAGATGGCGAAGTCGTAGTCGCAACAGGAGCCGTTTCCGAATACGCATTTGGAATCGCTGGCGACACAAAGAGTGCCGATACCTCAGGTATCCCTAGTACTAATGACGCCGTTCTCGGTGCCGCTGGTACCTCACAGGCATTCGTTAATAGAGTTTCTGATGGTCTAACTGACGAAACTAAGGCATCCGCTAAGATGACGATTTATCACAGCGGTGGAAAATTCGCAACCGATCAGTATGACACTGATGGCACATACGTCCCAGGCGCAGCCCTTTATGTTGGCGCACTTGGCAAGCTTCAGACTTCCGATGCTGGCTCCGGTCAGATCGTAGGCCGTGTAATCTCTGAAGGAGCTTATGCTTCTGGCGTACCTGGTGTTGATACCGATGGCGATATCACTCTTGGCGATTACCTGATCTTCAAGTTGACGGACTAATAAAGAATAATTCATTGGGGCTGTTATTAAATAGCCCCGATAAGAATAAAAGGAGAGAATAAAATGAGTTTAACAAAAACAGGTCTTTCAGATGAACAGAAACAGCAAGTTGTCGCTCAGGCACTTGAGACTGAAGAGGGTCGTATGGCTCTTGCTCAGGCTATGGTAGAACCTATCCGTAGAGCACTTGAGTATCAAGCGGTTGGACGTAAGTGTCTTATGGTTGATGAATTGCCTCAGGGCGCATTGGCCAGATACGAACGTGACGTTACAGCCAAGGCTTATGTCTTGTCCCGTAGAGGTGCTGTTCCTGACGCAATTACAGAAGGCGAAGAGGTACTTGTACCTACGTTCGAAATCGCCACTAACCCTCAGATTCGTCTGAGTGAGATCAAAGCACGTAGATTCTACATCGTTGACCGTGCTCAGATCAAGGCCAAAGAAGCGATCCAAAAGGAAGAAGATAGCAATATTTTCACCGCTGCTTTTGCCGCCGTTCCTACCGTTCACAGCGTACTTGCCGCTGGCGGTGCTTTGACTATTACGGCTCTTAACCAAGCGTTTGCCGCAATCGAAGAACATGATCTTACCGTTGCTAAAATCATCATGCATGCCCAGCGCTATGCCGATGTAAGAAACTTCGGAAAGAATATTTTTGACGAAGCGACAACCAGAGAAGTATTGGTCAGTGGTCTGTTTGGGCACCTCTGGACTGCGGACATCCACGTCAGTTCCAGAATGGTAACAAACAAGGTTCTCTTGTTTGCTCCTGCGGACAATGTTGGTGCATTCCCAATTAGGCAGGACATCACTGTTCTTCCTGCGGACGATCCTAAGAAGCTTCGTCTTGGATGGGTCATCTACGAAGAGGTCGGAATTGTAATCATCAACGATTATGCTCTTGCAGAAGTCGAAGTTGGAAGCTCTTCCTAATCGGAGTTGAGTATAGGTTAACAATAGAAATAACGATAACCTAAACAATAACAAATAATAGAAAAGACCGGGTGAGAAATCGCTCGGTCTTTTCTTTTGTCTTGTGAATTAATTTAAAAAATAGTAGGAAGATTAGGTACTCTGACTGCTCCAGTCATCCCCACCTGCGTCCTGTAGGGCAATGTACCAGCTAGAACCGCTGTTGACAAGGATAACTGATTCCCATATGTTGGACAGATAGATCGTGCTGTCATTATCTATCTTCTCGTCACCATAAGCATCTATAGCAACAATACCGGTGTTGATGCTTTTTATGATGATTAGTTTCCCTTCAGTTGTTGAAGAAGATTCGGGAAGAGTTACGACAACGACTGATGTACCATTGCATAAAATATGTTCACCAACTTGCGCGGAATAATCAGCGGTTATTATTCGAGGCGTAAAAACAGATAACAAACGCTCAACCTCTTCTCTAATTTTGTCAGAACTCCACAGACCTATTGTAGATTCAGAGGCATCATCTATTAATCTATGCTTTTCTGCTTCATCGTCAATTAAATCACTATGAGAAGTTACTGAAGCTTCATTTAATTCCTCTTGGGCTACTCCACTATCTGCTGCAGAATCATACGATACAACTTCAAGCAATCCTGCATTTATAGCGCTGTCTATATTTTTAAGACTTCGAAATTCATCATTAATAGTCACAGTCTGTCCTGGACTTAAAGCCAATCTAAATTGAAATTGATCCGCTATTGAATCCCCTCCTGGATATACTTCCTGACTGCTTATATCTAATTTTCCCCTAGTATGTAATGCTCTTAAAATCATTTTATTCTCCTATTACCATTGTAGAACAACTGAACTACTAGAACTATTAGCGCAATCATGAATTTCAAGAGTAGGCGCAGGATTTTGCCCAGTTTGCGCTGTCCATCCTGTTAATGGAGGTTCACTAGCAACCTGACCATGAACATACATCAATGCCGAATCAGAAACTCTATAAATTGTCCACGAGTATGACCCTCCTCCAAATCTAATACCATAAGTACCATCTAAATTAATATAGGCAGTACGCCCATTATGGATGCCGTCAGGACAATAATTGTCATTGACTATTGTAGAACCTGCCCCAACAATTGTAAATCCTAAAAGCCATGTATCATTATAAATTGTTGAAGAACTAGATGAATTCCAGGCCGCTTCATAGACCGTTGAAGAACTTGAGCTGCTGGATTCTGAACTTAAACTGCTACTGCTTTCAGAACTTGAACTACTAGATTCAGAACTTACACTGCTACTGGAAATAGACGAAGAAGAACTACTCAGAGAACTTACACTGCTACTCAAACTTGAGTTTGAAGAATTACTTGATGAACTGCTGGCTGACGAAGAACTTTCTTGACATTCTGTTACTGTAGCCGTATTCTGCGGATCAAATGGATCTCTGTATGCTCCCAATGGATGATCAGTAGGAAAACCTATTTTTTGGTAATAGAAACTTCCATGGTTAAAATCGTCATAGATAGCGTAAAATCCGCCAGAATGATAGAAAATAACATAAAGACCATCGCTGGCTCTAGTATATGTCGGGTATCCATTGTAAAATTGTCCTACATCTCTGGTATAATTTCCGCCATACCCGTCAGGTCCGCTGTCCTTATGGAATTCTACACACAAATAGCCATAAGAACTACTAGAACTAGAGCTACTCATACTTGAAGAACTACTAGAACTAGATAATGAACTTTCACTGGACGAACTACTAGACAGAGAAGAACTACTTGACAAACTAGAGCTACTTTCACTACTAGAACTAGAGCTGCTAGTTCTTATCTGCGTTGAACTACTTGAACTAATTGAGCTAGAACTACTAGTTCTTAT
>Ga0114918_10000329_pt1 | contig 40648 bp, 28 predicted proteins | sample LantaG_FD_87015 | JGI IMG/M metagenome (GOLD analysis project Ga0114918, IMG submission 87015) | Deep subsurface microbial communities from Baltic Sea to uncover new lineages of life (NeLLi) - Landsort_02402 metaG | ecosystem: Environmental > Aquatic > Marine > Oceanic > Sediment | place...
CCGCAGTCTCCGCCGGGACGATGGCCACGCCTTCATACAACCATTCGTAGGTCAGCGGGGCATATCCGCCTGAAGCCGCCACGTCCAGGGTTGTGCCGTCACCCACGTAGAACAGGCCGCCAACCGGATTCGTATCGATCGTAACGGACGGCTGGACCGACAGGAGCACGGAGACCGTTGTCACGCTTTCTCCGCCGTCATCGGTGACTTCGCAGATGTAGTTGCCACCATGACTGACGAGCAAGGACGGAATGGTCCAGCTAGCCAGGTCATTGCCGACATCCCCGCCGTCTTGACGCCACTGGTAGGTCAGATCTGGCTTACCACCGTTCACGTTGACCGCGAATATGTGGGTGTCGTTGGTGTAATACGAGCCACCCATTGTCAGCGGCGCCACAATCGTCATATGGTCATAGACCTCAATGTTCGTGGTGCCCGTGGTAACGTTACCCGTGCCACTATCGGTCACGACGATATCGTACGCACCCACATCACCAGCGTCGAGGCTGGGGATGACCAACGTCGCGCCGGTTGCCAAGGGAATGGGCGTTCCGTCGAGGCGCCACTGGCGCGCAAGCGGTGCCTTGCCTCCCGCAATAATGACGGAAAGGGTAGCGGTTTCACCTGTGTAGAATACGCCACCACCCACGGGGTTTGTCACGGAAAGAACATCAGACACCAAGATGGTGACCGCCGCCGAATCCACCGTTTGGGAACCGTCATCGGTAACACGGCAGAAATAGTTGCCGTTGTTGGACGGGTCGGCCGGGTTGTAGACCAAGGTACTGTTGGTCTCGGCCGGAACGATGGCTAATCCATTCTTGAACCATTCGTAATGGACTAATCCCATGCCCGGAGTCGCGGCAACCGTCAGGGTGGCGTTTTCACCCGTGTAAACCGAAACGTCCACGGGCTGCAGCGTGATTGCCAGGTCCGGGGAGACCGTGATGGTGACGGAGACCGAGTTGAGATCGTCGCCGCCATCATCCGTCACGTTGCAGTAATAGACACCCGAATCGGTGGGTACCGACGGGTTGTACACGAGGGTACTGTTGGTGGCCAATGGAATGGGAAGGCCATCCTTGTACCATTGGTAATGGGTTGTGCCCTTGCCGCCGGATGTGCTCACCGACATCGTCACGTTTGCACCTTCATAGACCGACGCATCGCCGGACTGCGCGTCGATGGCCAGGTGGTCATCAACGGCGAGGTTCGCCGTTGCCGAGGTCGCGGTTTGCGCCGTGGGCACCGAACTGTCGGTCACCACGCACGTATAGTTACCAGCGTCGGCGGAAAGCAACGGATCTAGGACAAGCGAGGCGCCGGTCGCAAGGGGAATATTCACGCCATCGAGTCGCCATTGGTACGTATAGCCCGAGGTACCACCGGAAGCGCCCACGGTAAACGTTATGGAATCGCCGACGTAGAGGTCACCGCCCACAGGCTGCGGGGCGATCACAATCGGGTCGGCGGAGACCGTGAGCTGCGCTCCGTTCGAGGTAACGGTTACCGTGCCGCTTGTAACCTCGACGGTATAATTGCCGTCGTCGGCCAGCACCAGGTTGTTCCTGGTGTACGAACTGCCCGTCGCGGCCGGGATGGGCAGGCCGTCTTTATACCACTGGTAGACATATATACCGATGCCGCCCGCGGCCACTACCGTGAAGGTGTGGCTGGCGCCGACGTCGGCCAGGTACGTGCCGGGAAGGGGCTGGGTCGTGATGCCGAGTACGCGAATGGTAACTGTGTCGGAAGGCACCGATTGCGTGCCGCCATCGGTCACGGTGCATTGGTAGTCGCCGGCATCGGACAAGGCCGCCGGTGTCAGAACCAACGTATTCGCGTCGCTGCCAACGGGTAAGCCGTTTTGCGTCCACGCGTAGTGCAGCGTGCCAACGCCACCGGACGCCGCGATGCTCAACACATAGGCGTCGCCGACGGCAAGGTCCGCCCCGGCAGGCTGCGTACCAATTGTCACAACGGAATTCACCACCAAGAGGGCCGGATTGGACGTAACGGCGTCGGTGTACGTGTCTCTAACGACGCAGGTGTAGTTGCCCGCGTCGCCAGCGTTGATGTTATTCACGGTCAACGTGTTCGAGGCCGTGGGCGCGCCGAGGGAGACCGCTCCCAGGAACCATTCGTAGGTCAAACTTCCGATACCGCCGCTGGCCGCAACGGAACAGACAAAGGTGTCACCGGCATAGAGGGTGTCACCCGACGGTTGGACGTCGATGCTGACGTGGGTTCCCACCGTCAGAGTAACGGCGTTGGTCGCCTCGACATCGGTACCTGTGTCGGAAACGGTGCATATGTAGGAACCCGCATCGGCGAGGACCGCCGAAGCAATGGAATACGTGGGTGAACTGCCACCTACGGGAAGACCGTTTTGTGTCCAGGCATACGAGGGCGTTCCCTTGCCGCCCGTGGTAGTGATGGTAAAGTCGTGGGAATCACCCACGTAGATGGTGCCGCCCAGGGGATCCGTTACCGCCAGGTGGTCGACAACGGTCAGCACGACCACATTCGAGGTGGCTGAAGAGGTACCGTCGTCGGTCACAATGCACCGGTAGTTGCCCGCTTGCGCCGGCACCACGGCCGGGACACTGATGGTGGCGTTGGTTTGGGCAATATTGCTCCATACCGTCGGGGGACCTTCCCTCTGCCACTGGTAGTTGGGGCCGCCGTTATCGGAGGTTGCCGTAACGGTGGAGCTGAAGGTTTCGCCCGTGTAAAGGCTCGCGCTAGACGGTTGCCCCGTGATCGCCACGTTGGCGTACACGGTCAAGGTGGCGGCCGGAGCCGTGAAGATTGTATCCCCACCACTTCGCACGCGGCAGCGGTAGTCGCCCGAGTCGGTCGTCGCCAACGGATCGATGGTGTAGCTCGACCCGGTGGCGCCAACGCTGGTCCACGTGCCCGCGATATCCTTTTGCCACAGGTAGCTATAGACACCTGTGCCGCCGGAGGCGACGGTGCTAAACACGTGCGAGTCACCCACATAGTACGTACCGCCGCTTGGGGGCGTTGCCGTCAGCGATGAACTCACGGTAATGGGGACCGTCACCGACGTGACGCTGTCCGTGTTCTCATCAGTCACCACGACGTAGTAGTCGCCTTCGTCGGCGGCCGCGGTGATTGGGTCGCCCGTGGTGTAGGTTGGCGAATCGCCGCCAACGGGCAAACCGTCGTGGAACCACGCGTAGTGCAATCCACCGTAACCACCTGTCGCCGTTACGCTAAGCGTCACGGCAGGAGAGCCTTCAATGTAGCTGCCGCCAACGGGCGGTACCGTGATGACAACGTGATTCGCGATCTCAATGATCGCGGGATTGGACGTGTCAAAGCTGGTGTTTGCGTCCGTGACGTAACAATCAAAGCTCCCGTCATCCGCGCCTATCTGAACGTTGGTCAGGGCCAGCGGTGTGCCTGGCGCTCCGTAGTTGACTGTATTGCGCCGCCATTGATAAGTGATGGGAACGCCGCCCCAGTCGCCATCGGCCGCGCAGGTGAGATTATAGTTGTCGCCCACGTAAAGGATGGCGCTCGTCGGCTGCCCCGTGATGTTCACGGGTTCGTAAACGTTCACGGTCACCGCGATGGACGTGTCGCTGGTGGGCGTTGGCGCGGTCGAGTCGGTGACCACACAGCGGTAATCGCCGGCATCGGCTGTTCCCAGAACGCCCATGTTGTACGTGGCGCCCGTAACGCCCGTTGGTACCCATATGGCGCCGTTAAACTTCTGCCAATCGTAGCCGTAAGGCGCCGTGCCGCCAGTGGCCGTAACGCTCATGGTGTGCGTCTCGCCAGCATAAAAGTCGCCGCCGATAGGTTCTACCGTGACGTCCACGCTCGAAACGAGTATCAATAGAGAAGCCGGTGAATTGTTTTGGGAAAAAGTGACGTCGTTGTATTGCAGGAGCCAGTTGCCGGCGTGTCCCGCGTTGACCGGGTTGATGACAAAGCTGTCATACCCCGCGTCCCAGCCGGTAGTGGCATTCCAGAAAACCTGTTTCTGCACGGCATAACCGCCGCCGTCGTCAAAATACCAGTACACGTAATCCGGTTTCCGTGTGCCGCCGGTGATGGTGCCGGTAAAGGTGATGTTATCGCCTTCCGACAGGGTCGTCGGTCCGGCAGGTGCGATCGTCACGACCGTCGGGATGTCGGTGATATCGAGGTACGCGGGAGACGAGGTGCGCGTCCACCAACTGTCTGTGACTTGCATTACGTACCCGAATTCCATTTCGTCGTCCACGTCGGTGAGATAAAGGATGGTAAAAGAATCGGTGTCGGTGTAGAGCCAAGGCTTCACGGTCTGTTGGCGCGCCGTGTTCGGACCGGCCCCGATGGCAAACGCGAGGTCATCGTATTGGTACCAAGTAAAGGTTCTGGTACCGCCGCCGGCGATGCAGCCGCCGGTGCCCGTCCAGTCGTCGCCGCTATCGAAGACGCCGCCCGTGGGGTGGGGCGTGATGCGCAACGGCGGATCAATGTGGCATTCGATTAGCCAGTCTTCGCGGTTACCGGTAATCAGCCACTCGGAGGCGTTGGTGCTGACGTCGACGTTGGAGTCGACGTCGCCGAGATAGTTGCCGACGGCGTTGTAGGCGTAACCGAGGCCGGTAACGCCGGGGCGCACGTTGTTCCCAGTTCGGTCGTCGTTAGCGGTACCCCAGTTATTGTAGTTGTTCTCTTCGAAGTTGACATTGTTTTGTAGGATACCGGCTTGGCCGCCGAACCCCTGGGAATCGGCAAAGGCCTGAATGATTTCGTCGATAAATGCGTTGACAAAACCGCCGCTGGTACCGTTGGCCATCCAGGGGTAATCGCCGATGGTTTCGAAACCGGCCAGCATCGTCACGATCGCCACCGCAATCGTGGTATCGCCGTTGCCCAGTTCGTCCACAATGAGGTCGAATACGTCGCAGCTGGCCAGGTTTGCTATATTTAGCAGAATCCAACAAGGCTCAAGGAACTTGTCGCCCGTGACGATCAAGTCGGCGCGGATTGCGTTGTAGTTGCCGATAAAGTCCTGCTTGATTTGCGTGACCATCGTCTGGTCGAGGGCATCGACGCCCGTATACCCGACGCCTATGCCGGTGCTCTCCTCGCGCAGGATGGCACTCAGCATGGCGAGCTGATGGGACTCGATCATGCCGTTGCCGTCGATGTCGCCGGTCAACCAGGCCCGCTGGGTGATGACGATAGGCGGATCCATCGTCAGCAGCATATCCTGGAATGCCTCGAGCGTTGCGAGGATGAAGTCGAAGTCGATGTCGCCGGGCACGCTGACGTTGTTATCAGCCGTGGTTTGCGCGTACGCGCTAGAGGATACCAGCGCGGTCAGCCCGATGATTAATAGCGTGGTGAGTGCTTTCTTCGTATTCACTTTAGCCACCCCTCTCTCCTGTTGTTAATGTTTCAACACAATGTTTACTAGCCTAGCCCAAGCCTACCCAAGAAACAATTATTACCAGCCCGCGGGACCTTTCCCACGGGCATTTCCTTCGGATTCAATTGTGATGGTACCCGAAAACGCGGAAAACCACCGCCTCGGCATCCCCGTCCACATCGGGAATGCCCCAGCAATGGCTCGACGATTCTACCCACGTTCTCAATCTACCTCCTCTTCGCACACATCAACCGTTGGGGAGGCTCGCCCGTCGAACATGCCTGCCGCGGGCAAATCCTCCTTCCCCGTTACCCGTAATATACACCACAGGTCAAAGGATGTCAAGCTTTATTTGTCTGATTCGCGCCCTGCGCGAGGCCGTCACGAAATGCGAAAAACAATAAAGACCTGGGGTTGCTGCCGCGAAAACCGCCAAGAATGCGAACTCTGAAACCGGGACCATGCACAAATTCTTGGATCGGCCCGAATCTTCGTGCCTGGAGCCGCGGAAAAACCCCCTCTATGCCATGCGCCAGGTCTTGGGATTGGCTATCCTGATGTTCGCATGCCGCCTGGCATCGTTGCGTGGACTTGATCGCGTCCCGGACGATGCGCGGTTCCCCCCCGACAGGTGCGCCTTCACCCGCGCGAAAACGGACACGGTCCTGTGTTCGCGCCAGATGACGAACGTCCCGGCCCGTATGGACCGCGAAGAACTCGGCCGCATGCGCGTCCAGGCCATCAAAGACGGGCCCGGCAAAAGTCGAGATGAACTCTATAAGGGCCTGATTCATCGTACCACCGGTATTTCGCGTTCTCCGGGGTGACTTGACGCTTTGATAGGGGTATGACAAGACAGCCTAGCGCGACCGGAGGCCGCAACCAAAGACTTTTCCAATGCAGAGCGCGCAAAGGGCCGCGGAGACCGGAAAACAAAGCAGTTTCTCCAGAAGGACCGTTTCTTGACGGCACCATCGCACACGGGCTCTTTACCTTTTCCTTGCCGCGCCCTCTGCGCCCCTGCGTGAAATTGTCTTCCAATTAATTAAGGCCAGTATTCAGAAACCGGGTTCCCAAGAACCCCGCAACCCAAACAATGACCAAGACCCGCCACGGGGTTTCCGCGGATTCTACCGATCGCCATTTCGCGCTGCTGCCTCGTGAGGCTGTACGTTTTCTTTCCTTGTGTGGTATAATTGCAAATGGTGTTTCGCATGTTTAGCGCTGAAGGTTTGGTTTGAGGTCTTCGACTTTTGAACAGCTTGTGTTCGTTCCGATAGGGGCTCAGAGGGTTCGCGGAGCTTTATCACGGCGCGGTTGCCAAACAATCCAATGACCAGGAAGGCAGGTGCGAATGAAGACCCCGGTAATTGCAGCGGTAGCGGTTGGTGCGCTGCTGTTGTGTTCCGCGGATGCGCACGCGGCGGAGAAACGCATTCTGTTGGCGGGCGATTGCTGGTTGCATTACCAAGAGGATTTTGGGTCCTACGACAATTGGTTGCAGGAAAATGGCTACAGCGCGTATGAGACAGTGGGCGATCTGACGGCGGTGCGGGGTTTGACCGCAAGAATGGCGGCCAGCGACGTGATTTGTATCTTGCCCTACCTGACTTTTCTTGACATGCTTGATCAAGAACTCGATGCGAATCCGACAATCGACATCGTCCACTTGCTCGTTGGGGGAAACGATTACTTCGTTCCATTTGGGGTACCGCCGGACTATCTCGAATGGAATGCCATGACGCCGGCGGAGCTCGATTATTGGCTTGGCACCTACGCGGTACCGTTGGCAACGGTGATTCAACATATTCGTGACAACTATCCCCAAATCAAGATCACCTTGTCTTCCTACCTTTACTTGGACCTAGAGCTTGTCAGCTATGCTTGGTCTATACAGTTCCAGATGACCCAGGCCGAATTCAACTATTGGTTCGCCACATTCATGGACATTGCCAAGAACATCGCCGCCGAAACGGACCACGTGGATTTCGTGAATAACTGGGGCCTTTTTCAGTATCACCATGGCGTTCCCGGAAGGCATGATCCGTATACGCTGCCTTTCCCCGGTCAGCGTTTCGATTTCGACCCGTATCTCGGCGGCGATCCCCAGTGGCCGGAGGCCCCGTACACGGTGCCCGGCGGAGAATCGCTGTGGATGGACAACGATGGCTTCCATCCCTCGGACTTGGGCCACAGGCTCATCTTCGCGAATTGCGTGGACCAATTCTACGATGCCTGGCTCACCGACGTGACACCGCCCAACGCGGTTTCCATCGAACGCGACCCGGCCGCGCCCAACCCCACGACGACCCCCACCGTCGATTTCATCGTGAAATTCGACGAGGAAGTGCGTAAACCAGACGTGACCCCCGACCGGTTTGCCGCCACGGGACCGGCGAAGGCCCTGTCGGTCGTTTCAGTTTCCGGCGGCGGGGACACTTACGTGGTGACGGTGGACGCGGGCACGGTTCCAGGCGAGATCGGCCTCGATTTGGTGGATGCCGCCGGCATCCGCGACATCGCGTATCACTCGGTCACGTCGGCGCTCAGCGGAAGCGAGACCTATTCGTTCCTGGGTCCGGACTCCGATGGCGACGGCCTGATGGACAGCGAAGAGGCCCTGCTTGGGACCGACCCACTAAAGGAAGACACCGATGACGACGGCTTGAGCGATTACGATGAGGTGAACGGCACCTTCGGCCACATCACGGATCCGCTGCTGCGCGATACGGACGGCGACGGCTATGGCGACGGGTTCGAAGTGATGATGGGCGTGGACCCGACGAATCCCGTCGCGGAACTGAAGGCCAGCGGATGGAGGGCGGCCCTATGCACCGCGCTGCTGCTCGCGCTGGTCGGCATCGCCATCATTCCGCGCAAGAAGACCGCGGGCCGCTGATCCCGGCGGGCTATTCGGCTGGGGTAACGTTTTGACCCGGCGTGCCCGGCGTCTCGTCAGGCCCGCCGCCGCCGAGAAAATCGATGCCTTCGATCTCGAGCGCCGGCAACACTTTCGTGGCCTCTTCAGGCAATCCGACCGGCGTTGCGATGAATTGCAGCACGAAGACCGCGTCGAAGGGAACGCCCGCGCCATCGGCCACGCCCATCAGCGTAACCCACTTGGCCGCGGGCCACTCGGCGTACTGCATGCGGCCATAAACACTCAGCCCTTGCACGGCAAGATTCACCAGTTGCCCGGCAGGCACGGTACCCATCAGCGCCTTCGCCTCGGCGGGTATTTCCTTGACGGCATTCATCATGGGGGCAAGCGTGGCGAGTTTGTACAGCAGCTTGTCCCAGGCCGCGGCGATGGTCTCGGCTTCGGTCTTCCCCTTGTCGATGCCCTCGAGGTATTCCGTCTTCGCGCCGGCCACCATCGGACAATACGCCCAGGGGGCGTCTACCGCCGCGAATCCGTAGCTCTCCATATACCAACGCGCCACCAGCGGGCCGAAGAACGACAATTGGGCTTCGAGATTGTCCCCGAAAAAGTCTTCCGGACCCGTGTGGTATCCACAATAGTCGTTGGTAAGACCGCACAAAAAAACGTGCTCCACCCCCTCCTGGGACTGAGCCCGGTCACGCAGCATCAGCCCCAAGGCTGAACATACCTCGCCGGGCAGCGAAAGAAAAAGGGTGTCGTTGACGCGCACATCGGTCAGCACGACGGTCTCGGGCAACAGGTCCGCGAGAACCGTTGGCGGCAGCGCCACGTCGCGGCTGCGCACGGCGATCTCGGCCGACGGCTGGGGCATCACGCCCCCGAGGGCGTCCAACGCGGCTTTGGCCAGGGCAAGCCCCATGGCGCGGGCCGCTTCGGCGGGTGTATCGGCCAGCGGCGGATTCGGGGCGAGGTCGCCCCCCGCGCCGTTGATGAAAACCACGGGGATATCCGGGGCGTCTTCGCGCAAGCCTTCGGCAATCCCGCCCGGAAAATCGCGCGCGTAGACGGGTTCCTTGCGGAGCACCGCCAAGGTCTCCTCGGCCATGATCGCCGGGTGGGCGGCATAATTGATAAGGTACGCGAGGGGCGATCCCTCGGCCGTCTCGACACAAAGCACACCGAGCGCGGCGTCTTTAACGCCCTCGTCGTCATTCCGGTTGCGATTGTACCGGGGCGCCTGGACCGCCGCGACGCGGAGTTGGGCGGGCTCGAGCTTCCCTTCGGCCTCCTGGATAGCCTGGGCCAGCAGCGCGGCCACGGCACCCACACGCTGTTCTTTGAAGGTCCCGAAAGCCGCCTCCTGGACCGGTCCTTGCATGACCCCGGGACAGGTCCCCGATTGGGTGTGCGTGGCCGAGAGCATGAGGTTGTCCCGGCCAATGGCCGAACCGGCGTCCTCGAGCAGTTTCGCCACGGCGTCCAACAGCGTGTGGTCCAACGCCGCCGTATCCACGGCGCAAAATCCCACGGCGGTCTCGCCGACGCAAATCACCAGGGCGTCCGCCTCGAACGGCGGCGTCCCATCAAGGGTCTCGGGAAGCAACTCGATGCGGCTCGCCCCGGCAGTCACCGGTTCGCCGCGATTCGCCGCGGCCAATTCCCACGGCGTCGGCCCGTCGCCAAAACAGATCTCGTCCGCCTTGACGTCGTCCTTCGACACGCTCACCGTCCTCGTCAGGCCATCCTTTTCCGCCTTGATGTAATACCGGGAACCGCTCTCGACGACCTCGACGCCCTTGTAGATCTTCTTGTCGATGATGATCGAGTCCGCCGCGCAAAACGCCATACCGAGCCCCAACACGAGGGCCACCAGACTTCCAACTCGGGACATGCTCACAACAGCTCCTTACGAAAATGGGATTCTCGAACCGGCCTCGGGCAACGCGGCCACCGTGCTACACAACACGGTCCCGGCATTGTATGGAAAGCCGCGCCCAGGAAGCAAAAAAAGCCGGCCTCGGTGTTTCGCGCGCGGAAAAAGGGATGTCATGCCGGATCCTGGCTTTGGCTTTCCGCCGGCTGGGACTGCTCCCGCGTCACCACAGACAACGCCTTGGGCAACACGTGAAACGTGGCGGGAATATGCCCGGCCGGGTCGCCGTCGATCTGAAGCGGAGCCGCTTCCACATCGGCGGGTGACAACTTCAATGTACGCACTTTCCGGTACAGGACGTCGTCCCGCTGGGCAAAGCCAGGCCGTATCACCGCGAAGAGCAACGCCAGAGTGTGCCAGAAGGTCAGGTTTCGGAGCACACAAATATCGAGAAGCCCGTCGTCGATTTCGGCCTCCGGCGTGCCAGCGAACACCCCGGCAGACTCGCGGCAGTTGCCCACAATCACGTATTCCCCGTCATCGCACAGGATCTCCCCATCGGCCACGACGGCAATCCTGGGCAAGGTCTCCCCCAAAACGGTGCGCAGTATGGGCATGACATAGGAGGCAATGCCCGCCTTCTTGCCAGCGCGGCGCTCATGTACCCGGGCCGCAACCGCTGCGTCGAACCCAGCGCCCGCCCCCATGAGGAAACGGCGCTCACCGCAAAGGCCCGTGTCGATATAGCGCGTCTTTCCGGCCACGATCAGATCGGCCAGCACAGCCGGATTCCGTGAATGCCCCAACTGCCGCGCCACGGCGTTGGCGACGCCGCCCGACAGAATCGCCAGGCTCGCGTCCGAAGCCGACAGGCCGTTCGCCACCTCATTCGCCGTGCCATCGCCGCCCACGGCCACAACGCAATCCGCCCCGGCCCGCGCCGCAAACAACTGGGCATCCCCCGGTTGACGGGTAACCAGCACCTCCACCTCTTGACCCCGTTCCAGCAGCGCCTTGCGCAAGGCATCGGCCCGGACGCGGCCTTTCCCGCGCCCAGACACCGGATTCACGACAATGCGAACATTCACGGCGGCTTCCAATCACACGTTCCCCAAGTACCGATACACCAAATATAGAGAGGAGAGGGCGGTCAATTCAAAAAAAATATTGCCGCCCGATCCAAGATCCGCACGTAAGGAGTTGTTTTGCGGTCATCGCGCCCTGGCTGCGCCCGTGGGGGGAGGTCCGGAGCGCCCCGTTGGCCCGTACTCGAGGCGTTTCTCGCGGGCCAAGCCTGGTTCAACGGCAGAGCCGGGTGGACGGCGGGGCTGTTGCGTGGAATGGACAGGCTTTTCCTCGCCGGGCCAGGCGAGCTTGACCGCCACGAGGATGTTGTACGTGATACACGCAATCCGGAACCATCCTGTGAATCGGGGGCTTATATGTTGTGACGCAAACGGGCGTCCTATACAATATGGTGTGCTGTCGCCGCCAGTTTCCGAAAATATTTCGATGAATTGTGCTTGACAGAGCCCCCTGTCTCTGCTATAATCCGCACCGTTGGGAGAGGTCTCCGTACCCGTATTTGGTTTCGTGGGACCATTTTTCCGGTAAATTATTCCATCGTTGGCAGTCCTCGAATCTGAAGAACGAAGGGAGGGATGCAGAAGCTTCAGTAGGGATTCTTCTGGGATTGTCGAACCTTGATGACGGCGATAGTCATAGATTGCGCTCGCGGATGTGTGTCCGTTTGAGCGACCGGTGGCAGGGCTTGTAGCCTAGACAACCGGTGACGGTGGGAACCAGTCAATGGGACAGGTTTCCAGAACAAACAAAGAAACGACCATTAAAAAGGAGAACACGCACAATGCGTAAAGCTTTTTTGGTACTTAGCGCCGTCCTCATCGCTTCCGTGGCGACGGCCGAATTACAGAACATCGAAGTAGGCGGGGCGTTGCGGATCCGCGGCGCTTGGCTTCACGGTCCAGACGCAGTGGCTGTAGGCCCGCCAGCACTGGGAAACCAGGCAATTGTTGTGGTACCTGTCACCGATAACAATGCGTCATTCGTCGAGCACCGGACGCGTTTGAACGTCAAGGCTGATTTTACGGACAGCGTAAGCGCGTTCATCGAACTTGATAGCTACGACACCTGGGGCGAGGATTTCCGCTCTGAGTATTTAACCGGCCTTGACCGGCGCGCTCAGTCGTATGATGACGTCGAAGTGTACCAGTCGTACATTGAAGCCGTCGATATGTGGGGACAACCCCTTCAGGTTCGCATCGGTCGCCAGGAAATCATTCTCGGTAGCGAGTGGCTCGTGGGTAACAACGACACTGGTGCCGCTTTTACCGGTTTGTCGTTCGACGCTCTCTGCTTGACCTACGCGACGGACCAGGTAAGCGTGACCGCGTTGTGGTCGAAGCTGGTCGAGCGCTGCGCTGTTGAGGAGGACGGCGACACGGACCTGTATGGCGTATACGCCAGCTATCTGGGCATCGAGGACATGGTCATTGATGCGTACTGGCTATTTGTACGTGACGCTCGCGCCAAGGGAACGACTCAGCAAACCCTGTTTGGACAGCCGTTTGGGCCGCCTAAGAACACGTATGGCACCCTTGACGTTCACACGTTTGGCCTCCGCGGAGCAGGAACGATGGGCGCGTTCGACCTCGAAGCCGAAGTCGCTTATCAGTATCTCGACAGCAATGTCACGGGTGCCGAGGGCGATTCCGATGCATGGGCGGGCAATCTCGAGCTTGGTTATACCTTCGATATGGAGTTAACTCCGCGCATCTTCTTGGGTGGAGCGTATTTCGAAGGTGCCCGCGATGGTGACGCCCCGTTCAACCGGCTGTTCTCCGACTGGGAATACAGCAAGAATTACGACATGATGTCACAGCTCACCGGGTTCGGGACCGGCTGCGCAGGCGTCAGCGCGATGGCAACAGAATCCCTCATGGTTGCTATGACCTGGGCATATCTTGAATTGGATAGAGCCGGCAACAATGACAACGATTTGGGATGGGAGGGGACTCTCAGTCTCCTTTACGACTATTCGGAAGACTTGTCCCTGGAAGTGGGCTATTCCCACTTCATCCAGGGCGACGCTGCGCCAACGGATGATGATCAGAGTTATCTCTACTTCGAAACCAAAGTCTGCTTCTAAGGTTTAGAACGTAGAATCTGTTTGGGAACCCCCCGCACTCCGGTGCAGGGGGTTCCTTTTGGTCGTTTTTCTTTGGCTTTTCCGACCGTGCTGGTGGTGTATATGATTTTGGTTTGAAGCTTGCGAGTTGTTTCGCTACATGCCGTAGCGAAGACACAAAAGAGGGGAAGAAAAATGAAAGGTTTGATGAATCGGCCACGCTGTGCAGCGGCTGTGTTGGTAGCTGCCTTTGCAGTACTTGCGTTATCTGGATGCGCGACGGTTCGCGTGGAAAAGACTCCGGTCTATGCCGATCCCACGGAGACAGAAGGCATTGTGTACTTCTATCGAGAGAAAGAATGGGCTGGGTCCGGCGTGAGATATGCTGTTCATGAAGGGGATACGAAACTGGGCGCTCTTAAGAGTGGCACGTATTCGTTTCATTTGACTGAGCCTGGCGAGAAGAGATTTTGGGCGGAGACGGAGTCGGAAGACAGCGCCGAGTTCTCTGTTGAGGCAAACGAAGCCTACTACATAAAGTGCGAGGTCGGCATGGGGTTATTCGTGGGCAGACCAAAGTTGACCGTCGTATCGGACGTGGAAGGAGAGCCTGCGGTGAAAAAACTCAAGTATGTGAAGTTTGAGCCGGAGATCGAAAGCGCCGAGAAATAGACGTTCGCGAATGGATACTGCTTGGCCCCCGCCCCCGCACTTCGGTGCGGGGGCATGTTCTTCGTGGACAGGACAGTTCACATCATCCTTAGCCCATCGACACACCCTGCACTTAAGCATACGATACCTGCTTTCCTCCTCGTCGCAGCCGTAAGTGCCTGATACAAAAGCGCTTGATTTCCCAACTGTAAGAGATAGGTCACGGCCTACCTTCCTGACGCCCCCTGGACAATGCCAAGACAACCCGAACAGTCTCCGCCACCAAATGAGCTTGCAGAATTCTTCGACGTGCCAATACCATCCTCGTCCCAGCTCGGCACACTCGAGGTCGACGGGCTGTTGACCCTAACATCGCCAAAGCAGACCTTCATGTTGTCAGAATTCACCGCATAGTACCGCATAACACAATCGTTACCCGTGAGCACACTTCCGCCCGCATCGCGCCAACGAGTATCAGAGGTCTGCTGCATCTCGATCGTCCAATTGTAAAAAGAGTTGTAGTTGTTCTGCGCGCAGAAGTCGTATTGTTCGATTCCTTCGACATACTGCGCTCCGCGCGTGAACGTTATCGTTATGGTGACGGGCGTTCCCATATCTCCGCTGTTTGGGTCAACGTTGATGTCACCTGCTATCACGCTGTCGTAGCCGTTGATTCCATGGAGTGTGGCATCCGAGATGGTATACGTGGGGTCGTCCGGCGGTGGGTTATAGGGATTGTCCGGCGGGTCATAGGGATCAGGTCCGGCGCAGTCAAAATCCTCGAAGTCACAGCCGCCTATGCCGCCAATCACGGTAAGAAACAAATACAAAACGAAAACCACGATGCTTTCTTCGCTCATTGCTTATCTTCTCCTCGGTGAATATACACCTCACGTCACCGATAGGGGCAACATTTCATGTTGCCCCTATCGGCGTCTGAGGCGATCCCCAATGTTTGGACAACAATTGGGGCCGGCTAAGGTAGCCTTGTCTAACTGCTCCACACAACCACCAACATATTCAACAGAAAGGAACGGGAAGAGCGTATCCCTTGGCCCGCTCCCCTCCGTTGGTTTATTGGGTGACTTAACGGTAGCACCTTTGCTTTTCGCTGTCAACCAGGTTTTCAGCATGAGGCCCCTCCGGCGTGGACAAGATAGGGAGTTGCCCTGCCGAGACCCTGGTGGCGGCGTTCATGGTTGTAGAAGTCGAAGTACCGTCCCAGGCGGCCCTCCGCTTCATGCAGGTCGGTATAGTCGTACAGATAGACCTCCTCGTATTTCACGCTGCGCCACAGACGCTCGATAAAGATGTTGTCGAAACACCGGCCGCGGCCGTCCATGCTGATGCGGACCTCGGCTTGCTCGAGCCGGCCAGTGAAGTCATGGCCCGTGAACTGGCTGCCCTGGTCGGTGTTGAAGATCTGGGGCGCGCCCGCCTCGAGGGCCTCGTCGAGCGCATCGATACAGAACGCGGCGTCCAGCGTGTTCGAGAGGCGCCAGGACAATACGTAGCGGCTGAACCAGTCCATGACGGCCACCAAGTAGGCGAAACCGCGCCACATGGGAATGTACGTGATGTCGGCACACCACACCTGATTGGGGTGCCCGATCTGCAATTCACGCAGTAAGTACGGGTAGATCCGGTGCTCGGGCGCCGGGCGGCTAAGCCGTGGTTTGGGGTAGATGGCCTCGATGCCCAACGTCCGCATCAGCCGGCGTACGCGCTTGAATCCGACTGGGTAGCCTTGGTCGCACAACCAGCCGGAGAAACGGCGCACACCGTAAAATGGTGTCCGAATGTACTGTTCATCCATCAACCGCATAAGCTCCAAATCCAGCGTGTTGTCACGGTGCGGGCGGTAATAGGCCGTTGACCGCGGCAAACCGAGCAATGCGCACTGGCGTGCCAGCGGCAGCGCCGTGTGGTTCGGTTCCAACATGGTCCGGCGCGCCTCAATCGAGCAGCTCGCTTTTTTTTTTCAACCAGTCGTTCTCGACCTTGAGCCGGCCGATCTGTTCGTACAACTGCCCGCGTAGCCGCTGCTCATCCTCGTCCTGCTTGCCGGTGCCATTGGAGAAAACCGTGGGCAAGCCCGCCAAGGCCGTCCTTTTCCACTTGGCCACCAGCGTCGGATGCACCTCGTACTTGCTGGCGATCTCCTGAACCGTCGATACGCCCCGGATGGCCGCCACCGCCACTTTGCCCTTCAACTCCGCACTGTGCTGCCTGCGTTTGCCTTTCATTCATGCCTCCATTCCGGCCCAAAGGCCTCTGGAGACTACCTTAGCAGACTGTCCAGTTCTTGGGGATCACTTCAGTCTTATGCATAATCTATCTGCCCGCTGGCGTCATACCTTTCCGCGCACCAAATGGGCTCCCTACGGCCTCTGCGATCCCGCGCTTCACTCTGAAAACGTGTCTAGACGCTTCAACTGCCCGATCTTTTTCCAATCAGATTGAGGCTCCAAGACCACGGCAATGTGGATGGAGGATTGGTCTTTGTCCAGTATCTGCGACACGCCCGCCGTCTTTAGAGTTGGATCAATTTGGTCTGGACTCAACTCGTATATTCCTCCAGATACCGCGTCAATAACAATCCCGAGGATCCCCCAGGACAAGACATTTCCGATAACCCAGCCGCTCATGTCGCGCGTAATGGTTGTCTCGTACGGCTCATATCCGTCCAGTTCAATCCGTACAACATGACTCTTCTTGCGCGAAAGCTCAGCCGTGACGGGCGCATTTCCGTATGACTGGCCATCCACCAGAACCTTGGCGTTTGTAGGAGTACTTGAAATTCCCACGCCCTGCGTAGTCCCGTGGACGATTGTTGCGCAGCCAACAACCGTCATGACTGCAAGAACCAGGATACCGACACACAGTCCGCTCAACACGCTTTTCTTGTCTCTTAGCATTACGAATCTCCTCTCGCTTCCTCTGTCTTATCCTATCGAGCCCCAATGGCTCGAAATGGGCAATCGTGGGCACCGCCTCTACCATTACTAACTGCCGCGTAACTGGCCAGCCAGCAGCGCGAATATACCGTTCTTGCATTTGCTAAGGCGGGGCGAAGAGGCGGTTACTCGGTATCGGATTTCTACGCCTCGGGGTTGGCCGCGAGGGCGTTGTTTTGGTCTGCGGACCGCAAAAAGCGCACTTTTCGGCTGTTTAAGCACTTTTGGGGGCTGCAAAAGTGCTTTTGCGGGAGCGCGGAGTACTTTTACCGGCCGCAAAAGTACTTTTACCGGCCGCAAAAGTACTTTTACCGGCCGCAAAAGTACTTTTACCGGCTGCAAAAGTGCTTTTGCAGGAGCGCGAAGTGCTTTTACCGGCTGCGAAAGTGCTCTTGCGGGAGCGCGGAGAACTTTTTCGGGCTGCAAAAGTACTCTTACGGGCCGCGAAAGTACTTTTGCAGGAGCGCGGGATGAAGTACGAAGAGCGAAGGAGGTCATTTCGTGTTTTCCTTTTCCCTTTTCCTTTTTCTTTCCCAGCTTCGTTCTTCTAACTTCGTACTTCTAACGTCACAGGTTGGCGACTCTGGTTGCGGGGTCGGACCAGGGGCCAAAGTCGTTGCCGCGGATGGCGCGGACGTGGACCCAGTATTGTTGACGCGACACGAGGCCGGTGATCTCGTATTCGGATTCGCTGACGGCGGCGTTGCCGACGGGCGTGCCTTCGATGGCGTTCAGATACCATTCGACTTGGTAGGCCGCCGCGCCTTCTTCTTGGTCCCAATCGACGAAGATCGAGGCGGGTCCGGTGCCGTCTTCGATCTTGGTGATGACGACTTGTTCGAGCGGGACGGATTCGCCGCCGATCTTCTTGGGCGGGAGACCGAAGTTGTTTTTCTGCGGTCCATCGGGGCCGTAGAGCCCGTCGGTGACTTGGTCGATTCCCTTCATAATATCGCCACCTTGGCCGCACCAACCGCGCAACGTTGTCCGCGCTAGGGCCAACTGGGCCTTGAGGCTGTTCACGTTCGTGATTTCCGTGTGGATGTGGCCCGACATCGCGAAGACATCGGCTTGCGTCGCCGCGGTCGCGGGCCAGTTGGATTCGCCGCTGATGCCGGTTGATGCTTCGAGCAATTGGTCGCGGAGTTCGTTCGGTTTGGTTGGGATTCTGCGTTTTGCCATGGGTCTGTTCTCCTCGTTCCCTCGTTCCCTCGTTAACCGCCCTGCGTGTCTTACCGCAACGTAAAATCCCGTGCGCCACGGCTGTCCGTTTACCCCACCCGCGTCCGAACTGTACTGCTTTGCGCAGACCACAGAATAGGTATGCGCAAAATTTTACCCCTCCCCTCCTCGAAATGTCAAGTAAAAGAATCCCGACGTTTCTTCACAGGTTTAACATTCCCCTGCTGTTGCCGCCTGGTTTCCCGGCGGCGCCACGATATCCCCTTCGTGTTCATATTCTGCGGAATCATGACAGCGCTATCAGGACTCGCACTGGCCTTCTACTCCTACGGCAAGCACGCGAAACGCGAAGCAGCGGGATAGGGGCTACTCGACAGGCGCTATGGCCACGTTGTCGAGGAGCACCGTGACACCGCCGTCGACGAGGGTTCGGAAGACGAGTTCGTAGGCGCCGTCGCTCGGGGCGGTGAAGAGGGCGCTTTCGACGAAGTTATAGGGTAACGTGTGGTGGTCTTGCGGCTCGACGGACTGGATGGCGTGGGGCGACACGATGGTTTCGCCGCCCAACGTAACGGTCAAGCGCGGCAAGGTTCCCGAGCGGTTGTAGGCGCGGCCATTTTCCCAGTAGGTCACGCGGTAGCGTTTCCCCGCCTCGAAACCGGGCACTTGTTGCGCCAACGTACAGAGGTTTTGCATCAGCGCCACTTGGCGGCCATGGGGAATGACCCCGTTATCGGAAAAGCTGTGTTGCGGCCCCGCCGGCTTGCCGGGATTCACCCACCACGGGTTCAGCCCCACATTGCCCTTGAACGTCCAACCGGTAATCACGCCGTCATTCGTGGCCGCCTGTCCGGGAACGTTCGCGAACCGGTCCGCCTCGAAACTGGGATTCGCGACGGCCAGACCTTTCTTCTGTCCAGGCTTCTGTTCGCTCACGTTTTCTTCCTCTTCCGGCGTTGCGCTTCTTGCGGCGTGGGACAAGGCTCGACCCGTTTGAGCCGTCCTTCCCACTCATCCAACAGTTTCCGGTGCGCGGCTATCGTGTCCGCATAATGCGCGTCTTCGTACAGGTTCTTCGTTTCCCACGGATCGGCCTGCATGTCGAACAACTGCTCGACGGGATCGTCCTGGTACCGCACATACTTGTATTGCGCCGTCCGGATCATGCGGCCCACCACGTGCGTGTCGGCGACGACGAACTCGCGCCATTCCACGGAACGTTGTTCGAGCAGCGGACGCAAGCTGTATCCCCGCAGATCCGGCGGCGGCGCGATGCCCGCGTAGTCGCACACCGTGCTCATCACGTCAAGCCCGGACACCAGGTGCGACGCATCGACATGGCCTTCGGCGATTTGGCCTGGACACGACACCACCATCGGCACCTTCACGGACTCGTCGTAGGGATACCATTTCGACACATGCTTGTGACGGCCGCGTCCATCACCGTGGTCCGATGTGAATATCACCACCGTGTTGTCCGCCTCGCCCGACGCCTCCAACGCATCGAGCATCCGCCCGATATCCGCGTCGGCCATCTCGACCTGCCGGTAGTAGATGTAGAGGTAGTACCGCCACTGGGCATCGGAGAACTCGCGGAACATCTTTTCGTCGAGCAGCTTCGGCGCGGCGGGCCGGGCAGTGTGGTTGGGCGGCAGCGCGGGCAATTGGTCCGCCAGTTGCGGGAAGGGCAACTGTTTGGGCACGAGAAACTTGTTCCGGATGGCCCAATAGCAGATGTCGTGGGGCTGCATCAGCGATGCCACCAGTAGAAATGGGTTGTCCTTGGGCCGCGTCTTCAGATACGCCTCGCACGTCCGCGAGACCACCGAATCGACCAAGTCGCCCTGGCCGCCGCCCACGGGTAACACGTTGAATCCAGGCATCTCCGTCGGATAGCCGCCCGGCAAATGCCATTTGCCGCAGTAGACCGTGTCGTAGCCGTCGCGCCGTAGCCATTGGCCCATGTTGGGCACGCTGGGATGGATTGGCCGGCCATTGGTGATGACGCCCGTCTCGACCGGCATCCGGCCCGTAAATAGCGAACTCCGCGCGGGCGAACATACCGGATCGGTGCTGTGCGATTCGAGAAACGTTACGCCCCGCCGGATCAACCGGTCCACGTTCGGCGTATGGACATCGGGGCATCCGTGGCCCGACAGCGCGTCGAGCCCCAGTTGATCGCACACAATGAAGAGAAAATTCGGTTTCCGTTTCGGCGCCGCGCTGACAGACCCGCTGGTCATGGCCGCGCCCGCGGCGAGTGCGCCGGTCTGGATGAACTGCCGCCGCGTCGGGTTGTGTGTACTCATGATGCCGCCTCCGTGGGCGTCCACAAGTACGCCTCAAGTCCCGCCACCAGAAACAGCAGTCGTCCGCTCTTATCGACCCAATACACCCTGGGCACGATGCCTTGGCCCAAGTCCTGGTACCCGTGCAGACGCGCCATCTCGCCGCCTTCCTCCTCCCAGCGCGTCTTGCGGATGCGGCCTTTCTCAAGTTCCTCGTATTCGTGCCGCTGCACCTTGCGCGCGCCCAGAAGCACGTCGATGGCCCCGCGATAGGACAACACGTGGCCCGGCTTGACCTCGTCCAAATGATCCAGCAACGTGAATGCGGCGGGATCGAACGGTTCCCGAGGCAACCGTTGCACCGCGTCGAACAGCGCCCAATGAAGGGTACACGCTTCCGGCATGGCAATCCGCCGCGTGTCCGTGCTGTCGTTGATCACAAGAAACCCATCTCCCACCACCGCCGTGTGCGCGATTCGTGTGTGGGCCACGGCGTCACCAGACGGTGTAAACATCTCCGCGTCATAGCGCCAACGCAGCGGTGTCGAGAACGTATCGCCCAAGCAATCGATTTCGACGGTCACTTCCTGCCGGTATCCGCCCGCGAGCCGTTTGTGGTATTCGACCGTAAGCGTGCATCCGCCACGATCCAGGGCTTTCCGCGCAATCACCACTTCGCCGGCCACATCGCAATTGCGCGTCAACGTACAGACGCGATACGTATGCCGCCAATCGCCCGCCGGGTCGAACGCTTCACTCGGTGGCACGAAGCCGTCCAGCGCGCTGGCCACGATGTCCAACGCGAAATGGTCCGTCAATGCGGTGGGCTCTTTCATTTCCACCGCCAATCGATGTCGCCGCATTGCACGCCGAAGGCGTCGGCCGTCAGCGACAAGTTCGCTTCGCCGCCGGGCGTGGTTACCTTCAACGCACCCGTGGCCGGGTCGTGATCCGTCTGAACCTCCGCGCCTTCAATGGCGATCACCGTCAGGAACTCTTGATGCGCGGCCTTCTCGGGCGGCGTGGTGTGGATATGCCAGGACGGCGGCTTGTTGCGGGACCACTCGTAAGGTGGCGGGTCCATCGTATCCGTTTGCGTAATAGCCAGGTTTTGCGGTGTCAGAAACCGGATATCCAGTTTGCCGGGCTTGCCATTCCAAACGAGGGCATTCTCGCCGATTTCGAAAGGCTCGGAGCCGTGGAGCGTCCACTCATAACTCGAAGGTTCCGGCGCGTCCAACACGTCGTGGATGACGATGGCGTGGGGTTTCAGGAAGACAATGCGCCGCGTGAATCGCGTCAGGTTGTCATAGGCTTCGTCCGCCTCGCCCACCACGACATCCACTGTCGGCGATGTCTCGAAAACCGAGATACGTCCCGTGGCCCCGGCGCTGAACCGTTGGCCCTCGCCGTTGACGAGGATACAATTGTCTGACTTGCTGTGGTGCATGTATTTGTAATGGTGCGGGCTGCCATGGATATCCCGTTCCCCGGCGCGGACCAGCGCGGCTTGCCCATGCAGGTTCAGCAGAAACGCGTTGTTGGCATTGTATCCATGGCTCTGGCGGCCAAAGGGACTGCTCTTGAAATGGACCTGGATATTCTGTTTGCCGTCCATCAGGTCCGTGTTGAGGATGGCCAAGCCGATGCCTTTGAATGCGCGCGACGACGGCAGGTCCGTGGGCGGCTTGCTTTCGAGTCCCGCCGCTTGCGACGCCGCCACAAAACCGAAGTAGCCGCCGCCGATGCCGCCGCCTGAGGTCTTCGTGTACCACTGCCAATAGGGGTTCCGCGCACCCGACGCCAGCAACGCTTCGAGCGACGCCATTTGCCCCGAGGTCCGCTTCAACGCCAGATCGCCGAACCCGCCCGTCTCCGAACCCGGCGGCAGCACGTACATCGGGTAATAGCCAACGCTGTGGTAGAAGGGCCGCTCGAATAGGTCGATTCCGAAGGCCGACCGGATTGCCGCGCCCCACCACATGACGCGGCTCGTGTAGCTCGAAAAATACGCCATCCCCTCATGCCAACCACCGTCCTTGCCGCCCCATGCGGGATAGCACGTATAGAAGATCGTCATGGCGTAGTCCAGCCACTGCGGCGCCTCGGGGATCTCGCCGTGGAACGCCATGGCCAATTCGCCCAAGAAATGCCAGCACCGGTTGTTGTGACTGCCGTAAGGCCGCCAAAGATGTTGCGAACCACGCAACCGCTTGAACGCCTGACCGCCCCGGATCCGCATGATGCCGGCGATGGTCCCGCGTTCCGCCTCGGTGAAAATCGGATACGCCCACGAATAGGCCCGCGACGCCATGTACAACGCGGGCATGGCCGCCTCGTCGTTGTAGCGGTACCGCGTCGAACCCTCGGGATCCCACTGGCACATGGCCAACAGCAGGTCCCGCGCGCCCTCCGCATACTTCTCTTCGCCCGAGATGCGGTATGCGAAAGCCAACGTGGCCGCGCCCTCGACCACGGCCACCATGCGCACGCGGTTGCCCCACCAGATCTTCTTCCACTCCTCGCCTTTGTGCTTGGTGCCTTTTGGGTATAGCGGCGGCTCGGACGTGTCGGGCGGCGTTGCCAGGAGTTTATCGGCTTTCCCCTGGATGCCCTTCCACCGGTCCGCCAAGGCCCCTTGCGCCTGTTCCTGTAGATGCGGGATGTCCTCGGGACGGAAGAAGATTCGGGGATGCGCCTCGGGAAGCTGTTTCAACAGGTCGTCGATCCCCGGTTGCGGAAAGACCACGGCGTCTTCGGGAATCTCGAAGGTCCGCGTTTGGCTCCAGGCGGTTCGTTCGCCCTTTTCATCCGCCGCCGCGTAACGCCAGTAAAGACGGCCCGTGGGCAGGGCTTTCGGTGGACAATGGGCGTTCCACGGCAACCCAGCGTGTTCGTATACAATCTGAGTAAAATCGGCGTCGGACGCGACTTGCAGCACGAACGAGGCGGCGTCACGGCAAGGCCGCCACGTGAACCCCGGCGGATTCTGGTCCACCTGGATATCTGCCGGACGATAGCCCCATTCGCCCGGCTGGGCGGGCTTCTCATCAAGGGTCAAGGCCGAACCGGCGCCGGCGGCCAACAGCAGGACAAGAATGAACAGCGAGTTCTTCACGACAGGCTCCCTTCCGTTGAATGGCGTTTTAGACATTCTAATCGGACGAGCAAACGGTATCAATAGGGGAAAAGAGCCATTTGTCACGGCATCCGTCTAAAAACGGTACTCCCTGCACTTTTCAACATCCTCCGCTTCTAGCTACGGGCGCTTCTATTCGGGGCTTTCCGGATCCGCCGGATGGGCAAGGGGAAGACTGGCGCCCAGGTCCTTTCCGGGGAAGTAGCGCGACAGTAGATGGTCCCTGATGAGTGCGGCCACGCAGGCGCAACCTTTCTCCGTCAAATGGCCATCGTCGCGGTAATAAAGTGAAAAGACATCGTCGCGTTCGCGAAGCAATTCCACAATGCTGAAAAACGGTATTCCGAGCGTTTCCAATCCTTGTTCCGCGACCCGCATGGTCTTGCCGTATTCGTACTCCGCCACCCCATCTAAGTCCCTCACCGTTCTCGTCCACAGGCAATGGTTCACGGCGTATTCGTTGGGCAGACAATACGCCCAGAAATCGACGTGCCGCTCGCGGCAGTCCCGTTGGATCCCATCGACATCCTGAAGCATGCGATCAAACCCTTTCTGGATCTTGGGATACCATTCGGCGAGGTCGGTCTCGATCCAGAAAGGCCGGTCCTCGTTTGGCGGAGGTCTTGGGATGTTGCAACGCTTCAAAAAACAGGCCGCATTCCAGACGTGGACAAACCGCACATTTAGCGACAGGGCTTTGTCAAGTGCGTAGAGACCGCGCCAATGGGCAAGCAGCCATTGGGGCAGGCGTACCTGCCAGAATTCCCCATATCGGTATTGAGCCACGACATCGAACCACGGTTCGTTATAAGCATCGAGAAATTTGCCCTCGCGTCCCAAAGTATCTCCGATGTCGTTCTCCGGAAACATCTGGAGAATAACGAGATCGGGCTCTAGCGGGAACCCGCGCTCTGAAAGAAACCGGCGTTCTTGCCAAGGGCCGTAACCCGTCACCCCCGCGTTGATTACCGTCACCCGCTTCCCAAGGCTTTCCTGTGCCAGAATCCGCTCGAGGCACTGGGGAATCGAGTCTTCCGGCAGCGTGGCAAAACCCATCGTCAACGAATCGCCCAACATGAGGATGCGGAACTCGTCCGGGGCCTTGGGGCCATGGACGCGGTCCCGCAGTCCTTGCTGCGAGATCTCGACGGGGACCCGTTTTGTTCCGGTTGGCGAGATTGCCACGGTGTTATAGCCCACGGCGTTGGGCGCAAGCGTGTAGATGTAACCGGGATATGGGCGGTAGTATCCGGTTTCGCTGGGTGGCGGCGGAACAAACTGGCGCACGCCGATCTCAACGATGGCGGCGGCCAACACCAGCGATAGGATAAACACGACGACCGTCGCGGCACGTGTCCTGAAAGGCGCCCTGGGCTTGTCGGAAGGGCGCGGGATAGCCCGGCGGCAATAGAATGCCACAAAGACCCAAGCCGTCGCGGGGAAGAACAGATTCCGGCGCAGCAACGATTTGCCCGCAAGCAACAATCCCGCAAGCAACAAGGCGTTCCGGAGCGTGCCGGCACCTTTCGTAAGGAAGCGGTCTCGCAGGCTTCCCGGTGGCGCTTCCACCCACAAGCAGTTGCGGAAACCGAACGCGGCGAGAAGCGCGAGGTGCGCGCCCCAATAGAATGGCTGCACAGGAACGTAAACCGGAATGAGCCCTCCCATGGAGGGAAGGCCTCCTACTCCCCACACGAAGAGCGCAAAGGACAGGACGCTGACGCCCGAGGCCGCTATCGTATATCCGGGAACGGCCAGGAGCGACAAGGGCACAAAACAGAATGCAAGATCTCCTCCGCGAAACACCTCGCGATCGATCACGATAATCGCGAGAAGCGCTATTCCCTGTCCAGCGTATACCGCCGCCCTTCGCATTGCATGCGTCATCACCCTATGCAATCCCTCGCCGATGCCGGCTCCTCAAAAAACATGCCCGATCCGTTCCGTGAACGCCGCGTGTGGCTTTTATCGTAGAATCCTATCAGGATATGGAGCGCAAATCCACCGAAGTATCGTCTGAGCCCGGATCACGCGCTACGGCTGCGTCTATTCCAGGCTGTCTCGTTGCGTTGGCTCGTTCGGCGGGAAAGCGGCGCCGAGATTCTTTCCGGGAAAGTACCGCGATAGTAGATGGTCCCTGAGGAGTGCGGCTACCTGATCGCGGCCCTTCTCGGACAAGTGGCCATCGTGTATGAGCAGCAGCAGAGCGAAATCCGCATGAACGTAAAGGACAGAAGTAAGTGGTTGATGAAGCTTTATCGAACGGCCTTCAGCCTCCATCTGTTCGATGATCCGGACTATTTTGCGGGGAAGGATAGGTTTTCACTGGAACCGCTACGCCAGGACGGTAAGGACTTCCTGAATGTGGAGGACGTGTCGAGGATCGCCGAGGTCATCTTGACGGGATACAAGACCTGCCAAGGGGGATTTCCACTTCGCGCAAGTGACCCCTACATTTCGCTGGCGAGGCGGTTGAGGACTTCGATGCCTTTTTCGAGGGTTTCGTTGGGGGCGGCGAAGCTGATGCGGAAGTGGGTGTTGCGTTCGCTGAAGACGTTGCCGGGGATGATGAGGACGTTGTTTTCGATGGCCTTTTCGACAAATTTCATGCCGTCGCCGCCGGGCGCGAGGGGGAAGATGTAGAATGCGCCGCCGGGTTTGACGGGGTTGAACTTCTCCCGGAGTCCTTCGTAGATGAGGTCGCGTTTGACGCGGTAGGCGGCGACTTTGGGGGAGTGGTCCAGTTGGAGCGCGACCACGGCGGCGTGTTGGGCGAAGGAGGGCGCGCAGACAAAAGTATATTGCTGCAAGGTATTCATTTCATGAATGATCTCTTCGGGTCCGGCGGCGTACCCAACGCGCCAGCCGGTCATGGCGGACATCTTCGAGAATCCGTTGAGCAAGAGGACGTTGTCGTACATGCCAACGATGGTGGCGGGCGGGTCGTCGTATTGGAGTTGCTCGTAGATCTCGTCGCTCAGGACGAGCAGGTTGTGTTTCTTGGCTATGTCCGCGACGGCTTGTAGTTCTTCGCGGGTCATGGTGACGCCGGTCGGGTTGGCGGGGGCGTTGACGATGATGACCTTGGTCTTTTCAGTGATGGCGGCCTCAATGGCGCCGGCCTTCAGGTGGAAATCGGGGTACGTATCGACGGGCACGGCCTTGCCGCCGAGCAGGTTGACCAGGTGTTTGTACATCACGAAGTAGGGGTCGGCGCAGAGGACTTCGTCGCCGGGGTCGATGGTGGCCATGAGGGCCAGGAAGAGTCCGCCGGAGACGCCTGACGTGATCATGACGTTGTCGAGGGGCACGCCGAAGCGTTTCTGGTAGTAGTCCGAACACGCCTCGCGCAATTCTTCGATGCCCCAGGTCTGGGTATAGCTGTTGAATCCGGCGCGGATCCGTTCGACGGCCCGTTCTTTCACCAGTTCGTCGACGTCGTAATCGGGCTGACCGATGCTGAGGTTGATGGGGTTGGTCATCTTGGCGGCCAATGCGAAAACTTTCCGGATGCCGCTGGCATCGATTTGGCTCATGCGTTGGGCGATAAAACTCATGGTTCTTCCTCTTCCGTGGTCCTTATCTCGTTGTCGAAGTTGCCCGCCGCCTTCACCACGGCCTTGGGCTATCGCGGGAAGTGGGTCTGTTTGAACGCCAGTTTTTTTTCCCGCGCGGAGACTGTGCCATGGACGGCACTCGATTGTCCAATCCGGCGCGACGTTTCTTCTGCTCGGCCTTGCCGGGAGGGTGTTCGAAAGGCTCCGAAGCGGATTCTGCCGAGACTTGCGTCGGGGTAAATACGTTTACTTCATCTCCCAAAATGTCCGCCGGGGGCGGCGGACCCACATTTTTCACCGGGCTTCGGCCGAAGCAACTGGCAAAATGTAGCGCCGCCGCCCTCGGCGGCGTCTCTTGGTGGCCTTTTCAAACACCCTCCGAGGTGGAGTCCTATCCGGGCTGGATCGCATCCGCGCGGTTCCCAGGCATTGCGGAATGCCGGGTCCGCTGGTAGAATCGAACGCGTATTTTAGAGGCCCTTTAGCTAATTTCACCACGGCGGGGCAAAAAGATGGTATCATTCAGTGAGTGCGGGTTCGCGCGAATGTTTCGGCTGTGCGTTCAGGCGTGTTGAAACGCCTGAGGAGAATTGCCGTTCCGGGCCGGGCGCGAAACCCCTTGGGCAAGCTCCGACCGGCGGCGTCCGGGGAGGAAGACTCTTTACAAAACGCGGGAACTGTGTTACGATTGCCAAGAACATGGGGAATGGGTAGAGCCATGAAAAAACGGTATGCAGCTATCTTGATGTTGGGCCTTGTTGTGTGGGGTTGCGCCACACAAGGGCCGTTGGAGCGTGACGGGCAAGCGTATGGCGTGACGGAAGGCGCGTTCCGCGGGCGCTGGTGGAGCTACTACGAACGCGGTTCGTCGTATCTGGCCGGCGAGTTCCTCGACGAGGCGCGGAGCGATCTCGAGCAGGCCATCAAGGGGCGATCCCGCGATACGTGGCAGGCGCGGACCTACGGCCTGCACTTCGTCGAGTATTTCCCGAACCGGGAACTGGGCGTTGTCCTGTATCATCAGGGAGACCTGGACCAGGCGGCGCGCTATCTGCAAACCTCGCTGGATCAAATCGACACGGATCGCGGGCACTACTACCTCGATCAGGTGAAGCGCGCCAAGATCGCGCAAGGCGAAATCGACGATTCGCTGCGCCCTGAGATCCTCATTACATCATTGGTCGAAGCGCCCATCGTGCAAGCGTTGCCGCCGGTACCCGCGCCCGTTGTTGAAGAAAAACCCGAACCAGCGCCTGCTCCCGTCGAGGACAAAGTGGCGGAAGCCCCCGTGGCCGCGGAAGCTGTTGCGCCGGAACCGCCAGCCGAGAAGCGCGTCCTGCTGTGTGATCGCGATTTTGCCATCGAGATCAAGGCATCGGATGACGTCGGCGTGTCGAGCGTAAGCGTCAACGGCCGCGAACTGCCGCAGCGGGGCAGCGCGGAAGAGGTGGTCTTCAAGGATAACCTTCTGTTGACGGAAGGCGTACACGAAGTCGAGGTGGCGGCCAGCGATTTGGCGGACAAGGGAGCCACGGAGACGGTCGAAGTGACCGTGGACCTGACAGGTCCGACGATTGGCATTTTCGCGCCCGCCGACCCGACGGTGACGGAAAACGCCTTGACGCGGCTCGATGGCGTGACGATCGATAAGAATGGCGTCGTATCCGTGGCGCTCAGCGAGCGCATGTTAGCCGAATCGGATGGCGACGCGCGCATGGACTTCACGACGGAACTGCCGCTCGGCAGCGGCGAGAACAGCTTTGTCCTCATCGCAAAAGACACGGCCGGCAACGAGACGCGGTCCGCGGTTAAGGTGTTTCGCGGCAATCCCGATTCGATGGCGGCGAAACTGTGGATGATCAAACAGAAAGCGCCGCACCTGTTGGCCTATGCGGCGAACGGTTTCCCGGAAGTCTTCCTGGGCGCGGAGATTTCGTTGGCTGCGGCGGAGGTAAATCCGCTGGCCATTAAGCTCAAATCGCCCGACCCCGAACGGCCGTACCGGCACAACCGCACGTTGCGGATCTCGGGCGACGTCATCGCGCAGACGAAGGTCGCTTCGCTCAGCATTAACGGCGTGCCATTCGAGGAGTTGACCGGCGCGCCGAAGGAGAGTTTCAACAAGCGCATTCCCATCGATATGGAAGAGCTCGAGGACGGCAGCGCCAAGGCGTCCGTATCGATCGCCGCGAAGGATGAAGAGGGCCATGAGACCGTGCAGGATTTCGAGGTGTCTATCCGGCCCGTGCAGATGGAAAGCAAGGAATCGAAGATGCCCGTGGCCGTGTTGGCCTTCGCGGGCAGCGGGCTGGACGAGGCGACAACCGACATGTTGCGCGTGACGACGGAAGCGGAGATTTTCCAGGCGGAACGGTTCCGCGTGCTGGACCGCACGCGGCTTCAAGATGTGTTGACGGAACAGCAGTTGGCGTCGGCGCTGGCGGACCCCACGCAGGCGATTCAGTTGGGCAAGCTGACCAATGCCCAGGTGTTCGTCGTGGCGGACGTGTTCGAGCGCGACGCGGCAGGACTCGAGATAAAGGCTCGCGCCATCAGCGCGGAAACGTCGGACCTGTTGGCCACGCTGGACGTGTTTGTCGAGGACAAGAACGACAGCGCCAAAATCAAAACGGGCTGCAACGCCTTGTCCGCGCAATTGACCGACACGTTCCCGCGGCTCTCGGGCGAAATCCTGTCCGTTAGAGCGAAGGGCGGCACGTCCGAGATGCTGGTCAACTGGACCAAGGAAGACGGCGTGCGCGAAGGCATGTACCTGCTGATCGTCGAGGAGGAGGATCCCTGGATCGACGAGGACACCGGGGAAGTGCTGGCCGAGGGCGAGATCGTCGAGGTCGGCAAGGCAGTTATCGACCGCGTAATGAGCAGCGGCAGCAAGGCGGTCACGATGGAAGCGGAAGGAGCGGAGCTTGCGGAAGGGATGGCGGCGATTACCATGTAGCGCAATTGCGGCCGCGGCGCTTCTATGCGCCGCGCCGGTTGCCTGGGGACAAATTGACATCAACTCGTCGCCGAACGCCGTGGGCAGTGGCGCCCGTGCGTTGGGCATGGGCGGCGCGTTCATTGCCGTGGCGGATGACGCGACGGCGGCGTCGTGGAATCCGGGCGGCTTGACGCAGCTCGAGCGGCCCGAGGTGTCCGCCGTCTACAGTTGGAAATGGCTGGACGAAGAGTTTTCGGAGACCTACCATCTGTTTCCCGAATCGCGCTACGGCGTCAGCGTGCTGGGGCTCAACTACCTGAGCGCCGTCTATCCCATCCCCTGGACCATCGGCGGCCGGAATCTCGTCGTCAGCCTCAACTACCAACAGAAATTCGATTTCGACCGGTCGTTCGACTTCGAGGCACGGGACATCACCCCCTTGGGCGGACTGAATTCGTTCCTCAGCCGCGACATGGACATTTCGTTCGACCAGAAGGGCAGCCTGTCGTCGCTGTCGCCGGCCGTGGGATTTGAACTGACGAACCGGCTTTCCTGTGGCATCGTGGCGAATTTGTGGGACAGCGACCTGATCCCCTCGAACCAGTGGGAAGCCACGACGAAACGGCGGGTCAAGGGCCGGATCTCGGGTGCCTTCAACCTCACCTCGATTGGCCGCGCCGACACCTATGAAAAACACGATGACGTAAGCGGGACGAACTACACCTTCGGTCTGCTGTACCGGGCCACGGAGCGGTTGAACGTGGGCGCGGTATACCACACGAAATTCGCGGCCCGCGTCGATTACAGGCGTCTCGATCTCATGCACAACCCGTTTTTTGCCACGTACTATGAAAGCCGGTTGCGCCTGGAATTTCCCAGTGCCTACGGCGTTGGCGTGGCCTACCGGTTCCCGAACGACAAGTTGACGCTCTCGATGGACGTGACCAAGCGCGAGTGGGACGAGTACATCCAAATTGATCCGAGGGCGGGCGTGTTTGGGCACCGGATTTCGCCCATCACGGGGATGCCGAAGTCCATGAGCCCCCACGACCCCACGTATAGCGTCCGGCTGGGCGGCGAGTACGTCTTTGTCGATTCCACCAAACCGATACAAAACTATATGCCGAGCGTGCGCGCGGGCGTCTTTTACGATCCCGAGCCCGCTAGCGGGCGCAGCGACCGCTGGTGGTGGGTCAAGCCCGGTGACGGCGATCCCGACGATTACTACGGCGCGACGCTCGGCGTGGGCGTGTTGATCAAAAACCGGGTCAATGTGGACCTCGCCTACCAGTACCGGTGGGGAACCAACGTGCGCAAGGATACGCTTTCCGGCGCGGGCATCTTCGAAAACGGCTTCAGCGTCGATGCGCAACAGCATAACCTGTATTTGTCCACCGTAATTTACTTCTAGCCGCCGCCCGGCCGGCTGCCTTGGCGTTCCGGATGTCCAATACTCCTTCCAAAGCCGCTTCCGCGACGCTACGCGGCTCATCGCTCCTGATGGTGACCGTCGCCATGTGGGCCGTGAACCCGCTCTTCGTGCGCCATTTCGCCTCGTACTACAACGTCTGGACCCAGAATGCCTTCCGTTACCTGTGCGCCACGGCGATCTTGTTGGTGTTCGTGGCGGCTACCGGCCAGGTGCGCTACCGGCTGACCCGCGCGCAATGGCACAAGCTCATGCTCGTGGCCGCCGTCAACCTGATCATGCAGACGTGTTACGCCGCGACCTACACCTACATCTATCCCGCCGCGGGAAGCCTTGTGACGCGGATCAACGTCGTGTTCACCATCGCGCTCTCCTTCGCCTTCTTTCATGATGAACGCGGCGTCATCCGTTCGCCCCGGTTCCTGGCCGGCGCGGCGCTGGCGTTGCTGGGGGTTGTGGCGGTTATTGTGGGCCGCGACCCGGCCCTGTTGGCAAAGCTATATGCGGACGAAGAACGTTTCTGGATAGGTGTGGCGTTTGCCATCGGCTTGGCGTTCTGGGGATCGGTTTACTCGCTCGCCATCAAACATGCCGTGCGCGATATCCCGCCGATGATTGCGTTCACGCACGTCTCCTGGATGACCGCCATCGGCCTCTGCGCGCTCATGTTTTCCCAGGGCGGTGTGGCGGACCTTTGGCGGCAACCCATGGCGCCCCTCGGCCTGATGGCGCTGACGGCGCTTCTGTCCATCGTCATCGCCCACGTCTGCTACTACGCCGCCCTGCGCGATCTCAAGGCCGTCATCACGGTCTCGATGATGCAACTGACCCCCGTCTTCACGTGTATCCTGTCAGCTATTGTCTACCGCGACACCTTATCGCCACTCCAGATCGCCGGTGGCGTTCTCGTGATCTCGGGCGCATGGCTGGCCGCTTTGGCACAGGCCAAGGCGAAGACATAGGAGAAAAAGAGGCGCGCACAAAACAAGCGCCTTCCGAAGAAGGCGCTTGTCTCAAATCATCTCTTGGTACAGCTATACGTTCTGGACAAAGTCCTTGATGCCGTTGAACTCGTTGGCGAACCAATCGTGCATGTCCTGGCAGGGACCGAACGATCTGAATTCCGACGGCGAAAGACCGTCCGCGTCGAGCGCCTGGCTGAACTCGGGGAACGCCGCGCGCAACCGTTCGATAACGTCTTCGGCCACGGGCACGTGGCCCAGCGCAACCTGTTCGGGGTTGACTTCGAGCACTTCATCCTGTGCCGCCACGCCAATGGTGAGGCACATGCGGGACCCGGCGAGCTGCGTGATGTGCCGCGTCCGCGTGCCGCCCGTCAAACACATCCCCGGGTATCCGCGCTCTTTGAAAATCCGATTGATGTTTTTCGTGACGGCCAAGCCGGCCTGATTGATGTCATCCGGCGATATGTCAATCTTTTCCCGTTCCGCCTTGGCCAGCAGATACTCGTCGAGGCGGCCGATGATCATCACCGAATAGTTCAATGCGTGGCCGTCCTGCGTGGCCGCGCGTTTGCGTCCGCGTTCGTAGGCTTCCTGCGCCGCGATGGCCTGGGCCGTCGTAAAACTGACCGTCGAGATTGTGATAGCGCCGCGCGCGGCCATTTCCTCGATTACTTGCATCCCGGCTTCCGTGGCAGGCACCTTGAGGCCCATGTTGGGTTCCATGTCCGTGGCCTCGATGCCCTGCTGGATCATGGGTTCCGCTTCATCCATCTGGAGCGGGTTCACCTGCCCGGCGACCTGCCCTTGCTTGCCCCCGGTGGATTCCCATACGGGCCGGACATGCTGGGTGCAGTCCTGTGCCACGAGATTGAGCGCCTTCAGCGCGATCCCATCGGTGTCCAAACCGGGAAACTTTTCCTTCAGCGCGCGGACCCGGCCGGTCCACTGTCCGGGATCGGCGCGCATAACCCGCTGTCCGATGGCCGGATTGCAGGTGATACCCGTAATGCCGCGTTCCAGGCCCCGTGCGATCTCCGCGGGATCGCCCGAATCGTGCCAAAATAATGTGTCCGTATTTTGCGTCATCCAATGAAAATAATGCGACATTATGGGGGTTCCTATTCTTGTGTTTCCGGTTGCTCCACGTACGATGCCAACAAGCAGACGTCATTCTACCGCACTTTCGAAGACGATTCAACCGGCTGTCCGCCGGGCATTTGCGGAATGCGGTCATTTTGTCGATGCCTCTTGCCTGTTGTGCCGTTTTGCACAGGGTGCCGCGCCGCCCGGTTGAAACACTCGATAGGGGGCTGTTAGACTATGCGCGGGTTGCCATCCGGCGTATATCGAGAGAGGTCAAAAACCTGTCATGAGCGAGCCAGGCCAGTCTGACAGCACCGCTTGCCCCGAAAAGGGAGCACAAGCCCTTCGAACAGCCGTCGAGTCCGGCCGGTTCGTCGTGGCGCCGGGCGTCTACGATGCCCTTGGGGCCTGTTTGGCCGAGCGGCACGGATTCCCCGCAGTGTATATGAGCGGTCTGGGGGTGACGGCCTCGCTGCTGGCGCGGCCCGATCTCGAGTTGCTTGGCATGGAGGAGATGGTGCGCCAAGCGGGCTTAATCGCCTCGGCGGTGCAGATCCCTGTAATTGCAGATGCCGACACGGGTTACGGCGGGCTTGCCAATGTGGAACGCACGACGCGGGCCTATGTCCAGGCCGGCGCCGCGGCGATTCACCTCGAGGATCAGGCGAGTCCCAAGCGGTGCGGCCATCTGGGCGGCGTCCGTTTGCTGGATGTGGACGCGATGTGTGCCAAATACGAACTGGCCGTGGCCGCGCGCGGCGACACGCCCATGCTGGTCATCGGGCGCACGGATGCCTACAAGGCGGCTCAAGGCGGCGGGCTCGACGAAGCGATTCGCAGGGGCCGGCGTATCGCGGAGACTGGCGTGGATCTGGTTTTTGTCGATGGCCTCACGCAGCGGGACCATTTCAAGCGCGTCCGCGACGAAGTCGAGGGGCGTTTGCTGGCGAGCGTGGTCGAGATCGACGCGCCAGCTCAGACGAAAGCGGCGGAGCTCCGTGAGATGGGGTACTCGGTAGCCATATTCGCGCTTTCGGGCGTGTTGGCGGCCGCAGGCGCCTTGGCGGATCTCATGTCGCGTTTGACCAAGGACGGCGACACGGACGCCGTTTTCCCCAATATGATGACGTATACGGAATTGAACCGGCAGTTGGGAATCGAAAACTATAACCGGCTCTGGGACCGGTATGGACAAGCGTGAGAAACTGACGCGGGGCCGCGCCCCTGGGCACGTACAAAGGAACTAGGCCATGAAAATCACCAAGATTGATACATTTGTCGTCGCGATGCCGTGGAAAAACTGGCTGTTCGTCGAGGTCCACACCGACGAAGGCCTCACGGGCGTGGGCGAGGCCACGGTGAACGCCTTTGCGCGCACCGTCGAGGCCGGTATCCGGGAACTCGAGGACCTCATGATTGGCAAGGATCCGTTTAGCCCGCGCCGGATCACGGAAAGCATTCGCCGGGACCTGTACACCGATGGCGGCCAGGTTCATGGGTGCGTGGCGGCGGCGATCGAGGCGGCCTGTTTCGATATCATGGGACAGGCGCTGAATACGCCCGTGTACAATCTGATCGGCGGCAAGTACCGCGACCGTATCCGGACCTATGCCAACGGCTGGTACCGGGGCGAGCGGACGCCCGAGAACGTTGCGAAGTGCGCCCAGGAGGCGGTGGCGATAGGCTACACGGCGCTCAAGTTCGACCCCTTTGGGGATGCGTACCGTGTGATGTCGCGTTACGAAGAGGATTTGTCCATCGACATCGTGGCCGCGGTGCGTAGCGCCATCGGCCCGAATATCGAATTGCTCATCGAAGGGCACTCGCGATTCACGGTGGCCACGGCCATCACGTTGGGCTACCGGCTTCAGCCGTTCCGTATCGGATGGTTCGAAGAGCCCGTGCCGCACCACCGCATCTCCTCGGTCGTGGAAGTGTCCCGTAACGTGCCCGTGCCCGTGGCCACCGGTGAAAGTTTCCACACGGTATGCCAGTTCGCGGAACTGATGAAGTACGACACGGTGCATATCCTGCAGCCCGAGCCCATGAGCCTGGGCGGTATTCAGCCCTTGGTCGATGTGGCCGTCATGGCCGAAGCCCACAACTGCATGGTGTCGCCCCACTGCGCGCAAGGTCCCATCGGCAGCTACATCAGCATGCATCTCGCCGCAGCCTGTCCCAACTGCTACCTGAAAGAGCATTTCGACGATTTCGAAGTGGATTGGGTCAAGGATCTCGTCATTGGCGGCATGAAGCACGAGGACGGCCATTTGATAATTCCCGACACGCCCGGGTTGGGAGTCAAATTCAACCACGACGTGATCACGGAACACCTGTCCACGGAGAACCGCTACATCTCGCTCTTCAAGCCCGGCTGGGAAATGCGGAACCAGTACGCGGACTAGAGACGCGGCCTGCCCACTACAGGATGCCTCCCGGTAAGAACCAGAGGATTGGACTGATCGGACCGATCTGTCGGATCCGGCTTCCGGTGCCGCGCCTGCACTTTAAGCCTTTCAGCCAACTTGACGCGCCGACGGCAACCAAGTAGTATTTGGGGCGCGGAGTACAGGTGCCCGTCGCCACGCGGCGTTTGGACGTTGCGGGAATGGCGCGGGGGATAACGAAGCGAGAGGGAGAACAAGAACATGAGCGACCAACCTATCAACAAGAACCTGCTGTTCGTGGCGAGTTGTGTCGCCCTGATTGCAACGGCCATGTCGTTCGCCATCCGGGGCGACATCATGGGCGATTTCCAGACGGAATTCGTCGAGCCGTCCGTGGCGAGTGAAGAAGGCGGCCAAGACGCCGACGAACTCATCAAGACCCGCCTCGGCGTCATCGCCGGCGTGGCCTTCTTCTCGTTCGGATTGGCCATTGTGTTGGGTGGTCCTTTGGTGGATTTGCTGGGGATGGGGAATCTCCTCAGGCTGGCCGCGGCGTGCCACATCGGTGGCACGATCTTGACGATCTTCGCGCCGGGCTATTGGGTGGTGGTGATCGCCACGCTGATCGTCGGCGCGGGCAACGGTCTCGTCGAGGCCGTCTGCAACCCGTTGATCGCGACCATGTATCCAGATGAGAAGACGCACAAGCTGACCCTGTTCCACGCCTGGTTCCCAGGCGGCATCGTCATCGGCGGCCTGTTGGCGTATGGATTTTCCCAAGTGGGGTTCAACTGGAAGTTGAAAATGGCGTTGTTGCTGATACCTTCCTGTATTTACTTGGTTATGATCCTCCGTCAGAAATTCCCGGCCACGGAACGCGTCGCGGCGGGCGTGCCGTTCAGCGAGATGTTTTCCGAGGCCGTGCGCCGTCCGCTGTTCTGGATTCTGGGCATTATGATGTGGTTCACCGCCGCCACCGAACTGGGCACGGGCGCGTGGATCTCGAACATCTACAACGACGTGATGGGCAGCAAGGAAGGCATCCTCGCGTTGGTGTGGGGCAGCATCCTGATGTATATCTTGCGGCAGTTCTTTAGCAAAACGGTCCACAAACTTCCGGATGTGACGCTCATCGCCGTGACGGCGCCTTTTGCCTTCGCCGGACTCGTGCTGTTCAACGTGGCGGCGGAATCGCAGAGTGTGCCGTTGTTCTTCGTCGCCTCGACGCTCATGTATTTCGGCGTGTGTTTCTGGTGGCCCACGATGCTGGGTATCACGGCGGAGCGGTGCCCCCGGACCGGCGCATTGGGATTGGGTATTATCGGCGGCATCGGCAGTTTCGCCACGTTTTTCGCGGCGCCGCTTATTGGGTGGTTGAATGACACCTACGGACCAGGGCCGGCGTTGCAGCGCTGGGCGATCTTGCCCGTGGTCCTTTGCATCGTGTTTATCCTCATTGTGCTGAGCGACAAGGCCCGAGGCGGCTATCAAGTAGAGAAGCTGGCCGCGGCGGAAGAGGGCGCGGAAGACAAGTAGGACGCCACCGGCAAAAGTCCCACAATCGTCATTGCGAGGAGGAACGACGAAGCAATTTCGTATGAACTAAGTCATCGTGCTACAAGAGATTGCCGCAGTCGCTTAGGCTCCTTCGCAATGACGGGAAATGGGCGCTTATCGTTTTTTGCCGGAGGCGTCAAGTAGGCGTGGCGGCGGATTCGATTACTTCCGGGGCGGCGCGGCGTATACACCTCGCGCCGCCCCGTGCGTGTATTGATCCAGAAAGGTGGGCAAAATGATGCAATACAAGACGGCCATGGGGCTGAATGGGTTCGGCTGGGCGCATGTGATCTATGGCACGCCGTATAATTTCCGGCGCATTTTGCGTCATGCCCAGAAGCTTGGGTTTGACGCGGTCGAGTTGTTCGGGATGCCGAAACCGTACCCGGACAAGAAACGCGAGCAGCGGGCTCTGCGCAAACAGGTCGAGGACCAGGGGCTTCGCATCGCAAGCCTGCAATCGCTGCCTGGGGGACTTGGGAATGGTCATCCCGGCAGCGCCTATTCGCTGTGCCGCAACGACTATGCCGAGTATATTCGCGGCGCCCTTGATCTGGCCGTTACGCTGGGCTGCGATCACATGGGCGTCTGGGCGGGTGAGTTGTTCGGCGATGGACCGAACCGGCAGACGGCCAATTATATGGTCGAGACCTATGCACGGTGTGCGGCGTTGGCCAAGGACGCGGACATGCCGCTTTGCCTCGAAGCTGAACCGGTGCAACAGGTGAACACGCCCGAGGTCTGGCTGAAGATCTTGCGCGGCGTTGATTCGACTTACCTGAAAGGCATCTGCGACTTTGGCCATCTCAACGTGATGAGCCGGGAGCAACCGATCAAACTGCTCCGGCGTTTGCAGCCGTTTATTGGCCATACGCATCTGTGCGGCAACGACGGAACCTGCACCGAACACGAGTCGCGCAGTTCGCGCCACCTGCCGTTGACCGAAGGAACGATGGACTGGCGGCGTGTATTGAGCACGCTTCTCGATAATGGATACGATGGGTGGCTGGACGTGGACGTGTGGGAACATCCCGACCCGTTCAAGGCTATGGAACTGAGCAAACGCGTCCTCGACGCGTTTCTGGAGGACCGGACATGAACCGATTCAAACGCTATTCTATTTTCCCCGCGTTGGCGTGGCTGTTGTTGGCGCTCCTGCTGCCAGTCTCCGCGGTGGCCGTACCGCCTCCGTTGGACGAAGAGGCGCTGCTGGCGGCCGAGACGCCGCCGCCCATCCCGCCGGGATTCGAATCGGAAGAGGAGGTGATGGCGGCGATCATGGGCGGCAAGATCCGCGTGTTGTCGCCGCTGATGAACATCGCCATCCCCGAGGGCGTCGTCGAGATCAAGGATATCGAATACGGAAGCGTGGGCGACCGCCAACTCTTGCTCGACCTGTATATGCCCGAGAAGCTCGACAAACCCACGCCCACGCTGCTTTTCATCCACGGCGGCGGCTGGGAACAGGGCGGACGGAGCGACTATAAGTACTACACGGTGCGCTACGCGAAACGCGGTTACGTCGTCGCCACGATGTCGTACCGGTTCGCCAAGGAAGCGCCGTTCCCCGGCTGTGTCGAGGACGCCAAGTGCGCGGTCCGCTGGATGCGTGCGAACGCCGGGAAGTATCACATCGACCCGGACCGGATCGCCGCGATTGGCGGTTCGGCGGGTGGGCACTTGGCGATGATGGTGGGCTATTCGCCGGACGTGCCGGAACTCGAAGGCGAAGGCGGTCACGCGGAACAGAGCAGCGCGGTCCAGGCTGTCGTGAATTATTACGGCCCCGTCGACCTGACCGTACCCGTGCAGCGGGACCACCCGATTCTCGTCAACTTCTTCGCCGGCCAGACCTATGAGGAGGTCCCGGATCAATACGCGCAGGCGTCGCCCATCACGCACCTGGACAAGACGGACCCGCCGACGCTCATCTTCCACGGCACCATCGACAATCTCGTGCCCATCGCGCAGGCGGACATGCTGGACGCGAAACTGACGGAACTGGGCATCGCGCACGTCTACGACCGCATCGAAGGCTATCCTCACTCGCTGGATTTGGCCGAGGCGGTCAACATCCACTGCCAGTGGCACATCGACCATTTCCTGGCCGAGCATTTGGCGGAGAAAGAGTAGGCACACAATGAACATGGCTGCCGCGGGCTGGGTATGGGAAGGCCAAGGGCTGGACCCCGGCGTATATCCGTCGATTTTCGGTGTCGGCGAAGGCGCGGACTTCTTCGGCCTGCGCAAGGTCCATTTCCTGTTTCATCCGACCACCGAGTTGGCCCTCGGCAAGCTGCGCGACAAGGAAGCGGTGGTTTGCGACATCTCGAAGTGGGAGTTCCGCAATTGCGGCGAACGCGGCGGCTCGGAATGCGTCCCCGACGCATCGCTCGAACGGATTTGCGGCGAGGCGGAACGGCTGGGCTTGTTGTCGCAACACCACACGAACGTAACCGGCGGCTATTTCGACGACATGAAGGGGCTGATGGCGCGCAACGGCCAGAACGCGGCGGATTGCGCGGCCATCCATGCCGCCCTGAAACGCCACAACCCGGCGCTCGAACTCGAGTGCGTTGTCTACGCCCACGAACTGGACGATGCCGCGTTTTGGACGCCGCTCGCACCGTACATTGACGTGGTCAGTTTTTGGGTGTGGGGTTATGAGCACCTGCGCGATCTCGAGGCGCACTTGGCGCGATGCCGGGAGTTATTTCCGGACAAACCCATCAATATGGGCTGCTATTTACGCGACTACCCGACGCGCGCGCCGATACCCATGGACGCCCTGCGGCGGCAATGGGAAATTGTCGCGGCGGCGCTCGACGATGGGCGTATCGACGGATATGACATCCTGGGCGCGGTCCTCATCGACGGTCAGCTCGAACAGGCCGCCTGGGTCCGCGATTTCATCCGGGACCACTCGTGAGGAGTGAGGCGGGCAAGCGTCTCACGGCAAGATGATCATCCTGCATGCGGCCCAATAGGGAAGCGGCATCCGCTTGGCGCAATCGGGGTGCTTTCAAGCTGGTTTGGCTGAGATCAGAATTCGCTTACCACCATGACGTCAATTATGTCGCCGGTATTGGCGTCTACTTCGATTGCCGCCAACAGCTGTTCTTCAGGCACTTCGAGTTTGCAGAACCAGCACACGCGCATTTCCAGGGGTTCTTCTTCCAGAGGCGTCATGCCGTTGGTTTTGGGCCGGTCAA
>Ga0114918_10000331_pt1 | contig 40633 bp, 40 predicted proteins | sample LantaG_FD_87015 | JGI IMG/M metagenome (GOLD analysis project Ga0114918, IMG submission 87015) | Deep subsurface microbial communities from Baltic Sea to uncover new lineages of life (NeLLi) - Landsort_02402 metaG | ecosystem: Environmental > Aquatic > Marine > Oceanic > Sediment | place...
AGCTCGCGGGCGACGAAAAAGAGAAAGGGAAAAAAAAAAAAAAAAAAAGTCATCGCCGGTGCTCTTGAACTTTGTGTTGTCGCTCTCAATTGCTCTTTGTTTGCAGACTAGAGGGGTCTCGTTGATTGCTTCTACAGGCTGGAGCAGAGAGAAGTCTCATCGAATGAGTGGAAGCGAGCTTTCACACGAGCGGGACATCTTCGATTCATCATCGATTGGCTCTCGTTCGCGATGATGCTGGCCGACGAGCAGCAGCGGAGAAAACCTCTTCTTCTCTTCTCTTTCCCTCTCTCTCTCAACGCCGCCTTCTCCTCCGTCTCACTTCCTTTTTTCCCCTTCTTCTCCTCTTTCCCTCCACCAAAAACCAACGAAAAAACAGACTTTAAAAAAAAGCAGGCCGACAATGACCGCCTCCACCAAACACGACGTGCCGGCTCTGCTGGCCCTGGGCGTCGCCGCGCTCGGCGGCGTCGTCTCTCTCGGCGCGGTCGCGCACCAGCAGAGGAACGGAACGCTCTTCGCTCCGGCCGTGCCTCCCACCTGGTGGGCCGTCGGGGTCCAGCTCGCCGGAGTCGCCGTCGCCTCTGCCATCGCCGTCAACCCCAGGCTGCCCCGCACCCCCGCGGTCGCGGCGCTGGCCTTCGCGTCCTACCCTCTCTCCAACAGGGCTCAGGATGCAATTCTTGGTGGAGCCCCGACCACGGCCACCACCGCCGCCGGCGTCGGCTTCATCATGTCTGCCATCGGCGACTACCTCGCCATCATGGCGCTTGGAACGAAGAAGCAGCGCGACGGCGGCGTGGGCTTCGTGCTGACGTGGCGGTGGGCTCTGGCGCTGCTGTCGACACTACTCGCTGGCGGCGGTCTCCTCATTGCGATGGGCGCCTCGACGGCGATGGCCGTGAGGAACAAGACCGTGACGTTCCTGCTCTGGGACATGCTCCTCCAGGGCTCGGCCGTCCTGTCCTCCTTCGGCGCCCTCGTGCCCTCCAAGTGGGTGAAAGGCCACAGGTCCGACCTGGCTGCGATCGGCCTCATGGCGGCGTCGACGGTCTCGATGCTCCGCAACGCGCAGCCTCCGTACCTCAACGACGCTGTGGGCGCGCTCCGCGCCGGTTCGTCTTTCGCGGCCGCGGGCAACATGTGCGTTATGGCGACGCTCGGGTGGAGGGAGGGGTACGCCTACGTCACGGGCGGGAACAACGCCGCCGCGGGCTCGGCCAAGGGCGGTGAGGTTGCTGCCTCCCCGGCTCGGTCGGCGTTCTCGCGCGCCGCCATCCTGGCCCGCGCCGCGGGTGGTGCCGGCCTCGCCGTCGCCGTCGCCGGCCTGGGCACGGCTCTGGCCGGCGCCCACCAGCAGTCGGACAAGAAGATCAACACGTTCCTGAAGAAGAGCAACGACCAGAAGGCCGGTGAGTAGGAGTGGTTTTGAGGGGGTTTTTTTTGAAAGTTTTCCGGGGGGTTCTCGTTTTCGACTTTTTTTTTTTTTCGCTCACCTCCTCTCTCACCTTTTTTTTGAACCTTTTCCCCTTTCCCCCAACCACACAGCCCCTTACATGCGCCTCTTTATCCACATCTTCGCCCTCGCCTTCGCCGCCGCCATCGCCTCCAGGACCTCCTGGCTCCGCCGCGCCCGCATGGGTGCCGTCGGCATGCTCGCGGCCGCCGCGGCGTTCGCCGCCAACGACGTCGAGGCGTTCTACGCTCCAGGGGGCTGGCGCAAGTCCAACGTCTTCGTGTTCGCCGGTCTGCTGCTGCTTGCGATCGGGGAGGTGGGCGCGATGCTGGGCCTGGGCTTCGCGCGCGACGCCGTCGCCACGGCGGAGGCGGTCGGGGAGGAGGAGGGCGAGAACGTCCCCGCGGGCGCGTTTGTCGCGCCGGCCCCGGGCAAAGTTTAGATGTTGGAAGAAAAAGAGGAGAGAAGAAATGAGAAAAAGAACGCATTTTTCTCTCTTCCTTTCTTCTTGTTTCGGAGATTGGCAGCAGCAATACAACAACAATTACAGCAACAAGGCGTGATCATCACGAAAGAGAGAGAGAGAGGGAGAAAGCAAGAGAAATCCGACTTCTTTTGCTCGCTCCCTCCGCGCCCCCCCCTGCACTTTTCTTTTCCCCAAAAAAAAAATCCATTTTCAACTATTTCAATAAAAAAAAAAGTAAACAAGCAAAAACCCTCTTCTCTTTTCGAATTGAAAAGGCAAAGCAACGGATCTCTCTCCTGGTTCTCTTTCTTTCTGCTCTATTATTCACCCGGGAGGCCAGGTCATCTGCCTGCCTCCGAACACGTGGAGGTGCAAATGGTAAACGGACTGCGACCCGGAGACGCCGTCGTTGATCACGACACGAAACCCTTCCTCCCCTAAGCCCTGCTCCTTGGCGACGCGCTGCGCCACGAACAGCAGGTGGCCCAGCGTGGCCTCGTGCCTGTCATTCGAGGCTTTCGACAGCCTGCTGAGGCCGTCGCGCTGCTTCGGGATGACCAGGAAATGCGTCGGCGCCTGCGGGGAGATGTCCCTGAAGGCTAGGCAGGTTTCGTCCTCGAAGATGACGTCGGCCGGGATCTGCTTGGCGACGATCTTGTCGAAGAGAGTGGGCTCCCCGGCGTCGGCGGCTTTCTCGGCGCTGGTTTGTTTTTTATTTTTTTTGAAAGGGAAGAGAAGAGGTCGGGGTTAAGGATTTTTCGACAAAAGGAGCGACGACGACGGGGCTCGGTCGTGAAATCTTCCGATCTCTCTCTCAAAAGAAACTCACTCCGCGGCGGCTGCGCGTCTGGCGGCGAGCTCTTCGGCGCTCGCCATGGATCGGACCATAACGAGAGGAGAAGCTCGACGCAAAGAGAGCGGCGGCAGTTGCTGCTGCAAGCGGCGCGCGAGGAGAAAAGACGAGGAGGAAGAAGAAGAGGAGAGCAGCAATCGACGAGCGAGCAGCATCGAAGAAGGGACGACGAAAAAATGAAAAAATGAAAAAAAAACTCGACCCTCCTTTTCTCTTTCTCTTCTTTCTCTCTCTTTCCCTCCATTACATGAATCCCCCCGCCGCACATCCAATCTCTCTTCACTTCCTCAGCCAGTACAGGAACGTGAAGAAAGCGCACCCGCCAGCGACGGCGGAGACGATGATCGTGTCCCTCTCCTTCCTCCTCCCGATCGCCGTCAGCAGCCCGCCGACGACGGGGAACCTGTCGCCGATCGCCGCCAGCCTTCCGGCGGCGCCTCCCAGCCTGCCTCGCTGGTCGAATAAAGCGGTTCCCGCCGCCGAGGCGGTGCCCAGGAGCCCGTCGAGGGCGGCGTGCGCGGAGGAGAGGGCGGAGCGCTCCCGCAGCAGGAGGGAAGAGGTCGCGTTGGCCGGGGGGGCGTTGTCGCTTCCGTTTCCGCCGTTTCCACCGCCACCGAAGCCCGCGAAGAGGTCGGCGCGCTCCCTGGCCGCCGAGAGCACCCCGGAGAGCCTGCGGAACTCGGCCTGGGAGTCGCGGAGCACGGCGCGGTGCCTCGCGGCCGTGTGCCGCCGCGCCTCGGAGGAGGAAGAAGAGGAGGAGGAAGGTTCGGCGCTCGCTGCTCCTCCTGCTGCTCCTCCTCCGTCTGCGGAGGTGGAAGCCGAACCGGGAGAGGAGGTGCTCTCTGCGGCCTGCGCTAGCGCGTCGTTCGCCAGGGCTAGCCTCTGCAGCAGCCTCTCGACCGTCGCGGCCTTGGACGCCGCGAGCGCGTCAGCGGCGAGACCTGCTTCGCCTCCGACGCCGCTGCCTCTCCTTGCCGCCACCGCCGAAGAAGATGAGTTTGAATTCGAAAACAGGTCGTCCGCGCCGCTGGCCGCCACGAGCTTGGAGAACGACGCGAGCTCGGCGTCGAGCTCGGACTCGACGCGCCTGGCGTCCCTGCGGGCGGCGTCCCAGGCCGCGGAAGACGAGGTGGAAGCGGAAGCGGCCATGAAGAGTCGAGTCCGATCGATAGCGGGATCGATCTCGCTCGTCAATTCCTTTTCTTCTCCGTTCTTCTTCTTCTTCTTTCAAGGAGTCTCTTACCTTCACTCGCGCTTCTTGTGTAAAGAGACGATCTCAGGCGTCGCTCAGAGAGCAAAGAGAAGAGTGGGAAGAGACTGTGTTGCACAGGAGAGCGAGCTCAAAGAAGGCATTCGTTTTTTCTTTTTTCCTCTTTTTTCGCCTTCGGTCGTCAACAACTCTGGCAACACTTCTCTCTTTCGCTTTCTGCTTTTCACTCGAGAGCATCGAGAAGCACTTCGCGCGCCCCCTCCACTCCCTCCCTCTTCCTTCACTTTCTGCCCCTTTCTCTTGCAGAGAGAGTCGAGAGCCGATCTTTCTCCTCTGCCTCGAGCACTCGGGAGGCCCAGAGAGGGGAGACCGAGAGAGGGAGACGACGACGCAAAGATGGAGGTCGATCCTCCTCATGCTTCGGCTGCGGCCGTTCAGCCGGAGACTGCAACCGCAGCGGCCCCGCCGCTCGACCACGACGAGGGCCCTCCGGCCTCGTACCACTACCTCGTCTCGGCGCACAGGCCCACGGCCGTGACGGCCGCGGCCGTGGGGGCGTTCACGGGACCGCAGGACGTCAATCTGGTGGTGTCGTGAGTGTTGTCCCGCGGAGAGAGAAGAAGAGGCGGAGTTGTTGAAGAAGGAGAGGAGGCCGAGCCGAGCAACGACGACGACGAGCGAAAGAGCGAATTGATCGAATGCTCTCTTCTTCTTCTTCTCATCCTCGTTCTCCCCTCGTCACCCACTGACTCACCCAATCCACACGCAGACGAGGCACGCGCATCGAAGTGCACCGCCTGACTCCCGACGGGCTCCAGGTAAAGGGAGAAAGAGAAAGAGAGAAGAGAGATTTGTTTCTTTTTTTTTCTTTCGTTGACAACGCTCTCACCTCTCTTCTTCTTCTTCTTCTTCTTCTTCTTCTTCTTCTTCTTCTTTCTTTTTCAACCTCGATTCCACCTCAGGGCGTCATCGACGTCCCCATCTACGGCCGCGTCGCCACGCTCCGCATGATGCGCCCCCCCGGGGAACGCAAGGACCTCCTCTTCATCTGCACGGAGCGGCACAAGTTCTGCCTGCTGGCCTTCGAAGAAACCACGGGATCGCTCGTGACGCGCGCGGCGGGCGACGCGTCGGACCGCGTGGGGCGCCCCGCCGACGCAGGGCAGCTCGGGGCGGTCGACCCGCGCTGCCGCGCCGTGGCCCTGCACCTCTACGACGGCCTGCTCAAGGTCATCCCTTGCGAGGGGGCGAGGGCGGAGCTCAGGGAGGCCTTCAACGTCAGGCTCGAGGAACAAGGGGTCATCGACCTCGTCTTCCTCCATTCTTCTTCAACTTCTGCTGGCGCTTCCTCTTCTGCTGCAGCTTCTTCCTCTTCCTCCAAGCCGACCATCGCCCTGCTCCACGAGGACGCCTCGGGGCAACGCCACGTCCGCACCTACGAGGTCGACTGCAGGGAGCGCGACCTGGCCGACGGGCCCTGGTCCCTCTCCGGGTGCGACCCGGGCGCGACGACGCTCGCGGCGGTGCCGTCGGCGCTGGGCGGCGGGGCGCTCGTCGTCGGCGGCGGGAGCGTCGCGTACGTCAACGCGGGCAACAGCCACCTGACCGTGCCCTCGTTCGCGTCGACCAGGGGCTTCGCCGTGACCGCGATCGCCCCAGTGGACGACGACGGCACCCGCTGGCTGCTGGGCGACGGCGGCGGCGGCTTGAGTCTCCTGCTGCTCGCGCACGACGGAGCGGGAAAAGTCACGGCCTTGAGGCTCGAGAGGCTCGGGAACGTCTCCCTGCCGTCGTGCCTGTGCTACCTGGACAACGGCGTGGTCTTCGTGGGGTCGGCGGGAGGGGACTCGCAGCTGGTGAGGCTGTGCTCGGAGCCCGTTCCCGCAGCGACGACGGCGACGACGGCAAACGCCACGGGAAAGCAAACTCAACAACAACAGCAACAGCCCGCCGAGGACAACTTCGTCGAGGTCCTCGAGTCCTTCCCCAACATCGGGCCCATCGTCGATATGGCCGTGCTCGACGTCGACCGCGGAGGGGCCGCCAGCGCGCTCGTGACGGCTTCCGGCGTGGGGAAGGACGGCTCGCTGCGCCTGGTCCGCAACGGCATCGGCGTCGCCGAGCAGGCTTCGGCGTGGGACCTCCCCGGTGTCACCCGCATCTGGGGCCTCCGCGGGCCCTCGGGATCTGCTGCCACTTCCAACGAGGAAGAGGACTCGCTGCTGCTGCTTTCGTTCGTCGGGGAAACTAGGCTGCTCGAGGTCGACCCGGAGGACGACTCTCTCGGGGAGGCGGCGACGACGGGCGCGCTCGAGACGCGCGAGCCTATCCTGGCCGCCGCTGCCGGCAGGGGAGGAGGAAGTTCCGCAACCACTTCTCCTCCCTCTTCTTCTTCCCCGATGTGCCTGCTGCAGGTGACGCCTTCGGGCGTACACTGCGTCTCCGGCCCTGCCCGCGAGGCCGTCGCCGGTTCCCCTTGGACCCCCGGATCGGGCGCGCACGTCGTCGCCGCGGCCGCCAACGACTCTCTGCAGACGCTCGTCGCCACCTCCGACGGCAGGCTCGTCCTGCTGCAGGGCGGGCACTCCCAGCTCTCCGTCGTCTCCGAGGCCCAGGCCCCGGCGCAGGTCTCCTGCCTCGACATCAGCCCGCTGACGCCCGCGGGGAACACTGACGAGGAGGAGGCGCGCAACCGGGATGCCGGGGCCGAGGTCGCTCTCGTGGGCTCGTGGGACGTGAAAGCCCGGCTCCTGGCGCTGCCGTCGCTGGCGGTGATCGCCGAGGAGGCGCTGGGAGGGGACGCGGTGCCTCGATCCGCGGCGCTGGCGGCGATGGAGGCTGGTGGGGGAGGAGCAAGTGAGGAAGGTGGAGGTGGAGGAGCGAAAGGGAAGAAAGCGGCGAACGGGGCTGCTGGCGCGAAAGCTTCCTCCTCCTCTCTCTCGTCTCTCGGAGCGCACGCTTTGATGTCGCTGGGAGACGGCCGCGTGCTGGCGTGGCGCCTCGTCGAAGGTTCTAAGGGCTCGATCGAGCTGGCGGAGAGGAGGTCGGTGGCGCTGGGCTCGCGCGCGGCGCTGCTGGCGCCCTTCCGCCGCGGAGGGAGCGCGGCGGCGGCGGCCGCGGCTTCTTCGAGCAGCAGCGGCAGAGCGAGCGGCGATGGAAGCTCTTCTTCTGCGCCCCCGGCGGCCTCCACCGCCGTGCTCGCGGCCTGCGACAGGCCCGCCGTCATCCACTGCTCCAACCGCAAGCTGGTGTTCTCCAACGTCAACGCCCCCGCCGCGGTGGGCGGCGCTGCTGCCGGAGGAAGTGAGGAAGACGGCGGCGCGCTGCGAGTGTCGGGTCCTTCTTCTTCGAGCAGCAGCAGCAGCAACGCCGCGGACGTCACGCACTTCTCCCGCTTCAACTCCGCGGCCTTCCCTGGAGCCCTGGCCATCGCCCGCGCCCGCTGCCTGTCCATCGGCACGGTGGACTCCATCCAGAGGCTGCACGTGCGCTCTGTGCCGCTGGGCGAGCAGCCGCGCAGGCTCGCGCACCAGGCCGCGACCGGCACGCTGGCGGTGACAGTCGACGGCGGAGGAGGAGGGGGAGGAGGTCAAGGTTCGAACCTTCATTCCGCGCCTCCTGACTGCGTGCGCCTGCTCGACGACGCCACGTTCGAGCCGCTGGATAGGTTCCTGCTCGAGCGCAACGAGGTGGCGTGCTCGATCGCGAGCGTGGAGCTGGGCGGCGGGGACAACGAGGAGAGCGGACGAGGAGAGAGGAGGAAGAGCGGCGGCGGCGGAGGAGCAGGAGGAGGAGGGAACCGCGGGAAGGGGAAAGCTTCTTCTAACAACAACAACGGAGGCGACGTCGCCATGACCGATGCCAATGCCTCCACTCCCGCCCCTGGCTCTTCCACCAATCAGCCCGACGGGCCCTTCTACGTCGTGGGCACGGCGCTCTCGCTGCCGAACGAGCCCGAGCCCACCAGCGGCCGCCTGCTCGTGCTGCGCGTGGCCCCTGCCACTCGGACGCTCGAGCTCGTCGCGCAGCGCACGGTGCGCGGCGCCGCGTACAACGTCCAGGGCTTCAAGGGGATGGTCCTGGCCGGGATCAACGCGCGCGTCTCGCTGTACGGGTGGAGGCGCCAGAGGCTTGACGGAGGGGAGGGAGGGGACGAAGGGATGGGAATGAGTGGAATCGGAGGAGGAAGCTCTCTGACCTCTCCTCCGACGCTCGAGCACGTCGCGTCTCATTCGGGCCACGTCCTCGCGCTCTACACCGCCACCCGCGGCGACCTCATCGTCGTGGGAGACCTGATGCGCTCCGTTCAAGTGCTAGCTTGGCGCCCGCACTCGAGGCTGATCGAGCCCTTGGCGAGGGATTACCACGCGGCGTGGATGACGAGCGTCGCGGCGGTCGACGCCGACACCTTTGTCGGCGCCGAAAACTCGTACAACCTCTTTGTGCTGAAGAAGGCGTCTGCCGCTGCTGCCGCTTCCCTGACCGACGAGGAGCGCGCGAGGCTGGAGACGACCGGGGAGGTGCACTTAGGGGAGTTTATCAACAAGTTCGTGGCGGGCAGCCTGGTGATGAGGGCCCCGGAGCGCGGAGGGGCAGGAGAAGGACATGGTGGTGGTGGTGGAGAGGGAGGAGGAGGAGGAGCGACGACGGCAAACGCAGCTGCCCCTGCTGCTGCCCCCGCTTCAACTCTCCCCCCCTCTGCCTCCCTCTCCCTGTCTTCGTCGAGGCCCCAGCAGGACACGCTGCTCTTCGGGACCATCGGCGGCGTCATCGGCGTGCTCCACCCTCTCACCAAAAAACAGTTCGAGTGGTTTGACAAACTCCAAAAGGCCATGCGGCGGCGCGTGCGCGGCGTCGGAGGCTTCGACCACGCCGAGTGGAGGGCGTTCGCCAACGAGCGCGTGTCGAGCCCCTCGAGAGGCGTGATCGACGGGGACCTGGTGGAGCAGTTCCTGGAGCTGGGGCCCCTTGACGCGAAGGGAGTGGCGGAGGAGCTGGGAGGAGGCGAGACGGCCGAAAGCGTCGCCAAGGCGGTCGACGAGCTGAGCAGGGCCTGCCATTAGAGTTCTCCCTTTTCCCTCTTGTTTTTTTTCATGTGCTTTGTTTGCTTTTTTTGTTTTTGTTTTTTTTTGTTTTGCTGCTGCTGCTGATTCTCTTAGAGAGAGATAGAAATGGAGAAAGAGAGAGAGAAACGAGTAAATTCCAAAAGGAAACAAAAGAAAATGACTTCACTTTTCGTTCTTTCTTAAACAAAAAAAAAAAAACTCTCTTTTTGTCAAAAGTCCCCTTCCATCAACCCCTCCAGCGCCTTATCCTTCACTCCCTCTCCCTCACCTCCTCCACCACCACCACTCATCCCTTTCGCCCTCTTCGGCACGGGCCACCAAGGCAATTCCCCTCCCACGACCACCTTGCTGAGCGCCGGCACCTCTTCAGAAGCCAGGGTCGCCAGCGCGTTGAGTAAGACGTCAAAGGCCAGCTCGTCCGCCGTGCCGCAGTTGACCCAGGCCCGAGCCCAGCTGCCCTGGATCTCGAGCGCGCCGTCGTCGGTGGTGATGGGCAGCACGCCGCCCCTCCCGTCGTCGAGGTCGGACCTGGGAGAAAAGTCGTGGAAGACGGAGGTGGAAGCGGAAGCGAGCTGCGTGACGTCGTATTCCTTTTGTGCGATCCCTTGACCCTGCGACAGCTGTAAATTACTAGAGTTGAAGGCCCCCAGCCTCCCCAGCATGAACCAGGCCGTGAGCACGCCGTCGAGGAGCTCGGCGTCCTCCACCGTCCAGCTCTTGCTGCTGGAGGAAGATTTCGAAGAGGAGTTGCCCTTATCGCCGCCGGCCTCGAACCAGAGCCAGCAGTCGAAGGGGTCGATCCTTTCCGCGAGCTCTACCTTCAGCAGCGAGTCGCCGAACTGGGCCTCGATGGAGGCTCGCTTGGCCTCCTGGCGCCCTCGGACCTGGTTGGAATTAGTTGGAGTTGGAATTGGGGGGAAAAGGTGTGTGTGAGAGAAAAGGAGAGAGAGAGCGGTCGTCTTGTTCTTTCTCTCTTTTTCTGCTCTCTTTTTTTTTTTTTTACCTTTCGCAGCAGCTCCTCCTCGGTGTACCCGCTCGAGTTCCGTCCCGCGAGCAGGTCCGCGAGCTCGTCGTCGGTCAGGGCGTCGAGGCCGTCGATGTTGAGGGAGACGTCCTCGTCGTCGTCGTCGTCCTGCAGGTAGGCCGCGGGCACGGCGCACGGCGGGGAGGAAGGAAGAGGTCGGCGGCGGCGGCGTGCAAGGCGACAGCCTCGTCGAACGGACGACAGCGGCGGCAGCGACGACGGCATCGGCGACGTCGCGCGAGGAGAGAGGGCGCTTCCGATGATTCCCGCGCTTGAGCAGCGTGCAGAGACGGCATGCAGCATGCCTGCCGGGTGGTGTCGAGCCGGAAGAGAAAGCTTGTGCGCTAGGAAAGAGGGCGCGGAAGAGAGCATTGGAACTTGTGGAAATCTGGAGTTTTTGAGGAGAAAAACGGAAAATGAGCTCACTTTTTCGACGGAAAAAAAACTCGCTTCGACGAAAATCGAGAACGCCACTCAATTCGCCAACCACAAAAAAATGACCCTCCCTGCCTCTGCGCGCCTGCTCCTCTCGGCTGCGAGCCGCCGGGGAACCGCAGGCCTGGAAGCGGCGTTGAACAGCGCAGGATCTCGAGCGGCAGCAGTAGCAGGAGGGAGCGCTTCTTCTTTCCGTCGATCGTCATCGTCTTCGGCCGCCGTCGTCGAAAACGAAGGAACCCCCTCGACCTCCTCGTCCTCTTCCTTGTCCTCTTCCTCCTTGGCCCTCGACGCCTTCCGAGCCCACAACTCCTCGCTGCCAGGCATCGAGGGCTCCACCACGCTCGCCAAGGTCCTCCGCGTCGAGCGTGACTTCGTGACCGTCGACGGAGGGTGCCTGAAGCGGCCGGTGAGGCTCGCGCGCTCGGAGCTGCGGGAGGGGCAGCTCGTCTCGAGCTCGCTGCCGAAGAGAGCCAGCTCCTCGAGCTCGAGCTCCTCTTCTTCTCCTTCTTCTCTTTCTCCTCCCTCCTTGCCGCTCCTGCGCACGGGCCCGAGCGACGTCCGCGTCGGCGACGTCCTCCGCTTCCACGTCGAGCGCCTCACCAGCCCCTACGGCGACGCGAGCCTGTCAGCGGAGCCCAGGCCCAGGCCCGCGCAGGCGAGGGCTGCGGCGTGGGAAGCGGTGCTCGCCGCCGCCGGCGCCGAGAGGATTCGGGCGATGACGAGGGGGCAGCAGGCCTCTCCCTCTTCTTCCTCCTCTGACGCTACTTCTTCCTCTGCGCTCCTCTCCATGGGCAGGGTAGTCCACGGCCGCGTGCTGAACGCGCTGCCCACGGGAGGAGGGTACGCGGTTGGGGTCGCGGGAGTCGTCGGCTTTTTGCCTTTCTCGGCGGCGGCGCCCTCGACTGGCGCGCGCGTGGGAGTGCTCCAGCGCTTCCGCGTCACCTCGGCCGTGCCCTCCACGGGTTCCTTCGTGCTGGAGGACGAGGGCGCGGCAGCGAGGAGGGTGGCGCAGGCCAAGAGGCAGGCCGCCTGGGCCGCGGCGAGGAAGGAGGCCGGAGGGGAGGCAGCATCGGGCGGCGGTGAGGGTCAGAGAGGGCAGCAGCAGCAGAGGCCTGTCGCGGCGACAAAAGAAAGGCAGCCGCGGGCGAAGCAGCAGCAGCAGCGCAGGGGAAGACAGCAGCAGCAGCAGCAGCGATCGGGGGTATCGGAGAGGGAGGAAGGGTGGTATCAGCCCTCTCCTTCGCGGCGTTGAAAAAAAAAAAAGGAAGCGAGAAAAAAGCAAAAGCTTTGTAAAAACAAGAAAAGAAAAAAAACTCGAGAGACAAATAACTTTTCTTCTTCTTTCCTTCTTCTTTTTTTCCCGAAATCCCCCCCTCGACGACGAGGCGAAGTGTCCCTGTCTCTCTCTTCTTACTTACAAAAGAAATATCATCAAGGGCCTTTTCCGCTACTTCATCGAGGGGAAGTAGAGAGGAAGAGCTCAAAAGCACTCACCCCCCTCAAAACAAAAACAAAAACACAGGAGGAATGAAAAAGTTTTTTGAAGACAAAAGAAAAACAGAGTTTCCCGCTTCCGCGAGGAACAACTCCTTCTTTTTCTCTCTCTACGCCTTGGACTTCTTACGCTGCATCTTCTTCACGTAAAACTCCAGTTCCTTGCCCTCCAGGATGTACCCGTCGGCACGGCCGCACTGTCCCGGTCGAGAAGCGATCGATGCGTAAAGCCTTCCCGTCGAGAACTGGTCCTCGAGGGCCTGGTCCAGCACGCGGGCCTGGCCGCGGGCCTTGAGCTTGCGCGTCACGTGGTTGCTCTTCTTGACCTCGGTGGGCTTGGCAGCCTCGGCCTCAGCGTCTTTGGCGGCAGCAGCCGCGTTCTTCTTCTTGGTGCCGACCTCGACGCCATAGTGCTTGGCATACCACTGCTTGAAGGGAGCAGCGTCGACCTGCACCACCGCGGACTTTACCAGCGTCTGCGTCCTCACCAGCTCGTTGTTGGAGGCGTTGTAGACCACGTCGAGGATGCGCGTCTTGCGCGCGACGGCCTCGGAGCCCCACGTGAAGTTGCCGTGGTCGAGGCGGAGCGCGCGGAACTTGAAGTTGCCGCCGCGGACGCGGACGCGGCGGACGGTGACGGCAGAGGAGAGCTTGGTGTTGGCCGGCTGGCGGCCGAGCTCGTACCTAGAGAGATCGGAGGGGGGGAGTGAGTTGGTTGGAGGTGGGGGTGGAGGGAGCGGGAGGACAAGAGAGGAGGAGGTGAGCGGAAAGAGAGAGCATCAGCAAGAGAGCAAGGAAGAGGCGAGAGAGGCGAGCGGCGGCGGCAGCCTTTGTGTTCGATCGTCGCGCGAGAAAACCAAAAAGATCAAAGAGAAACGCGCGCTCGCTGAGACTCTTGAAGACCTCGCATGGGCTCGATTCCACCGTTCAAGCGTCGTCCGTGAATGCTCGTGTCTCAATCGACAAGCGCTTGGATCCGAAAAGAACACAGCGGTGGCCGGCAGCGGAGGAGAGTGAACTCGCTCGATCGGCGGCGGCTGATCGACGCTTCGAAGGCGGAAAAGAAAACACAACTGGCGCCTTTCTTCTACTCACTTGCGCTTCTTCCTGAACTTCTTCGGGCCAGCGCCCGTGGCGCGGCGCTTGTGCAGAGAGTCGCGGGAGATACCTGGAGTAGTGGAGTGGAGGTGGTGTGTGTGGCGGTGGGGAGAAGAGAGAGAGAGGTGAGTCAAAAAGGAGAGAGCGGCGGCGGCAGCAGCAGCGGCGACGGCAATCGACCGAGGGAGCGAGCGGCGGCGGCGAGCGATGCGGAATCGTTCCTCTGCCCTGCTCTCTGCTCGCAGCTGTTTCTCCCTTTTGTCGCAAGTCAGATGTCAGAGAGACGAGATCTGTCAAGCGCGGGGAGGAGCCAGAGAGCAGAGAACGGGAAGCAGGGAGGACAAGCGAGCTCGCGGCGGCTTGAGAGAAAGAGCTCAAGAGAAAGGGAAGGCATGATGAGATCACACTCAATCGACTCCTGCTCCACCTTCCCCCGCCGCAGGGGCTATGAGGAACCTCGCCGGCCAGCGCTGTGCTCTTGGCAGAGCGCGTAGGCTCCACGGAGCCGCAACCATGGTCAAAAACTCGCGGAAGAGCTCACGTACCCATCGAAAGTCGAGGAGAATCGACACACGGGTTTTTTCTTGTTTTTTTCTTTTTTCGTAGAGCTTTGTGGGGAAGAAGAGAGGCAAAGGGAGGAAAAAAAAAACTCTAAAGAGCCAGCTCTCGGCCAAAAACTCGAAGGGAAAAATTATCAGAGAGCCGATGCTCTCTCGCCTCCCGCTCGCGGCGCGGCCGCCGCCCCTCGCAGCCGCGCCTGCTGCTCCTCCTCCTCATGGCGGCTTCTGCGGACCCACGAGAGACCCCAGGCGGTGGAATCAACAAAGGCGGAGAGGCTCTCTGAATGCGGCAGCAAGGTTGGCAACATCATCATCATTGACGTCGGTCATCGCCGCCGCTTCTTCTTCGACCTCCTCCTCCTCCTCCTCCTCCGCAGGCCAAAGGCAACCCAACAACAACCGCCACCGCCACAACAGCAACACCATCAGGAGCTACCAGCACTCCCTCGATTCCGTGCTCTCGCAGTGCGAGTCCCTCTGGCCGGCGTGGGCCGCAGCGGGGTGCCGCCTGGAAGCGCTGGAAGAAAGAGAGAAGGAGAGTTTGGGGGCGGCAGGAGCGGGAGCTCCGACCCCCGACCAGGCGGCGGCGGGCCTCCGCGCCGCGGCGGACGCGGCCGAGAGGCTCCCGGCGGCCGAGAGGGGCCTCCTGGCGACGGACAGGAGGGTGCGGGGGCTGGTGGAGTGCCTTCGGGTGACGAAGAAGAGGGGGAACAGCAGCAACGAGGAAGGAGAAGGAGAGCAAGGCGAAGAAGACGACAGCGCTTCTCCTTCTTCTCCTTCTTCTCTTTCCGCCGAGGCCGCCCCCGACGCCGCTGTCGGCCTCGCGCTCCTGGGAGGGAGAGAGGGAACGCACGACGAGGCTCTGGCCGCGGTGCTTCGGCTGGCTGTCTTCTCTCCAGGAGAGGGAGGAAGAGTTGAAAAAGAAGAAGAAGAAGAAGAAGAAGAAGAAGAAGAGAGAGGGGGTTCCTCTTCTTCTCCTTCTTCTCCTTCTCCTTCTTCTTCTTCTTCTTCTTCTTCTTCTTCGTCGTCGTCGTCGTCGTCGTCTCCTCTTTCGCTCGACCTCCACCCCGCCGCCGCCGCCGACCTCCTCCGCGCCATGGCCCTGGCGCGCCACTCCGACACGCGGGTCCTGACCGCGCTCGACGGCGTGCTCGGAGCCGCGGCGAGGAAGAAGGATAAAAGGGGAAGCGGCAAGGGGCAGCAGCAGCTGTCGCCGTCGGACGTCGCCGCCGCTCTCTGGGCCTTTGCCGTGCTCCGGCACCAGCCGCGGGCGCTGCTCGCCGGGGATGATAGTAACGATCAAGATGATCAAGACAGCTCCGTGGCCGCGCTGCTCGCCTCGGCTGCCCTGGCGGCGACGGCGGGCAACTCATCCTCTTCTTCTCCTCCTCTCTCGGTCTCTGGCTTCCGCAGCAAAAGGGCTCATCCTTCTTCTTCGACTTCTTCCGCCACCGCAGCCACGGCCGTCATACGCCCCCGAGACCTCGTCTCCTCGCTCTGGGCCCTCGCCGTCCTCGACCGTGTCTCGGGAAGGGCCTTCGCCGCGGGCTGGCGCGCCGCGCTTGCCCTGGGAAAAAAGGGGATGGCGCCGGCGGGCAAGGCGGGGCTGTCGCAGCTGCACCTCGCCGGCGCGGCGGCCAACCTCCTCTTGCCTCCTTCTCCCCCCGTCCTCCGCGGGGGCTGGGTGGCGAGGCTCGGGTCGCTGCCTCGCGTCGAAGAGGAGGCTGTTAATGACGATGAGGAGGAGGAAGGGGGATCCGAGGAGTTTCTGCTGCTGACGGCGGCGGCGGAGCAGGCTTGGCTGCGGGCCTCTGCCCTCCGGGCCGGCGCCGCAAACGCAAAGGCTTCAAAGAAAAACTCAACCTCTTCTTCTTCTCCCTTCACGCTCCAGCGCCAAGTCGTCTCCTCGCTCGCCTCGATCCTGGGACGCGGCGCCGTCGAGGAGGAAGGGGCGTGCCCCGTGACGTGGCTGCCCGTGGACGCGCTGGTCCCGGCAAAGAGGCTCGCGAAGGCTGCTCATCGAACGGATTTTTCGCTCTCGACCGAGGAGGAGAGCGCGACGATGATGGTGGAAGAGGAAAAACTCAACCCTTCTTCTTCTCCTTCCGATCCCGAAGCCTTCCCCTTCCTGGGCCTCGCCCTCGAGGTCGACGGCCCCTCGCACGACCTCCGGGGCCCCGACGGCGGGCCGGGGGTCCCCACGGGGGGCACAGCCCTGAAGCGGAGGCTCCTCGGGGCGGCGGGCTGGCGCGTCGTCGTCGTCGGCCACGACGAGTGGCGCGCGGCGGGCAGCGGCGCGGCGGCGAGGGGGATGCTCTTGAGGAAACTCGAGGAAGCCGGTGTCGTCTAGTTTTCTTTTGATTTTTCGTACTCGTGTAGAATTAGAAGCGGGACGACGCTCCCTCGTTTTGTAGATGAAGAAAGAAGAGGTTGAGTTTTTTTTTTTCTGTTTTCACAACTTCCTCTCGAGATCGTTTTCTTTTTTTTCCGTTCGCTTCCATCTCTCTTGCACTTTCACTTCTCCCTCTCCACTTCTCTTCGAGATGGCCGACACGACAGAGGAGCAGAAGAAGGCCGTCCTGCCGTTCCTGCAGGTGAATAAAAAGAAGAGGAAGAAGAAGAGCGAGAGTTGGAAAAAGCGTGAACGAATCATCCAAATCAAAAAAGGTCGATGGCGGAAAACAAAAAACGTCGACTCGAGACCTCACTCAAAAAAACCCCTCTTCTTCCATCTCTCACCCACCATGACCACCAGCGCGCCGAGGAGATCGAAAAGATCGAGCCCAAAATCGCCTACTACTGCCGCATGTACGCGGTAGAGCAAGGGCTCGCCCTCCCGGACCGCTCCCCGCAGATCGACGGCCTCCTCGGAGCTCTTTTATCAAAATTGGAAAAGGACAAGCCGCAGCTCAAACCGCCCCCACCGGGCTCCGACGACGCCTCCTACTGCGAGCGCTTCGCCCTGTCCGTCTTCGCCAGGGCGGACCGTGTCGACCGGGCCGGCAGGGCGGACAAGTCCACCTCGACGGCCTTTTACGCAGCGAGCGTCTTCATGGAGATTTTGAACCAGTTCGGCCCCTTGGCCGCCGACGTCGCCGAGGCGCAGCGCTACGCGGCGTGGAAGGCCGCAGACATCCGGAAGGCTCTGAGGGAAGGGCGGAGGCCTGTGGCGGGGCCGCCTGCGGGGACTGCATCGGCGGGGGGGAAGGGCGAGAGCGGGGACCTCGACCTGCCGTCGCCTCCCGGGGCGGAGTCGAAGCCTTCCCCCGATTCTCCCTCCGCGCCCCCTCCTCCACCTCCTCCGCCTCCCGCTGCTGCTGCTGCTGCTCCTTCTCCTTCTCCTCCCCTCCCTCCTCCACGCTTCCTCCCAGGCGCCCGCGTCCTCTACTGCCACGACGGCCACGGGCCAGGGGTCCCCGGAACAGTCGCCAAGGCCCTACCCCCGGAGGGGCTCGGACACGCCTTCGTCGTCGCTCTCTCCGGTCAGGTCGTTTCGGCCTTCGACCCTCAGCTGTGCCCGCGTCTGGAGGCAGGGGACGAGGTCTCGGTGCGGGCCAGGGCCGAGCTGGAGCGGGAGAGCGAGGAGAGCGGGGCCAGAGAGATGGCGGATGTCGCCAAGCTCGCAGCGGAGGAGGCGTCGAAAAAAAAGGGCGTGGCTGGCCTCTTCAGCAAGAGCGAGAAAATTCATGAAAACGACGAGGAGAGCGAAGGGCCCGAGGGGCAAGGGAGGGCTGTGGTCGTGGGCGTGGACGCCTCGTGCTGGAGGCCGCGCTTCACGGTGAAGTTGTTAGAAGGAGAGAGCGGGAAGGAGATCACGATTACCGATAAAAGAATCGTCTCCTTCCCCGCGCCCTCCTCTTCTTCTTCTTCTCCTTCCTCTGCCGCGCCTCCTCCAAAGATGCCCAAGGGGGACCCGCCGCCTTTTGCAGCCGCTCACGCTCCTCTGCCACCGGCCGTTGCCGTCTCTGCTCCCGCGGCGACAGCTGCAGCAACAACGACTCCCTCCGCTCCACCTCCACCTCAACCTTCCTCTTCCTCTTTCTCGCCGTCGCTGCAGCAGATAACGGAGGCCGTGAAGGCCGCCAAATGCGCCGTCTCGTCGCTACAGTTCGAGGACGTCGGCACGGGGGTCAAGTTTTTGCGGGAGGCGCTGGAGCTGCTCACGACGGAGACGGCGAAAGGAGGGAAGAAGAAATGAAGGGAAAAAAGAGGGGGGGGAATGTTACTAATTTGGAAAATGAAAAAGTTGAAAAAAAATAAACTCTCTCTCTCTCTCGATTTTGTTTCTCTTGATTCAAAGCTCGATCGCTGCTGCCGCTGCTGCTGCTGCCGCCTGGCGAGAAGCCGCGGCCTTCTTGGAGGCAGCCGCGGCCTCGGCGGCGGCGGAGAGCAGCGCGGCTTCGTCGTTCTCGTCGTTCTCGACCTCCTCGACTTCATCGGCTCCCTTCAGCCAGCTCCCTTCCGATCCTGCTTCTTCCTCTTCGCTCTCGCTCTCGCTCTCATCACCGTCGTCGTCTCCGCTGGCGATGCTCTCGAGCAGGGCACGGGCGGGAGCGGGAGCGGGAGCGGGGACAGAAGGAGGAGGAGCGTTGGCGCCGGCGCGGAGGAGGTCGACGAGCTGCGTGTGCGTCAGCGAGTTCAGGATCACGATGTCCCTCTTCTTCGAAGAAGCCGAGCCCCGCTTTCCCTTCTTCGAAGAGCAGCTGCTCCTTGTCGTAGTGTTGTCGCCGAGGGACGAGATGGCTGCCGCTTTTCCCTTGCCTCGGCCGCGCTGGAGCAGGCGGGAGAAGAGGCCGCCGCCGCTGCCGCCGCCTCCGACCCTCGCTTCCGCTTCCGCGTTCTCGTCGCCGGAGAGCTCGCTGCCGGTCTCTTCGTCGTCATCGTCGTCGTCGTCGCTGTCCGAGGGATCCTCCTCTTCTTCTTCGTCGTCGTCGTCGTCTTCGTCATCGTCGCCGAAGCGACGGGAAGAGCCGCCGCTGCTGCTGCTGCTGCTGGCAGCGGCAGCCGCGAGCGCGGCAGCGTGAGCGGCGGCGGCGGCAGCCCTGCTCAGCTTCCCTCCTCCGTTTCCGCTTCCGCCTCCTCGCTGCTGCTGCTGCTCCTCGAGCTCGGCGATGCGGTTACGGAGGGCCGCCGTGACCGTTCTCTCGGCTCGCGACGACGACGACGACGAAGACGAGGAAGCAGAAGAACGAGAAGAGGAAGCAGAAGAGTTGCGGCGGCCGGAGGGAAGGGGGCTCGCTTCCTCAGCAGCAGCAGCAGCGGCAGTGGAAGAAGCTCCCGCGCTCCTCTGCAGCTCGGCCAGCGCCGCACGCAGTCTCATCAGCTCGGCGAGCGTGTCGTTATTGTCGCTGTCGTCGTCGGAAAGAGCAGCAGCAGCTGAAGAGGAGGAAGAAGAACCTCTCGTCGCCGTCGTAGCCGTCGTCGTCTCACTCTCTCGTTGCAGGGCGAGCACCCGCGACCGCAGCGCAGAGAGGTCGGCGGCGTCCGCCTCCGCCGCGGCAGCGGCAGCGGCCCTGGCCTCGCGCAGGGCCTCGCGTAGGGCGTTCGTTTCCTCAGCAGTTGCCGCGGTGGAGGAGGAGGAAGAAGCATTCGAAGAGGAAGACTTTGAAGAAGCGAGCGCCGCCTCGAGGTCGCGCACTCGCGCCCGCATCAGCGCCAGCTCCTCTCCGCCCCCTCCGCCCCCTCCTCCTCCCGCGACGAAGCGCGCCCCCGCCGCTGATGCCCTCTCCCTGGCCACCGCCGCGGCGGTCACCCGCTCCACGTAGGCCCTCAGCGCCGGGTTGAGCCTCAGCAGCGAGCCGGAGAGGGAGGAGGACAGCGAGCCGCGGAGCGCGCCGGTCGCGCCGACGCCGCCAACCCTCGAGCTCGAAGAAGAGCCTCCTTCCGAAGAGACGTTCCTCCGCGCGTTCACCGCCACGCAGGCCATCGACGCCGCGAACCTGCACGTGGAGATGGTCTCCGAGGAGTGGCCCGCGTCGGACCAAGCGCACGCCACCAGCGCTGTCCGGGCTCTTCCCCCGAGCGCGTCCGAGAGAAGTCTAGTCAGCGCGCACGCGCGGTAGGGGATGTGCCGAGGAGCCTTCTTCTCCTTGGAGACGACTGCTCCTCCGCAAGAACCTCCCCCTTTGCTCGTTCTCTTCTTCGACGCAGACGTCATCTTGGCCTCCGCGGCGAGCGCAGACACGACCTGCTGGAGGTAGGTCAGCGAACGGTTGATGGCGGCTGCCTCGGCCGCGGCCGCGCCCGTCGCGCCGGTCCTCGACAGCCGCTCCGAGCCTGCCAGGTCGACCAAGTGGAGCTTGCTGCTGGTGGTGAGGGCCCTCGGGTCGTTCCTCCTCCTCCTCCTCTTCTCCTCCGCACTTTCTTCTTCCGCTCCTTCTCCGCATTCCGCGGAGAAGGGGCTTCGCCGCAACACGTGCACCGTGAACACCGCGTGCGACCTCGACGACCGCGCGTTGAGGCCGTGGCCCCTCGTCGCCCTGGCCGCCGCGCCGCGCGCGAGGGCTGCGAGCGCGGCGTCGGGGGAGGGGGCCTCGACGGCGGTGGCGTGGTGGAGCGTGAAGACGCCGCGCTTGTCCGCGGTGACGGCGGGCGGGGGAAGGGGCAGGGGCAGGTTCTTCTGAGCGCCCTTGCCGGGCTGCTGCTGCTGTCGTTGGCGGAGGAGCTGCTGCTGCGTCGAAGAAGAAGAAGAGTTGGAGGAACTTGAACTCGAGTTCGGCGCGAGGAGGTCGCGGATCGATTCTCCGTAGATCTCGACGAACGTGACCGTGACGGACCAGTCGGCAGAGGAGGACTCGGAGGAGGAGGAGGAGAGGGAGGAGAAGATCTAGAGAGAACGGAAAGAAGAAAAAGAGAAGAAGTCGCCCGTCGTCGTTAGGGTCGGAGAGCGCGCGAGAGAGAGCGAAAGAGGAAAAAAACAGCATAAAAACACGAAAGCGACCCCTCTCTCACCTGTTCCAGTGCCCGTTGGACCATCCCGCGCTGCGCTGGTTCCCTCTGGCACCTCGCGCCGGGGCCTGATTGGGGTTTGAGGGGGGCAAAGTGAGTTTGATGCGGATTCGAGGAGATAAAAAGTTTTCTTTCTCCGACGCTTTTTGCCCTCAACCCTTTTTTTACTTGCTTAGCAACTCCGAGTTTTCAAACAAAATTTCCTCGAAACCACCTCTCTCTCACCGATCATCGTGTGCGTCTTGCCCGAGCCGGTCTGCCCGTAGGCGAGCACGGTCCCGTTGAAGCCGTCGAGGGCCCCGGCGACGACGTCGGAGACGCCAGCCTGTTTTGAAGAAAAAGAGAGAAAGCGGGAGGAAGCGGAAAGGCAGGGGAGGAGGGTTGAGAGGTGTGCGAGAGAGAGAGAGCGTCTCTTCGTCTCTCTCTCTCTCTGCTTCTTCTTCCCCTTCCTCTTTCTCTTCCCTCATCCCCACTTCTCCTCTGCCTCCTCACCTGGTAGACGTCCTCCTGCGTCGAGTCCGTGCCCAGCACGGCGTCGAAGGAGAACTGGATTTTTTTTTTTTTTTCCGGTGGTTTGAAAGAAAGAGAGAGCGTCGTGGGTACGGGAAGAGAGGCAGCAACGCTTCCGCTTTGCTCGCTCATTCCATCGATCTCTCGTTTCACCATCATCTTCCTCTTCTCTTTCCCGATCGAATGCCGCACCTGGTTGAGTCCCGAACCGTCTCCGCGGTCCACGACGACGCGACTCTTCTGTCGAGGAGTATGGATTTGCAAAAAGAAGGGCGCGAGTGAGCGGCAGAAAGGGAAACGGTTGCGGTTCGTTTTGAAGGAGGCATGATGACGATCAAAGAAGAAAAAACCCGGAAAGAAAGAAAAAAAACTGCTCAAAACCTTGGAGCCCTCGCCGCCGTCTCCGTCGTCGTCATCGACGATGTCCACGCAGCAGTCGTCGATGCCGTCGGGCGAGCTGCTGGGCTTGAGACGGAGGAGGACGCGGCAGGCCGTGGGAGGAGGCGGAGGCGGAGGTTGGAGCGTCATGGCTCGAGGTTTGGAAAAGAGGCGGAGGCGTTTTTTCCTCTTCTTCTCTCTGAGAGTGAGTGAGAGAGAGAAGAAGAGAACGAGGTCGAAAGATTTTTCGAGCTTGCCCTCACTCTTTTCGCCGCCAAAACTTTTGTGTTCTTTCGACGACGACGAAGGAGCTGTTTGACCGAGAGGGACTCTCTCAATCTTCTCGCGCCCGCTCGCGCCCCCACCACCCCACTCCTCCTCCTCCAACTCCCTCGTTTTTAAGGTGAGGTCGTCCACCGCCTCCCCTTCGGCGCCAGAAAGCAAGCAACGAGGCCCGGAAGCGGGGCGAAAAAGGGGGGCGTGCCAATTCCAGAAGAGGCGAATGGAAAAAAAACACTCTAACCCTCATCGAGCTCCATTGGCGCCTCGCGCCGTCGCGGCTGCTCGCTCTTTCTTGCTTCTCTCGCGCCGCGCGGGGGCTATGCGACACGATCGACAGCGCTGGTGGAGATTTGGCTCGTTTGAAGGACAACGGCTCCCAGCGCGAACGCGGATGGAGGTTGGTTGCGCGGTTGGGCATCGCGCGAAGAAGAAGCGACGTCGAAAAAAAAAACGAAACGGAAAAAAAAAAACGAGCCTGCTGAGCCTGCTGTGCCTTTTTCTTTCTCACCTCCTCTTTCTCACCTCCTTTTCTCTCTCTTTCTCTCTCGAACAACAACAACAACAAACAGACAGGATGCCCCCCAAGAAGAAATCCTCAGCAGCGTCAGCGGCAGCGGCCAAGGCCGCCTCCATCGCTGCGGGCAAGCGCAAGGTCGGGGAGACGACGATGACCGCCGCCGACGCCCGCGCGGCGCGCGCCTCGGGCCGCAACGCCGCTCCCGCTCCCCCGCCTCCGGCCAACAAGAGCAACAAGAGCTCGAAGTCGAACAACTCGCGCAAGCAGAAGGCCCCGCAGAGGTCTCGTGCCTCCGACGACGACGTCGCCGCGCTCGCGGGAAACAACCAGCAGAACAACAACAACAACGGCGCTGCCCCTTCATCCCCCTCGCGCCCGGCCGCCACCTTCAAGCCGCCCAACGCCAAGGGCCGCAAGCCCCCTCGCGCCATCCCGGGAGCTCCCCCTGCCCCCTCGGGCCCCCTCAACGTCCCCAAGGTCTCCCTGAAGGTCGAGCTCTCGACCTTGGGGGGCGCCTTTGTCGGCAGGAAGGCGCTTTCCGTCGTCGTGCCCGCCGACGCCGCTCTCTGGGACGTCAGGCGATCGATCGACGCCACCTGCCGCCTGCTGAACAACGGGCTTTCCCCCCCCGAGGCCGCGCGCATGACGCTGAGGACGATCGACACGATAGCCGACAACGGAAGAGGAGGCGCCGGGAGCTCTGCTTCTGCCTCGGCGGCGGAGACGATGAACGAGGGCCCACCCTTGACGCTCGAGACGGTCAACAACGGGAAAGAGACGTACCTCGCCTCCTACTCCATCGTGCCGTGCCCCGGCGGGGTGTACACCCTAGAGATGCGGCCCACCAAGGCGTCGAGGGCGGAGGAGGCGCGGAGGGCCGGGAAGGCCGCGGGGAAAAGAGCGCGCAGGAGCTTCGAGGGAGGGGAGGCAGGGGAGGACGAGCTCGCCGCGCTCGCCGCCGGAGGAGGTGGAGCACCGGGAGGCCCTCGCGGCCGTGGCCGCCCTCGCTCCGCCCACCTCAACCCCTCGGGCCGCCCCCGCTCGGCCCGCGGCGGAGGAGGCGGTCCCCCGGCGCCCCCTCCCATCGCGGAGGACGGCACACGCCTCCACCTCGACAACGGCGCCCGCAAGCGCATCAAGTGGTCCGCCGACGAGACCTCCATCCTGATAGCGGGAATCCTCCGCTGCGGCGACGGCCAGTGGGCCACGATCCGGAAGGCGCACCTGGCCCTGTTCGAGTCGACCGGACGGACCGACGTCGACCTCAAGGACAAGTGGCGCAACCTCAAGCGGATGATGCGGAGGGACGGGTCGGTCCCGGGGCTCTCGCAGCAGCATTTGGCGACGCTGAGGGCTGCGATCGCGGAGGAGGACAGCAGGGGGGTGTAGAAGAGAGGAGGAGAGGAAGAGAGGAAGAGAGGAAGGAGGAGGAGAAGGAAGGAGGAAGAAGAAGAGAGAGGGAAAAGAGAGAGAGAAAAGAGAGAGAAAGTAAAACACACACACACAATTTCATATGCTTTTTTTTTTTACAAACTAATGATTTCCTTTTTCTTTCTTGCTGTCGTCCTCCGGCATAGCAGCAGCAGCAACAGGAGGAGAGAACGCAGCAGCAGCGCTCCCACTCCCCAACGCCCCAGCGGCGGCGGCCAGGGGCGACAGCGCCCCCGACGACGACAACGGCGACGACGACGACGCCCCTTCTCCTCCTCCTCCACCTCCACCTCCTCCACTCCCTCCGCCGTCGCCGCTCAGCTTGACCCGGATCCTGTCGAACGCCACTTTCGCATCGTCCGCGCCCCTGGCAAGAGGCGCCAGCAGCCGCTCCTCGGTCGCGACCGCCGCGCGCTGCGCTGCCTTCTGCAGCTCCGAGTCGACCTTGCTCTGCCACACCTTGAACTTTGCCGCCGCGGCCCTCGCGCGCGCCTCCGCGGCGGCCCTCGCTCGCGCCGCGGCGGCCTCGACGGAGTTCGGGTTATTGGTGTTGGTGCCGGTGCTGGTTCTCGAGGAGGAAGAAGCGGTAGGGGAGAGAAGAGGAGGAGGAGGCGGAGGCGGCGGAGGAGGAACGACAGCATCGGCCTCTTCTTCCTCCTCCTTCTTCTTCTTCTTCTCTTCTTCTCCTTCTCTCTCGGCAACGACAGCGATTTGAGGCACTTCTTTCTCCTCGACAGCAGGAACGGGCACCAGTTGTTGCTCCTGCGGCGCAGCGGCAGGAGGAGGCGGCGGCGGCGGAGGCGGAGGAGGAGAAGGCGGAGGAGGAGTCCGTAGCGTTTCCGTCGCTGTCGTCGCCGTCGTCGCCGTCGTCGCCGTCGTCGCCGCTTCCTCGACAGCTCGAGGCGCCGCCGCAGCGGGCTCGACGGCAGGCGGCGGCGAAGGAGCAGGCGTCTCCTCGACCGGAGGAGAGGGCCTGCCAAGCCTCGAAGGCGACAAAGACGACGACAGAGACGAGGGAACCGCTGCCTCTCTCTCTTTCTCAATCCCTTCTTCCTCCTCCTCCGCTTCCTCCGCCGCCGCCTTCTTCTCCCTCTTCTTGAGCTCCAGCAGCGTCTCCTTGAGCGGAGACAGCGTCACGGGGACCGAAGAAGCAGCACCAGCTCCTCCCGCGAAGGCCGAGGGGGAAGGGGACGGCGACTGCGACCTCGACCTCGGCCTGGAACCTCCTCCGGATGCCGAAACGCCGCCGCTGCTCATCGCCGTGCCGCCTCCGAGCCGCCGCGGCTGCGGCGTGCTGGCCCCGCTGCTCGCCGCGGAGGCCGAAAGAGACGACGACGACGACGACGAGGACGACGTGGAGAGGGCCCGCCCGCGCCTCGGGCTGGATCTCGCGAGGTAAGCCGCCGCGGCGGCGGCCGAGGGCGAGGGCGCGAGGGGAGCTGCCGCCGCCGCAGGAGCGGAAGCGGAAGCGGAAGCGGAAGGAGCGGAAGTCGAGAGAGGGGTCACGGAGCGTGAGGAAGGCAGCGACGAAGCGGCGGCCCTCTTCTCCTCCGCTGCTGTTGGCTCTGGCGACGCGGCTCGAGAGGGGGACAAGATCGAAGAAGAGGAGGAGCCCGCCCTTCTCTCCTTGACCGCGGCGACGACGGGGGCGAGCGTCGCCGGGAGCGGCAGAGGGAGAGAAGGAGGAGGAGGAGGTGATTCGAGCGTCGGCGGCGGCGAAACAAGAGCGGCCGCTTCCGCTGTTGTTCCCGTCGCCACCTTCGCCCTCGCCGCGCCGCCGTCTCCCTCCGCGACGGCAGCAGCAGCCGCAGCAGGAACGGACGAAAGAGCACGAAGGGGAGAGGCAGCGGCAGCAGCAGCAGCAGCAGCAGCAGCAGCAGCAGCAGCAGTAGCGGCAGCCTCCTCCCGCCTCCCTCCAGCAGCAGCCTCCTTCTTCTTCTTCGCTTCTTCTTCTTCCGCCGCCGCCACCGCCGCCTCCTCCTCCTCCGGGCTCAGCCTCACTCTAGCCCTCACCCACCGCCTCCTCCTCACAAAGTCCCTCAGAGGCCTCGCCCTCCCCGATCCGGGGGGTGGGGGCCACTCGCAGGCCGCGAAGTCGAAGGCGTAACTCCAGCCTTCCTCGTCCACAGACCCGAGGTCGACGTGCGACAGGTCGAGGCGCCAGTCGGGCTCGATCCACCGCCACCCTCCCCCGCGAGGCAGAGGCCTCGCGACACGGCGGAACTCTGCCGCAGCGTCCCCTCCTGGCCCTCCGTCGCGTGCCGAGAAGCGGCCGCAGCGGTCTGTGGGGAGCAGATGCCCCGGCCAGTCGGAACCCCACCCTCGGAACGGCTGGAGCCTCTCGTTCTCGAAAACCTCGTTCTCGACGATTGTCCCTGGGGGAAGCGCCCGGGACCTCCTGGGGCTCGCGGAGAGCGGGCCCTGGCCGTAGCCCATGGCCTCCTCCTCTCCGTCGGAGAAGATGGCCGGGAGGTGAGGAGGAGGCGGGGGAGATGAAAGTGGCGGAGGTGGGGACAGAGGAAGAGCCGATGACGACGACGACGAAGAGGAAGAAGAAGCAAAAGCAGCGTTCGTTGTCGCCGCCACCGTCGTTCCTGCCGTCGTCGTCGGCGGAGGCAGCAGCACCGCGATCCCGAGCCCCCCGGCGGCGGAGGCTGCCCAGCGGAGCCCCTCGCCGAACAGGCGCCCGGCGGCTCTCAGCTGCTCCGCCGCCGCAGAAGAGGGTTTTTCATGTTCTTCTTGCTCTTCTGCTGCTTGTTTCTGCCGTCGCGAAGCCTTCCTTTTCCCTCCTGCTCCCGACGCCAAGGCGGCAGCCGACTCCGCCTTGTCCTCCGCCGCCCTCGCCGACGCGGCGGCCGCGGCGGCAGAGTACCCCGGGCGCAGCCTCGGCACCGCGCGCGAGGGATCCTCCCTCCTCCGCGCCGCCGCGGCGCGGGCCTCCAGGGCCGCCGCGGCGGCGGAGCCGGCGGCGAGGAGCCCGCCGCGGGCCGCGGCCACGGCCGCCGCTCCCAGGAGCGCGGAGAAGACCGACGTCGGGGAAGCGGACAGCAAGGAGCAGCAGGGGGAGAAGAAGAGGAACGAAAGGAGAGAGGAGAAGAAAGAAGAGCTCGAACCGTTGTCTTCTCGTTTCCCCCGGTGGCTCGGGCAGCCGAGCGCCGCGGCGAGCGACCTCGGCACCGAGAGCAGCAGGGCCGTCGCCGCGAGGAGCGACGTCGCGGCAAGGGCCAGGGAGGCAGTCTCGACAGAGAGGGAGAAGGAGGAGGAGGAGAAGAAGCTGCTGCTGCTGCCTTCGCTGCTGTTGACGTTGGCGGCGGAAGGAGAAGTCGAAGTTGAAGTCGAACAAGTCGAGAGCAACGCCCTCGCCGCGGGCTCGAAGCCCCTCCCGAGCTCCTCGCCCGCCACGGCGAGCAGCGCCTCCCGCAGCAGCGCCGAGAGCCTCGAGGTCGGAGCCGGCAAAAAGCTCGGCTGGTGCGAAAGAAGGAAAGCCAAAGAAGATTGGCGCTGTTGCAGCTGCTGCGGAAGCGAAGAAGAAGCGCCGGCGGCAGCAGCGGCGGCGGCGGCCGCGACGGCCGCGGCCGGCGCTCCTGGCGCGACTCTCTCGCAGCAATACCGCTCGCCCAGCGCCTTTTCCAGAGCCGCGAAGGACTCCTTCAGCCCCGAGGACACGCCCTTCTCGATGGCCCGCTTGATCAGGGCCATGCCCATGGAGGAGGAGCCGCCGCCGCCGTTGGCATCGTTGTCCCAGACGAGGGCGAAGTCGACGCAGAGGCGGGCGGCTGCGGCGGAAGAGGGAGGAGAGGCGGCGGCGGCGGAAGAAGAAGATTTCGTCGTCGTCGTTGTCGTCGTCGCCGCAGCTGCTCCTGTCGGCACCGAGAACAGCCTCCACACCGTCACGACCGCGAACCGGTCCCCTCCGCGCACCCCTGCCGTCTTCACCACGCTCTCGACCTCGAACCCCTTGCCGGGATCGGCGGAGGAGCAGCGCTGCAGCTCGTCTGCTCGGAGCCGCCCCGAGTCTTCTTCATTTTCTTCTTTTTCGTTGCCGTCTCCGTCTCCGTCGCCGCCGCCGTTGTCTTTTTTGCCGCTGCCGCTGCTTCCGCCTCCTCCTCCAGAAAACAGCGCCGCGGCCGCAGGCAAAGGGGCTGTGGAAGTGGTCCTTCGCACTCGCCCGCGGCAGTCTGCCCTACGGACGAACGCCGACACCGAGGAAGAAGTGGAAAAGGGAGAGGGAGAGGGAGAGGGAGAAGCGCGGCTTCTGCTGCTGCTGCTTCCGCTGCTTCTCTCTTCGGGTTCGCCGGTTTCGCCCACGCTCGAAGAGGAGGCGAGCGAGGAAGAGCTCGACTTTCCTCTCCTCTCCTTCCTGTTCTTCTTCCTCTCCGAAAGCAGCAGCTTGACCATCTCCGCGTCGGCCGCTTCCGTGTCGGGGAGCCAGGGCGTCTCGACGTGGTCGCGGTGGCCTCGCAGGGCGCGGACGCGGGCCTGGAAAGAGAGAAAGAGAGAGAGAGAGAGGAGGACAAGGGTCAGAGCTGTTGTTGTTGGCTTGATTCTGCGCAAAGGGGCACGCGAGAGAGAGAGGAAGAAAACGAGCATCGATCTTCTCCTTTTGACCGCATCCTTCTCGCGCCGCTTTCTCCTCTTTGAGCTCCCTCTTCTGCCCTTCTTCTCCCTCGCAGACCTAGAAAGAGCACGCAGCTACCCATCCACGCACCTGAAACGGCGATTTTTCGCCAAACAAGTCGTCGAAAAGGAGGTCGACGGTGGTCGTCGTCGAAGACGAAGAAGAAGAAGATGGAGGAGGCGATGAGTTTTTGATGCCATTGTTGATGGAGCCTTCGCTTTTGAACAAGAGGACGTCGAGCAGCGAGGTCCCTCGCGTGCTCTTGGGCCACGAGGGCCATGACGTCGATGACGATGACGAGGAGCTCATCGTCAAGGAGCAGGGAGCAGGGGGAGAGAGTGAGAGAGAGCGCTGCTCTCTTGCTCTCTCTCGAGCACAAGCGAAAAAGAAAGAAAGAAAAAGTAAAGGGTTTTTTTCCTCGACCTCGACTTCGAAAAAGAAGAACAAAAAACCAAAGAGAGAGACCCCCCCGCCGGCGTGTTTGAAGCGTTTATCTTCTTCTGTGGGTCTGTTTTTACATTTGTTTTCTGAATCGGACGCGGACGGGACGGACGACCAAGTGCTGCAATGAATAGAAATGAAGACGACGAAGGAAGGGGAAAGGGAAAGAGGGGAAAGGAGGAGGAGGCTTTTTCAGAGCCCGAAAGCACCGCCTCCGCCTCCTCCACCTCCGCCGCCTCCTCCTCCCCGCAGGTTGTTGTTGTTATTCCCTCCTCCGCCGTTCCCGGGGCTCGGTCGCGCGGGCTTGCTGACGACGGTGGCGGCGCCTTCGCTCATCGCGGCGTCGCGGAGGTGGAAGCGCTCCTGCTGCTGCTGCAGCGGCGGTTGTTGATGATGGAAAGCAGCAGCGTTTGCGTTTCCGAACGCCGCTGCGGCCAGAGCTGCTGCCGCTTGTGCCGCAGCTGCTTCCGAAGGAGCATTGCTCTGCGCTTGCTGCTGCTCTTGCGGGTTCAGGAACAGGTGATGCGCATGCTGCTGCTGCTGTAGTGTCGCCGAAGGAGCAGCGGCGGCGGCGGCGGCGGCGCCCGCGCTCTGAGGAGGAGGCGTGCAGCGCGGGAGCAGCGGCGCGCCGAAGGGCGGTTGCCCCCCTCCCAGGAAGGGGAGGTCGCCTCCTTCGCCGCCGCCGCCGCTATTGTTCCCGGAGGTCGAGCAGGGGTTTTCGTCCGCGGCTTCAGCGGTGTTCTGTTTTGTTCGGTTGGTTGGGAGAGGGTTGAAAGAGAAAGAGGAAGAGAGGAAGGTGAGAGGTCTCGTCCTCGTCGCTCGTTTTGGTTTTCGAGAGAAAAGAAAATCGACGCCGGGAAAGAAAAAAAAAAGGCAAAAACATTCAACTCACCGCCAGCTCCGCCCTCAGGTAGTTGAGCAGAACGGACACGGGTACGGCTCCGGCCGCGTCAAAGTCGCGCAGCAGCCACTCGGCTTGGCGTTCCTGTTGTTATGGAGAGAGAAGAAGGAGCGGGGAAAGAGAGAGAAGAGAGAGGTTCGATGAGCAAAAAGAGCGAGGGCTTTTTTCTTTTACGGTCAAGCACTTGTCTTTTCTTTGGAGCAACTTTGCGCTTTCTTGTCCCTTTTTCTCCTTTCTGACTGCGCCGGGGGCAAGAATTGATTCTCGAGCACCCTCAGAGGAGTCGAAAGAGGCCAGCGAAAGCGAAAAAGGCGGTTGGAAAGGGCGAGAGAAAGTCGAACGAAGCCGCCGAACGATGGTCTTTTTTTTCCTTTTTCCTTTTTTTTTGCGTTCTTTCGACATCAAAAAAGGGTCTTTTCACGCGCGCTTTCCTTCGCTCTTCCTCCTCGGCTCTACGCTCGACGCTCTACGTACCAGCACGGCCCGCGCCCCGGCAGCAGACGCAGACTTCTGCGCGGCCGAGGCGGCAGAGTACAGCCCAGCGACGGCGTTGGCCGCGGTCGCGAACGACGAATGCAGCGTCTTGTTCCGCTCCGAGCTCGCCGCGTCGTCGGCCCCTCGCCGGCGCTTGCTGGAGGAGCCCATGATCGACGGAGAGGGAGGGAAGCCAGAGAGAGAGAGAGAGAGAGAGCAGAGAGAGAGCAGATGACGACGAAGAAGGAGGGTTTTCTTATGCGGAGGCGGCGAAGAGAGAAGAAGAACGAAGAGAAGTCGCTGCTTCGTTCGATGTGTGCGTCGAGGTTTTCTTCGTCGACCTCCACCACCCTCGAAAAAACCCTTTTCTCCTCGCCATCTCTCTTCTACTACTATTTTACACGCCCGCCCAGCTGCAGATCGGGCACCGGCCCCTCTCGTGCCTCTGCGCCGGGCAGTGCTCCCTCCCGAAGTAGATCAGCCGCAGGTGCAGCTTGTCCCACTCGCCCTTGATCCCGTCGTTCTCGCCAAAGGCCGCGCAGAGGTCGGTCTCGACCTGCAAAACGCTCGCGCCGGTTTTCGAAAAGCCCCACCGCTGCGCGAGGCGGTGGATGTGGGTGTCGACGGGCAGGGCGGGGATGAGGCCCGACATGGCCAGGATGACGCTGGCGGTCTTCCTGCCGACCCCGGGGAGGGACTCGAGCTCCTCTCGGGAGACGGAGAGCGGCAGGTCGCCGCTGTCGTTGCTGTCGCTGTCGCCTTTTCCGCCTTTTTTGTCGCCCCTTTTTTGGTCTTTGTCGCCGCTTCCATACCTCTCCACCAGGATCGCGGCCGTCGCAGCGACGTTTTTGGCTTTCGTGGGCGCCAGCCCCAGCGATCGTATGTGCGGCTCGATCCCCGAGGCTCCCAGCGCGGCGAGCTCCGAGGCCGTCGGCGCCGCCTCAAAGAGAGTCCTCGTCGCCTCGTTGACTTTGAGGTCTGTCGTCTGCGCCGAGAGCATGACGGCGACGAGCAGCTGCGTGCGGTTGGCGTGGTCCAAGGGGCAGGGCGGGTCGGGGTAGAGCTCTTCGAGCTGGGCCGAGATCCTGGCGGCCTTGGAGAGGAGAGGGGCGGAGCCGGCGTTGGGGGAGGTTGGGAGCGTGTAGGGCTTTTTCTTCTTCTTCTCAGGGGTCGAGGTCGAGGTCGAGGTCGACGACTGGATCGATCTCTGCTCCTTGTCTTTTTCTTTCTTCACCGCCGCCGTTGAAACGGCCCTTGCCTTGCGCTTCGGCATCAGGGACGAGTTCAGCAGCAGCTGCAGCCGCGCCGGCGAGTCGTCCAACAACAGGAGCCTGCTCGAGAGGAGGCGCGAGCGCGATCGCAGGAGACCAGCGAGCATTCGAATTGAAAAAGTTTATGATTTTTTCTCTCCCTACCTTCTCGACCTGCTTTTTTTTTTCTCTCTGTTGTTGTTACACACGCCCGCTCTCTCTCCCTCATCTCTCTCTCCCTCATTTCTCTCTCATCACTTCGCCAGGCTCTCCGCCGTGAACCAAAGCACCGTCACCCCGGCGCCCAGCGCCAGAAGGTTGGCCAGCGAGCTCAAGCCGTGGAGCATCCCGAACCTCTTGTTCGCCTTCTTTTTTGCTTCTTCCGAAAGCTTGGATTCCGGGGCCTGCGCCGCGCGGCGGTCGTACATGGCAGCGGTTGTCAGGGGCTCCAAAACGGCCAGATTCAGCAGGGAGAGCGCCAGGGCCGCGGCGGCGGCGGTCGCGCGGGCCTTGGCGGTCCCCCTTGCTCCTCCGGCGCGGCCCGCGGCAGTCACGACCAGCGCCCCCGCGGCCGAGCTCACTTGGACAGCAAAGTAGACCGGGAACAGCTTCGCCTGCAGGTCCCCGAAGACCGGTTTGGGAAGGTTCCTGAACATGACAATTCCGGAGGCGAAGGTGGTCCAGACGTTGGCGCCGACGAAGACGGAGGTCGCGAGCAGCGAGGCGAAGGCAGAGGCGGTGGAGGTCGATGATGAGCTCGACAATGACGCGAGATCGCCCCCTTTCAGAACGGTGATTCCGAGGGCGGTCACGGCTGCTCCTCCCGCGAGGCGACCGAGCGGGGTCGAGAGGACTCCCATGATGTATTCGGAGAAGAAGCAGATGCTGCAGACGGATGGCGAAGGCAGAGGCGCGAGGGAAAGAAAAAAGGCAAAAGATGTGATGAAAAACTCTTCCCCCGTCGCGCCACACTTTCGTTCGTTCGATCGACTCGTGCCACTCAAACCATGTCTCCCTTCGCCGCTCCTGTTCCTCGCGCCTCGCCGCTCCCTCGCCGGGGCGCGGCGCCGAGCGCGAGTGTGCCTAGGGCCGAAGCCGCCGGATCCTCTGCCGCAGCCGCCCCTCGAGCAGCAGCTCCGCGCAGGCAGCTCCCAACTCCGAAGCAATCGGCAAGCTCTTCTTCTTCTTCTTCTTCTTCTTCTTCTTCTTCTTCTTCTTCTTCTTCTTCTTCTTCGTCTACCTCGACCTCTTCAACACCAAAGCGCAAACCGTTCACCCGCGCCCCAGACCTCCCGACGCGCCTCTCCGAGCTCCAGGAGCTCGTCCGCGACCTCGCCAGCGTCGCGGCCTCCGCGGGGCCCCGAGGCGCCCTCCGTGGGGTCCAGGCCGCAGACGCGATCGCCCGCGTCACCAGGCGCGCGCTCCGCGAGACTCTTGAAAACGGGGGAAAACCGCCGTCGGCGCCCGTTTTCTTACGTCGGGTCTTCGAGGCCCTGGGCGCCACTTATATTAAATTAGGCCAGTTCATCGCCTCGAGCCCCTCCCTGTTCCCCGAGGAGTACGTCGTGGAGTTCGAGGCGCTGCTCGACAAGACGGAGCCGGTGCCGTGGAGGACGATCAAGGCCTCTCTCGAGCGAGAATTGGGTGGCCCCCTGGAGAAGTTCTTCGAGTCGGTGGACGAGACCCCTCTGGCCTCGGCCTCCGTGGCCCAGGTCCACGCCGCAGTACTGAAAGGGTCCAGGGCCGACGTGGTGGTCAAAGTGAGGAAGCCGGGCGTAGACGCGACTCTTGCCGCTGACCTGGGTTTCCTCTACGCCGCCGCGCGCGTCGCCGAGTTTCTGAACCCTGCTTTGGGCAGGGGCTCCGTCGCGGCCATCGCCGGGGACATCCGAGCCGCGATGCTCGACGAGGTCGACTTCACCAAAGAGGCGGCGCACGTCGCAGAGTTCGCTGCTTACCTGAGAAACACGGGGATGGAGGCGGTGGCGACCTGCCCCGTCGTCTACAAGGAGGCGAGCTCCAAGGGTGTCTTGACGATGTCTCGGCTCCGCGGCGTTCCCTTGACGGACATAGAGGCCATCCGCTCCATCACAGACGTGGAACCGGAGGCCGTGCTGGTGGGAGCTTTAAATGCTTGGTTCGGCTCCCTGCTGGCGGCGAGGAGCTTCCACGCGGACGTTCACTCGGGCAACCTGCTGGCGCTGCCCGACGGCCGCGTGGGTTTCATCGACTTTGGGATCGTGGGCAGGGTCGCGCCCTCGACCTGGGCTGCCGTGAGAGCGCTGGTGGCTTCGACGGCATCGGGTGACTACGACACGATGGCGAGGGCGCTGGCCGCGATGGGGGCCCTGGGCGAGGAGAAGCAGCGGGTTGGTGATGAGGAGGGAGCTTCGACCTCGACGACGACATCAGACTCGGGTTTTTCTTCAAGCTCGAAAAAAGCTTCGACCACCTCCGGAGCTGACGACGACGAGCTCGACTACTCAGCGTTCGCGGCAGACCTCGAGGCCGTCTTCAAGGACGCGGCAGCTGCAGCGGCAGCCACAACCGTGACCGTCGTACCCATGGACCAAGCGACGGGGATGCCGGTCCTGGGCTCGATCCCTGCCGCGTCTGCGGAAGCGGAAGCGGCGGCAGCGGCGGCCGTCACGTTTGATGAGGCCGCCGTCAACCGCCTCTTACTCTCGGTCGTCCGCGTCGGGGAGACATACGGCATCCGCTTCCCGCGCGAGTTCGGGATCCTGCTAAAGCAATTGCTCTACTTCGACCGCTACATCCGGATCCTGGCTCCAGGTTTAAGCCTGGCGGACGACGAGAGGGTCGGGCTCGATTCCATCGAGTCGAGGTTTGGAGGTGACGTCGGTTTCTGAAAAAAGCCGACCGCCGACCCTTTCTTTTTCTTTTTTCTTTCTTCTTTCTTCTGTAATTTGAACCCCCGCCCTTCGCGGCCCCCGTTGTCGCGCTTCTTCTCTCCCTGTATCTCTCGAACAATGATGCCAAACGCTGCGCTGGAAACACCTGTTTTACACACTCAACTTTTTTTCTTATTCCTTGGAAAAAAAAGAAGACAACAAAGAAAAGAAGACAGAACAAAAAAATTCAAACTCCTTGTTAACACTTCCCCTGCCCCCCTCCACCGGGCGCCGTCGCCGGGCTGGGGGGTCTCAGCACCGCCCCGGCCACCGAGATCGGGCACTTGAGGTCGAACAGATCGATCATGTCGTTGGCGGCTCTCTTGGCGGCCTTGGTGGCCTCGGCCTGCTGCTGTTTGTTTTTCTTGAAGTCCTTGAGCGCCGAGACGAGCTTCTTGTCGCAGCCGCACTCTGCGGCTGCCCTGCGGATTTTGTGCTCCGGCGGTTGGTCCTCGTGGGCCTGGCCATAGCAGGCGTCGTGGGCGCGGCAGGCCTCGTCGACTGGGTCGATGCCCGGGCGGTTTTGCTTGTCGGTCCAGCCTGAAGAAAGAGTTTTTTTTTTGTCAGCGTCGAGAGAGAGGGGAGAGCTTTGAAAAGAAAAGAAAAAAAAAAGGGCCGGGCCCCGGGCGGGGGGGAAAGGGGGGGGAGGGGGGGCCCGGGGCCGTGGGGGGGGGGGGGAGAAGGGGAGGGCCTCGGCCCTGGGCAAGGGGGGGAGAAAGCGAGGGCCTCGGCCCTCGGCAGTGGGGAAAAGAGGGGAAGCCGTGCCCGTCGGTGCCGCCGGCGGTGCTCCTGGGGTCAAGGTCCGACGACGGAAACGCGACGACGACGACAACGCCCATCTCGCCTTTTCTCCTTCTCCTTCTTCTTCTTCCGGTTTTCTCCTTCTCTGTGAAAAGAGCTCGAGAGAAGATAAACAAAGAAAACTCGCGTACCTGGCCCGCAGTAGCGCCCGTAAAAGACAAACGACCCTTTTTCTCCGGACAGCGAAGAAGCGTCGACCTCGCTCTGGTTGATGGCCTTGTTCGCCCCGCGCGCCAGAAACTTGACCCTCTTTGGCTTCCCGGCTACGGCGGGGGGCTCGGTGGCGGCGGAGGGGGCTCTGTAGGCCGAGGCGACGTCCTCGGCAACGCCAGCCTGGGTGTCGGGGTCCTCGTTTTGGTCCTCGGAGCTCTCTTCCGGCAGCTCGACGTCTCCGTCGCCGTCGTCGCTGCTAGCCTCCTCGTCCTCTTCCTCTTCCTCCTCGTCGTCACCTGCCGAGATAGCGCTCGGCGACGGAGATGGTGCTGCAGCAGCTCCTTTTTTCGCTTCCTGGAGCTGGCCAGGCTTGACTAAAGGAGCTCCTGCTGCGGCTGCTGCGGCGGAGGAAGGAGTCGGAGCGGGGGCCACCAGCAGCGCCAGCGTCGGGGTCGGAGGAGAGGGAGCGGCGGACGCAGATGCGTCGGATGCGGCGAGCGAGCGGCCTTCCTCTTCCTGCAGCTGCTGCTGCTGCTGCTGCTGCTGCTCTTCGTAGCGGCGGCCGTGGCGAGGCTGCGGCCTTGCCTGCGCATGATCCGTGCTGCACAAGAGCAGCAGGAGGGACACCGCGAGCAGGCCCGCGAGGGCGAGGGCGCGGCGCGAGAGGGGAGGAGGCATCGTGTCGAAGTTTTTTCTTTTTTTTCTTTGCTCTAGTGGGCTTTTGTGCAGCAGCTTCTCTTCGGAGCGAACGAGGAAATTGAAAAAAAAAATCACACTCTTTTGGGTACAACGCCTCTCTTCTCCCTTCTTCCGCCTGTCTCTTTCCGTGTCCTCTCCGACAGCCTCTCACCTCAGCCTCTCGCACCTCAACGCCATGGCGCCGACAGCAGCGTCCCCCTCGAAGCATTCCTCCTCCAAGGACGGAGCCAAGTGAGTTATGTGTGTGAGAGAAGTTTGAGAGACAGAGAGGAGAGTTGGCATGCATTCTTTCGCCTCCAACAGCAGCACACGCATGTCGACGTCGCGAAACCGAAAAAAGCATCACTTTTTGCGTCCCCTTTCGCACCCTTTCCCTCACTTTCTGCGACGTTCTGATGCCTCTGTGCGAGAGACACGAGGCTCAGCTCGTGTTCTCAGCAGAGAGAGAGAGCGTTTACCGCGAGGGTGCTGGCGAACCCGAAGAGCTTGAAGTCGAGAGAGCGCGCGCCAATTTCAAGGCCATCGACCTCGCAACCGACGTTTTTTTTTCCTTTCGCTTACCCACGACGCCATTTTTTCTGCTGTTCCTCCTCCTCCGCTTCCTCCTCCTCCTCCTCCTCCTCCCTCTTTTCCAGGCCCCGCCTCTTCTTCGCCGCCGCGACCGCCGCGGTGGCCTTCGCCATCGGCCGCCACGTCGGCTCCTGGCCCCGCCACAACTCCCCTTTCGCCGCCGACCCGAGGCTCTGCGATCCCAGGATCGGCTGCAACCCCCAGCAGCTCGCCGCCAAGCGCCTCACGCCGCTGGCCGCGGGCCGCAGGCACGCCTTCGGGTCGGTCCAGGAGGCCTGGAACATGTCGAGCATCGACCTGATCGACGTGGTCGACAGGATCATCGGGGAGAAGAACCTCAAATGCGTCGTCAACCTCGGTGAGAAGAGAGTTTTTTTTTTCATCTTCTTGTTCTTCTTTGTTTTCTTCTTCTTCTTCTTCTAGAGAGAGAGAAGAAGTTCTTCTCTTACCTTCTTTTCCCCTCCACATGATCTCTCTACCTATCGTAAAAACCCTGAAAAGGCGCCCTCGACGGGTACACCGACGATCCGACCTACCCGCTCTTCAAGCGCGGGGCCTGCGGAGCCGCCTTCGAGGGAGACGAGCTCATCCTCGACGCCCTCGAGGAGAACCTCGCGCCCTTCCGCAAGAACGGCCTCGCGGTCATGAAGGAGTACGCGCACCCGGTCACGATGCCCGCGCGGCTGCGCGCGGCCGGGATGACGGTCGCGAACCTGGACGTGCTGAAGGTCGACGTCGACGGCTTCGACCTTGCGCTGGCGCGGTCGATCCTCGAGGCCGGGTTCCGGCCCAAGGTGGTGCTGATGGAGTCCAACACCGACGTGCCCGCGCCCTTCGCGTACGAGACGGCGTACAGGCACGACTACGGCGTTTACTTCCAGTGAGTAGTAGTAGTAGTAGCAGCTTTTTGTTTTGTTTTGTTCGGGGGTAAGGGGAGGGGTTTGAGAGCGAGATGAGAGAGAGAGAGAGAGAGAAAGAGAGAGAGGAAAAAAAGAGAGAAATACTTTCAAAAACACACACACACACCAAAAACCACCACCTCCCACCGCCACGCCTCAAAAACCCACCCCCTTCTCCCTCCACTACCATCACAGCGGCGGCTTCTACGGCACCTCCACCGCCGCCATCGCCGACCTCTTCGAGCCCTACGGCTACTCCTTCATCCTCGCCGACAACGACGACGCGAAGACCGAGCACAACGTCTACCTGGTCCGCGACGACTTTGCCGGCGCGCTCCCCGACGCGCCGCGCGACGTCTGCTCGATCTACTACAACGGCATGAAGAACTACCACTGCATCCACGCGTGCCACCAGGACGAGAACTTCGAGGGCATCGAGGACGGCAAGCGGTTCGACACCACGCAGGTCTGGAAGGAGGAGCTCGCGAAAACGGAGCCCAACGTCGACGCCGCGAGGGAGCGACTGGTGCGCGTGTGGAGTAACGCGGCCCGCAAGCACGAGGGCATCATCGGCGGGCACTCGGAATTCACGATGGGGGTGCTGAAGTACGTCGACGTGAAGAGCTGCGGGCTGTGACGAGGGGAGGAGAAGAAGAAGAAGTAGGAGAAAAGAGGAGGGTCAAAGAGAGAGAAAACAAATGAAAAGAGGGAGAGAGAAGAGAGAGAGAAAAATCACACAAGCAGAAAAGAACAACAACAACAACAACAACAACAACCACGGGTAGCGGGAGACTTTGACCCTCCCCCCACCACCTTTTGATTGGACGAGTTCCAACATAAAGAGGAGGAGAAGAGGAGGAGGAAGGAAGGAAGAAAGAAAGAGAGCGAGGAAGAGATGAGAAGCAAACGACGTTTTTTTTCTCTCTCTCTCCTCACTTTCTCTTTTTTCCTTTTTCTCAACCGCGACCACCTCCTAAAAAAAACCTTTTTCCGATAACGAGTGCTTAAGAAAAAAGATTCTATGTTTTTTTTCGAACACACTGTAGACAGTTTCCCTTGCCCCGTCCTGGGCGTCTCGGCGAGTAACGAGTTTTTCGAAAGAGAGAGAGAAGAAAAAGGAAGAGGGAGAAGAAGACGAAAAACTCTTCCTCTCTTCGGTTTCACTCTCGTTTTCTGTTACACAAAGCCAACCAACAAACCTGCAATTCCCTTTGCGCGCGCCTTTCCCTTCGGACTCTTCCTCGCATTCTCCCAGTTACCATGGCAGTCGACTCACCCTCGGGGTCCGTGAGGCGTCCCACCAAGTTTGGAGCCGTGAGCTCCTCGGACGACAACGCCAAGGCCTCGACCAAGGCCAAGGCAATGCAGCATGGCGGCGCGTCGTCGTCGTCGTCGTTTGCGAAAGCGTTCTTGCTCGCCGCTGCCGCTGCCATGCTCTGCTGCGCCGCGGTCAAGGTCTCGTCCAACCTCTCGCCGCACCCGGGACACGCGCAGCTCAAGGCTCTGATTACCGACGGCAAGTGGAGGCACGCGGAGATCGACCACTTGTACAAATTGGGCGAGAGCATGGAGGAGGCAATTGGCTTGGTGAGTTTTTTTTCCCTTCCCTCTTCTTCCTCGGTCTATAGCTTCTCGACCTTCTCTCTTGCTCATTGACTGCCCCCCCTCCCCCCCCCGAGGCCATAAAATAATAATCGTAGGACGTCACCGAGGGCCACACGGGCACGGCCTACCTCCTCCGCAAGATGCAGGTCGCCCTCGCGCGCATGCCGGCCGTCAAGACCATCTGCGAGATCGGGTTCAATTCGGGCCACTCGGCGTCGGTCTGGCTGGCGGTAAGGAACGAAAGAAAGAAAGAAAAAAGGAAGAAAGAAAGAAAAAAAGAAGGAAGAAGAAGAAGAAAACACCCGAAAGAGTTTTCTCTCACTTTTCCCTTTTTTTTTTCCCCTTAAAAAACTCTTCTCCTCCTCACCTCCTCAAGGCCAACCCCAACGCCAAGGTCGTCATGTTCGACCTCTGGGAGCACGCCTACGCCCCCCGCGCAGAGGCCTGGCTCCGCTCCCCCGCCGCGGCGGCGCACGGCATCAAAGACGGCGACGCGAGGCTGACCGTCGTCAAAGGTTCTTCCTTGGAGACGGTCCCCGAGTTCGCGGCCGAGAACCCGGACGTCAAGTGCGACCTGATCTCGGTCGACGGGGGCCACACGTACGACATCGCGCTCAAGGACCTGGAGAACATGCACCTGCTCGCCAACCGTGAGTGGTAGTAGCCTTGTTTTTTGCGTTTTTGCGTTCACTTTTTTTTTTCCCGAAAAAATCTCAACCTTCTTCACTCATCTCTCTTTCTCTCTCTCTCGTTTCTCCTCCACCCCCTCCACAGCCGACTTCAACGTCGTCACCGTTGACGACACCCTCTGCTCCCTCCACTGGTGCGAGCCCGTCGAGGAGGCCGTGCAGGAGCACCAGCGGCGCGGGACGATCCGCAGGGTGTTCGGCGTCAGCGAGGGCAAGGTGACTCGCGAGGTCGAGGTCGAGGTGGAGAGCGAGAACGGCGACGACGACGGTGAGACAACCTTCAAGACCGAGGAGAGGACCTACTTCACCCGCGGGATGACCGTCGCCCGCTACCAGTTCTGATTTGATATTTTAAGAAATATAAAAAGAACGGGAAAGAGAAAAGAGAGAGAGAGAGAGAGAGAAATAGGTTGCAAAAAAAGGAGGAAAGAAAGAAGAAAGGAAAACGGGGAGAACCGCCTTGGTTTGTTTCTTTCTTTCTTTCTCTTTCTTCTCTTCCCACAACAACAACAAAACCTTTTGGGCGAACACGGGCAGATGAAAAAAGCAAGAGAGAGAAAGAGAGAGAGAGAAACCTTTGATCATAGAGAGGAGAGAGAGAGAAAGAGAGAGAGAAAACTTTTTTTTTTTTCGGTTTCATCCGACGACCTCTACCACGACCTCCACCTAGCTAGCAACGAGCCCGCGCCTACGCGCCGCTTGTTGTTTTTTCCTCCACACCTTTTGAACCCTTCCCCATGACAAGTAATTCCGAAAAACAAAGAACAAAGAACAAAACTTGAAAAAAGAAACAAAAAAATCAGCAGCCCTCGCCGCTGCCGTCTCTTCTCTCTCTCTCTCTCTCTCTCTCTCTCTCTCTCTCTCTCTCTCTCTCTCTCTCTCTCTCTCTC
>Ga0114918_10000334_pt1 | contig 40536 bp, 30 predicted proteins | sample LantaG_FD_87015 | JGI IMG/M metagenome (GOLD analysis project Ga0114918, IMG submission 87015) | Deep subsurface microbial communities from Baltic Sea to uncover new lineages of life (NeLLi) - Landsort_02402 metaG | ecosystem: Environmental > Aquatic > Marine > Oceanic > Sediment | place...
TATGTAATAGACGTCAACGGCAATAAAAAAGCTGTCATATTGTCTATTGAGGAGTATGAAGAGCTTATCGAGGACCTGCGAGATTTGGCAGTTGTTGCTGAGAGGCGGGAAGAGCCGGTTGTATGGCATCAAGACGTCGTGGCAGAGTTAAAGCGGAATGGCTACCGATAGCTGCAATACGGTGATACGGTGTGACGGTAGCGCTGTCAAACTGTCATACCATCATACTGTCATACTGACACAACTGTCATACGGTAACACCGTCACACTATCAAAGCGTCATACCGCGATAGCAGAATCAATGATTCAAAAAAGTCTATCTGATAGACCATGCCCTCGTTTCTGGGCTGAACGAGATGTCTTTACCCTTTCAGAAAGGTTTACATTGCAAGGAGCAAAACGCATTTTTCAGCCCCTCCTTGAGTTCCAGTACCGGATCCCTACAAGCTCAAGTGAGCCTGAGCCTATTTACTACAGGTGCCGGAGGGCCGGGCTCGTGGTGCCGGAGGACCAGGCTCACCATGCCGCACCGCGGACCTCATGGCCCCGGAGCTTACCGACTCAGTATGATAATCCGGTGATTGGTAACTGGTCGGCAGCCGCGCCGGATTTAACTATACAACCAATCACCATTCGGCTGAGCTCACGCCGAAGCCATTTAACCAATGCCGCATTTAAGTTTCTGCAGATTCAAGTATCTCATCCAGGCGGCCGGTGCGAAGCTCGGCCGAGTCTCTGAATCGGGTTCGAACCTCCAGGTAATACTGGCCGTCTGGCATACTCGGTGCCAACAAGACCAGTTGGCCGGGTTTATTTTTCTGGATGGTAGTTACCTTGACCTCGGCGGCGGTATCAATATTGACAAAGTAGATACCATTATCGTTCTGGTCGGGATTGAATTTCAGCCGGTGGCCATTGATGGTGCCGATATTTCCGGAAGTTATTCTCCCGTTGGTCTCACCGGAGCCCAGATCGACGTATTCCAGCAGGGCCGGTGCCGGTTTGATGGTTTCAGTCTTGGTGACGGTGGCACCTTCGCGAACCGTCCTTCGGACTCTGGCTCCCGGATTGGCACCTACGTCCACCCGATGACGCGATGCATCGAACGTGTCGGTGATACCGTTGAAAACGCCCTTTATGCGGGGAAACAGCTCACATAATCCACCGAGCTGCACCCGATAGCCATCGAGCAGGCAGCTTTCAATGGCTTTAATGGCCTCTTCGAGTACGGCTAAGATGTCCGGCTTTGTGACGGTCGAGCCCTGGTCTATCATCCGTTGGGCAACTACTTCAAGACCAGCCGAGCCGGTGATTCTGACCTGAGGGGCGTAATCGTCCGGATCGCTGGTAAGATGATTCTCGAATAAAGCGTAACTGATAGCCATTTTCTTACTCCTTAAAAAGGATTAATAAGTATTTGTCCTCCGGGTAACTCTCCCGGAGGTCATAAGATTTCTGTTCTATCAGCAAGGATAAGGGCGGGTTTTAATATGTGAATAAATTGATTTGTTTAATTACTTCTGTTACTACTGGATATGATTACTTCTCTACTATAAATATAACAATAAAATTGAGCAGAGCCAAATAAAGCCTCGCATCAATATTTTTTTTGAAATAGTGAGAAAGTCAATCCTCGAAGCTCAGAAAAACTCACTAGCATATAAAACTTATACACAGCGTGAGATTCTTGAGTATATGTATCATTGAGAACCTATGCAGGTTGTGTCCAAATAATACTAAAAAACTTGACTTTAATATGGAAACTCCGTTTCCAAAACGATCCAAAAATTATAACAACAAAGCAATTTTTGAATCTGTCTGTAGATAAGAACTCGGTGGTATCACAATAGCAATAAGAATTTATTGATTACCTCAAAAACAATCTTAACATTATGAAAAAGGCAATTATCACCGGCATTACAGGACAGGATGGCTCATATCTTGCAGAACTGCTACTGGAAAAAGGTTATCAAGTCTGGGGCATAATGCGGCGGAGCTCTTCATTCCACACGGGTAGGATCGACCATCTGTATCAAGACCCACACGAAAATCCCCAACTCAGGCTTGTTTACGGGGATTTGACCGACGGCAGTAATCTCTCGGCAATCATAAGCAAGATTCAGCCGGATGAGGTATACAACTTAGGAGCGCAAAGTCACGTCCGCGTCAGTTTTGATATACCTATTTACACGGCTAATACCGATGCTATAGGCACTCTCCGGTTATTGGAAGCAATCCGTTCCTGCGATAAGCCGGTAAAGTTTTATCAGGCTTCCAGCAGCGAGATGTATGGTAAAGCACAAGAAATACCCCAAACAGAAAAGACGCCTTTCCATCCACGTAGCCCATACGGCTGTGCCAAGGTGTATAGTTTCTGGCAAACAGTAAACTATCGAGAAGCTTACGGATTATTTGCCTGTAACGGAATTTTGTTTAATCATGAATCTCCAAGGCGTGGCGAGACGTTCGTGACAAGAAAGATTACTCGGGCGGCAACGCGTATTAAGATGGGATTACAGGACAAGCTATATCTGGGCAATCTTGACGCAAAGAGAGACTGGGGTTTTGCCGGTGATTATGTTGAAGCGATGTGGCTTATGCTCCAGCAGGATAAACCGGATGATTATGTAATAGCCACTGGTGAATGTCACTCCGTCAGAGAATTTTTAGAGGAAGTTTTTGGCTACCTTGACCTGAATTGGCAACACTATGTCGAAATCGATCCAAGGTATTTCAGACCGAGTGAAGTGGACTATCTGGAAGGTGACGCACGTAAAGCGAAAAAGTTGCTCAAGTGGAAACCAAAGGTGACGTTTAGAGAGCTTACGAGGATGATGGTCGAAGCTGATATGAGAAGTGCCGAGGCATCGAAGATTGTCAAAGACCACCAAAAGACGAAAAATGAGTAATTTTTTCGAGAACAAACGAATTGTCGTTACCGGCGGCGCCGGTTTTCTCGGCGGATATGTTACTGAAGGGCTGAGAAAACGGGGCTGTAAGAATATCCTCGTTCCGAAGATCGAAGACTATGACCTGATTGATATAAACAACATCGTTCGGATGTACGAAGATATGGAGCCGGATATTGTTATCCACTTAGCAGCGGTCGTAGGCGGTATCGGCGCCAACCGCGAACACCCGGCAGAGTTTTTCTACAAGAACTTAATGATGGGTGTTCAGCTTATGGAGCAGGGCAGGCTTAGAAATATCGAGAAATTTGTCGCGATCGGAACTATCTGTGCATATCCAAAATTTACGCCGGTGCCGTTTAAGGAAGAGGACCTATGGAACGGCTATCCCGAAGAAACCAATGCACCTTACGGATTGGCCAAGAAAATGCTGCTCGTCCAATCTCAATCTTATCGTTCCGAATATGGCTTCAACTCTATATTTCTACTGCCGGTGAATCTTTACGGACCTGGTGACAATTTTAATCCCACCAGCAGTCACGTAATACCCGCGTTAATTAAAAAATGCATTGATGCGATTGAAAGCAACACAAACCACATTGATTGTTGGGGAACTGGGAATGTTTCTCGTGAATTTATTTATGCCGCCGATGCATCAGAGGGGATTCTACTGGCGACGGAGCATTACAACAGCTCTGAACCGGTAAATATCGGCGCCGGCTTTGAGATTACTATAAAACACCTTTGTGAAAAGATCGCCAATCTGACCGGCTTTGCCGGTGAAATTCGCTGGGACAGTTCCAAGCCGGACGGCCAGCCGAGGCGGTGCTTGGACGTATCGAAAGCTAAAAAACACTTCGGCTTCGAGGCAAAAACTCCTTTCGATGAAGGTCTCAAGACAACAGTCGAATGGTATATAGCAAATCGGAAAAGCCTATAATCTCGACGCTCAGATCCGCGTTGGCGTTTTCGGAGAAGGACGAATAGATGTACTATAATGATGGACCAAATAAGCCTGATGCTATGTTACAGTTATTTGCCGTGCTCTTATTTGCGGCGATCTTTTCCTTTAAGTCCTAAGTTGCGCTCCAGATGCCTTATAGCAAAATAGCAACGTTGTATTCAAAATCTGTATTGATAAACTGCATCATGAATATGATGTGATATTGCTGGACAATACTCCAATTATACCAATGGCTTATGCAGCAATACATGCAGGTCAGGTGGATGGTGCTATTATAGTTGAGCGGGAGCTTGTATCACATCGAACCGATGTCATCAACGCACTCGCCCATCTCGGCTCCGCCGGTGGCCGTCTGCCGGGGACAATCTTCATTGGCTCGCAAAGCAACGGAAAATAAGGATAGTATTTACATCAGCAGCCCTGGCTTAACCGATTTGCACTTAAATTAAGAAAGACTAATTCTTGGCACAAGTACCTTCTCAAAACAATTTCTTCGATACCGAATATCTAAAGGCTGATTTGAAAGGCCGGTCAGTCCGCGGCGGTGCCGTAACGATGGCTGCTCAGGGGGTGATGTTCTTCCTTCAGATGGGCTCAACGGTCGTACCGGCGCGGCTGCTTAGGCCGCAGGCCTACGGCCTGACCGGGAGGCTGAGAGTATGAGCAATTCGAGTTCAACAGCAAGCATTGATAGTACGGAAATGGAATACGACCGGATCATCCGGCCCAAACGAGGACTGATCGGAATCGATTTCCGGGAGCTTTGGAACTACCGTGAGTTGTTCTGGTTCCTCGGTTGGCGCGAGGTCATCATCCGCTACAAACAGACGGTTTTGGGCATTCTCTGGGCAGTGATCCGGCCCGTGCTGACCATGGTCGTCTTCACTTTTATTTTTGGCCACCTGGCTGGTTTCGATAAAGATACGTCGACACCATACGCCATGATTACATTAACCGGCGTAGTAGTTTGGCAGTTCTTTTCTGAAGCTTTGAGTAAAAGCGGCGAGTCATTGGTAGCCCAGGCCAATCTGATTACCAAGGTCTACTTCCCCCGGCTCATTATTCCAGCAACCTATATCGTCAGCAGCACAATCGATTTTGCTATTGCCATGGTCATCCTGTTTATCGTGATGGCCTACTACCGGCTGATGCCGTCCAGCAATCTTCTCTTGTTGCCGGTATTCTTCCTGATCGCCGCCATGGCGGCCTTCGGAGCCGGCCTATGGCTTTGCGCTCTGAATGTCAAATACCGCGATGTCAAGCACATCATCCCGTTCATCGTCCGTCTGGGGATCTACGTCAGCCCCGTCGGTTTTTTGACATCGAAGGTCCGGCCCGAGTGGCGTTTCTGGTACAGCCTCAATCCCATGGTCGGCGTCATAGACGGTTTTCGCTGGTGCATTCTCGGCCCCGAGTTCGCGCCGTACTGGCCCGGCTTTTGGGTCAGCACGGGAGTGGTGGTTATTCTGTTGGTTAGCGGCGCCTACTACTTCCGGCACGTCGAAAAGAGTTTCGCCGATATCGTGTGATTGGCCGCTATATAACTATTGAGCCATAATCGGTCCTGAGTATAGTTGATATGGAAACCACAAAAGAAAACCAATGAGGGATTCAACACCCCCACAGTACTAGGAAGTCCATGAGCAAGACAGTTATCAGTGTTCGAAATCTCGGTAAGAAGTATCGCCTGGGTGCAACCCTGTCGCCGAACACCCTGCGCGACCATATCATGCAGGTCGCCGGCCGACTCTTCGGTCGAGGCAACGGCGAAATGCGCCGCACACAGAAGGAGGAGTTCTGGGCGCTCAAAGACGTCTCTTTCGACGTCCAGCAGGGGGATGTCCTGGGAGTGATCGGCCCCAACGGTGCCGGCAAGTCCACATTGTTAAAAATTCTCACTGGGATTACGGAGCCTACAGAGGGTGAGATCCGGCTCAAGGGCCGGGTAGCCAGCCTGCTCGAGGTCGGGACCGGCTTCCATCAGGAATTAACCGGGCGCGAGAACATCTACATGAACGGGGCCATCCTCGGCATGACCCGGGCTGAGATCAAGGCCAAGTTCGACGAGATTGTCGCGTTTGCCGGCGTGGACCAGTTTCTTGACACCCCGGTCAAACGCTATTCCAGTGGCATGCGCATCCGTCTTGGCTTTGCAGTGGCTGCTCATCTCGAACCGGAAATCCTCCTGGTTGACGAAGTCCTCGCCGTTGGCGACGCAGTGTTTCAAAAAAAATGTCTAGGCAAGATGGATGAGATTGCTAAAGGTGGCCGCACGGTCCTCTTCATCAGCCATAATATGCAAGCCGTTAATACCCTATGTTCCCGTGCGATGTTGCTCAAAACCGGTAGAATTGAGAATATTGGAAAGACGAATTCTGTTGTGAATGCCTACTTATCAACGGCCTTTTCGAATACATCAGCTGCGCAGGAAAAAGATTGGGAGAACAAAGAAACGGCTCCCGGTAACGACAAAATCCGCCTGCGCCGGATTCGACTCATCCCGGAAACGGAGGGTGACGGTGTGGAGCAGTTGATTAATGTGTCCACACCATTCCGTATCGAAATAGAATATTGGAACCTGTCACCGCAGAAATTATTAATTCACAATTTGTTTTTCTATACAATCGACGGATCCCCGGTGTTTGAGACGGTTAGCTTTACTGATCAGAACTGGTATGGAAGAGAGATGCCAAAAGGTTTGTTTCGAAGTGTCTGCTCCATCCCTGGACACTTGTTTAATGAAGGATCATTCCGTATGAAACTCCGGTTCATCAACGAATCGTCAATCCTCTATGATATTGATGAGGCGGCTATATTTACAGTTCATGACTTGGCAGAGCGAGAAATACCGTGGTACGGGAAATATATTGGTCCACTTCGTCCCAGACTTTCTTGGGAAACGGCACTAGTCAACGAAAAATCCGTTCTCAGCCGTGAAGAGTAAAGGCACCGCATAACTATTGTGCAAGGAGTAATTAGTAATGCTTATAATGGATACCACTTCCGAGGGCTCGATTCGCAGGCAGTGTTACATTTGGTTTGCTGACAGCCCTATTCGTCCTTCAGGATATGATACGGTGGTGTTCAGAGAGGCTAGTTTTGAAATCTCAAACGATCACTTTACTCCCCAACCATTCCCTACATTGTTCTCCGACTTGAGATTGTCGGAAGAGGAATTGTGGAAAAAACTCCACAAGGGAAAGAATAAAGATATTCGGCTTGCTCGAAACCGAGGTTGGTCGTTCAGTTGGGGAAGAAGTTCTGCAGATATTGAAAGGTTTCATGCTTTACAAACTGAATTTGCAGCGTCTAAGGGGTATAAGCCTCCGTTTTCTCTCTCTGTTCTTAAACGAAATGCAGAACACTGCCTTTTCGTGTTTGGAGATGATAAGGAAGGCAGGACAGTTTGCTGGATCTCTTATGTTTTAGACAAGTCAATAGCAAGGCCCCTTTTTACGGGTTATGATTTAACATATAATAAATCCGCTCGGGGCTATGGAACAACACTTATGACCTGGGAAATGATCCTCCACTTTAAGAAGCAAGGCTTTGAAATTTACGATTACGGTGGCGCTCCAGTAGATCCGACTTCTCCAGGTTATTCAATAACCAAGTTCAAACTAGCCTTCGGGGGAACCTTGGAGACTCGTTTCGACTATGTATGTCGTTACCCATTGTCGCGACCCAAACGGCTCTGGCGACAACTTGCATTGCGAGCCAAAAACCTCTTAGCAGTGATTTTTTAAGCCCTTATGACATGTTGAGTATAAATATTTAAAACAATAATATTTCAGCAGAAGTGAGCCGATGGATCGCACAAGCTTGCTTCAACGATTGTGATCTATGCAAAAACAATCCTTCACACCCGACAATGAAAATGAGACTACGATTGATGCACTGAAGCAAGACTACTTTGCGCACTTGAAAACGATGAATCCAAGAGCTACGGACGAGGGTGCGTATCGAGCGTCTTGCTATTACTATCGCGCAGAGCTGTTACCTCTGCTCCCGCCAGACAAAAGCCTGCGAGTTTTGGATGTGGGCTGTGGCTTTGGGCATCTGATTCGGTTCTGCCATGAACAAGGCTATAAACGGATCGTGGGCGTCGAGATCGATCAGGAACTTTTTGAGGCAGCTAACGCCTACGTGGGCTCGATGGCAGAATCTTTTATAAACGCCGATGCAATGCAGTTTTTAAAGGAGCATCCATGTGACTTCGACGTAATCACGCTGTTTGACGTGATTGAACATTTCACTTTGAAAGAGGCCGTTCAGATTAGTACGCTAATCCGCGAGGCACTGCGGCCGGGCGGGATCGCTATTTTTCGCACACCTAACATGGCAAATCTGTTTGGCGCTTACTCACGGTATCTCGATCTGACGCACCAATATGGTTATACTGAACAGAGTCTAGCGCAGCTTCTGCGCATAGCAGGTTTTGCCAATCCACCACTGCATCTTCCGAGGTGGGAATCAGGTCATCCACTTACCCGGAGGTCTAAGCTAAACAGATGGATTCATCGGTTTGTAATTCACCTACAAGATCGAAGTAATCCGAGATGCTTTGAAAAGAACATTGTAATGTGGGGTAAGCGTGATTAGCCTTGTCTATTCGACCCATTCGTAGAAACCAGATGTGAATCAACTTGAATTGAACCGGAGCCGCAAAATGCGACCTAAAACAACAAGATTTCGAATACCGTGCCGTGCCGTACCGTACCTTCTTTTGCAGAGAACTCACTACGGGCTTTCCAAATCTAGCGATCGAATTCATGGCTTTCTTGGCAAGGTGTATCGTCGATCAATTGGCAAGTTTGTCGAACCGATAAAAACGATAACGCTAAGGAGGAATCTCGCGCGACTGTATAGTGCTGATGTCCGAAAGGACTATGAAATGATAAGAGACTATCTACCGGATAGTGCAAAGGCCATCTTGGATGTTGGCTGCGGTCTTGCAGGAATTGACGTGCTTCTCTACCAGCATTATAAGTCGAGGGGGATAAACCTTCATCTTTTGGACAAGGAAGGGATTTCAGAGAAAGTCTACTATGGTTTCAATCCAGAAGCAGCGCATTACAATTCACTCTTACTTGCACGCGAATTCCTTAAGCTGAATGGCGTATTTATAGACAGGGTGAGCACCTACGGCATCGAGACAGAAGGCTTTCCAAGTCAGTGCAAATTTGATGTTGTAATTTCGTTGTATTCCTGGGGTTATCACTATCCTGTAAGCACCTACCTCGAATCGGTAAGGACATCTCTTGCCTCGGACGGAATTATCATCCTGGACGTTCGTGAAGGAACCGATGGTAAAGACCAACTTGCCAAACACTTTACCGTATGTCAGGATATTTGCATCGGTTCAGAAGACAACCGCAGAATTCTTGCAACAAACAATAAGCGCTTTCAGAAGGGTGTTAATATCCAATGAGTACAAAACGCGTTCTTGATTCTTGCTGCAATTGGTTTCGTTTTTGGCTCGCGTCAACAGTAGATCGGCGTGCCAGACCCAAAATCCTACTGCTTGCTGATAGGCGTGGCGGCGCATTCGACAATTGTGCGCAACAGATGCGTACCCATTTACGAGAGGAATTCATTATTGACATTCGTTACGTTCGCGAAAAGCCAAGATTGTCAGCGGCAAAATATGATCTCGTTTACATTTATTTCTGGGGCGAGACATATCATAGAAGTTTCAACTTTGATCCAAACCGGACGATCAAGGAAGTGTCTAGCCATAGATGGGAAGATGATCCCCAATATGGGCCATGCGCTCCCCTGGAAATGGTTAGGCGTTATCTTATCGATGCCGACTCCATAATATGCACATCGCAGCGGTTGTATGAACTCGTTCGCCCAGATCATCCACGCGTTTTTCTGGCGTCGAATGGTTTTGATCCCCTTAGATTCAGACTGCAACGTCTGAGGACCGGGCCTATGATTATCGGATGGGCGGGTAATATAAACGACTCCGTGAAGGGTGTTTGTGATATCCTACAACCGGCGTGTTCGGGACGTTTTTCGTTGCTGATAGCCGATGGGGGGCTTTCCCATGTAGAAATGAATGACTTCTATAACAAGCTCGACATTTGCGCGATTACTTCCAGTCATGAAGGTTCTCCACTAACACTGTTAGAGAGTATGGCAGCTGGTTGCTTTCCAGTCTGCACCAATGTGGGAGTCGTTCCGGAAGTCATTCGGGATGGTGAAAATGGATTGATTGTTAAGGAGCGTACGCCTAGTGCTTTCCGTGCCGCATTCGAATGGTGCGAAGCAAATATCGAAAACATTCGCAACACAGGGAAGGCAAATGCTGAGTTGATATGCCACGATCGCAGTTGGGAAAAGTGCATGCCGCTCTTTCGTGCCGCCCTAGTTGATACGCTCCGGCACGCATCGCGTCCCAGATTCCGGAATGACGATGTCTCCCCAGACATCCCGTTACACCACTTCCGCCGGTTTTGTGAGATTTTTTGGAAATATGGTTATGATCAAGTTCATGGCATCACGTTGCGGGGACGGACGCACGGATTGTTTCGTTTCGGATCGGATGAAGCACAATACGACGGAATTGAATCTATCTCCAAAATCCCGAATTTTCGAATCCGTGAGTTGTCAGAACCGGTGCGGTTTGAAGATCGCGGAGACTTAATCAACTATCTGCGCGACTCGCCTGATGAAATTGCCTTGCACGGGCTGTACCATACGGATTACTCAGCAATGTCAGAAAAGGAGCAACTGCAGGAGATGACGATGGGGTTGGAGATTCTCTGCGAGCTCTTTCCTGCAAAACGGGTGCGGTACTTCATCGCTCCATTCAATCGGACGAACGAGCATACTTACTATGTTGCGCAACAGCTCGGGCTAAAAGTGCTGGCAGCCGAGGGTGTGCACCTCGAGGCGCAGTTGCCGACTTTGCGAATACAGCCTGGAACATGGTATCGGTATCACCATCACAGGTTTTATCCAGAGAGCACATACCGGTACTCAGACCTTTCATTAGAGTTACTCGATAAGGCACTCTCAAAGAAATGTGAAACGCTGGCAGAAGATTTGCCGATGCGGCGAACCAAAGGCTAATGATGCGGATAGCGTTTTTAACACCAGAGTTTGTTACCGATTACCAGGACAGCGGAGGCTTGGGGAATTATCTGAACCGCATGAGTAAACTGCTGCTTCAGCGGGGACATGAACCAGAGATTTTTACTTCGAGTCGCCTGGAGCCACATGTGCTGGTTCATGAGGGCATCCGGGTGGAGCGGATTCCACCGTCATCCAGGGGACTAACGACACGAATCCTAAGACGAATATATACAGTCCCTAAGGTTGGGTATCCATTCAAGGTTTACGTACGGGCGCATGCAATGGCGGTAGCGATGGAGCGGCGACACAGGGAAGCTCCGTTCGACATTGTGCAAAGCGCGGATTATCATGCCGTCGGCCTGCGGGTGCGCCGTTTGAAGGGCCGCGTTCATGTAGTTCGGTGCAGCAGTGCAGCAGACTTGTATAACGAGATCGATGGCTTCAACTCGGAGGGCGAGCGATGGCGCGAAAGGCTGGAGCGTGCTGCAATGAGGCGTGCGGACATAGCTTATGCACCGAGCCAGTTCATTGCCAAACACTTTCAGCAGCGGCATGGAATTTCGGTTGAGGTCGTGCGCCCCCCTGCGGATTTAGAGGTTACACCTTCCACAGATCAGCCCTGTGGACTGCCGGAACGGTTCCTTGTGCATTTTGGCCAACTGAGCAAACGTAAAGGAACACATTGGCTCGCCAAGTCGCTCACGCGTGCTTTCGAACTTGAGCCCGCCTTGCAGATGGTTTGGGTGGGAAAGTGTAATTTCAGGGAGCTTAGTCCAATACTTGCTAGTTTAGGGCGCCATCGCTCCAAAGTCCAAGTTCTTTATCCATTACCGAAACCGCAGCTCTATGGTGTTCTCCAGCGAGCGGATGCCGCAGTACTGCCTTCACTTGTCGATAACCTGCCAAACACAGTAATTGAAAGTTTGATGATGGGAATTCCAGTGATCGGCACGCGTGGCGCCAGCATTGACGAGCTTGTCCAGCAGGATGTAACGGGCGAACTCGTGGCCCTTGGGGATGTCGAAGGTCTGGCTGCTGCAATGGTGCGAGTCTGGAAAGGTCAGAGCGAAGTTCGAAAAGGCTTTTCATGGCTGGGCGGGGTGGCGGAAGAGATGCGGCCGGATAACGTTGTTGAGAGCTTACTGCGACTGGCACAGGAATCCAGCAAAGAAAGATAGTCACGATGAGTAATCGGTTCAAGATCGTAGTTACCGCTTATAACTGCTCGGCATGGCTGCGCAAGAATTTGCGGATGATCGAAAGGCAAACCTACAGGAATTATGACGTGTGCGTCATCGATGATGCATCAACGGATCCCGGACAGCGCGGGATCATTCGGGAATTTAGTGAGCGTTGCGGTTGGAAGGTGATCTACAATGATGAAAATAAGGGCGCGCTTTTTAATATAATCAAAGGTGTCGAGGCGCTTGAATGTTCAGACGATGATATCATCGTTCAAATGGATGGCGATGATTGGCTGTTTGATCGCCGTGTGCTCAGTTTGCTCAATCTTTACTATCTCAAAGAAGACATTTATCTTACCTATGGGCAATACTATTCTATTTCCCACCGAATTAGAGGGATCTGCGCGCCTATCGCCAGAGAGGATATTGACAAGAAGCGGTATCGGCAAATGCCATGGCAATTTTCGGCTCTTCGGACTTTCAAGTACTTCCTTTGGCGCCAGATCAGAGAGGAGGATTTAAGGGACCAGGATGAGAATTTTTTTCAGGTCACGTGGGATCTGGCGTTCATGTGTCCTATGCTTGAGATGGCGGGTCATCATATCAGATTCATTCCTGAGATTCTGTACACGTATAACGATCTCAATCCCATCTGCGATTCAAAGGTCCGCCGGAAGGAGCAAATGCGATGCCACCAGGATATACGAAGCCGAAGACCTTATGAACGGCTCTTAGAAGGAGATCATAAGATATTGGCGCTACCCCTCACAGCAAGATTAGAAATGGCTTGGATCCGTACAATTTTGCGGCTTAAAAGTTGTCGGATTCATAACAGACGCTGGAAGAATCTGCATATGAAGTGGATGAGAGTCTCCAAGTTGAACACTCAGAAACTGTAAAAAACAGAAAACACGAGTAGCAGTGTGCTCGGGTCTATTGCCGCTGATGAGCGCAAACACTGAAGTGTGTAATGGTTGATGAATCATTGCGGTGAACAAGAGAATACTATGGACCTAAAAGAGATGACGCCAAAGACTCGGCATGGCCGGTGGATGAGCGAGGAATACGAGCCTGGGCTAGTGTCGGTGATTGTGCCGACGTACAACCGGGAGTGTTTCCTGGTGGAAGCCATGGATTCGGTGTGGGTGCAGACTTACCGGCCGATCGAACTGCTGGTCATTGATGATGGCTCTACCGACAACACGCGCAAGGTCGTGGAGAAATGGGGCCGTGAGCACACTGGTGATGATCGATCTATTATGCGCTATTACCAGCAGGCAAACGCCGGTGCCTCTGCTGCCCGCAACCTCGGCCTCATCGAATCGCGCGGCGAATACATCCAGTTCCTCGATTCCGATGACCTGCTGCATCCGGAAAGATTGGAGCGAATCGTTCATGCGTTCGAAGAATCGTCCTGCGATTTTGTCTATACCGGCTTTGACGGCTTCTGCAGCAAATGCGGTGAAACCATACAACGCCATGTCCCTGAGACCGGCGGCGATCCCCTGCTTTTGTTTTGCCAGGGCCGGCTATATGCGAATACTCTATTGACCGCTTGGCGCCGCTCCTTGTTGAACAAGACCGGCCCTTGGGATGAAAGCTTTTTCTGCAATGAAGATCATGATTACGTGATTCGGTCGCTATTGGTGTCACGTAGCGGGACTGCCATCCAGGACATTTTGGCAAGTGCGCGCCGTGGCGGTAGCACAAGAATCACCGACAGATTAAATACACGCAAAGGCTGGGAATGTAGGTTGTGCTGCGAGACAAGACTACGTAATGGAATTGAGTCAAGCGACCTGTCGCTTGCGGCAAAGAAGGCTCTTGCCATACGGTGGTACAGCGCAGGAATTAATGCGTATCCCAATTACCCCGATATAGGGCGGCGATTTGGAGAGGTAGCTGAGAGCCTTGGCTGCGGTGCTCGCGGCATTATTGGGATTCGCTTGCGAACCATCTGGCGTGCTGGTAGATACGTGTGTGCTGCTTATCTTCTTGCGGTTCGTGCGAAGCACCGTCTATGGCCCAGAGGGGGCAGCGCGGCGCACAAGTGTCAGAATACCAAACTCTTCAGAAAGAAGAGACCCATATGAAGCACTATCACCCATGGTTTTCGGATACGCTCATCCCTCGGCAGTTCGGAAAGCTGGCTGAGAGTTTTGGTTGTGGCCTCGATGGCATAACGAGGATCCGCTTGAGGAGCATTTGGCGCGGGCAAAATCGCCCGTCTCGCCTGTCCATTTACAGTTCGTTTGAAATACCGCTTTATGCCCAGCCGAGGTAAGGCTGCGAATAAGCTTTGGATCACACAAGATGATGATGCAAGAGAGAACTGATATCCCATTGTTGCATGTAACCGCTCTGCCTCCTTCCACGAAGTGGCGCGTCACAGTCGGTTGGCTCAGCCTTCTGGCTCTGGCGGTACTGGGCTTCTTTTTCGTTCTGCTGCTAACACCTCATGGGATTGGGGTCTCACCCGATTCCGTTACTTACATTGAGGGCGCGAGAAGCCTTCTCCGCGGCTTCGGATATGTATCGAGCCTGCCTCATGGCCAGGTGAAGCCGATAACCGACTGGCCACCCCTATTCTCATCTTCCTTGGCCTTAATCGGGCTTTCAGGAGTTGATCCATGGATTGCAGCACGGTGGCTCAATTCGTTTCTCTTGGCAGTCAATATCTTCCTGACGGGCCACCTTGCAAAGCGGTATTCCAACGGCTCCTCGACTGCCGCCCTCCTCGCTGGGATTCTCCTCCTTGTATCGTACGATTTTCTGAATGTGCATAGAATGGCTTGGTCGGAACCGCTCTTTATTTCGCTGACCCTGTTAGGATTTACATTCATCCTGAAATATCTTGAAATTCCCAAGTCTTGGCTTCTTCTAACCTCCGCCTTATTCATGTCATTGGCATTCCTTACCCGATACTTTGCGGCACCGCTCATTGGCGCTACTGCCCTCAGTATTCTCTTCTTAAAGACAGGCACTGCTAGGACGAGGCTTCGAGACTCAGCATGTTTTATGCTGTTGGCGGTAGTCCCAATGTTATGCTGGTGTGTTAGAAATAGGATAGTCTCAGGGCAGGTTGCTGGCCTGCTACCAGGCTACATAGGTCTCCCGCATTCCTTGTTGGAGGGCCTTCTTGCCAGTTGCACGCGTTGGTTCTTCTACATCCCTGGCAGGCTACCTGTAGTCTTGGCTGGATTTGTAAGAACGTTGCCGTTTTTGTTGTTCTTGTATGCACTATTATTGCTGGTGCCAAGAATAAGGAGGAACGCGGCTTCGAAGTCATTCATTATTTTCATCGTTCTTCAAAGCTTCTGCTACGTCATATTCTATGTCTTCCTTTGTGTGTTCATATCCAATGGTTGTGCTTCTTCGGTCAGGCGTTATATGACACCCTTACATCCCCTGGCTGTCGTGGTTTTCGTGCTTGTTATAGTTGAACACGTGAGACTGTTCCAACGGCGCCGGTTGCTGATGTCTTTGGGGCTACTATTGTGCATTTTAGTGATCGGCATGAACATTAGACTTAGTTCTAATAAGGGCTTGCTGGCGCGTAGATCTAACGGCAGGGGATATGCGAGCAGAGCGTTCCGTGAGTCGCCAACGATTAAAGCAGTAGCGAGTCTGCCGGATGGCGCATTTATCGCGTCAAACAATCCCAACGCAATTCTCTTTCTTACACGCAGGGGCGTAGCATATTTTCCACACATCTACGATCCTCATCGGAATAACATGCCTCGGGATGATTACGATGCACAAATAGAATTGCTTCGGCGGCAATGCACAAACGGAAACTGTTTCTTCGTAGTTTTTGACGAATCAACAAAGAGTGCACCGTATCTGGCTGCTCCAGAACAGCTTATAAAGGATCTAAGTCTGGCAAAGGTGCTGGAATGCAAAGACGGCAGTATATACAAGCCTCGGCAATAAACACGCATAGCGCGGAAACCAGTAAAAGAGAGGAGAGACAGATGGCATCGCCTTATTTATCAATTGTGATTCCTGCTTATAACGAACAAACGGTCATTGGTGACGTGATTGCTGGACTAAAGGATGAGTTGAAGAACAAAAATTGCGAGATTATCGTAGTTGATGACGGTTCAACTGACAAAACATTCGAAATTGCCACGGGATTGGGAGTAAAAGTAATACGGCATGAATTCAATAAAGGATACGGAGCATCACTTAAAACAGGAACTAGGGAGTCATCAGGCGAAATAGTTCTTTTTCTTGATGGTGATGGGCAGCATGATCCCAAAGATGTCCATCGTCTATTAGAATATTTTCCGGAGTATGATATGGTAGTGGGAGCAAGAACCAAAAGCTCTTCCTACAAGCCTTTATTGCGACGTCCCGGCAAAAGAATCTTAAGCATGTTTGCAGATTTTCTAGCTGGTATCAAAATCCCTGACTTAAATTCAGGGCTAAGGGCCTTCAAGAAAGATATTCTGTTAAAGTACATGCATCTACTGCCATCCGGTTTTTCCTTTTCTACGACGAGTACTTTTGCTTTTCTAAAATCCAACAGGCGTATTAAGTATGTACCAATAGCGGTTAGGAAAAGGACTGGAAAAAGTTCTGTTAAGCAGTTTCGACATGGATCCCAGACAATAATGCTTATGCTCCGTCTTATCGTCCTATTTGAGCCGCTAAAGGTCTTCATGCCAACTAGTATTTTGCTACTATTCCTCGGCATAGCTTGGATGACACACGATATCATCGTAAACCCCGGTGGGATTGCCGATGCTACGATTCTGTTATTAATTTCTTCTATTTTAATCTTTTTTTTCGGATTATTAACAGATCAAGTATCTGCTATGAGGAGAGAAAAACATGAATGACTTCGCCGATACGGAAGAATCCGATCGTGCTTTATTTAACACAATTGCTGCCAGCTATGCCCGAAAGGATATTGTACGCTCCTGTTCCTTGGCCCGCCGGTACCAGTTGCTTTTTGCTGTGGAACCTGTATTACGTTGTCTGGGTGTCATCGATACCATTGTTGATGTGGGCTGTGGTGTGGCTGCGCCGGCACAGTACCTGAAAGGGCATTACCGACGTTACATGGGCATTGACCAATCTGAGAAGCTCATTGCCATCGCACGGGTATTTAACAAAGGTAACGACAGGGCAGAATTTGCGGCTGGGAATATCAGATCGATGAATCTGCAGAAAGCCATAGGCGATGTGGTCCTGGTGGTGGGAGCCCTTCACCACATGATCGGACTAGACAACGTCATGGAGAGCCTTATCCAGCTTTCAAAGCCGGGCGGCTTTTTGGTGGTTGTGGAACCACAAGATGGAAATCCAGTGATCCAGTCGCTACGTTTCCTCCGTGGTATAGTCGATCCGAGTTACTCACGGGAACAACACTTCTTTTCGCGTCAGGAGTTGGTAACCCTCCTTGCAAGGCATGGGCTTTGCGATGTGGAAACAGTGTACCAGGGTTACCTCTCCACACCGTTTGCCCAAGTGGTTTTTCCTTGGCAGGGTCTGGCCACACCTTTGAGCAAAGTCGCTATTTTCATGGACAAGGGGTTTCAACGTTACCTACCGAAGCTGGTACGACGCCTCAGTTGGAACATCGTCGTCAGGGCCAGATTTCCCTAAGGCGCACATAGTGTTCCGGCTGGTATGAATTCTTTAGAAGGGTTATAGCAAGCTTTGATGAAATCCTGGTATAGATATTTGGTTTGTCTATCATTAGTTTTTCTGGCAATCGCATTGTATAAAGCTGATTATCTGAAATTACCTCAAATTTCTTCTTATTCCGTTCTTATAATATCATTCATATTCCTTTTTGGCGGTTTTATCAGTGACGCGATTTCCTGGAAGCAGATTTTGAAACACTCTAATTACCATGTTGATTTAGGTGAATGCCTTGCTGGAGTTGGATTATCCATATTTGGCAAATATGTCCCGGGTAAAATCTGGACAATTGTGGGTAGAGCGGCTTACGTCGCCGAGAAAAATCACTACCCACTCAGCAAGTTATCGGCAATATCCCTGAACGCGCAGTTTATCGCACTTTGGCTTGGGCTGATTTTTGGGGCGATTGGGCTTTTTCTTTTTGGGGGGCTTTATCTATGGGGTTGGCTCATCCTGTTCCTGTGGTTGGGTTTAACGATTGTTATTTTTAGCAAACTGGCTCATGGTAGCGCAGAACGTGTTATTAAAATTGCATTGCGTAAAGACATACAGATTCCGAGGCTTACTATCAAATCGACGCTCTCAGTAATGCCGTGGTTCGTTGTGTTGTGGGTGTTTTGGTCAATCGGATTCTATATGCTTGTTACAAGCCTCACAGCAATGGATGTTGCATGGAGTGTTGGACTGGCTTTTCCCTTAGCAGCCACTTTGGGTGTCATAGCGTTTATCGCTCCTGGGGGGCTTGGTGTCCGTGAGGGAGTGATGGTTGGCTACCTTACTTTAGCGGGTCTACCTATTGCAGAAGCCGTGACTATCGCAGGCGCTTCCAGATTGTGGTTTTTGGTTGGTGAGGCGTTCATTTTCACCATGGGTTGGCTTGCAGATAAGAGGTCACATAGCAGTTAGATTTTCACTTATCGCCCACTTTTTTGGGTACCTGTGAAGTGCGCTCTCTGGCCCATGCCAGGTAAGGTGACGCATAACTGTCAGAATATAGAAGAGGGTAGGATGAATATCTCAAAATCCCAATGAATCCCATGAATGAACAAGTTCCGATTCTGTTAGTTATATTCAATCGGCCAGAGAAGACACGCAGGGTTGTTGAAGCTTTGCGCCAGGTCAAACCCGCCCAGGTCTTTGTGGCAGCCGATGGCCCCCGGCTCGGCCACCCTGAGGACGTGGAGAAATGCCGCCTGGCCCGGCAAGCCGCTACAGATATTGACTGGCATTGTGATGTGAAGACGCGGTTTCTCGATGAGAATCTTGGATGTGGTCCAGGAGTTTCTTCGGGCATCGGATGGTTCTTTGAGCATGTCGAATATGGTGTCATCCTCGAAGACGACTGCGTTCCCCACCCGCATTTCTTCCCTTTTTGCAGTGAACTCTTCGAACGCTATGCCGACGACAAGCGGATCATGGGTATAAACGGCCTAGCCCCATATCCGGCAAGGGAACATCCATACGACTATCATTTCAGTCAAAGATTCCGCTGTTGTGGGTGGGGAACCTGGCGCCGCGCCTGGAATCATTTTTCTTATGATATAGACATGATCGACAAGGCTGAGTTTCTTGAGATGGTCAGGACATACTACCCGTTTAGTTTTCATCGTCAACCCAGGCTTAGGAGATTCGAAAGGGTCATAAGTGGTGACCTTAAAACATGGGCGTTTCGATATGAAGTCGCTCGCTATGCTCAGAATGGGCTGATAATTGCTCCCGAGAAGAACCTTATCACGAACATCGGTTTCGACGAGCATGCGACCCATACAAAAAACGAAAATACAGTGTTTGCCAATCTTGAAGTTCATCCCCTTAAGTTTCCCTTGCGTCATCCGAAATTTGTCTATGCCGACAGTCGGCCGGAGCGGAGTCTGGAGAAAGCGCTTTATCGCAGTTTTTCCTTCAAGAGTCGTTGTGGACAACGGCTGCGCCACGCCCTTGGGATGGTTAAGGATTTTATCGATACCATGCCACCTATTCGAGATTCACGATGACTGAGAACACTCTCAACATATTCGAGACCATGGATTCCTCAATATACTGTAAAGCGACGCAATGTCCAAGAGATGCAGGGAGAGAATTTAATGACAATTCCGCATCTGTCCGGGGACTGCTGTTACTGTCGTTATTCTTCCTGGCAACCGCCCACCTCTGTATCAAAGCGTTATTTCCAAATCCGGCTTTCTGGCTCATCGGCGCGGCTGCCATAGTTGTTGTCGGCGCCTGGTGGTACTTTGCCCACAAAGATGATTTTGGATTTCTTCTGGTCGTATTTGCGTGCACGCATTTCGATTTCGCTAACAACCAAGGCGGTCTGTGGTCATATGTTCTCTGCGCTGTACTCCTTATTATGATATTTTCTCAACGGAGGCCAGCGATAAGACTATCCTCTGTTCCACGAGTAGCAAGCATGCTTTTGTTTCTCTTATTCGCACTTCAAATTCTCGGAACCGCCCTCAATCCATACTCCCCGGTATCGAATATCCAAGCTACGGTTGTGGCTTTCTCGCATGTGCTCGTTTTTTACTACTGCGCTTCTCAGCAGATGACAGCTCCGAGGCTGAAGCGTCTTTTATCGATATGGTTTGCCATCGTGTGTTGGGTTTTCGTGATGGCCCTGAACCAGAGATATCAATGGGTAATCACAGAGAGCCCACTTTTGCCCCACAGGAGCCTCACGGCAGCGGGAAGCTTTGGCGACACCCCCGTCGCCTCCTTCGGGACCAGCGAATTGTGCGCCGAGTATTTCTGCATTGTTTTTGCCTTGTCCTTGGTCATTATCAGCCACCTGAAAGAATTAGTTGGTTTGCGGATCAGATTGATCTTTCCATTGCTCATGATTTGCCTTTCCCTTGCCGGAATCGTTATGAGTGGCTCGCGCGCCGCCGCCCTGCTAGCGGTAGCCACAATAGCTTTTCTATTGTTCAACACCATTGTTGCCTCGACCCAAAAGATCCGGAGGCTCTCCGTCTACTGTCCCCTTTTTCTTTTTGGCGGCTTCTTCTTACTGATGTTCGGAAAGTTCTTCTTCCTCGACGGAATGATTGGGGATTTTAAGCAACTCGATCTGTCGCAGACTAATATGAAAACCATCATTACTGGCGAGGCAATCAACCGCAATACGGTATTTGATTTAGCTTATCAAGAATTAAGCGAGAAATCATTTTGGGTGGGATATGGCTATAACCTGCCGGCAAACAATCGGCAGAGTATGGGAATTGAAGAAGAAGCTTTAGCAGATTTTCACAGTCTATACCTGAGCCTTCCCATCTTCTATGGGTGGATAGGCGCAGCAGCGTATGTTCTTTTACTGTTACATGCCGGTCTACGTATTTACATGTGCTACGTGAGAGCAAGAAAGCTCAACTACTTCTTGACACCCATTGCGCTCGGGCTCGCCATCGTATGGGGCATTTTTCTTCTGGATCAGTATAAGATAAGCGCAACCCGCGAGCCCTGTTATTTTTTTCTGACTTGGATTTTATTGGGATGGACACACTCGGTGGCAAATTCGATTTGTGAACAAGCTGTCGGTGAGGTGAATCCACCTTTACGCACATCCAATTTTAATATTCCTTATAGAGAAGATCCTTCATGCGAATACTCCATTTCCAAAACATACCGCTAAGCATTGATGAAATTAGATCGGGCGGGCAGGAGATGAATACCAGTGGTGGATGGATGGCGGCGATCCTGGGGCGAATGCTGAAGGAAACCGACTTCAAGTTCGCTTGTGCGGCATTCGGTGGAACTAAGACTGTTCAGATTTCCCGTGATGACCGTATCGATTGTTTCATTATTCCGAAAGGAAAGCATGATAGCGGGTCCCCATTGGAGCGCAGCCTGCGAATGTGCCGCGATCTGGTCAATGAATGGAAGCCGGACCTGATTCACATCAACGGCACGGAAGGTCCTTATGGCCTCCTGACGGCGCGCGGCTTGGTCAAGTGCCCAACCGTGATCAGCTTGCAGGGGCTACTTGGGCCATGCTCGGAATGGTATCATTACTTCGGGAATAGGTCTTTGAGTGATGTCATCCGAATGCACCGGTGGCTGGAGATTCCAGCAATGCGTGGTCACTGCTGGGCATATTGGAACATCCGAAAGAGAGCAAAAAGAGAGAGGGAGATTATCCGAGGCAACCGGTTCTTCATGGGACGGACGGCGTGGGATTGTGCATACCTTCGCGCGATTAATCCCTCGGCAGCCTATTATCAGGAGGAACGGATGTTACGCGAGGCATTCTGGTACAAACGCTGGTGCCTCGATGAATCGCGACGGCATCGGATCATCTTCACCAACGTGGGTCATCCGAGGAAGGGGACGGAGATTCTGCTCGATGCTGTCAAGCTATTAAAGCATGATTATCCCGGTATCCAGGCGGCCTTCGCTGGCACCATCAGCCGGAGGAGTGGTTATGGAAGGTATATTCGTCGGCGGATCGACGAACTGGGTGATGCAACAATCGAACTCGGGCCGTTGAACGCCGGGCAAATGGCGGATGAACTGGCAAAATCGCACATCTTCGTTTCTCCTTCCTATATCGATAACAGTCCAAACGCCGTATGCGAAGCTCAATTGGTGGGCATGCCTGTTGTCTCGACGTATACAGGGGGAGTGCCAAGTTTAATTGAGGATGGCGTTACTGGTTTGTTTTTCCCGACGGGCGATGCACCAATGCTTGCGGCCAGGCTCCGGGAGGTCTTTGAAGACGACGGTCTTGCCGTTCGATTGGGCAGTCAAGCACAGAACGTTGCCTGCAAACGTCACAATTCTAATTCAATCGTTCAGCAAGTACTGAAGATATATGAGGATGTGCTGAGTGAGACGGTATGACAGTGTCTTTTAAGAATAGCTACTGACCTCATTCCATAGGCGCTCGATGGGATCATTTGGAGTCTTTCTATCGCTGAAGGTTAGTTAATTGGCTGTCGATATAAAACATTCCAGAAGAAATATTGAACTGGACTTTATCAAGGGCTTTCTTGTTATAGTCATGTTGTTCTACCATTGCGCAAGTATAAGCAATTTTGCGTCTTTAGGAATCATCATGCGAAAGATCAATTTTATTCACTACGCTTTCCTAGTTATGACAGGGTTCCTGTGTGGTTATCACTACTACCCTGCGAGTGGCTCAAGGCGCGGAAAGGTCCGATCCCGCCTGCTGTCGAGAAGTCTCAAGCTTTTCATTATTTTTATTGCCGGCAATGTCGCCTTCTATGCTCTTGGCTACGGGCGATTTGATTTCGGCAGCGTTTCCTTTTCGTCAGATATGCTCGTAATGCTTCGAGGCCTCCTGTTTAGTGTCCCGGATGAAGCCGTAGCGTTCGAGATACTATACCTGATCTCGCTCTTCCTCTTCGGCGTAGGATTGATCATAGGTTTTCCATGGACAAAGTGGTTACTTCTTGCAGTTGTCTTCCTACCTGTAGTGATCGACAGTATTCCACTCCTATTCATGGCCTTGGGGTGTGCCGGCATGCTCGTTGGCATGACAGCGAAAGAAGGACGTTGCGAGCGTTTAAAGTCATGGATTCACGTACATCTTTGGGTATTTCCTCTCATACTCAGCCTGATCATCGCTCTCGTCCCCACTACAAATCAGTGGGCTAAAAGCACCAAAGGTCTGTTTGTCTTCTTTCTTGTTGCAACACCGTGTTGGTTCTTTACCGCTCTGTGGATCGTCAAAGGGCTAAAGATCAAGTGCGTACAGGACCAAATCATACTGCTCGGACGTTACACTCTGCCAGCGTATGTGCTGCAAATGATTTTTGCACACGTCACCTATAATGTTCTGTGCCGATCGGGCCTTGGAGACTTCGCATATTATGGTATCAGCCTGTTGGTCGTCGGTGTTATCACATGGTTGATGGTTGCCACCGTGGATCGAGTGAGGACATATAGCAGTTTTTGGGATGGCGCCTACCGTGTGGTTTTTCAATAGAGGGAACACAACTCGGCAGGCTTCAGAAAACTATTACATTCACGAGTTGCTTTAAGGGTAAAGTTGAATGTACCTGAGGATTATCTTTTAGTGCGAGTAGGCCAGGATAGCTTTCCTCAACTGACCACCTGTGCTGGCCGCTCTGCTATTTGATCGGGGCGAATCTAGCAGCTTCACACTCTCTCCAAAGATCGTATAAAGCAAGAAGAGGAAGTCTAAAGGAAGAACTTCAATCGAGTTCGGACTATTCATGACCATCTTTTGAATAGCCTGTTCCTCCGCCCCAAGATCGGTTGTGCAAAACGAAATGGGATAAAGTGGAAGCAAGACCGTCTTGTGTCGCTGGTCGACTGCACATCCGAAAGCCCATGGAATTATTGCGCGTGAATGCTAGATCCAGAGGCCTGAATTTACAGTAGCTCAGAAATGGAACGTATAACTCGAGACAACTTACCACACATAGTGTGCTGCGGTTTTCGCTTGTCAAGGCGGCGACTTTCTACGGTGCGAGCGTATATAGAAGCCAAGTGGTGGAATGTCGAAATTGATGACAACTGCTGGTTCGACGGACGAGCACACTTTAAACGACATCCTGGAAGCCGCATCACTATCGGAGCGGGCTGCAGGTTCAATTCATCTCCCGCGTCGAACGCGGCAGGGATGAATCATCCATGCATCATATCCACTTTGAAGGAAAGCGCCGAGATTGAGATCGGATCAGGCTGCGGATTCAGTGGAACTGCGATCGTCTGCGCAACAAAAATTGTACTTGGCGAAAATGTCCGATGTGGCGCTAATACTCTGATCATAGACACCGATGGGCACGCAGACGATCCTCGCGCCACTGCTGATGCGCCAATAGTCATCGAGAAAGGTGTCTGGCTGGGTCTCAATGTCACAGTCTTGAAGGGTGTGACGATCGGCGAGGGCACCTTGGTAGGAGCGAACAGTCTGGTCACGAAATCACTACCGGCTGGAGTGATTGCTGTAGGTAATCCGGCAAGAGTCTTACGGAAGATAGATGTATCGGATATCCAATAGTCGTCGGATTGGTCAGAAGATGAGCCTTGAAACAGTTCTCTGAGATTAACGTTACATGAATGAAAAGAGAATGAATCTCATCGGACTTGGTGGCGATTCGATGGATGGATGAGTAGACACAGGCTCAGGTCGCAATAAGCATGGACGGCCAGGGCCGAGTGTACGATAGTATATTCTGGCGTACGTTCAAGTATGAGGAGGTGTACCTGAAAGACTACGGGAATGTGGATGCGGCACGCCGAAGCCTATGTTGCTACTGGCTATTCTACAATTAGGATCGGCCGCATCATGCCCTGGACTACCGGACTCCATCAGTGGTCTACTTCGGCTATCTTGACAATGCCAGCTGCCCGCAGGTCCGTAGGGTCGCGGTGGAGGCAATAAGAGAGAATCCAATAATCTAACCGGTCGTAACAATAAAGAAAAGAAGCAAAAATAAAGAAGCTACTACTACTCCAGAATACACCCTTAAAAATCTGATTTTTTGGTCTTGACAACCGGGAGTACCTCAGTGCTGGGCAAGTAATCAACGCGAGAAGCAGGTGGAAGCCCTCGGCTCCATCAGGGTACTGAAAACCTGTGACAAGTACTGTTGGAGTTCAGCCGAAAGTCTTGTGCCGTAGCAGTACCGGCATCCAGTCACTGTGCCTGTAGCTCAGTTCGGCAATTTTCATATAGCATCAGCATTTTTGGAGGATAAGATTATGACAGTGTGGTGTGAACAAAGCAAGCGCGACTTTGCGATTTATTCAGGAATTGGGAGTGTGGTTGTCGGTCTATCATTCTTAGTACTTTTCGTTGCCAATGAAGAGACTCGGTACTGGCTAACAAAAGAAGACGGCCTTTTCGAGTCATTCGGTGCGATTGGATGGCTGATTGCCTCAATAGTCTTCCTTGTTGTGTGGTGGAAGGAAAGATGCGGAAATGACCTTATTGTACTTCGAACAACAAGAAATTGCGGTTTCTTGTTACTGGCAATTTTTTGTTTTATGGCTTGTGGCGAAGAGATTAGTTGGGGCCAGCGGATATTTGGTCTTGAGACGCCTGAAGTGTTAACAAAGATCAACCAACAGAATGAGATCAACCTTCACAATATCTATTTTTTTCAGGGTCGAAATACTACCGGTGAGGCCAAGTCCTTCTGGGCAGGAATGCTGGGCATGACCAGACTTTTTCAATATTTCTTGATTGTGTATTGCGTCCTGCTGCCTTTGGTTGGCAGGTACAGTCGGTTCGCCATGTCGTGGATCAGAAGGGTGAATATTCCCATGGTTCCCGTGGGATTGGGAGCTGTCTTTGTTGCCAACTACTTGGTAACGAGGATCATACCCTTTTTCTGGAGCCAGTCCATCAAAACAGGAACCCACTTCTTGGTCGAGACTAAGGAATTTAATTATGGTATCCTTTTCATGTTGCTTGGGTTCTATTTCCTGTGGAGTACCGGCAAGGACGGAAGAGAAACAACCCCTATCCCAACAAATATTGGTACCCAAGAAGGAATAGAAGACTTGTGCACTGAACATTGGCCAAAGTAAAACAAATTAATCGGGGTTATAGATGAAAAGGCTGAATCTCATTTTCCTTGGCGAATTTGCCTATCCGCAGGGGATGGCGGGGACGAAGCTCATCCAGCACGCCATTGACGGCATCAGACATGACCCGGATGTCTCGATCCGCGTAATTATTCTGCGCCAATCAAGCAAAGTAAACGTCCTGAACGGGTGCCATGAAGGCATTCGATATGAAACCGTGATGGGAGATCTGCTTCGTTCCAGGATGGCGCTTTTGTTTCCGCTGTTCTATCTCAAGGCGAGGCGTGCCCTAAATCGGGCTTTTCGTTCGGATTACGATAACATCATCTACAATTACGGTCCTCCCAACATGTTCAACGTAGGGATATTGGCTTATGCGCAGCGTCTTGGTTATAAAATCGTGTTTGACATAGTTGAAGATTACGATACTGCAATGGACATATCCAGCTCGCTTTCTCATCGGGTACAAATGACTGGGATTAACTACATGAGCCGGCGTGTCAAACATCTGGCTTCCGGCATTATCGTTATCAGTTCTCATCTCCAGAAAAAATATGAGGATCTATTGGAGGGTGAAGTACCATTGCATTACCGTCCGATTTCCGTCGATTTTGACCGTTATCCCTCCAATTCCGCGTGTTTCAGCGATCCGCTGACGCTCTTCTATTCCGGGACTTTTGGAAAGAAAGATGGTGTGCACGTGTTGCTTGAGGCCTTTGATGCACTGGCCGTGAAACACGAAACGATTCGGCTGATCTTGACAGGTAAGGGTACTAGGGAGGCGATGCAGCCCGTGTTTTCGCAAATCAAGGCATCTCCATATAAGGATCGAATCGAGTACAAGGGCTACCTTGATGACGACGCATATTACGCCGCGCTGAATGTCGCTGATATTCCCTGTATGACCCGGATCAATATTGACTATGCACAGGCGGGCTTTCCATTCAAGCTTGGCGAGTTCTTAGCGACTGGGAAGCCAGTTATTGCTTCACGTGTCTCAGATATCGAGTGCATGTTGGAAAACCGCCGTGAGGCAATGCTGGTTGAGCCTGGTGATAGCAATGAGATCGTCGCAGCCGTGGAATATTTGATAGCCCATCCTGGTAATGCCACTGACATCGGCAGACGTGGTCGTATGAAGGCAAGAACACTGTTTGATTATCGTAAACAGGGACAATTGCTACTCAAATTCTTGCGAAGTCTATGATACATGTGGAATCCACTGAATCTATTTGAAGAAATCGCTCACAATGTGAAATCCCATTTGACGAGACGCGCGAAGGTCATCATTGTCTCCGCCTGGCCTCCTGCGCTGGGTGGCGTTGCTATATTCGCTGAGCAGCTTGTCAACGACAGTCGTTTCAAGAAGAAGGTGGAGTTCATTAAATATGACGCCCATCTCCGCCCTTCTCGCTGGATACCAGAGGACGTTGACAAAGCATGGACCTTATCTGCTCCGATCCTGCGTGTCTTCAGTGCGGCAAGGAAAGTTCTTGGTTTCACGTTTCTTGCCCTGTACTGGCGGCCGGATGTGGTGCAGATTCACTATAATGCCCCATTTAGGGGTGTCAGTTTTGTATATGGAATGCTATGTTACCTTGTTGTTGCCCATATTAGCCGTGCTCGAATCATTGTACGCCATGGTGGAAGCTACCATGCACATATGGCTAAGTATTCATGGATAAATCGGCTTCTGATAAAACATATGTATCTTTCTTGGGTTGACTGCTTGATTCTACAGTGGCCTGCGATCCGTGACGCATATGTTGCCTTCGCGGCTGATATAGGTATTTCCATTAAAACCATCGTCGTCCCCAATACTGTAGATACTGTATATTTCGCACCCAAGTCGAAGGATATCCATGAAGCAGACTTATCTAGCCATGTTAAGATTGGATTTGTTGGTGGTCCTGATCCAGAGGTCAAGGGCACGTTCACCACGTTGGATGCGCTAGAAAAGCTGGATCGAGATGCGATGAAGAGGGTTGTCGCAAGCGCAATTGGTACCCATCCTGACGTATCGCGAAGATTGCAGAACGATACATTCAATAGTGGCACAGTCGAGCTGCTTGGATATGTGTCCGGGGAGGCCAAAAAAAGGTGGTTCCAGTCGCTGGATATTTTTCTTCTTCCCAGTCTGTCGGAGGGTTTTCCGAACACATTGCTTGAAGCAATGTCCTGCGGGGTGGCTGTGATTACCACACCCGTCGGTGCCATCCCGTGGGTTATCGAGCATGAATGGAATGGCCTTCTCGTGGAGCCAGGAGATACTGACCAGTTAGCCACCGCAATACTACGATTACTCACCGACTCAGAGCTAAGACGTAGACTTTCGGCAAAAGGCCGCGAGACTGTACTTGAGCATTTCAGTAGCAGAGGTGTCTGGGTGGACGAGATTCTGGAATTATATGAATAGTAGCTGCATGCGAAATACTGGGTCCAATATGGTATCAATCTGGGGATGTCATGCTCACTATCCAAGCGAACCTATATTCCATCCTTCTGAAAGTTATCCCGAGTATCCCTTCGACTATAATTCGAAAGCCAAAAACGGTGCGTATGAAGCTGTCAGGAATTCACTTCAGTTACTTGGATTGGATAAGGCTAATTTCGGGCAAAAGGTATGGAATCCGTTGGGCGAACTGATTGAACCGGGCGATCATGTATTACTGAAACCGAATCTGATTCGGGAATCACACAGCTTGCGTAATGATGAATGGGAACAAGTCATAACACACCCCTCCATTATTCGCGCGGTTCTGGACTATGTATTCATCGCGCTGAAAGGAAAGGGTAAAGTAACTATTGCCGATGGTCCGCAAACGGATTCGGATTTCGATGAAATCGTGCAGCGGACCGGGCTGGATAAAATCGTTGATTATTTTCGGGATAAGGGACTGGAAGTCTCTTTACTCGATCTGCGTCGTGATCATTGGCTGCAAAGAAACGGCGTGACCTATAAACGAGAGTCACTTGCTGGCGATCCCGCCGGCTATACGACGATCAATTTGGAAGATGGCAGCGAGTTCGCAAACTATCCGCTCAACGGCAGGTTCTACGGCGCGGATTACGACTTCGAGGAAACCGCTAAATACCACGGAAACGGACGCCACGCCTATGTGCTTTGCCGCAGTGTGATGGACGCTGATGTGCTAATAAACCTACCGAAAATGAAAACTCACAAGAAAACAGGTGTCACGCTAAGCTTGAAGAACATGGTAGGTGCCAATGGGCACAGGAATTGCCTGCCACACCACACTCTCGGAACGCCATCGGAGGGCGGAGATGAGTTTTCTGCCAGCAACCTGCAAAACAAGGTTCAGAGCCGTATGATTGTCAGTTTCAAAAAATGCCTGAAGGCCATGGGAGGTTGCGGGGGACCTATTTCGCGATTACTCCTGAAAGTAGGAAAATCTATTTTTGGGGATACGAGCCGTGTTGTTCGTTCGGGCAACTGGCACGGCAATGATACAGCCTGGCGTATGGTTCTGGACCTCAACAAATGCCTGTTTCGTTTTGCAGGTGATGGCAAACCTCGAACCAAACCTTTGCGATATACGACTTTGGTCGATGGAATTATTGCAGGGGAAGGTGATGGCCCGGTTGCAGTCGATGCCAAACCATGCGGCGTCGTTGTGGCTGGTTTCAATCCCGTCGCTGTTGATACTGTTTGTGCTACGCTGATGGGATTTGACTACCGGAAATTACGTATGCTTAGAGAAGCATGGAAGATAAAGGACTATCCGTTGGTTAACCATTGCGCCAGCGACATTGTCTGCAAATCTAACGTACGAAAGTGGGATGGTCCGTTCGCCCAACTGGAAGAATTAGAGCATTTGGGATTTCGTCCTCATTTCGGGTGGGTGGGCCATATCGAGCACGAAAAGGCCGAGCAAAAGCTGGAGGGCAAGTGTGAACTTTGAGCCTCTTTATCTGCGTCTACCGGTCTTCTGTCAGAATGTCCTGTGCAGCCTGTATGGAGCACAGCTTATTCGGAGGCGATATGATAATGCCTACGAATCGCTGGAACGAGAGGTATTTGAACGAGATCGATGGACCCCGGAACGGATAAAAAGCCTCAATCGTCGGCGATGCCAGGCCATCGTGAGACACGCCGCCAGCACTGTTCCATATTACCGCCGGTTATTTGCAGAATTGCATATTGACCCTCAGGATATCCATGGTCCTGACGAGCTGACGGCTCTGCCGATTCTGGACAAGCAGACTGTCCAACGGAACATGGCCGATTTTCACAGTGACTTAAAGAACCAGATGCAATATAATGTAGTTCATACCAGCGGTACAACCGGGGCAGGACTGATTTTCCCAATGACATTGGAGGCTGAACAGGAACAGTGGGCTGTATGGTGGCGATACCGCGCTCGTTTTGGATTGGATCGAAATACGTGGTATGCCCATTTCCACGGAAAGTCCATTGTACCATTTGAGAGATCGAAACCACCTTTCTGGCGTATTAACCGTCCGGGTCGACAAATCCTTTTTAGTGCCTACCACATAACTGAACATAATCTTCGTTATTATGTGGAGGAGCTAAATCGCCGACAACCTCTATGGATCCAAGGGTACCCTTCGGTATTAGGTTTATTCGCATCCTTTATATTGGACAAGGGATTTGAGTTAACCTACAGGCCCAAGGTGATAACAGTCGGGAGCGAAAATCTATTAACACAACAGAAGCTGGTCATCGAGAAAGCATTTGACGCGCCTTGTCGGCAGCATTATGGCATGGCCGAAGGCGTGGGTAATATCTCTGAATGCCCGGAAGGTAATCTTCATGTGGACGAGGATTATGCCCATATCGAATTCCTTCCCGTGGATGATAACTCATATCGCATAATCGGAACTAACTATACCAACTATGCCTTCCCGCTCATCCGATACGATGTTGGTGATCTGGTCGAACTTGAAGACCCGGGAAAAAAGTGCCCATGCGGACGAGTAGGAAGATTGGTTAGGTCGATCGACGGCAGGAAAGAAGACTATGTTCTAACTCCTGATGGTCGACGCATTGGCCGACTCGATCACATCTTTAAGGATATGATCAACATCAAAGAATGCCAAATATTCCAAGAGCACGTAGAGCGAGTTGTTTTCAGAGTAGTTTGCGGCAAAAAATACACTGGAAAAGACGAAAAGATGCTTCTGCACGAAGCCCGCACTCGGCTCGGAAACCAGATAGAAATAGACATTGATTACGTTGAAGCGATTGAGCGGACAAGACAAGGAAAACTTCGGTTTGTAATTTCGAAGATTCCCAGTGCCCAAATACAAAACATTTAAGGCAAAAACTTTTGAAACAATTGACACAAAAACTCAAAGTCGGTTATATTACTATCCAAGAGCTCCCATGGCCCAAAGTCGGTTCAGGAATGGTCCTTGTTCGTAATCACTATTCACTGATCAGCGCCGGGACCGAGGGTTCTACTGCCAAGACCGCTCGTAAGAGTCTGATCGGTAAGGCTAAGGAACGCCCACAGCAGGTCAAACAGGTGCTCGATACCCTCAAAAAGCAAGGCCCTGTACAAACATACCGTGCAGTAATGAAGAAATTGGATGCGTATTCACCCCTGGGCTATAGCTCCGCCGGGGAGGTAATCGAAGTCGGAGCATGCATTCATGATATCTCTGTCGGTGACAAAGTGGCCTGTGCAGGTGCTGGTTATGCCAACCATGCCGAGATTGTATGTGTTCCACGAAATCTCTGTGTGAAGCTTCAAGAAGATGTAGATCTGAAGAAGGCCAGCTATAACACGCTTGGCGCGATTGCATTGCAGGGCATCAGGCAGGCAGATTTGCGACTCGGTGAAAGCTGTGCAGTGATCGGCCTGGGGCTCTTGGGACAATTAACCTGTTTGATGCTGCGCGCCAGCGGGATCCGAACCTTCGGAATTGATATTGACCAGGAAGCTGTTGAAATAGCTTCCAAACATTGTTGTGATAAAGCATGGATTCGTCAATCACCAGGCCTATCATCGAAAGTTGAAGATCAAACAGGCGGATTGGGTGTTGACGCCGTAATTATTACTGCAGGTACTTCCAGTCTTGATCCAATAAATTGTGCAGGTGAGTTAGCGCGCAAGCGAGGTAGAGTAGTCGTGGTAGGAGCAGTGCCTACGGGATTTGATCGAGATCCGTATTGGTACAAGAAGGAACTGGAACTGCGCATGTCATGCTCTTACGGGCCCGGCCGCTACGACCCCGAGTATGAAGAGAAGGGGGTTGATTATCCGGCGGCGTATGTCCGCTGGACAGAGAAGCGGAACATGCTGGCGTTTCAGGAGCTTATCCACAGTGGCGGGATCGACCTGGACTATCTGACGACTCATGAGTTCACGCTTGAGGATGCGCCGCAGGCTTATGACATGATCGTCAGCCATAGTGAGCCATTCCTCGGCATTGTTCTAAAATACGATGTTCACAAACCGATAGAACGGCATCGAATCGCGATCAGACCTGCCAAAGCTGAAGGTCGGGTAAACATTGCCTTTGTCGGTGCGGGGAGCTACGCGCAGCAGAATCTTCTGCCGAATATACCACGCAATGATGACGATGTGACCTGTGTCGGTATTCTGGACAATTCAGGTACAACATCGAAGCGTGTCGCTGAGAAGTTCAAATTTCAATTCTGCACATCTGAACCAAAAGACATTTTCGAAAACGATGCTATCAACACCGTGTTTGTAGCCACGCAGCACAACAGCCATGCAGGGTATGTCAAGTCGGCCCTGAAGGCCGGAAAGCATATATCCGTGGAAAAGCCGCTTTGCCTGAGCAAAGATGAATTGGCTGAAATTGAAGAGCTATACAACAGTTCAGATCATTGCTGCCAGTTAATGGTCGGTTTCAATCGACGGTTTGCACCACATGCTGTAGAATTGAAGAAACATTTGGGTGATATTCCAATTTCAATGCTTTATCGGGTCAACGCCGGTCCGATTCCACGGGATAGCTGGATCCAGGACAAAGAGATTGGTGGCGGGCGCATTATTGGGGAGGCTTGCCACTTCATCGATTTTTTAACCTGGCTCTGCGGAGCTCTTCCCAGACACGTACACGCTGTGGCCATACCTGATCCCGACGGTTTGAATGATACGGTTAGCATAAACCTTCAATTCGCAAATGGCTCGGTGGGCAGTCTCTGTTACTTTGCCAATGGTTCCAAGGGGATGCCCAAGGAGTACATTGAAGTCTACAGTACCGGCCTCACTGGTATCATCAGAGACTTCAAGGTACTTGAAATTCATTCGGCCGGCAAGCCGCGTCGCAAGAAATCTTTTGTCCAGGACAAAGGTCAAGCTTGCATGGTTAAGGAATTTATCCACAGTATCAAGGATGGAGGACCGCCGCTGATTGCTTCGGAAGAGATCTTCGCCGTTACACGAGCCACCTTTGCAGTCGTCGAGTCTCTGAAGACCCGGCAGGTCGTGTCATTCTAAGTAGAAATGCCTATTAGTCGCTACAACTGTCCAATTTCGTATTCTATGGTACATAAACACGTGGTTACCATTTGAAATCCATTCTGCGTAAGGAGCATACTTCCTATGCCTGAATACTTCTACAACACCAGAATTGTTTCCTGGCTCCTCGATAAACGACGCAAGCATCGGGTAAATTTCATATTGAGTCATATTGATATATTGCCTAGAATGAGAATTCTAGATATAGGGTGTGGATCAGATGGTCGATCATTTGAAAACTATGTGTCCCATGAACACATGATCACAGGTATAGATATCATACCACCGGAAAATGTACACATCGATCACCCCCACTTTCAGTACTATCAACAGAATGCAAGCGACTTATCAGGGTTCGAGACGAAATCCTTTGATCTGGCGATATCTATAGGAATGATGGAGCATATCTGTGATCTGCAGGCTTTGGAACAAACGGCCAACGAGATGATGCGCGTGAGCAAGCAATGGATTGTTGTTGTTCCTTGGCGGTACTGTTGGATTGAACCACATTTTAAATTCCCGTTCTTCCAACTGCTGCCCGAGAATTGGCAGAATGTTCTTACCAAAACATTCAATTTGCAAGGCTTGGGTTCAGTCGTAAGGAACGAGTCAAGGTGGATACAGAGGCACAATCAATGGCTACCCACGGATGAGTGGAAAAGGTTGTTCAAGGCGGACCACGTGTATCTTTCATTTACGCTTGATACAATCGCCGTCACCAAGAGACATTAAGCAAACCAATATGGAGACTATTCCTTTTCGTTCGGTGTGCCAGCGACCATAGTATCTTTGTTATACCGTCTACTTTTGCCGTACTGGAGTCCCTCAGGGCACACCAGGCGGTTTCTCTCTGACTTTATATGATTCAGGTAAAAGCTCAAAAGTGCATCGAAGAGATGCTTTCTTACATCGAGTCGTCAGACTACGCTGGGTACGATCCCTATGATGCGCTGAACAGCCCGTTAATAAAATTGATAAGTTCTAAGTCGAAGTACCTAAGGATTGCGTTCACTCAGTTCTTACGCCGATGTCCTGTAAATCTACGCCCCATATTAGGAATAAAGAAAGGGCATAATCCGAAGGGGATAGGCCTTTTCCTTTGGGGCTATTCAAAGCTGTATGCTCTTGCGAAAGAGCCGCGATATATCGAGAAAGTTGATTATCTCCTCGATATACTGGAGCAAATTCAGAGCAGAGGATATTCGGGCAATGCATGGGGCTACAACTTCGACTGGCAGTCACGGACGTTCATGCGGCCAAAAGGAACGCCGACTATTGTGAATACCTCCTTCATCGGCCATGCGTTACTTGACTGCTACGAGATGACGGGCAGGCAAAGAGCCCTGGATATGGCAATCCCGATTAAGGACTTCATACTTGGTGACCTCCACAGGACCAGATTAAATGACACGTTCTGTTTCAGTTATACTCCGGTAGATACTTCAGTTGTGCATAATGCGAACCTTCTTGGTGCTTCGATTCTTGCCCGTTTGACGCGGTATTGTGACGATGATCGGCTGGCGCAGGCGGCTCTATCAAGCCTGGACTATTCGATGCGGCACCAGCGGGATGATGGATCGTGGTTCTATGCGGATACGAGTGTCCAGGGCTGGATTGACTCTTTTCACACCGGCTTCAATCTTCAGGCCATTCGGTACATCCTGGATGCAGGATTAGCACCGGAGCATCGGGCGGCTTACTGTAAGGGTGTAGAGTACTACGCAGGGAATTTCTTTCTCGAAGATGGAACACCTAAATATTATCACGACCGGATCTTTCCGATAGACATCCATTCACCTGCCCAGGCGATCTGCTTCTTCTCACGGGAAGGCAAGGAATACCACGATCTTACAGACAGGGTTGTCAATTGGATGCTGCAGAATATGTACAGTGGAAGAGGGTCCTTCTACTTCAGGAAGGGCAGGTTCCTGACGAACCGCATCCCGTACATGCGCTGGTCCCAGGCATGGGCGTTCCATGCCTTGACGGAGTACCTCTTGGCCAAGGTAAGATGATAGTTTCAAATTCAACATTTATTATTTATAGTTTAAAAGTATAGGAATATGTATTAGACACCGATCAACACGGCTAAAGGCTGAATTAGACAGGATTAACGATGATAAACACGGATTTTTACTTACCACGAAGAAAAACAATAGTCAATAATGCTGTCATCCCTGCGAAAGTAGGGACAATTACAAGAAACTGAGGAAAACGGATATGGAGTGTGATAATATTTCATTTTCAAAGACAAAATATCAAAAACGTTATCCTATTCTCGGACTAACCTTTGCCGTGATTATGGTTACCCTTCTTTCAGCCGGTGAATGTCAAGCTGTTACTTTAGCAATAAGCGCAAATAATGGTTCAGTAACAGCTACTCCGGCCAAGGCTGATTATAGTATCGGCGAAGTTGTAGAGCTTATTCCCAAGCCGGATACAGGTTATTGCTTCACCGGCTGGACAGGGGATGCGCGAGGAAAAAGGCTCGTTTTAAATCTTACTATGGATAGTGATAAAGCTATCACCGCCAATTTTGATACCTGGCAGCCGCCAATAGGAGTCCCTGAGCCCGAATTTGGCATATTTGAAACGTATAGGATGTATGATGATCCTGAAAATAGAAATCCTGCGTTGACTTATACACAAAATGGTGAGGGTGGATTTTTTACTCATTATGTTGATATGAACGATGTCGCTGCAACTGATGAGGATAATGAGTTTGGCACAATAATCAAGCCGAGGTTGACTATCCCCACATCTGCGGATAGTTCTTTAATCTTGCCTGCCGGGAGTATAATAGAGATTCACGGCGGTCCTTACGAGGGTCCGAGTGGTAGGACAGATTATATGCGTTTTAAGGGAGCGGGGACTGCTGCGCAACCTGTTTTTGTTAGAGGAGTTTCTGGAAGTGAACCTAAAATTTCAGGCACGCTTCTTCCTCAAGGAAGTTATGTAATTGTTGAGAATATCTACTTCGATAATGGTGTAATAGCTTTTCGTCTTAAATATGAAAAGGAGGCGAACGGTCCTTATGACCACATATCAATAAGGAGCTGTGAACTTGAAGGTCACGAAGTGCAAGATGACATTGAAGCTATAAGAATAGGTAGCGTCGAGGCGGGAGCCGGGATCAACGATGTTGTTATTTACAATAATGAGATTAGTCTTTATGGCGATTTTGACTCAGTAACCAGTAGTGATACGGGCGGGATAGAAATTGACAATCAGAATGTTGAGAGAACGTGGATTTTAGATAATGAAATTCATCATACCGGCGGAGATGGATTTATGTCTGATTCAGAAACTGCGGACTATATTTATATCGGTAGAAACATAATTCACCATAACCGTGAAAATGCCATAGATTTAAAATGTTGTTCCGATGTTATTTTTTCAGAAAATACATGCTATGGTTATGAGGATAGCGGTTCAGGAAATGGAGAGGCGGTTAGAATATCAGAAGAGGGGTCGCTCGCGGATAAACTGAATATATGGTTAATATATAACACCATCTATGATTGCGTACTTGGTATCAATGCAATTGGTGGTGAAATGGACCCTTATATCATTGGAAATGTTATCTATGATTGTTCAGGAAAAGGAATCGTGATGGGGAACAATCCGGTTACGAGATATGATTCCTGTGCTATCAATAATACGATATACGATACGGACATTGGGATTTGGCTCGGGTATAATATGATAAATAACATAATCCATAATTGTAGTACAACGCATATACATGCAGGGACTAACGCCAGCTATAATCTCCTTTGGCAGGATGACGAAGGCCCTATTACTTTGGTTGGTATAGAAAACACAAACGGCATAGAAGCAGACCCTCTGATGGTTGACCCCGATAATGACGATTTCCATTTACAGGATGGTTCCCCGGCCATAGATGCAGGGATTTCATCCGGTGTTGTGGAGACAGTTTTCAACGCATTTCAGGAACGTTACGGTTTAGACATAAGAAGGGACATGGATGGAAATCTAAGAACAGGAACTTGGGACATGGGTGCCTATGAGTATACTCTTAATCCCATCACAGATCTGGCGAGTACGGGCACGAGCCAGAATTCGGTGACTCTTTCCTGGACTATGCCAGGCGATGATGGGCTTGCGAGTATGCCTTCTCGTTATGATATCAGGTATGCTACCAGCTTGATCACAGAAGCTAACTGGAGCACGGCCACACAGGTACAGGGCGAGCCGTCGCCTGGTGATTTTGGTGTATGGCGGTCTTTTACAATATCGGGATTGAATCCCGGCACGACTTATTACATCGCGGTCAAGACAAGCAACGAGACGGGAAGCACTACTTCGCCGTTGTCTAATGTAATCTTAGTAACTACTGCAACCAGTGGCAATTTTGCACCGGTGCTGGCGTTGATCGATGACAAGCCGGTCATGGAGAACGAACTACTTACATTCGTGATAAGTGCTACGGACGCCGACGAAGATCCGCTGACCTATTCAGCGACTCCCATTCCGGCGGGTGCTAGCTTTGTTGACGCGACGCGAACCTTTACCTGGACCCCTACGGACAGTCAGAGCGGGACCTATTATGTCACCTTCCAAGTCACTGATGATAATGTACCCATTACGGAGACTGTCACGATCACGGTCACGGGTATCCAGTCCATATTAACGATTGCATCGACGATTGGCGGCTCAACTATTCCAGTAGAAGGAACTCACTCGTACGATGAGGGGACCACGGTATTTATCCGGGCGACGGTTGCTGCCAATTATCGCTTTGTGAACTGGACAGGAGACCTCTCCGGCAGTACCAATCCTGCCACAATCATCATGGACTCTGGTAAGTCTGTTACTGCCAATTTCGAAATCGTCGAGCAGTACACATTAACGATTTCATCGGCGGGTGATGGCTCGGTAACTAATCCGGGAGAAGGACCCCTCCTGTACTATGATGGGACTGATGTCTCGATCCAGGCGACGTCCGGCGGCAGTGGTTACTTTGTAAACTGGACAGGAACGGCTGTGGCAGCAAGTAAGGTTGCAAATCCGAATGCGGCCGGCACGACAGTCACAGTTGATGCAGACTATACAATTCAGGCAAATTTCGGTGAGTCAGATGGAATTGCACCAACGGTCACTAACTGCTTGCCTGCTGCCGACGACATTCAGGTCCCCTTGAACAGCCTCATAACTCTACACATTACTGATACCTTAGGTGTTGCTGCCGGCAGCGTAACTATCACTCTCGACGGCGATGCCATATACACGGGTGATTCCTCAGAATACAGCAGCGATAACGGCGTTTGCCGCAGAGCCGGCACTCCGACCGATTACACCTATGCCTACCAGTCGAGCCATTTCTTCGACTTCGACCAGAGCAAGACGGTCACTGTAAATGCTGCAGATATCGCCGGAAATGTAATGACCCAGCGGTCCTATTCGTTTAGAACCGAGATGCGCTCGTTCGGCCAAAATATACTGGTTGATACGACCGTCCAAAGTATATATAAGGCCGCCGCCTCTACCGCGCGAGACAGCATCGGCAATATATGGGTAGCCTGGCACTCCGGGCCGTACGGAAGCAGGGACATTTATGTCGCCAAACTCCGCCCAAACAGAGATACTTTCAGTGCCAGCGTCCGAGTGACAAGTAGCGCTGCCGACCAGGCAAATCCTGCTTTAGCGCTGGGTACCGACGATAAATTGTACGTTGTCTGGCACGATAACAGGCATGGAGACTGGGACATATACGCATCTACCTCAGTTGACGGAATAAACTGGTCCGCCCAGACAAGGGTTAATGACCCAAATGAAGGTAATCAGGTCAATCCAGCTATAGTTATTGACAGTCGGTCTCCGAATTATGCATACGTTGCCTGGCAGGACGACCGCGCAGGTAATCAGGATATCTGTATAGCATCATCGAGCAACAGCTTTGTAACAAAAACAGTCTCTCAAATAACCTCCAACACTTCCAGCCAAACCGCCCCGGCCATTGCGGTGGATTCAGCCAATACGGTCTACGTTCTCTGGACGGATTCCAGAAATGCCTTGAATGATATCTATGGCGCGGCCGGCAGCCCCTGGACGAATGTGCCGATAGTAACTAAAGCGGGATCTCAATCTAATCCTGCAATTTCCGTTGAATCGGCCGGCTCGATTTTGCACATACTGTGGGTCGATCAAATTTCAGGTAACAGCGACATTTACTATGCCTCATCAAACGGCTTGCCGAGCAGCCCATTGGCCGGAAGAAACCTCATCGACGACACCCTGGGCGCAGAGCAGATCTCACCGGCGATCTCTGTTACCGGCAGCACGGGCGATGGCCTGCAAGTCTTCGCGTGCTGGCATGATGAGCGGAATATCTCTGACAATACAGGCGATATAGATCTTTACATGGTGCAGACAAATTCCGGTGTCGGAACAAATGTTTTTGTGGGCGATGGAGGCACAAATTCAGACCAAATCGAGCCTGCAATGAGTACAGACCAGAATGGCTATCCGTATCTCGTGTGGACCGACGACAGAAATACGAATAGGGAGATTTATTTTGCCGGAAGTATTTTCATGCAGCCATTCGCTTTAGTATCAGAACTGATCACTTCTTCTTCGGGTGGAACTGTTGGAACCGACCCGGGAAGTATAATCGGCGTGGATGATGTTTCCGTAGTATTGCCCGAGGGGGCATGCCCATACGATGTAACCATTTCAATAACAAAAATCGAGAACCAGGGCGAATATAGTTCAATGCCGTGTTTGAA